>Ga0209035_10000868_pt1 | contig 12086 bp, 8 predicted proteins | sample MarorgKNORR_S2LV_6_FD_188220 | JGI IMG/M metagenome (GOLD analysis project Ga0209035, IMG submission 188220) | Marine microbial communities from the Southern Atlantic Ocean, analyzing organic carbon cycling - AAIW_A/KNORR_S2/LV (SPAdes) (version 2) | ecosystem: Environmental > Aquatic > Marine >...
AGTCCAGGTAAATTATTTTTTAAAAAGTTAATTATGTATTTATATGTATCCATTTTATCAGTTTCATTTAGAGTTTCATGCCTAGCGCCCTTGATTAATAATAACGTACTCTTGCAGCCAGATTCAACGAGGCAATTATGAAGCTCGGTGGTTCCCTTACCCATACCACCAACCGGATCTTCGCTGCCAGAAAAAACTAATACGGGTATATCTTTAGAAATTAAGTGTAAGTTAGATTGAATGAATACAGATGAGACGCCTTGTATGACATCCAGCCAAAGTTGATTTGTCACCACAAATCCACACAGGGGATCATTAGTATAGTTTTCTACACTTATTTTATCTCTTGAGAGCCAATCATTAGGGGTTTCTGCATCCTTAAACTTTGCATTAAAATTTCCAAAAATAGTTTTGTGAAGAAAGTTGCTATACCCAGCCCCGCCAAGTCTCATTGTTTCAAACCTAACCAGTAATTTTTGCACAAAACTCTCAAGAACTTTAGGCTTAGAAGATCCAGAAATTAGAGCTAAATCAAAATCGGCACCTTTTTGAAGAGCTGACATTGCAACCCATGAGCCCATGCTATGACCTAATAAAATATGAGGTAATTCTGGGTATTGTGCAACTGCCCAATCATGAATAGCGACTAAATCATCTACAAGAAAATTCCAGCCATTTGCTGAGGCAAAAAAACCCATTCTGCCATCAACCAGTCTGTCTCCGTGCCCTCTATGATTATGAATAATTACATGGAACCCTTCTTCATTTATATAATTAATAAAGTGCTCATATCTGCCTATATGCTCGGCCATGCCATGTGAAATTTGTACAACACCAAGGCTTAAATCCTTTTGTGATTCATACAATGCAAAATCCAATTTTACTGAGGAGCTATTATCTAATGGTATTATCTGCATAAGAATATAAAATAACATGTAACAAGGAAAAATCATGCCCGATATATATATTTCTGGAACAGGTCTATGGATCCCTCCCCATAAAGTTTCAAATGAAGAGCTTGTTACATCATTTAACGAGTATGTAAGACTTTACAACATCGAACATGAACAAGAGATATTATCTGGTTCATTGATAGCTCTAGAATCATCATCCGTAGAATTTATCTCAAAAGCATCTGGTATTCAGAATAGGTATGTCATTGAAAAAGATTCATTGCTTAATCCCGAGATTATGAAACCCATGATTGAAGCGCGAGCAGATGATGAGCTTTCTGTATCAGCAGAAATTAGCGTCATAGCAGCCAAAGAGGCCCTTCAAAATGCTGAACTTGAGGCTCATGAAATTGATGCCGTAATAGTTTCTACAGCTAATCTACAAAGAGCTTATCCAGCTATAGCCATTGAAGTGCAACATGAGCTTGGAATAGATGGATATGCCTATGACATGATGGTTGGATGCTCTTCAACTACCTTTGCAATTAGCAATGCATATGCAGATATAGTCTCGGGCAAAGCGTCTAAAATTCTGACTATTAACCCAGAAATTACCACCGCACATAATAATTACAAGAACAGAGATAGCCATTTCATCTTTGGTGATGTTTGTACAGCCGCCATAATTGAAAAAGATTCTGTGGCTCCAAATAAGTTTAAAATCTTAAGCTCTAAGCTAAAAACTCAATACTCTAATAATATTCGTAATAATTTTGGTTTTATGAATGCAATAGAAACCAAAGATTACACAGAAGCTGAACTCTTATTTGTTCAAAATGGTAGAAGTGTTTTTAAAGAAGTTATGCCTATGGTTGCTTCAATTATTGCAGATCACTTAAGTGAAAATAACTTATCGCCTGAAGAGATTCAGCAGTATTGGTTGCACCAAGCAAATATTAATATGAACACTTACGTTGTAAAAAAATTACTCGGTGATAATTTTCCACCTGAGAGAGCTCCAAATGTATTAGAGGAATTTGGTAATACGGGTTCTGCTGGATCCTTGGTGTCATTTCATAAATACAATGATCTAGAGCTTGGGCAAAAAGGTATTATTTGTTCTTTTGGAGCTGGTTATTCCATATGCTCTATATTAGTTGAACGTGCCTAAAATATTTCTATGAAATATTTACTGCCTCTTCTTGTAATCGCAACCTCTGTAATTGGCTATTTAGGCAATATTTTTATTTCATCTGATGGCTGGTATGACGAACTGGTTAAAAGTCCATTGAATCCACCAGGTTTTATCTTTGGTATTGTTTGGCCAATTCTTTATCTGCTAATGGCTTTTGTTTCGTTTAGGTCAGCAGATAAAATTTGGAAACTCTTTATCCCTCAATTAATACTTAATGCCACTTGGTCTTGGATTTTCTTCTTTATGCATGCCCCTTTACTTGCATTAATTAATATATCTGTACTTATTTTTTTAAATCAAAAGATCTTAATGATTCTAAAAAATGAATATGGTTTATTATATTGGCTGTATTTACCATATGTCCTATGGCTTGCCTTTGCTGCATTCTTAAATGCTTCGATCGTCTTCCTAAACTAGAAAAATTCCTATTACTAGTCCTGTCATACAAGATGCAAGCGTTGCTCCGACTAGAGCTTTTAAAGAAACCTTAATAAGATCATTTTTTCGCTCTGGTGCCATGGCGCTTATGCCTGAAACTAGAATGCCGACTGAAGAGAAATTAGCGAACCCACATAAACCATAAAGAGTAATTAACTTAGATCTCTCTGATAAAACACCCGGCTCGATATTAGCCAATGCGCCGTATGCAACAAACTCATTAAGGGCAGTTTTTAAGCCAAGTAATTCAGCAGCAGCTAGAGTTTCTGATAAGGGAATTCCCATAAGCCACACAATTGGAAAAAACATGTAGCCTAATATTAATTGCAGCGAAAGATCATTAATTCCAAACCATCCCCCTGCAATACCTAAAATAGAGTTAAGCAAAGAAACCAATGCAATAAAAGCAATTAGAATAGCACCAACATTAAGACAGATATCTAAACCATCCCGAGTACCTCTAGTAATAGCATCCATTGAACTGTCGTAGACTTTAGGAATTGCATTGCCATCAAAATTAGTAACATCTCCAGATGGGATCATGATATTTGCATACATAATTGCTGCTGGAATAGAAAGGATGGAGGCCGAGACGAGATGCTGAATTAAGTTTAACTCTGGAAATTGTGGTTGGAGCATTGAAACCAATGCAATCATAATTGAACCTGAGACTGTAGACATCCCAGCTGTCATTAAAATTAACAGTTCTTTTTCACTCATTCTTGAAAGGTATGGACGAACCAATAGAGGCGCTTCAACTTGACCCATAATAATATTAGCAGTAGCTCCTAAGCCAATCGGGCCACCAATATTAAAGAGTTTTTCAAATATCTTTGAAATAGCACTAATAATTAAAGGCAGAATATTCCAGAACCACAACAAGGCGGACAAACTAGAAATTACAATTATCAATGGTAATATTTGAAATGCAAAAATCATAGAATTGCCCATTCCAGAACTTTCAAATGGTGAGTTTGAAGAATTACTTAGGTACCCAAAGACAAATTCAGCACCTTCTTGAGTTGCAGCTTGCAAAGCAGACACCCCTTCAGATAGATAGGCAAATATCTGAATAATAAATGGTATTTTTAATAAAGCGTAGGCAAGCATTATTTGAAAAATAATAGCTACAAAAATATATCTGTAGTTAATTGAAGGTCGGTTTTGAGAGAATGGAATTGCCATACAAACCAATCCAATAAAACCAACGAAAATTTGTAAAATAGCTGTGACTGTCATTCCTTAGTATAGCTTAATTGCTTTCAATCTTTCTTCTAGAAAATCATGCGCACTGATGCTTTCAGGCGAATCATCAACAATAGATGATAGTTGTACTTCTGGTGATGGATGTAAAAAAAATGGCATGCTGTACCTGGAGGATCCACTTGCATTATGATCAACAACCCTATGGGGAGTGCTTTTAAGTTTTTTTCTAGTGACTAGCTGCATCATGTCACCAATATTGCATACGATAGACTTACTTTGTGCATCAATGGGAATCCAGTCTCCATCAGGGTTTTTTACTTCAAGGCCTGATTCTTCTGCACCAACGAGCAAGGTAATCAAATTAATATCAGCATGGGCTCTAGCTCTATAGATATTCGATGTGTCTGAAACCGGTGGATAATGAAGCAACCGAAGAAGTGAGTTTCCTTTGATAACCCAGTTATCAAAGAAATTTAGATCTTTGTTTAAAATGATTGCTATGGCACTTAAAACCTTCATGCCGAGAAGGTTTAAATCATTGAATAATTCGTCAAATTGAGAGTTAAATTCAGGCATCTCAACAACACTGATGTTTGACTCAATTCTTGGATCATATGAATTATCTATAATTGGTCCATGGTGCCAGAATTCTTTAAGGTCTGGAGTGGTCTCACCCAAAGCAGTTTCTTTTCCAAAAGGAGTATAGCCCCTTGCCCCGCCCATCTCTGGATGCGCATATATATTTTTCTTGTCCTCTGCTAATGCAAAGAATTTCTTACTCATAGAGTAACTTGAAGATAATAAATCATCATCAATACCATGGTCGGTGATTGTAAAAAATCCATGCGTCATCAAAGCGTACTCTAAAGCAGAAATAGTGTCGGGATCTCGATTATCAATTAGAGAAAAAGAAAATTCAGGTATTGAATTAAAAGACATTATTTATTTTAGCAAAAAAAAGGGCGGTTAATACCGCCCTTTTTAAAATTAACTTATCTTAGAATGAAAATTTATATGTAAAACCTAATTGAGCTCTCCATATACTGTTCACAGCTGATTTTCTAATACCCTTTGGATTATTTTGGTTGAAACCATAAGCCCAATCTGGGTAGCCTCTTCCTTTATAATTAGGATAGATGTACTTAGAGAAATCATCATTCATAAACATATCCAATACAGCCATCTTACCATTGTAAGGGCCATATCTTGCTTCACCTCTATCAGAATCTATCAAATTAAGAAGATTCATAATACCCAAGCTAATTACAAATTCATCTTCAGCTCTAAAGCCTGGAAGAATTTGAGTAATCTTAAGATCTAAAGATGTTCTCCATGGGTATTCATAGACTCCATTTTCTACAATTCTACCAGCGTAACCAGATAAGCCCAGCTGGTTATATAGCATGTCTAACACTTGATTAGCAATTGCTAGATCAGGAGCGCCTGTGCAAGAGCCCCAACAAACATTCGGATCATTAATTCCTGAGGGAACGTAGATTAAATGTGAGCTATCATCATTAAGATTCTTCTCGTACCCAAAAGCTTCTCGCTGATAAGCAGTGCCACCATAGTTTCTTGAGGTATAGGTATCCCAAGAATATGTTCCAGGCAGTCCTGACTTTCTTTCAAAATAAACATTAAAGGTCGTTGGTTTGTCAGCTCCAAAGAAGTAGTGAGTAGATGACATCGTGGCAAACAATCTATGCTCAGTTTCATAGATAGAGCGCTGCGCAGTTCTGTTGTTGTAGTCAGAAGCAGCATATTTACCATAGCTAGAGTTAGCGGTAGTAGAAGCCATTCCACTTAACTCATCACTGTCTTGATGGGTGTAACCAATAGAGAAAGACCCATCACCGTCATTAAAATATCTTGAGAAAGCTAATGAGAAAACCTCTCTCTCGCCACCACTCTGATTATAAAGACCACCTTTGTATGTATTTCTACCGGTTTGGTTGTAAATCGGTCTGCCATCAGGTGCCTGTAAAGTAGGAGTTAAGGGTTGATCACCCTTTAAAGGTGAGCCATCAATAATTTTATATAATGCTTCTTCTTGGTCTGCATGAAGGTAGGTACCAGTAAACGTCCAATCTCCTATTTGTCTGTCATAAGTCAAATTAAAAGTTGTAGTCTCAGGCCACTCAAAGCTTGGTGCAATAAAGTTAATAACCGCATCAGTCAAAGGAGCATTTTGAATTGCTGTGCCAACACATGCTGGCAAGGTTCCGGTTACACCGGTTAAAGGATCGCATCCAGGAGCATTTGCACCGTTGTATGCAGCAATTCTTACACCATCATTGGTATAAGCATTTGAAATCCATACCGTTGGTAGCTTGGATGAGAATGTTCCATATAAGCCTTTTAATGAACTTACTTCATCAATTTCATACTCAAAACTTAATCTGTAGTTTAAAAGATCAGTTCCAGCTATTCCGCCATTAGCAAAACCATAAGCATCTTTAAAGCCTTGATTTAATGAGGGTGCATCATCTGAATCGAATTCGTCATATCTTAAACCAACTAATACATTTAACTTATCAGATATTTCAATCTCATCCTGAATGTACATAGAAGTAAGATTGTATTTAAAGACAGCAGCTCCGCCTTTCTCTGTTAAATCTCTTGAATTATTATGAAAGAATCCAGTGGCTGTTTGACTTTCGAAACCAGAAATACCGTCAAAGTCATAAGATCCATTTTGAGCAACGATAAATACGTTGTAAATATCCCATTCTTTGGTTTCATATCCTGCAGTCCATTTATGATTGTCATCATAGTAAGTTAGCTTAGCTTTAAAGAAAGTATTTTCTGTTTCAAGCGCGTTAGCACTTCTGTATATGTCTGGACCTAAATTACAATTAATTTCAGCAGCTCCACAATTCTCAATAGTGAACTGAGGAAGGTTTTGACCAACTGGGGACATCTGAGAAGTTTTTTGCTCTTTGGTTGAATAGCTGATCTCTGTAATTAAATCATCTGACCAGTTAGAGACAAGCAAGAATCCATCAGTTGTTGTATTTTCACCTTTTTGATATTCACCCGATGAAAAGTTAAAGTTTCCATAAGAGCTATTAGCTCCATTTAATTTAGAGCTTTCAACTTCTTTATGATTGAATGTTAGGCGATGATTGTCAGTAATATTGATATCAAATCTTGCTGTCATGTACTCTTGTTCTGACAAGTTACTTGAAGTGTATCCAAGTGGATCAAAACCATACTTGGTCTTAGTAATATTTCTAATCTGATCTACTTCAGCAACAGTAATACCCTGAACATTTGGAAGACCTGAGCCTGCTGGTCCGTGGGTAATAGGCTTATTAACCTCTGCAGTCTCATACGTAACAAAGAAGTAAGCCCTATCCTTGATTATAGGTCCACCAAAAGCAAACCCTTCTGAAGTATCTTCTAGATCAAAACTATATTCATCTCCATTGGATTCATCTCCCATGAGTGAGTCACCTCTATCATATGAGAAAAGTTCACCAGAAAATTCATTGGTACCGGATTTAGTAATAACCTCAATAACTCCGCCTCTAAAACCTGAATACTCTACTGAAGCTGGGGCAACTTTTACAGAAAGCTGCTCAATCGCGTTAAGTGAAATCGGACTTCTTTGGGCTGGGTAACCATTGGCATTTAAACCAAAGTCATCGTTAAAAGAAACACCATCAACTCTTAAGTCATTTGTTCTTGGATGCGCACCTGCAATAGAAATAGCCTCATAATTATCTTCAGCATCATCCAAAGAAACTAACGGGTTTAATCTAACAAAGTCTTTAAGATCTCTGTTAACTGAAGCATTTTGTGCTATATCTTGAGCTGTTAAGGCTGTTCCAAAACCATACCCTGTATCTAGGGTTGTTCCTCTTGTTGCCACAACAACTACTTCATCGATGGACTCTAGTACAAAGTTTAATCTGCGAGTGTCTCCAACAACCAAAGTAATTCCTGCAGAAGTTTCAGAGTTATAGGCTCCAGACTGAACGCTTACATCATAAGGTCCGCCAGGTTTAAGACCACCAGCATTAAATCGACCGTTAGCACTAGTTGTTCTGGTAATGCTTTTATTGGTTGGCGTGTATGTAACAGTTACATTAGCACCACTCACAGGAGCGCCAGCTGAGTTTGTAACAACACCAGTGATATCTGAAGTAAGTTCCTGTGCAAAAGCTGGCATAGCTAATAACGCAGCAACAAAGAATAAGTTACGCAAAGATTTCATAATTTCCCTCTAAAAAATTAAAATAAGACGTTGAAATAATTCTATACCTGTTTTGCCTCGATTAAAAGAAACAATTGAACAACATTAAAGATTATTTAATCTAAACTTCAATGGTTTTAAATTTTACATAGTCCTGCAGAACTTCTGGGATAGTGATGGTGCTTTTTTGATCATAGTAATTCTCAATGATTGCTATAAGGGTTCTACCTGCTGCTAAAGCTGAGCCATTTAAGGTATGAGCAAAATAAGTCTTACCATCCTCTTTAAATCTAATTCTAGCTCTACGTGCCTGAAAATCTGTGCAATTAGAGCAAGATGAAATCTCCCTAAAGGTTTCTTGGCTTGGGATCCATGCCTCTATATCGTAAGTTTTAGCAGATGAGAAGCCTAGGTCTCCAGTGCATAATTCAACAACCTGATAGGGAAGGTTTAATTCTTGTAAAATCATTTCAGCGTGTGAGGTAAGGCTTTCTAATGCCATGTATGAGTCATTGGGGTGACAAATCTGAACCAATTCAACTTTTTCAAATTGATGTTGGCGAATTAAGCCTCTTGTATCCTTGCCATAACTCCCTGCTTCTGATCTAAAGCAACTGGTATGAGCAGTTAATTTATATGGGAATTTATCAGCCTGAATAATTTGATCTCTAAATATATTGGTTAATGGAACTTCGGCAGTGGGAATTAAAAAATAATTATCATTTAATTGGAATAAATCATCTGCAAATTTTGGAAGTTGGCCTGTAGAAAGTAAAGATTCAGTGTTGGCTATCATTGGTAAATAATGCTCTTCATATCCATTGTCTGAGGCTTTGTCTAGCATAAAAGCAATTAATGCCCTTTGAAGTTTAGCTACTTTGCCACTCAATACAGCAAAACGTGAGCCAGCTAATGTATTTGCTAAGTCAGTATCAATCAGGGCGGTAATATCTAAATGATCTTTGCCACCGGAGATAGTGGGCTGCCCAAACTCCCTAATCTTGATATTTGCACTTTCATTGGCTCCATTCGGAGCAGATGATGCCGGTATATTTGGAATATCTAAAAGAAAATCTTTTAATAAATTTTGGACTTTTAATAGTTTCTCTGAGCAAATCTCCAGGTCTGTTTTAACCTTTTCAATTCTCTGAGTTAAAGAAGTATCTTCTTTACCATTTTTTTTAAGTAGTCCGTATTCCTTAGAAAGAAGGTTGCGGCTTGCTTGAAGGTCTTCGGTTTCAGTCTGATATTTTTTTCTATCAGCCTCAAGCACATTAAAAGTTTTAATGTCTAACTTATAATTTTTTAATTTAAGGTTTTCAGAAACTACTTGAGAATCTAATTTAATTAAGCTGGTATCAATCATTTTTAAACTGTTTTAAATAAAAAATAAGCTACGTAAGTTCCTATCAAGCATGAGCCAATAGAAGCCAAAATATATATCAAGGCATTAAAATCCCTTCCATTGTATAGCATTTCTATTGCTTGCTGAGAGAATGCAGACATAGTGGTGAATGAGCCCAAAAAACCAATAATTAAAAAGAAATAAAGGTTTGATTTCAAATCAGAAAGTTGTGCCATTGCAATTCCAATACAAAAGCATCCAAGAAAATTGACCCCCATTATCCCAACAGGCAACGAAAACAACATGGTGTTTTTTAAAGCTTCATTTAACAAATATCTTGAAGAAGCCCCTACCCCGCCACCAAATGCAATAAATAAAATCTTAATCATAATTCCGTCAGTTCAATTCCATGCTCAACACCAACTGCATCAGTATAACGAATAAGCTTTAGCTGCTCTGAGTTGAAGAAAAATTTAATTCCTGGACTGCTATCGATTGGCAGAAGTTCTAGTGTTTGGCCATCATGATAGTTGATCTCATAGTCCGAAGATTGCTCTTGGACTCCGTATACCAAGGCCGAAATAAAGACATTATTCATGTCATCCAATCTTACAGTCCTGGTTTGCTCAAGATCAATATCATAAATTTCTATAACATCCTCTAACACTCTATAACGTTCTTTAAATGGAGTATTGATATTTACAGTCAAGCCTAAGTTTTCAAAAAAAATTTCTCCTGAGGACTCTTCTATTTCTATGTTGGATTGGTTGAGAGATCTTTCCACAAAAGAATAGTTCTTTGTAAGAGCTTTATTAAGCATGTCCAGAGACAATGTATCCTTTCCATATATGGGCGCCGATAACAAAAAGATAAAAAATACAAACCTATTAATCATTGTTGTTTGGGAACAAGCACTTCCCTGCTTCCATTGCTGCTCATTTCGGAAACTAATCCAGCCATTTCCATCGCTTCAATTATTCTTGCAGCTCTGTTGTAACCAATTCTTAATTTTCTCTGAACGGCTGAAATAGAAGCTCTACGTGATTCAATAACAAAATTAACGGCTTCGTCATAGAGCTCATCATCCTCGTCAGATGATTCAGAGCTTTCAGCGTCTGACCATCCAGGGATTGGACCGGTTGCTTGAAGTTCAGAGGTTATTTCATCTAGATAGTTTGGCTCAGCTTTTTGTTTCCAGCTATCAACAACTCTATGCACTTCATCATCCCCGACAAACGCTCCATGAACCCGTTCTGGTACACCCTGACCAGCAGGTAAATAAAGCATGTCTCCTGCACCAAGGAGTTGTTCTGCTCCACCTTGGTCTAAAATAGTCCTAGAATCAATTTTAGATGAAACCTGAAAAGCAATTCTTGTTGGTACATTAGCTTTTATCAGTCCAGTTATAACGTCAACAGAAGGTCTTTGTGTAGCAAGAATTAAATGAATGCCTGCAGCCCTGGCCTTTTGGGCAATTCTTGCAATTAAATGTTCAACTTTTTTGCCAACCAACATCATCATGTCTGCAAACTCATCTACCACTACTACAATAGATGGTAACTCTTCCAATGCTAATTCTTCATCCTCTTTGAATGGATCAAGAAGCGGGACACCTGCTGCATTGGCATCTGCAACTTTTTGATTGAAACCAGCTAAATTTCTCACACCCATTTGCGACATTAACTTGTATCTTCTGTCCATCTCGGCAACACACCACCTCAGGCCATTGGCTGCATCTGTCATGTCTGTAATAACTGGGGTTAGTAAATGAGGTATGCCTTCATAAACAGAAAGTTCAAGCATCTTAGGGTCAATCATAATAAGGCGAACATCTTCTGGATCTGATTTAAACAGAAGACTAAGAATCATGGCATTAATTCCGACTGATTTACCAGACCCTGTTGTTCCCGCTACAAGTAAATGTGGCATTTTAGCCAAATCAACAACAATAGGCTTGCCAGCTATATCATGACCTAGGGCCATTGATAGAGGAGATACAGATTTATTAAATTGTTCAGAAGATAAAATTTCAGTCAACCTGACCATCTTTCTATTTTTATTAGGTATCTCTATACCAACAACTGATTTACCTGGTATAACCTCAACAACTCTAACACTCATAACTTTTAAAGATCTGGCTATGTCTTGTGCAATATTAGTGATTTTACTTGCCTTGGTACCCGGCGCAGGTTGGATTTCAAATCTTGTGACAACGGGGCCTGGGATTACTGAAACAACCTTCGCTTCAACGCCAAACTCTTGGAGTTTAATTTCCAAATCATCGGCAACTCTCTCAAGTTCTTCCTTGCTAAGCGAAGATCCATCATCTAGAACTCGATCTAGCAAATCTGTTGATGGCATCTCAGTTTTAGCAATTTTTTCTTTAGCTTTATAAACCGTTGAGCTTGCTGATACTGAATCAGATTTTGGAGCATCTTGCTTAGAATTACTGAGCGGGGTTTCCGAATGATTATCATCTTGAGTATTTTGAGAATCTGAGGATTTTGGAAGGTTAAGCTCACGGGGTTTAACCTCTGCAGTAACACTACCTGTAACTTTTTCTTTGGGTTGTTTAAACTTTTTCAAATTAATTAACCGGAGAGAATTAGATACGTGTGCAATAAATTGTTTAAGCTTTAAAAATCCTTGAGATAAAGAAAAAATTGCAAATGAGCCGATTCCATCAATCATAATTAACCAAGAAAATGAAAAAGTTAATGAGATCGATGCTAAGAAAAATATCACAATAAAAATAAGTGATCCAGCAACTCCAAAAACATTAGAAAGATTACTAAAAACAATTGCGCCAAG
>Ga0209035_10000869_pt1 | contig 12078 bp, 8 predicted proteins | sample MarorgKNORR_S2LV_6_FD_188220 | JGI IMG/M metagenome (GOLD analysis project Ga0209035, IMG submission 188220) | Marine microbial communities from the Southern Atlantic Ocean, analyzing organic carbon cycling - AAIW_A/KNORR_S2/LV (SPAdes) (version 2) | ecosystem: Environmental > Aquatic > Marine >...
GATCAAGTTCTTCCGCTACTCGAGTGCTGGCTACTACGTTTACGACAGTTAGACGCTCTTCATCAGTGGTCATGTTCCTCGCCACTTATAACCACTATATAAAAAGAAAGCCAACTTTTACTATTTGCCGAGAAGAGAAATCATCATGCAGTGCTCTATTCACTAGATGGTTTCCAAAAAGGTAATCCTTCATGACTTTCTATTCGCACTCCAGCGTTGCCGATTTTAGAGATTAGAGTTCTACCACCAGCCAATTCAATCGCTTCACTGGTTTGTTTTGGATTTCGAGTTAATGCCACCATACAACCGCCACCACCCGCTCCAGTTAGTTTCGCTCCCAGCGATGAAGGTGCAGCAGCACGAACCAGATCATCTAACTCAAAGCATGATACGCCGAGGCCTCTAAGCATCAGATGATTTTCACTCATCGCTCTTCCAACCGCTTCATAATCGCCTTTCAGTAGTGCTTCAACTCCTCTGCGAGCGATGAGTCCAATAGTTTCAATCTCTCTCATCCGCTGTGGGTTTTCACTCATCGCCGCAGCGACCTTTGCCACTTGTATTGAAGTTGGAGCATGAACTCCAGAGTTCCCTATTACGAGATACACATCTTGTTCATCTGCCATTACAGGAATGGTATGTACTTGCCAAGTTCTATCACCTTCAGGAATATTAAGAGTTCTTGTATATACCCAATCAGTTCCCTTTTCAACTTCATCAGAAAGTAAAACAATTCCTCCATGTGAGCATACTGAAGAGTCCATAGGAGATGCTCTTCCTCCTTGTGCAATCGCTTCAACAGCATGGCCAAGCAATGCACATTCATCAACATCTATTGCTTGCTTGCCCCAAACATGTGAACTTCCTTGGCCATTATCCCCTACTCTTCTAGCAGGGTCTTTACCCTCATCAACTTTAGAATATACATCGGTATCAGTTAGTTGGCTTGAGAAACCTTCAGCCCAGTCTTTGGCTTCAGTGGCTTCTCCACCCTCGGATAACCAACGCCCTCTTGCAGCACGTAAACAAGCGCTGGCAGCAACTGACAATGCTGCTGAAGAACCCAGTCCAGAGGCTGGAGGTACGTCGCCAGTAATATGAATCGAAAGTGCCGGTGCTCCTGCCTTTTTTTGCCATAGACGCGAGCGCAATGCCTCAACATGAGGATGTTTTGAAGGAATTAATTTCATACCATCAATACGCCACTCATCAGCTCCTTCTTCTAATAATTCAAGGCTGACGGTAATACGCTGCTCAATAGCTACAGCAACAGCAGGTTGTCCAAAAACAACAGCATGTTCTCCGAACAAGATACACTTGCCTGGTGCACTTGCTTCAACTTTAGCCATCTAAACCCTCCTCTATTCAAAGGCAGTAGGGCTGCCCTTGATAATTATGCTACATTCTCAATTTAACAAATAGCACTAATTTAGCAAGTGGAAAATCAATGCATTGAATAATCTATTTGCCTTCGCTGATTTGTTGGGAGGTCAATCCCAACGGTGATTTGTCAATGGAACACCCATTATTCATGAATTATGGACCGATTCCGGGGGTCTTAATTTTCGCTGCACTGATGGCAGTATCCGGCGGTTTCTTCTCATATCAAGTTGTCAAAGCAACACGCTTAGTTCGCCTTGGTAAAGCAGATAATAGATTTGATAATTGGGGCGCAAGAATTTCCGAAGTAATAACTGGATGGTTAGGTCAAAAGAAGGTCTTGAAGGACAGAGTTGCTGGTGGAATCCATGTAATGATGTTCTGGGGATTCTTGATGCTATCAACTGATATGTTCGATTTAGCAACAGGTAATTGGTTCTCTCATAACTTACTGCCAGCGGTCATTAAAGGGCCGTGGAATCTAATGGTTGAATTTGGATACATTCTTGCATTTACCGGTTGTTTACTGGCATTGATTAGAAGAGTTATTTTCACACCTGATAAGTTGAAAGGAAAATCTCAACTCGAAGGTAATGCAATACTTCTACTGATAATGACGATTACAACGACCTCATTCGTAGTTGAGGCTGGTGAAGCGGCAGTGAGTAGCACTTGGGAGCCAATCGGTTACTGGGTTGCTCAAACATTCACTCCAAGCACCGCAATGGTAGTTATTTCTTATTGGGCTCACATGTCTGCGATTGCAGCGTTCCTTTTCCTAATTCCAGTTTCAAAGCATATGCACTTAGTAATGGCTTTTCCAAATGTATTCTTCCATGATATGACTCCGATGGGAACTATGCTTCCTTTGGCGATTGGCGAAGATGGAAAGGCAGTACCATTAGATGATCTAGACATCGAATCCTTTGGAACTGAGAACTATACAGATTTGTCATGGAGAGATTTAATTGATGGCTGGGCTTGTACTTCTTGTGCTCGTTGTCAAGATGTTTGTCCAGCATATGCCTCAGGAAAACCTCTCAATCCAATGACGGTGATTCATTCTTTGAGAGGATATGCTAACGACCACTATGAGACTCTAATCGCTGGTGAAAAGCCAGAAGAGGATATCATCGCACGTCTCGATGAACAAGCGATTTGGGCTTGTACAACTTGTCATGCTTGTGTTGAGGCTTGTCCGATTTACATCGACCATGTACCGAAACTAACTGATGCACGACGCCATCTAATGATGGAGAGAATGGAGTTTGATCCTGCGGTTGAAGATTCTATCATGCCTTTGATGGGTGCGATTGAAAACATTGAATCCGATTCAAATCCTTACGGAATGCCATCACATGAAAGAGGTGATTGGGCTGAAGGTTTGGATGTTAAGATTGCAGAACCGGCAGAATACATCTACTTCGCAGGTTGTGCTGCATCATTCGATGAGCGCAACAAGAAAGTCGCACGCGATACAATTAGCATAATGAAAGAAGCAGGACTAGATGTTGGCATTTTGGGAATGCAAGAAGGATGTAGTGGAGATGCAGCTCGACGTGCAGGAAATGAATATCTATTCCAGATGCTAGCAGAAACAAATATTGCTACCTTTGAAGAAATTGGTGTTAAGAAAATCGTTGCATCTTGCCCACACTGTTTCCATACTCTTGGCAAGGAATACAAGGACTATGGCGGTGAAGACATTGAAGTAATGCACCACTCTCAATTAATTTCACATCTTCAGCAAGAAGGAAAACTACCAGATCCTAAACACGACGGCTCTGTAACTTACCATGACCCATGTTACCTTGGAAGAATTGGTGGTGAAACAGAAGCACCACGCGCTGCTATCGGCGGAGTAGATATTGAAACAGAACGCAGTGGTAAGGATTCTTTCTGCTGTGGTGCAGGTGGAGCACAAATGTGGATGGAAGAGCATGTTGATGATGGATATGACAAAGTTAACGTAATCCGTTCAAAGGAACTTGCAGCGACTGGAGCAGATACTGTAGCAGTTGGTTGTCCTTTCTGTTCAACTATGGTTACAGATGGATTGAATGCAATCGGTTCAGATATGGAAGTCAAGGATATTGCAGAAATTGTATGGCAACAAATCAAGTCAAACGATGAAGCATTACAATCTAAGAAAGCCACTCCTGAAATCGCAGTTGAGCCTGCAGAGGCATGAGCATGAAAAAACTCCTCGTAGTCGATCTATTGGCTGAGAGAGAAGGATTTGGCAAGCATGGAACTGCGGAAATAGTTAGTCACTTTCCTGGTTATGAGATTTTCTTGTGGGCACCACATACTACCAAAGCACTCGACTATGGATGGGGTGTAAGAGTTGACTCAGCAATAGATGCTGATGCGATTATCATTACTGGCTCAAGAAAGAATGTTAGTCAATGGGAAGATTGGATGGATCAAGTTGCAGATTTGATTAGGACTGCAGATGTACCAATTTACGGGATTTGTTTTGGCCATCAAATAATTGCAGCCAGTTTAGGTGGCAAAGTTGTCAGAGCAGAAAAGAATAGTAATTTCCTTGCAGATGTGAACTATGAGGACGGAACTCTCGTCAAGCAATTATTTACTCATCAAGACCATGTTATTGACGCTGGAGAAATGCAAGTCATTGCAAGTTCACAACATTGCGGAATAGTTGCCTGTCAACATCCTACGCGACCGATTAAGTCAGTACAATTCCATCCCGAAGCAGTACAGTCAGTGATGCGTGAATCGATTCTCTGTGGAGATTTGAGTGAAGGCGAAGCGAGTGCATTTGGAGATGCAATCCAAGATTTGAATGTAGCACAGTCACTGTTCTGAATCTTGATCAAGAGATTTTGTCTCTTCCAAATCCGATTCAAATGAAGCAAGGGCAATAAACAAGCCAATGACCAAGAAATATTCAGCTGGTGCTGCGATATCTATCGCACCTTGCAATGGTGTTAATTGAATCAAAGCATCTTGTGCCTCAGCCTTGGACATTCCGTCCACGGCATCCTTTAATGCGGAAGTCATAACATTGAATGAGATGAAAGAAATAATAATAGCAATCCATCGTAAGATTTTACCCTTTTTCTGTGCGTTAGGTAACGCTAAATGAGCCATTAAAGCCCATAACATGCCAACTTGGAAAACACCCAAAGCAGTGAATATATGAACTTCCAAGAAGTCATACATATTTGCAAAAGCCATCAATGAAATGTTTACACCAGTGTAAAATCCACATAGCATACTGATGAACAACAATTTCGGACGACAGTCTTGGCGCTGAGTCCACCACATTCGGAACGAAACAGTACAGATAATGAATCCTGAAATGAATAATCCAGATGTAAACAAGATACGTTGAGGGCCTGGATAATCCGATTCAGAAATGAAGAACGGTACTGCCCGCGCATCTCCGCTAAGCCAATGAATAAGCATTGCAAGACTCAAAGTCACAGCAGGAACTGCCCAACCCAATCTTGCTAACATCGTATCAGCAACGAACTTGTCTCCAAGTTTGATTCCGCCTTGACCCTTGAAATCAATCATTGATATGCCTCCACAGTATCCTTTATTGTAGTGTCAACATCAATCCAATCAATTCCTAATACTTCTGTTGCAGGTGTTGAATCATAATTTGAATCTCCACGCATTATTCCCTTTGCTATCTGTCTGGTGAGAACTCGCTTTTTAGTGAATATTGCACCTATCCAATCTTGGAATACGGCCAAAGGTAACATCCAATTTTGTAGAGCTAGTTTCGGGGATTTTGATTTAGGATACAATTCTCTTGTTCTTTTATGCAACGCTGCTACCGTCGTATTATTATGCGGTGCTAGAATGAATCTTCCACTGGCTTCATCAACTTCAAATGCTCTGCGATGAGCCATTGCAACATCTTTGACATGAACAAAAGCCATAGGGATTTTTATTGTCATCGGGAATTTCCCTGCCAGTGCATCCCCTATGATATCAGTCGATGGTGTTGGACGAGAGAATCCACCACCGAGCACACCACTTGGATTGATTACTCGTAAGTCTAAATTGAATTGCTTAGCCAATTTCCAAGCATGCCTTTCAGATTCTGTCTTTGCCATTACGTAAGGCATTGAGGTATTGGTTTGCCAGTGCGTATGGTCCTTGACCACACCTTTCGGTTCAGAGCCGACAGCAGCAACGCTGGAGGTGTAAACTACTCTGTTAATTCCCACTTTAGCAGCGGCTTTGAGTAAATTATCAGTTCCTTTATTTGCAGTGTCGATGATAAGTTGTCCGTCTCCACTTGTAGCATAAATTGTTGCGGTATGGAATAAGCCATCACATCCCGCAAGGTGTTGTTCCCAACCTTCTGAATTGAGAACATCTCCTTCAACCAACTCTAAACGCTGTTGGCAGTCCAACTTTTTGGCGTGTGCAATTACATGATCTACTTTGTTTGGATCTGCTAAATCACGAACTGAACCTTTGACATTGTAGCCATTTGACAAGAGGTCTTCAACGATATGATTGCCAATATGTCCATTGACTCCAGTGACGAAAATCGTCTTGCCATTACCCTGTCCCATGACCATTGCAAAGAGCGCTACTGTATCAACCTTCAAGTGAGAGTGGCAACACCCCCATGATGAGTCAGATGCCAATTCGCATGCATGATACCCTTCGCAGGAAAAAGGTGGATTTCTCCACCATCGAAGCTGGTAAAGTTTCGATGTATGTCTGCGGTGTCACAGTTTACGACCGCTGTCACTTAGGTCATGCAAGGTGTTATCTCTCCTTTGATTTGATTCATCGATGGTTAGAACAGAGTGGTTTTGATGTTCATTACGTGCAAAACTTCACAGATATTGATGATAAAATAATTCACCGTGCCAATGAACTAGATGGTGATTGGAAAAAGTTGGTTGATGAGAATATTGAAACCTATTACCAAGACATGGACGCTTTGAATATTCTTCGTGCTGATGATTACCCACGTTGTACAGATTATGTTGATGACATGATTAGAATCACTGCAGATTTAATTGAAAAAGGCAATGCATATGTTGCAGATGATGGAGTATACTTCTCAATAGAATCAGCTCCAGAGAAATATGGTATGTTAACTGGACAGATTCTTGAAAATGTCCGCAGTGGTGCTGGAGGAAGAGTTGATGATACTGGCAAGAGCAAGAGAGATCACAAGGATTTCGCACTTTGGAAAGCAGCAAAACCAGGCGAGCCAACATGGGATTCACCTTGGGGTGCAGGCCGACCGGGTTGGCACATAGAATGTACAGCAATGTCAATGGATTATTTTGGAGCGCAATTTGATATTCATGGCGGAGGTCACGATTTACGTTTCCCTCACCATGAAGCAGAAATCTTCCAAGGCGAATGTCATACCGGTTGTTCACCTGTAGTTCATCATTGGTTGCACAATGGTTTTGTCAATTTAGATGGAGAAAAGATGAGTAAGTCATTAGGCAACTTTTGGACTATTAATGAGATATTGAAAAAGGTTGACGCAATGGTACTTCGTTTCGCATTAATCAATGCCCATTATCGTTCACCAATAGACATGAACGATGCATTGTTGAATGATGCTGAACGTAATTACAATCGAGTATTGGAATGTTATGTTACATCTCTAAAGGGTTGTCTTGCAGAAAACAATGTACCGCTGCCAGTAGCAGACTTTGCCAGTACCAATCCACTTTCAAAATCCTTAGCACTCTTGGAAAAGTTGGGAGAAGGTTTTGCTAAAGCAATGGATGATGATTTCAATTCACGTGAAGCAGTTGCCAAGGTATTGGGCGCTGTACGAGAAATAATGAAGATGCACAATAGTGATATGGACGCTGTAGATTCAAACGCTTTTTCACATTATGCAATTGATTGGTTAGAAGAAACAGCCGGAGCAGTTCTTGGAGTCTTACCGACGCGAGAGATGGCGCTAGCAGAACCTGAAGAAGACCCGCGCAAATTAGAGATTGCAGATGAAGTAGACGCTTTATTGCTAGCAAGAACCAAGGCACGTGCAGACAAAGATTGGGCAAAGGCTGATGAGATTCGTGATGCGTTACAGCAGATGGGAGTGGTAGTAACCGATACTGCTGAAGGACCTACTTGGGACTTAGCTTAACGCTTATTCCTCTTCAGACTTTGATTCAGTTTTAGCCATCGGTGGTGGTGCAGGAACAAATGCATCCTCTTCCATTTCCTCAAGTTCAGTCTCATCCCATATTTTCTCAATATGGGCTTCTCCAGCGAGATCTAAATCTTCGCCACCGCTCTTACCTAGAACATACAATCCTATGCCGATAACCGCAACCATTGCAATTAAAAGCATCGTGGTAGTTGATTTGGTATCTTCATTCGAAACTGCTTCGGTATCGCTTGAAGTATCATCGTCAACTGGTGGATTTACGGTACAAGGAGGAGCAGTTCCGTCATCACAAAGTGTAATTTGGTTATTATTGTTAGTTCCGGCCGAGTTTCCTCCGGTATTATCTGTACCTCCTGTATTATCTGTACCCCCATTATTGTCAGTGCCGCCGGTATTGGTTTCGTCGTCAGGAAGAACAACATTGGTTCCAGTCCGATCTCCATTCTCATCCATTGGAATATCGTAAAACGAGTATAGCAAAGACAAATCTATGTGAGTATTAGCCCAAGATGAACGGTTGATGACATCGAAATATCGTTCATCACCAGTGGTGAAGATTGGGTCGACTGTTATGTTTCTGAGTTGTGAGACTCCTGTATTTGCAGAGTTTTTACCATCGAATGCCGTGTTGAGGTACGATTGAACTTCTGCATCAGTACTCCATGCCACACCTTCTGGTGCAGTCCAGTGTTCACGAATATCGGAGACATCGTTTCGCATAGCCATTGCAAGCTCACTTTCTATTTGTTCCCAAGTCTGAGAACCATCGACGACTGAGGTAGATGTGATGTCAATGACTTTCGACACGCCACCACCAGTAATCGGTTCCCAATCATCGCCTTTCAATTGCGTCATGATATCTTGGTCACCAAACAGTGCCCTTCCGTTCACGACCGTGAGACGAACATCAGCATCAATAGCCTCAATGAGGTTTCGATATGGGTCGTCATGGAAGGTATCAATGACCACGAGGTCTGCGACCATTTGATCTTTGATTTTTCCAACATGATCTTCCCACTTAGCAGCAGCGGCAGGATTTGATGTTACCATTTCCACCATTTGATAATTGGTGAAATACGAGTCCATGACTTCGGTGTTCCATAGATCTGCGACCTTGAGTTCGTGCAAATTATTCTTGGAACCACTTGGCCCCCAATCAGGTGCTAAAGAGATTTTGACGCCTGCTTTGTCAGCCGCACGGACATCGGTTGTGTTCCCATAAAGCAGGAGATTGGAGAGTGGTGACCACACTAACTTTGAGCCAACAGCACTCATTGACTCAAATTGTGATGGCGTAAGTGCTGTACCGTGAATGACAACAGTAGGTTCAGCAAGAAGACCCTTGGTTTTGAGTAAATCGAATTCATCCCTACTTGTTTGGTCAATACCTTCTGACAAGTGTATGTACCATGCTTCAATGTCACCATCGTTGAAATCAGCAATCTTGCCATCGACGTTGTAGTCTGAATCATACCAACTGCATACTGCGCAAGTGGCGCCAGTCCTCTTTTCAAAGTTCCATAATTCAACGTTTCGTGAAAGAGTACTATCCCATGCATCGGTTCCACTAGTTGGAGAGCCTTGAACGGCTGTGACTCCACCGGCAATGGCTTGGACTTCGGCGTACTTCATTTGTTCAGATGCCAAACCCCATTGACTGTTCGATTGAACGTTGTTTTTCATCCAAGTAATACTCGGTTGGTAGTCGTAGTTGTTTCCCCATTGACCCCGATTAGTATAGCCGCCTTCGGCTGACCTTTGAGATTCAGAGAGGTGAACATCAAAATCCCATAATGGTATGTGGTTGTAATGCATGTGATTGTGTAAGTCAATAAGTCCAGGATAGATGGTTCCATCGGTTTCAACAATAGGTACATTCGTCAAGTCAACACCACTTGGTATTGCTGAGCCAGTTGACCAAACTCCAGTAATCATTCCATCACGAACCATGACGTTTCCTTGGTTGATGACACCGGTTTCTCCTTCCATCGTTACAACACGTCCCTTGAGTAGGTAGGCATTATTGGAAGATGTTTCTGGAATGTGGAAGCAATTGACTATGTTAAGAGCGGTCTCAGATGCCTGACCGCCAGGTGCCCAACCAGGTGTTGGGTCTACTTTGTCCAAAACTCCATTTTCGCCTTCAATGTAGGATTTACCGTAAGATGAATCTTTGCTAGGGAAATACATTGAATCAACAGCAGTTCCAGAATCATCACTGATAGTGACTGTGTCGCCGTCATAGTAAGAAAGTAATAAGTCAGAATCAGCACTGAATACAGTTATTCGTCCATCAGCCGGTAAGACTGTGTTCCAAGCCAGTTGACAAGGAGGACTTCCACTGGTGAGTGATAGTTGCCAATTTGAAACATTTACTGGTGAAGAACCAGTATTCCACAGTTCAATGAACTGATCGGAATATTTGCCGTAATCACCATCACCATTCCAGTCGACTGCTCCGTAGACATTATCCGATGTTTCATCGGAAACGAGATTATTTGGGCTAACGAATAATTCTGAGACTACGACAGTATTTTCACGGCCGGCAGTTGCTGATGATTCATCACTAGCAATGACCGACATCACTGGTACGAGCATGATGACGAGAACGATGAGGGCGGGTAATTGGTGGATGCGCATGGATTATCCTCGTAGCGATAGCACATGAACTCGTCGGCATGATAGCATGGGTAGGTTTGAAGAACTCCAGCCGTTGGCAATTAGATATGGCAGTAGTCGATGTTACCGAACCAGAGTTCGCTGGACTAATTGAAAATAATAATATCGTAATCCTAGATTTCTGGGCGGAGTGGTGCGGTCCTTGTAAGGCATATGGGCCAGTTTTCAAGCGCGTATCAGAAGATTTCCCTGATGTTGTTTTTGCAAAAATTAATACTGAACAAGAGCAAGCATTATCACAATCATTTGAAATCCGTTCGATTCCAACAACCATCGCATTCAAGGAAGGAATCGGTGTATTCATGATGCCAGGTGCATTACCAGAGAAGGATTTGAGAGACTTGGTTGCCAAGTTAAATGAAATTGATATGGATGAAGTTCGGGCACAACTTGAAGCTGAAGGAACCAGTGAAAGTTCACAATAATGCTTTACTCCAACAAACCAACAATTCAAAACCAAGCGAAGATGCCCAAAGGGCATGGACAAGCGCCCATTACTCATTACGCTGCTATTTATTAGCAGCATGTTTGCTGGATGTTTTGGCAATGATGTCGTTGAAAATGAGGAAATTGAGGCCGATTACGATGTTTATCCTGAACCTTGGCAACGTGCTGATATAGATTATTCTGTTAATGCAGATTTTTCTAGAGTCACCGTTAATGGAACATTTGGCATAGATGAAGTTCGCTCGGTATTCGTGCCTGTTCCTTCAATTACTCTAGCTGATGGCGGTGCAGGTGCTACTGGTTCTGCAGAAGTTCACCTTGGACTTTGGTTACCTATCATAGAGGGCTGTGATTGGGAAAGTGCTGAACTTCCCGAAGAGTGTCACGTACCAGTGATTGCAGAAGTCGGCCCTTACTACAACGACGGAGATGTTGATGCACTCACACCTGCAGATAGGCTCGGTAGATTTTTGATCGAAAATTATGTACCTCATGGATACGGCGTCGCTCAAGTATCTGTATTTGGTACTGGAGAATCAAACCACTGCATGGATTTAATGGGCACAGATGAACAACGTGGAATTGATGCTGCAGTTACATGGCTCGGAACTCAAGGGTGGTCAAATGGTAATGTTGGAATGATTGGCAAATCCTACGATGGTTCAACTCCTTGGCAAGCAGCTACTTTTGGTAATCCACATTTGGCAACGATTGTTCCAATGTCCGGATTGATTGGCGTTCATGAATTGATGTGGAGAAATGGAAGTATGGAAGCACGTGGTATGATTATGCATAACGGTGTTTATGGCTCATTTGGTATTGATGGGGATACTGAAGATTCTGAAAACTTATGCGAAGGTTATCTAGAAGGATATGTAAATGGGCCAGCAGCCTACCTCTCCGGAGGCATGGTAGATTATGCTGGAAATACATACTGGACAGAGCGTTCATTCCTTGACCGTGTCGTTGACAATTATAATGGTTCAGTTTACATTATTCAAGGCATGCAAGACTGGAATGTTGACCCTCACATGGCATTTCCTACGCACCAAATAGTAGAGGCGGCAGGAATTGAAACGAAGACACTTGCGGGCCAATGGGATCACAACTATCCGGATCGTCAAGATCACGCGGATTTGTCTGCTGGCGAAGGTGCAGAAGCCTATCCCTACACATTGCGTTGGGATTGGGCTGACGAGATGCTGTATTGGTTCGACTGGTATTTGAAAGGTGAAGGAAGAGCGCCAACATTAGGTGTTGAGATGCAAGATAATCGCGGTGGTTGGAGATTCGAATCAACGTACCCTGCTGAAGATACTTACTATCTAGAAGTTGGAGCAGCTGATATGAATCCAAGTGGTGCATCAATGATAACAACAACTGAAACAATTACGCTCACATATGGACCATTTGAAGAAGACGTCTACATC
>Ga0209035_10000870_pt1 | contig 12073 bp, 10 predicted proteins | sample MarorgKNORR_S2LV_6_FD_188220 | JGI IMG/M metagenome (GOLD analysis project Ga0209035, IMG submission 188220) | Marine microbial communities from the Southern Atlantic Ocean, analyzing organic carbon cycling - AAIW_A/KNORR_S2/LV (SPAdes) (version 2) | ecosystem: Environmental > Aquatic > Marine...
GTGGAGAACTAAGTCCCCATCCTCATCATCGTCATCCTTTGATTTGTATTTATCATAGGAGTAATCGCGAAGAATAGCCCCTTCTAAGTAGGCGGCTGCTTGGCTTGAATTCATACAACTTAAGCGAGCGGTAAATTCGCATCCGTGTTGCTTTCCTCGCTTTGCCACCAGAGATGCTCCAGCATTTCGGGCAGCATCATCATCAAAATCTGCAGATTTACCTAGACCGACAAGAATAACTTTTCCTTCGAGGTTATGAATGGTCAGGGAACTACCTTCTTTAGCTCTGAAATCCCCAGCATCAATGACATGTTCAATCATGTTCAAGAGAGTTCTATGAACTCCAAATTGGTCGAAACCTTCGCTGTTGCAATCATCCTCAAACATCGGTAAAACCAAGGTTCCAGCTACATTTCCATATCCATCTACCTTGACTTCCATTCTCTCAACCAGTTTAGGCGAGTAGGATTGGCTTTGTCAAGCCTCGCCTTTAGACATTTGTCCTGCCAAGCCACCATGCCGCTGCCAACATCGCAAAAATCATGCTAAATGGGTCAAACATCCCCCATCCTCCAAGCCATTCATCACCTTCATTTGAGGCGATGGAAACCTCATCATCATGCACTACTTCCACCACTACCATGGAAGAGTCGATGACACGCTTCTGGTAGACTAGAAGGAAGGTACCATCGTCGGAAACTCCCTCGGGCACTTTGAATGAAATCTTGGTCGAGTTGGTTGCATTGACGGCAAAGAAGTCTCCGATCATAACGGCTTCTTCAGAGGATAAGGTGAAACTGCGGTTGAATTCATCAATCAATTCGTTGGTGACGTTCAGGTTGTTTGCATTCACTCCTTTAGGAACCCACCATAAGGTCGCATTGGAAGTACTCGCTCTTGCATTGTTGACAACCGTTGCTGAAATGCTCTCATCTTCGATGACTAGGTCGTGGATGTGCAACCTTGCTCTCCAATGCCAGATATTGGTGATCAGATATCGCATTACATCCAATTCTTCACCGAGGCGACTTGACAATGGCTCTGTTGTCCCAGGCAACCATTGCTCATCGTCTGTTTCGAATGTGAATGTAGGGAATCCCATCACTCCATATCCAAAATCTCTACTGGTTCCACAATTTGGATATAATCCTTGATTGGCATTCTGAATCGGAATGTCTGAAACATTTTCATGAACATCATCTCTGATGAAATGGAACAATTCCCAATCAGAGGGCTGTTCAGCCCACTTGCCCCAAGGATAGAGCATTATCCAAACCCCAGTATGCATTGTGACATACAGGTCGGCGTCAGGAACAATTGTTTTCATGTAATTTGAATTAGCAAGAGTTTCAGATTCACTGAACGCACTGCTTCCAGGCTGGGTCGTCGGGCAGGTATTCCAGTAATGGTCGTAGTTTCGATTCAAATCCACTTGGTTGATGTTCCAACGTGTGTCGATATCATTGCCATCTGCATTCAGCATGATGAGAATGTGTAATTCAGTTGTCTTGAGAACATCGATGACTTCCTGATCTCCAGCCGCCCAACCTTCGATGTAAAATTCAGCTGTCAGGAAAGCTAATTCAGTTCCTAGATGCTCATTTCCATGGTGTCCACCATCGATGTAAACGACTTCTTTCTGAGTCCCATCAGGCTTGGTGGTTTCACTCCAATCTGAAATTTGCAACATCCAGAGATTCCTTCCAAGTTCGGTTTGTCCAGCAATAGTCAGTATGACGACTTCAGGATGGGCGACTGCCCATGATTGTACATCATGAGTCAGCGTCAGATAAGAGTGGTACCAGTGCTCCTGTACAATGTCGGGTTGTTGAGCCTCTGAAATTTGGGCTGTAAAGGGTGCGAGAACCAGCATAGCTAGAAGCATGTAGGTCCGCATCAAACCCTGCTGGGCCTTGCCATTCATCAATCATCCTCTATCGTGAGTCACCTTCAAAACCTGATTTGAGCCGCAAGAGCCGTGTCAGACCAAATTGCCCATGGCCGCCATGTCTATCTTGACTATACCGGCTTCCATCCGCAAATTGAAGATGTTGCCACTTGGATGCTGGATTTGCTTCTTGATGCTGCAAAGGAATCGGGCGTGAAGGTGGTTCATTCCCACGTTGAACCATTTGATGGTGTTGAATCCCCTGCCGGCTTTGCAGCAGTGGTTCTAATCGACGAGAGCCATATCACCGCACATTCCTATGAGGAAAAGGGTTGGTTGGCGATTGATGCTTTCACCTGTGGAGAACATGACCCAAATGAGATTGCTGATAGGTTGCACATGTCCTTGCAGTATTCATGTCCAAATTTGGAATTAAAAGCTCGACGTTGTGTTGATAGATTCCTAAATTGAGGTGTGATGATGCGGCGATTCATCGATGAAAACCTCCATCATTTCAATGCTGGTGAGTTACAGCGCTGTGCTGCTTCACTCGATTCATTTCTCAAGCAAGGCGGGAAGTTAATGATTACATTAGCAGGTGCAATGTCAACAGCGCGAATCGGTATATTACTTGGCCCAGCAATTCGTGCTGGCTTGGTTCACGCCATCTCCTGTACGGGTGCTAATCTCGAAGAAGACCTGTTTAGAGTAGTTGCACCCGAGTCTTACCCTGATATCGATTGGCGAAATCTTTCAGCAGAAGAAGAAGCCAATTTACAAAATAGAGTTACTGATACTTGTATTCCTGAAGAAGAAGCGATTCGAAAAGTAGGGGTACAGTTGCTGAAGGTTTGGAATGAATCAACTTTGGATGAACCACCTCATAAGTACCTCTATGAAGTATTACCAGAATCAGAATCTAGTTGGCTTTGTGCAGCCAGAGAGATGAATATACCAATTTTCACTCCTGCTTGGGCAGATAGTACTCTAGGTAATATCTTCAGTGCTTATTTAATTGATGGAAGTATTGAATCTTCATCGATAATTCGCAATGACCTTGACCGAATGAAGGACTTGGCAGAATGGTATCAAAATCAAAACAACCCAATTGGATTTCTACAAGTAGGGGGAGGTATTGCTGGTGATTACCCAATCTGTGTTGTACCAATGCTACGCCAAGACCTCGGATTAGCAGTACCAATGTGGGCTTGGTTCGCCCAAATTTCAGAATCACGCTCTTCATTCGGGGGTTATTCAGGAGCGCCGCCTAATGAAAAAATATCTTGGGGAAAAATAGGGATTGATACCCCACGTTTTGTAATAGAATCAGATGCAACCATCGTACTACCGATGATTCTGCAATACCTACTAGATGGGCAATGACTGGAAATAATCACACTCAACCGGAGGTCGCTCTTTTCCATTGCGAGTGGGGGAATGCCAGCGTCCTTCTTGACGAGCATGAATGTGGCAGGCTAAGACCTTAGTTGCTAACATTGCAGCAGTGAATTGGGTCAATGGACTATCCTTTCCTGGTACGATCTCATTAACATCAGAGGAGATAATCTTAGCACTTGGGTTGGTGAATAATACTTCAATGGCCTCAACAGCATGCCACATTTGCAAACCACCAGCAACTGGTGTGCCAGTATCTGGAACCAATGCCCCATCCATGCCATCGATGTCGATACTGAGATGAACTGGACCTGTTATCGATGAAAGAACTGCCAGCAATTCTTGCCAAACCTTTGTTCCATCACACGGGCTCATCAAATCACGGGCAAAAAAAGTCTGAACTCGAACATCATTCTCGATGACTTCAGATTCTTCTCGACTATATGCTCGAACACCAATCTGAATCAAGCGACCTACGCCCATTTCGAGGGTACGCGCAGCCGCACATGCATGCGACCATTTTTCTCCACCTAATTGAGAACGCAGATCAGCATGGGCATCGATTTGAACTATTGTTATTTCAGAAAGCGAGGTTGATTGAGCCTGCATGACAGCTGGTAAAATACCATGTTCCCCTCCCAAAACAATTGGAAAGCAATCACCTACAAACCAAGGCTGGAGGTATGTTGTCATCGAATCTAATTGCGCTAACAACGAATCTCCAGAGCCACCCCACTCTTTAGCGGTATGAATAGAAACTCCAGCTGGCAAGTCTTCAGAAAGCAGTGAATCATATATTTCAACTTGAGCAGATGCAGCGATACAAGCAGCAGGGCCTTCGGCTGTACCTTCGCCGTAAGAAGTAGTCAATTCATACGGCAGGGAAAGAATCACAACATCGACTTCAGGAATACTTTCGCTCAAACCGAGAAAGTTACCCTCGACATACCCGTCCGTCATCGGCTTGGCGCGCCGTTGCGCGAATATCAAAGCGACTATTGAAACAAAACAGGGTAAAAAGAAGGTTGCGCGCAGGATTATTGATATACTACGGAGTACAGATAGAATTACTGCGCAGCAAGAGAAATCGTGGCAACCGTAAGGAGCCAGCGCAAACACAAGAGGGGCTAAAGATGGGAATGTCATTACATGAATTAACACAGGCAATCAGACAACATATTGATTCAGAGATGGAAGCCGATGTTGCATCAGGAATGGCAGAACACGCCCTCGGCTTCTTCGGCTTCTATGAGAGAATTATTGACAATGCTCTTGAACCCACCGACCGCAACTTGTTCTACATGTTCCAAGATTACAATCTTCTAACTACCGAATCAGAGGAAACAACACTCTGGGATGGCCGTGAATGGAGAATCCATTATTGGCGCTTCAAGCCAGAACTGCGCGAGAAAGTGCAAGCCTACATGGATCGTAACAAACCCGAAATCAAGGTTGATCCATTCGCCGATGTCTATGGAGACATCGGAGAGGTTGTATGGAATAGGGACGATGACCAACCTGTCAACCCTAATGCATTCACCAATGAACGTTGGTGAGACACACAGTATACCGAAGCCGTTGAATAGGTCGCTCTTGCATGGAATCCCATGCTCAAACGGCAGTTAAGCCTGGCACTAGTTACTATTTTCCTCCTTTCCTCAGCAGTACCGATGGTATCTGCACAAAGTCAAGTTCCGGGATTTAATATTGAAACTGCATGGGTATCCGATACTTCTAACCAACAGGTACATGCTTATCATTTTGCATTTGATAATGCAATCAATTCGACAACAATTGAATTTTCAACAGATATTACTCATACTGATGAAGATGGAAACCTCCTCAATGCAACTCAAGCAACATCAACAGCAGGTTTGACTTTCATTGATGACAGAACCTTAGAAGTCATCCTACCGGATAGAGTTTCATTTGCTGATACGATAACGATAGAAGCAGGCTGGACGGGACTTGAATCAACAAACTTGACTAGAATCATCAAAGCAACGGTATGGAATCAACCTATCGCTGACCATGAAGTAACCATAACAACAAATTGGAATTTAAATCACACTTATGAGGATGAGAATGGCTCACAACGCTACTTACTACTATTCAATGGCAGAGGTTGGCAAGAGCGTGCTGGAACTACTCTTAGCGCTTGGGAATTAGGAGATGGCAGTATAACCATCAGAGAAGTTGGTGAAAACGAAACCACTTGGATTAACTTGACCTTGGAGGAGATTTGGAGAAATGAGACATCAATTGATGGTGAATTACGCTCTCAATACTTTGATGCTCATGGTTGGGGAGACCTTGTTGTCGTTCAATCAGATTCAGAAATGGATGAAATGAGAATTACAGGCCAAGTGTCAGCAGCCCACTTCAACCGCAGTACGGTGGACGGAATAGTTTCAGAAAGAACTGAACTTGAAGCAACAGGAATTCTCAATGGAACAAATGTCGATGACGATAGCGAATTATGGATTAATGGTACAGTATCTCTATTATTCTTTGAGCGCTGGGAAGTTGATGGCGAAATAAAACACGACTTAAATCGCTTTGAAGGTTATGCTGACATGGATATGAAAGATGGCGAAAGCCAATTTAACATCGATATCTCAAATCTTGAATCATATGAAGAGTGGCAAGATGGAGTGCGAATTGGACAAAGTGAATCTCTCGCTGGCACTGGAACTTTCGGTTTTGCTGGCGAAGATGAGGATGGAGGAGATATAGTTGTTAATGGCACGGTTTATTCTCTAATAGAAAAGAGTGATAATGGCCTAGTAACAGATAGATATCTGCATTTAGATGGCACATTTAGCGGTGATGCAGATGGCTCATTTGGAGTAATTAACCAGATTGAGGCCAGCGGTAATTGGCAAAATGACAACGGTACTGCATATCCTGTTAACATAATTTTAGAGGAAAGTTGGTTCAATCTAAGCGCTGCAGTCGGTACTAATGCCTTTCAGAACCATAACAAAACTTGGAATTATGAAGTGCCAAACATAGACTGGGAAAATCAAACCATATATCGAAAGTGGGAATCAACTGGTCTTGACAATGATCGAGGGGATGAATACCCCGAAAACTCCCCTGAAGAAGTTCCCGCTGAGCCTCCAGAGACCGAAGACGGACTGGGGGAAGTCAACATAAGTCGTGAAACAGGCATTGTGCCAGTGCCACTATTGCCTGGGGATAGAGTATCATTATTGGGTAGTGGTATTGTCTATCTTGACGTCGAAGCAACCAGCCTAACTCAAACTACCAAAGACGGTCACATCCTTAATACAACGGCTTGGATTGGAAACTATTGGAATACAAATGACAGTATTACAGATTCATTAGCATCAGGTTCCATCATCAATGAAGGCCCATTGGCAGGGCTATTAGCAACAGTGTCTCGCCAACTTACTCTGCCTGCAGTTAATGATATTCCAGCAACTTTCACTGAAGTTCAGAGTCTTGAGAGAATCATTTATCCGAGCATTGTAGCATCAAATGAAAACCACCCACCCCAGATTGTCTCAATCGGCTTAGTTGGAAGTTTGGTCAATGAGGATGGAGTGCCAGCCCACCTTGAAGTAGTTATTTCTGACCCAGACTGGAATGTTGTAGAAGTTGTTGCTAACTTAAGCAGCCTTGGGATGTCAGCTCAAGTCCAACTCAATGATAAGGGCAGGGATGGTGACCAAACTATCCACGATGATATCTGGACAACATTAGTTTCAGTGCTCGGCGCAGAACATGGAGAGGTAGAAATCAGCGTCACTGCGACTGATATTTGGGGAGAGAGCGACACGGGAGTGGGTTCCTTGGAAGTACACAACCAAGCGCCCCGTCTTCTAACTTGGACCCATGTGCCTTCACTTGCCTTTAGAGGTGAAGTAATCATTGTCAATGCAGAAGCATATGACCTCAATGGAGTAACACGAGTTGCCATCGATCTACGAGATGAAGGGGGGGAATTAGCAGATTTACAATTTAATAGCGTGGTTGGAAACTGGGCAGGACAAATTGAAATCCCATCTGGAATGGAACCTGGTGAGCAATCTCTAGATATTTACCTCGAAGATGATGATGGCGCCTCAAAGACAGTATCTTCAACTCAGGCATTAGGTAGCCATTTCATTAGTAGTGCTGACGATAAAGACATTAAGATTATGATTCTAAACCAAGGCCCAGTCATCCAAATGATGGCATTGGAGCCTGGAGAAATTCAAGAAGTACTGAATGATGGAGATGAAGTAACTTACACACTGTCCATTCAAGTTAGCGACCCTGATGGGGTTCGCTGGGTGAAAGTCGACATTGGAGACCTTGCACCGGTGGGCTCGGCTATTTCTTGGATTATCATGACGGATAATGGTCAGGATGGAGATGCGACAGCAGGAGATGGAATTTTCAGTGTTCAATTCGATAGTCGAAGAGGATTGCCAACAGGTGCTTTTCCGATTACATTCAAGGCTCAAGATGATTTTGAAATGGAATCTATTAATGACGAATACGTAATCAAAGTAGTTGAAGAAGAAGAGGATACACTGGACCCTGAGGGTGTGTTTGGTGCCTTGGATAATTCAGTAGTCATTATCTCAATAATCGGTATGATTGTTGTTATTGGAGCAGTTATTGCATTGCTATCATTTGTCCAAAAGCGCAAAGAAAACAAGGATAATCCATGGTCTGGCAAAAAACAAGGAGAAGATCCTTGGGGTAATCAGTAATCACCACATCAGTTCACGCGATAGGCACTCGTAACATTAGATTAGCATCAATAAATGGCTTGAATGGTGCGAGCGCCGAGATTTGAACTCGGGTTCAAGCGTTGGCAACGCTCGGTGATAACCACTACACTACGCTCGCAATGCAAGCAGGGCCATCCGTCATGGGTATGAAAGATTGTCGTTTGCCATTCCTGCATAACAGCGTCGGGGAAAGGAATACAACCTGAAACACCCCGATGTACTCTATGGGCGAACAACGCATCATCTACGTGGGCCACAAAGCAAGACATCTCTACATCCGTGCCGTAGTGATGGCAATGGAAGGTGGCGAACGAGATGTTGTTCTCGTTGCCCGCGGCGGATGTATCCGCAACGCCGTCGATGTTGCAGAGATGTGCCGCCGACGTTTTGGCTATGTTGCGGAAGGTCTTCCTGAAAACATGAGTATTGTTGGTATAGAATCGGAGACTGAAGAAGTAGAGCGCGAGGATGGACGAACTAGTAATGTCAGCGTTTTGAAAATCAATTTAGTTGGCGAGGGGGAGATTCCTCCTCGTGAAGAAGAGTGATCATAGTTCTTTGACAAGATTTTTAATCAAATCTCTCGTTTTTCGATATGAATCAAGGCCTTGACCGTATGGATCATCAAGTCCCCAGTCTAAGTCAGCCTTCAGTGCAGGGCATGTTTCCTCAACCCCACAACCCATTGAGATAACCATATCCCAATCATTTAGGGTGGTTAAATCGAGTAGATTAGAAGATTGCTTTGATACATCGATACCGAGTTCGTCCATAACTTCAACTGCTTTTGTAGCAACTCCAAAACCAGGGCTTGTACCAGCACTAGCTGTTTCATGGCCTGCTTTTCTGGCAAATCCTTCAGCCATTTGACTGCGGCAGGTATTGCCAACGCATACGAATAATACTCTCATCAAATAGTCTGTGTTCTCGACATGCTATGAAGGATATGCAAATGACCTATCTTCTCCTGGGGTTGCTATGTTCCCACCGCGTAGCAGCGTTTGGCGAGGAATAATTTTCACTTCGATTCTATTCGCAGTTGATTTCATCTTGCATATTATTTTCGCGGCGAATGGTTGGGATATCGCCTTCAAAGTAATTGTAATAGAATTGGCAATATTGAGTATTTGCTTCGCCCCTATTGCCTTGTTATTTGGTGGTCCAATCAGTCACGAAGATGGTTTGGAAGTTATTCAAATCGGCACTTGGTTCGCTGTACCGTTGACTGTTGGCTATTTCTGGGCCGTCAACGATATGGCTTGGAGCATCTGGCTAATTGGAACAATGATATTTCCACTGCTCAGTAGAACTCTCTGGTATCGATGGGAACGTGGCTTCTCTTTGCTGCTATATTCGCCTTTGATTGACGAGGAAGAGTGAGCGAGCATTGAAAGACAGCCTACGGGTCGAATGCTTCGATGTCGGATTCCCCAGTCTCCCACCATAGCCCAGACAAGCCTTCAGAAGCTGCTGATACGGCAGAGCCCGCAAGCCCTCAACAACAAAAGCAAATGGAGGCTCAATTCCAGCAGATGAAACGTCAAATGGCGATGAAGAAAATTGCTGAAGATATCAAACACAAGATAATGGTGCTTTCTGGAAAAGGTGGAGTTGGAAAGTCAACTGTTGCTACTGGGCTAGCAATATCTCTTGCTGACCAAGGACTTGCAGTTGGCTTAATGGATATTGATATCACAGGACCAAATATTCCAAAGATGATGGGACTAACTGGTCAGAGATTACATGTTGAGGATGGTCGTATCTATCCCAATGTTGGACACGGTGGAGTGAAAGTCATCTCGATGGCTTTCTTACTAGAGGATGAAGATACTCCTGTTGTATGGCGTGGACCTATTAAGTTGGGAGCAATTCAGCAATTCATTGCTGATGTTGAATGGGGTAAACTTGACCATTTGATTATCGACTTCCCTCCTGGAACCAGCGATGAACCATTGACTGTGGCTCAGAGTCTGCCTGATATCGATGGAATTGTTATTGTCACTACTCCTCAGGAAGTCGCACTGCTCGATTCTAGGAAGTCCATCTCCTTTGCTAAAACTCTCAATGTTCCAGTTCTTGGTGTGGTGGAAAACATGAGTGGTTATACGATTAGAGGGAATGCCGAACCTAATTCCTCAATGACCGTCAAAGGACCTTCAGGGGTTGACATCGATGTGGATGTAGATGCTGAAGGAAATTGGTCAGCAACTCTTGATATCTTCAAAGTTGGAGGAGGAAAAACCACGGCTGAGAAGTTGAACGTTCCATTCCTCGGAGCGCTTCCGTTCGACCCAGGGGTAGTTCGTGGTGGCGATGATGGTGTTCACCGAATTATTGCTGAACCAAAGGGTGAGAGTGCCAAGGCCTTTGAAATAGTAGTTGAATCGATAACTTCACAATTGGGTGAGGAAGAAGAAGATACTCTGAAAATCATCTGAGGTGCTTGGATGACAGAGATACCAAAACTGCTCGAACTTGAGCGCACCGAACAGACTGCAATCTTGCGTTGGAAAGATGGTACAGAACACAATGTATCGTGGAATGATATACGGTTTTTTTGCCCATGTGCGAAGTGTTCACCAAATCGTGATGATGAAGAGAGTGCCTTGGCGCTTCGAGCCTCTGTTGATTCTTTTACTGATGAAAGACCGATGGTAATTCCAATCGGCAGATATGCATTGACATTTGAGTGGAGCCAAGGGTGTAGTAGCGGGATTCATCGCTTTGAACGCTTATGGGAAATCGGTGAAGGAATAGACCCTGACCACGGCAAACCGTACTCTCATGGAGCATGGTGAATCGCACTTGTATTGCAGGTGTTCTGCACCACATTGAAACACTGTCAACTAGCCAAGTAGGCTTGAGAGCGTATGACTTCGGGAATCTACCTGACATGGATAACCATGGCATTAGCAGGTGGAGTCATCCTAATTCCTCTGTTCAAACCTCCTTGGGCGAAGGTAAATTTACGCGCTTTCAATGATATGTTTAGGAGATATTGGCTGCATATTCTATTGGTATTTTCAATCTATTTTTGGAAAGATACTTTCGATACCCTTGACCGTATTTTCATGGCAAACACCCAATTGGAAATGACTGGATTAGTGTATGCCCTCGAAGGCGATATGGTGCTTTGGGTGCAGCAATTTTTTGAGGCTGAATGGCTAACAATTTCTTTGACACATTTCTATGTTTCAGGCTACCTAATGGTTGTATATATCTCGATAGTTTATTTCTGTTATTTCAATGACCGTCATATGGCTGATCGAATTTCCTTGACAGTTTTCTTCATTTATGCTCTTACAGTGCCTTTTTACCTATTTTTCAATGTTAGAGTTACGGGTGACCACATTCCTGCCATGGAAACTCTCGCTTACGATTTAACACCGGAAATCAATGACTGGTTTGAGAGGATTGATCCTTTTACTAATGGCATGCCATCTTTACACATCGGTATTCCCTTCGGAGTTTGGTTATGTTTGGTGCGTTGGGATGAGGATAACCGATGGATGAAATATCGCAGATTTATTTTTGGATATATTATAGTGACTGCTTTTACAATCGTCTATTTGGGAATTCATTGGTTTGTTGATATCACCGGTGGAATGTTCGTTGCAGCAGTTGCCATCAAGTTGACTCAACGTTACAATACAGCAGTTTGGGCGGTGTTGGATGAACGTACCTTGAACGCCAGATTGGCGACGATAGTTATGCGCCCTCAAAGGGTGAAATGGTGGATAAACACACGCTCGCAGCGCCTGTGGAAGTCTTTACGCCACCCTTCCAGCCATGTAACTGGTTGGACGATAATCATGGTATTCTTGCTAACTACATCGGTTATTGTTTGGGATATGACTCACCGTGATTTGCCGGTAACTGGAGTTCAGTCTCCAGCAGAAGCAGTCGCTGCGGATGGTTGGTTGATTAATCTCGATGACCGCGGTGATGAAGGAATCGTCTTGGTAGTAGTAGATTTGGCTACACCTGATGAACCCCAGGTGATTAGCCATCCCGAATTAACTATGAATTCAAGTTACGATGT
>Ga0209035_10000872_pt1 | contig 12069 bp, 11 predicted proteins | sample MarorgKNORR_S2LV_6_FD_188220 | JGI IMG/M metagenome (GOLD analysis project Ga0209035, IMG submission 188220) | Marine microbial communities from the Southern Atlantic Ocean, analyzing organic carbon cycling - AAIW_A/KNORR_S2/LV (SPAdes) (version 2) | ecosystem: Environmental > Aquatic > Marine...
ATGGGCGGTAGAGCAATTAATGATGGCTGCCAAGGCATCACGCAATCTTGGTTTAACCGATCATGTAACTTTTTCTGGAGCTTTGGCTTGGCCGTATTTTTATCCTTGGCCGCAGCGCACAGAAGGCCTTATTGAAACCGCTTTTGAAGAATTAGGTAAGCGATGGTTGCCTATATTAAATGCTTTTGATGAGGCTGGTGTCAATCTTTGTTATGAGATACATCCTGGAGAAGATTTACATGATGGAGTGACTTTTGAGATGTTTTTAGATGAGGTTGGTAATCATTGTCGTTGCCAAATGCTATACGATCCAAGTCATTATGTTTTGCAGGGTTTAAATTATCTTGAGCATATTGATATTTATCATGAGCGAATTAAAATGTTTCATGTTAAGGATGCTGAATTCAATCCTACTGGAAGACAAGGTGTCTATGGTGGTTATCAGCCTTGGATTGATCGTGCCGGGAGATTTCGATCTTTAGGGGACGGTCAAGTTGATTTTAAAAATATATTTTCTAAATTTGCACAATATGGTTTCGATGGTTGGGCGGTCTTAGAATGGGAATGCTGCCTAAAGCATCCAGAGGATGGAGCTAAGGAGGGGTCAATTTTTATTAATAATCATATTATCCGGATAACTGAACAGGCATTTGATGATTTCGCAAGTGGTGAGGGTGGCTTGAGCGAAAATAAGGCGATTTTGGGTATAGAATAACTTTTAAGGATTGCAATCAAATGGAGCGAATAAGATTAGGCATGGTTGGCGGCGGTGAAGGTGCTTTTATTGGTGAAGTGCACCGAATGGCCTCACGCCTCGATGATCGTTATACTCTCTGTGCTGGAGCGCTATGCTCTGATGCAAAAAGATCAGCAAGTTCAGCATCAAAGATTGGCATACCTAAAGAACGCAGTTACTCAAATTATCAAGAAATGGTGACAGCAGAGTCTAACCTCGATGACGGTATAGAAGTGGTTGCAATTGTTACGCCGAACCATCTTCATTATCCAATTGCTAAAGAATTTCTCGCAAGCGGTATCCATGTAATTTGCGATAAGCCAATGACTATTGATGCTCGAGAAGCCCGAGAATTAATCGATTTAGCAAAAGCATCTAATTTAATGCTTGCTGTGACTTACAATTACAGTGGTTATCCAATGATTCGACATGCTAGAAAGATGATCGAGCTGGGGGAGTTAGGTGAGATACGAGTAGTGCATACAGAATACACTCAAGATTGGCTGACCAATCCAATTGAGAATTCAGGCCATAAGCAAGCACATTGGCGAGTAGATCCAGAAAAATCAGGCATTGGTGGGTGTATTGGCGATATTGGGTCGCATGCCTATCATTTATCCTGTTTTGTAACGCAACTTGAGGCAATCGCTTTGTGTGCGGATTTGTCATCATTTGTTGAAGGGCGAAAATTGGATGATAATGCACACATCATGATTCGTTATGCAGGTAACGCAAAGGGGATGATTTGGTCGAGTCAGGTGGCACCTGGGAATGGCAATAATTTAAAAATTCAAATATATGGAGATAAAGGAGGACTTGTTTGGCAACAAGAGCAGCCCAATGAATTGATCTTTACTCCTACCAATAAAGCCACTAGAACACTATTACGGGGAAGTGACAGTTTGAGTGTTAACGCGAGCGCATTATCAAGAATTCCAATTGGTCACCCAGAAGGTTATATAGAAGGTTTTGCTAATCTGTATCGTGAAATCGCAGATATCTTATTGATTTATCGTAGTGGTAAAACGCCAATCTCAGAGGAAATTTTATTTCCAACAGGTCAAGATGGCTTGGATGGTGTGACTTTTATCGAAGCTGCGGTAAAATCAAACAATAAAGATTCGATTTGGGTAAATTTGTAACTAGCGCTTTTTAAGATACAACCCACCATAGAGAAAAATCAAAATAAAGGGCAGGATACTCATTTTTTGAATAACTTCCGTACCGACTGAGTTATCTAAAAAGCGACCCATAAGGGGCAATATCAGAGATACTGAAAGCATCCCTAATCCGCCAATTAATGACATACCAAATGCACCGCTTTCAGGTATATTTTCAGAGATGAAAGCAAGAGTTGTTGGCCAAAAGAAAGTGATACCAACAGCAAATACACCAGCCGCGATAAATACAAAAGATCCTGATGAGTTAGCCAATAATTGTAATCCTATGAATGCGAACAATGAAGAGAGAAAGAGCATGCCTGTGGTTTTAATTTTCATGGCAATCGGTCCGGCTAAAGCGCGACCAATAATCATGATTCCGTTGATGAAAGCCAAAACCAAAAGCGCATTAACGCCCGTCTCCTTCAGTAATGATTCAATACGTTGCGTGGTGCCAAGTTCGGTAGTAGCTGAAAGAAGCATACAAAATGCGATAAACAAAAAGAGCGGTCTAGCTAGACTCTTGTATGCGTCGATTTGATTGATACCTAAGGATACTCTTTCTGTTAAAGGGAAGCTCTGACCAATCAATAGATATCCATAAAGTGCCAAGGGAATGAAAAGACTACTGACCATTAGTTGCCAACTAAAACCCATTACATCCATTAAAATCAAACCGATAAGCGAGCCAATAACAATTCCGGCAGGCCACCACAAGTGAAATCGATTTAACATTTTGGTTTTATCATTAGGATACATGCTTGCAACCAATGGATTACAGACTGCTTCAACCATGCCATTCCCCAGACCCATGATTATAGTGGCTATAAAGAGTGTTGAGAAATCATATGCAGTCAATGTTAATCCGATACCAATAGCATGAAAAGCAAAGGCCAGCCACATTCCCTTTTTCATGCCAATGGTATCCACCAGTTGGCCACCAAGAATTATTGCTAGAGTGAAACCCCAAAAAGCAGGCATAAAGGCGTAGCCAATTTGCTCTAAGGACATACCTAGCCCCGCTGGTCCAAAGACTGTCTCAAGCCTGGCTCTTATCGCGAAGGTCATTGCCGTTAATACGAGTGAGATACAACTTGCTGCAAATAATCTGGTTTGATTGTATTGGTGCATAAAATGATCCATTTAAATTGAATTAATTTATTATGTCTGTCGTTAATAAAATTAACAAATATTTGCCAGCATGGAATCCATTGGTATAGAGTCATGAGCAAGTATTAAAAATAAAAAAATATTTATTGCCATTATATTATGACGAATCGTAGAGAAATTTTGGGATTATCTTTGAGTGCAGCCTTGACCTTACCTTTTGTTGAGGCTAAGGCTTTTAATCAAGGCACAGGTAAAGCATTACCAAACTATTTGGCCTGTAATATGGAGTCTTGGTGGACTGAATTGCCTTTTTTAGAACGTTTTAGAGAAGCCTCTCGAGTTGGCTTTCAAGCAGTAGAATTCTGGAGTCATTCTGATCCCTCTAGGAGCATGACTAAAGTTGCAAATTTATGTGAATCACTCGATTTAAATGTCATTCAATTTACAGGATGGCAAGGGCCGAGTTTAGCGTCACTTACCAATCACAAAGATTTTATCGAGGCAATAAAGCAAGCCATCGATATTGCGCATCAACTCAACGCTCCAATGTTTACTGTTGTAGGGCATCAAACAATCAAAGGTACTGACCAACAAACAAGTCTTGAAAATATGATACGGGCGCTAAGTAGTGTTGTTCCAATACTCGAGAATGCCGGCAAAAAACTAATCTTAGAGCCGTTTAATCCTGTTGATCATGAAGGTCATTTTTTAAATGGATCTTCTGATGCATTGGCAATTTGTCGATCTATTGCATCACCTAATATTAAAATTAACTGGGATCTCTATCATATGCAGTTAAGTGAGGGCAATCTGATTGAAAACCTCCAGTCAGGAATGGATCAAGTGGGTTACATTCAGGTCGCCGATGTACCGGGAAGGAATCAACCTGGAACTGGTGAGATTAATTATAAGTTTGTATTTGATGAGCTTAAACGGATGCAATACAAGGGTTATATAGGGCTTGAATGTTGGCCAAAAAATAAAGATAACGTCCAAGCCATAATTGATCTTTTTAGATTAGTTTAATGGGAGTATTTAATTAAAATTGACCGTAAAATCTCAAGGAGAGAGGCGATTCAGAGAGCTGGGCTTTTGTTGGGTGTCAGTATCCCATTATCTCAACTTGAAATCTTGGCTAGCTCTTTCGCTGCAATTAAGGATGAGATTAAACCTCAGTTTCTTGAGAGCAAGGATTTTATTTTATTGACACAAATTGCAGATTTAGTAATCCCAAGAACTGATACTCCAGGTGCAATCGATGCAGGAGTACATGGATTTATTGATATGATGCTCTCTCAGTGGGCTTCAAGTGAAACGCAATCAAAATATCTTGCTGGATTTAATTATATTAATAAAGAAGCAAAATTATCTTTCGGCGCTAACTTCATCGAGTGCAGCAAAGGTCAAAAAATTAGCATACTAAAAAGATTAGATATCAGGAAAGAAAGTGCCAAGGATCAACGGCAAGCTTTTTTTGTTGAATTAAAATGGTTTGTTATTACAGGCTACTATTCATCTAAAGAGGGTGCGTCAATAGAATTGAATTACGATCGAATGCCAGGCAGATATCAAGGATGCTTGCCATTTGATGAGCAAGGCAAGGCATGGTCCTCATGATAAATAGTGATTGGAAAATCTTATGAATAATGACTTTGATGCAATTGTGGTTGGTTCAGGTATCTCAGGTGGTTGGGCCATCAAAGAATTGACCGAAAGAGGGTTAAAGGTACTTCTAATTGAACGAGGACCTGAAACCATTCATAGCGACGATTATATTGGTGAAGGTAAAGCTCCTTGGGAGTTGCCTTATCATGGTGCGATTCCAGAGGACACCTTAAGTAAAGAATATGCCATACAGAAACAATGTTATGCGCTTAATGATGCAACCAAACATTTTTTTGTTAATGATCGGCAGCATCCTTATATTACAGATAAAGATAAACCCTTTTCTTGGATACGAGGCTATCAGTTAGGCGGTAGATCTTTATTATGGTATCGGCAAAGTTATCGTTGGAGTGCAATGGATTTCACTGCAAATAAATTAGATGGGCATGGTGTTGATTGGCCAATACGTTATCAGGACATTGCCCCATGGTATGACCACGTTGAAACATTTGCAGGTATCAGTGGTTCAAAAGAGGGGTTGGAGCAACTTCCAGACGGGCAGTTCTTGCCACCTATGGAAATGAATTGCGTGGAGCTTGAGGTTAAGAAACAAATTGAACGTCAATTTCCAAACAGATCAATGATAATTGGTCGTACTGCGCACTTAACTAAACCTACAAAAGAACATTTGGAATTAGGTAGAGGGCAATGCCAGAATAGAGATGAGTGTGAGAGGGGATGCTCTTTCGGTGCATATTTTAGCACCTTGTCAGCAACGCTTCCGGCCGCTAAACGAACTAAAAACTTAACAATTCTGACTGATTCGATTGTTCATAATGTGGTTTATGATGCTGCAAATAAACGAGCGACTGGTGTCAGAATAATTAATTCAAAAACGAATGAACATGAGGAGCTGACCGCAAGGCTGATTTTTTTATGTGCTTCAACACTTGGTACGACGCAAATAATGCTGAACTCTCGATCGAATACTTTTCCCAATGGCATAGCAAATTCAAGTGGCTGTTTGGGTTTAAATTTGATGGATCACATTTTTGAGAGTGGCGCTAGTGGCGAATATCCGGGATTTAAAGATAAGTATTTTAAAGGTCGCCGACCGAATGGAATATACATACCTAGATACCATAACGTAAACACCAAAGATGAAAGATTCATACGTGGTTTTGGTTTTCAAGGAGGAGGAAAACGGCCCAGTTGGGAGCGCGCTAAGTCAATCCCAGGTATCGGAGTAAGCTTAAAAGAACAACTCAGAAAACCAGGTTCATGGACATTTAGCTTGGGCGGATTTGGAGAAATGTTGCCCGACCAAAGAAATCGTGTATGGCTGGATAAAAAGTTAAAAGATAAATGGGGTATTCCAATTTTAAATATTGAATGTATTCTTCGTGAGAATGAGCGAAAGATGCTTAAAGTGATGTCAGAAGATGCCAAAGAAATGTTGGAGGCATCTGGAATAATCAATGTTCAACCTTATAATAATTCTGCACCACCTGGACTCGCTATTCATGAAATGGGAACCGCAAGAATGGGGCGTGATCCTAATACCTCTGTATTAAATAAATACAATCAAGCACATGATGTACCAAACTTATTCGTAACAGATGGCTCATGCATGGCATCCAGCGCATGTCAAAACCCTTCATTAACATATATGGCGCTCACCGCCAGAGCTTCTGCCAATGCAGTAGAGATGCTCCAAGAGGGAAAACTATGAATACAAATGATGACTATTCTATGCCACGGAGAAGCTTTCTAAAAAACTCTATGCTAATGGTTCCAGCAGCATTCTGCCTGCATTCTGTTGAATTGAATGCAGCCAGGTTAAGCCAGCATGGACTGGGTAATTTTGGAATTCAGTTGTATACAGTTAGAGATCAAATGAAGCGAGATGTGGAAAGAACTCTTCGAAGCATAGCTGAAATAGGATACAAAGAAGTCGAATTTGCTGGATATTTTGGATCCAGTCCAAAAGAAATAAAAAATATTTTATCCGAAAATTTACTTACATCCCCATCAACGCACATAGAGATTCAATTGATTCGCGACTATGCAGATCAAGTAATTGAGACTGCCCTAGAAGTGGGTCATAAATACATTGTAATGGCCTGGCTGGATCCAAATGAACGTGTGTCCTTAGATCAATATCGTGCTCACGCTGATTTATTCAATGTATTTGGTGAAAAATGTAAAACAGTGGGTTTGAAGTTTGCCTTTCATAATCATGATTTTGATTTTCAAGAGCTTGAGGGAGAGATTCCTATGGATCTTCTTCTCAAAAGAACCGATCCTGATATTGTTGCTTTTGAGCTTGATATGTATTGGATAACCAAAGCGAAGGCAGATCCACTTCAGTATATCAAGAATCATCCGGGTCGTTTTCCCTTATGGCATATAAAGGACATGGCTCCTTCAACAAAGATGGCAGATGTTGGGGCAGGGATAATAGATTTTTCAGCCATCTTCGCCCTTAATAAAATGGCAGGTCTAGAGCACTTTTTTGCAGAACGTGATGACCCACCTGATTCTTTGGTTACAGCTTCAAATTGTTTTAATGCGATGTTAAAATTAGAGTATTAATCAGGTAAAAAAGAGTTAAAGGGATTTACTATGCAAAAACCCGATGTTTTGATTGTCGGCGCCGGTATCAATGGGCTAGTAGCAGCTAATTATCTGCAAAAAAGTGGATGTAATGTCACGATGGTGGATCGCGCTTATCGCGTTGGTGGTGCTTGTGTTTCAGAGGAAATGAGTTACGGCAATGTCACGGAATCATACGCTCTTGGCGCATCTGTTTTAGGGTTAATGCAAGACTTTGTCTTTGAAGAAACCGGCTTAGCCCATAATCTTGATACATTTGTTCCTACACATCCTAAGTTAATTCATTTTCCAAATGATTCAATGGTGACCAAAATTCATAGAGACCCAAAAGATTTGGATCAAGAATTGGCTAACAAATGGGGTGAAAAGGGAGATGTGAAAGGATTCCGATATGATGAAGGTAGGGTAATTCAATTTCTTCAGCAGGGATATCGGGAGGCTTGCCCACCGACACTGGAAGCTGCAAATAATAAGTTAGGCAAAGTCTTAACAAATTTGTGGATTAAGGGTGACGCAAAGACTTTGTTGGATCATTATTTCACCAGTGAGAGATCAAAGATGTATATGGCGATGACTGTATCTGAGAGTGGCCCAGTATCATTAAAAGATCCTTATTCTGCTTTTACGCTGCCAGTTATGGATTCGGGCTCTGTGTTTGGTGGTTACTATGGGCATGTAAAAGGTGGTATATGGAAAATAACTGAGACATTGGGGCGTATTAATCGTGAATTAGGAGTCAAAACGCATCTCTCGAGCCAGGTGATGGAAGTGGACTCTAAAAAAGGAAGAGTGCTTTTAACATCTAATAATGAAGAAAAGCATATAGATTTCGACTATCTTATTCTTGGGACAGACCCGCTAACCGCTCATAAATTAGTTGGAAATGACTGTGAGATAAAAAATGCTGAAGATAAGAAGTATCTTGGAAGTAGTGGAAAATTGAATATGATGTTTAAAAACCCTATTCAATGGAAAGATGCGACAGATTTATCAGACACAGATGCGGCATTTAGGTTTATATTTGGAGTTGAAACACTCGATGAATTTGAAAATGCGACACTAAAAGTAACTGATCCTAATTTTCATTACGTGCCTGGTTATATGCAGATTTATTGTGAAGGCGGGGCGCAACGACAAATGCAAGTGAATGAATCATTTGATCGTTTGGCTGTATTTTTTAAGAACTTTGCATTGAGCGAGAAAGGTGATGAATTGCCTCATATTGAAGAGGAGGCGAAGCAAAAAATATTGCAATATGTGAATAACCCAGAAGATTGCATCTGGACTAGATTATTGACGCCAAGGGATTTGCAGAGTCTGTTTTATTTTCCTGGTGGGAATCTAGATCACACAATGTTAACAGGCGGTCAAACCTACTTTGATCGGAATTTTTCTACTGACCCTGAGAATCATTTTTATCGTTTTACAGATAAAGAGAACGTTTATCTCTGTGGCGCCGGCACTTATCCTTGTGGTTCCGTTGCCGGAACACCGGGCTATATGTGCAGCCAGCAATTATTAAAAGCGATCAATTAATCAATATCTAGTGATTGGTGGGTATTTTTGCGATGCACTCCATTTCAAAGCTAGCATTCACTGCCAAGCCATCTGCCCCAAAAGCACTGCGCGCAGGGTATGGCTTTTTAAAATATTGGATGTATACAGAATTAAATTGACCCCATTTATCAATATCATCAATCATTACCAAACATTTAAAAACATGATCTAAACTTAGGTTGAGTTCTTTTAGCGTGGCTTGTATATTTTTTAACGCTTGGTGAGCTTCAGGCACAATACCACCAGCCACTAAGCCAGATTCCCCTACCCCTACAACCCCAGAAAGATAAACAACATCACCAACTGTAACGGCATCAGAAAAAGGGTAGTTATTTATTGTGGTTGATTCCGAAATATAATAACTGACTTCATCGCTCAAGCTAGAAACGGATATAATTAACCCAAAAACAAATAATATTATTATTTTCATTTGTATGATTCCTTGTTTTTATTTATAACTATTGTACATAAAAAGAAAATTTTATTTCAAAAGAGGGGTGGATTTATGATTAAAAGATTAATAGTGTCTTTGTTTATTTTGGGTTTATTTGATGTTCGTGTAAATTATGCTCAAGACTTTGAGAACGTCGAAATGATTGTTCATCCAGTCTCTGGAAATGTGCTTTATATAGCGGGACGAGGGGGTAATATTGGATTACTTCACGGTGAAGATGGAATTTTGCTTATTGACGATCAATACGCACCATTAACCGAAAGAATAATTAAAGCTGTAAACTCCATCTCAAACCAGCCAATTCGCTACATTATCAATACTCATATGCATCCTGATCATACCGGTGGAAATGAGAATTTTGGCCGACTTGGCGCCATGATTGTCGGTCATGAAAATGTAAGATCTCAGATGGCTAAAGCAGGCTATAGCCAGACTCCACCTTTTGTTACTTTCAGTCAAGATGTCACGTTTCATATTAATCAAGAAACCGTCCATGTTTTTAAGGTACCGAATGCACATACCAACAACGATTCTTTTATAAAATTTGTTTCCGCGAACACTATTCATACAGGCGATGTTTATCGCTCTGAAAGTTACCCTTATATTGATATAAATAATGGTGGAAGTTTCTTGGGAACTATCGCTGCTTATGAATTATTGATTGAGGCTTCTGATCAAGATACAAAAATTATTCCTGGTCATGGTGGTGTTACAAATATTCAGAGAGTTGTTAAAGCTACCAGGATGTTGCAAGTAATTAGAGATAGAGTGCAGAATCTTATTAACGATGATTTGACGCTTGAGGGGGTTTTGTCTAGAAATGTCACGCAAGAATATAATGCCGAATGGGATAGTGGGCGGCGTATTGGAGGTGCAGTTGGTTTGGTGACAGCCGCATATAGAGACTTGATTAAGTAAAGTCATCCAATATTACAAGTTGTTGCTATATTTTTTGATTTAATTTAGAAGAAATTAAATAAATTAATAATTAATTAGATTTTCATTTTTATTTTCAAGGTTTTTTATGTGCGGTAGATTTACCCTTAGGGACTCCAAGAGAGTGCAACATGAGTATGGGGTAAAACTTGACTCCAACTATAATTTGTTACCCGGGCAAGAGATTCTTGTTGTAAGTAAAAAAATCGAAATGATGAAATGGTCGTTCAGCCCCTCTTGGTTAAATAAATCCATGAATTTGATTAATGCCAGATCAGAAACCCTTCACGAGAAGCCCAGTTTTAAAGGGGCAAAACGTTGTGTTATACCCGCTGATGGATGGTATGAATGGCATCGAAAAGATAATAAAAAACAGCCTTATTTCTTTCATAATAGAGATGAGGTATTTCTTTTTGCAGGAATATACAAAAAATACAATAATGAGAATTGTTGCGCGCTCATCACTAAAGAAGCTAATAATCATTTACAAAGAGTGCACCATAGAATGCCAGTTTTGCTTAAGTACGAGCAAGCTCGCGATTGGTTGAATGGGGAAGATTTGTTTCAATCTGATCTTTCTAATGAGATTGAATATTACCCTGTCAGTAATTTTGTAAATAACCCCACTAACAATAATATAAATTGTGTGGCTGAATTGGATAAGGGTTAGTATGTTGCCAGATTTTCTTTGTTATTTGTTATTTTACTTGCCCAAAATTTATCAAGCAAAAAGTACCAAACACCATTAATCAGTGGCTCAACGATGGCATCAGTGATAGCAGCATCAAATGAGGCGCCAGTGAAGTACATGACGCAAGCAGCTGCAATAAAGAAATGCCCAATTGTGTATATAACTGTTCTAAGAAGAGTGCCTTTATTATTGCGTATTTTCGTTAAAAGGTTTTCTGAGGTCATAATTTTTTCCACTCTTATTTGAATGATAATAAGACTCATTCTAATTGAATAAAGGCAATAATTAAATACTTTATTTTAGTTTTGATATCGAGCTATATTTTAAAAGAGATTACTGAATTTTATACAAATGGCGGAGAGGGAGGGATTCGAACCCTCGAAGGGCTACAAACCCTTGCTGGTTTTCAAGACCAGTGCATTCGACCACTCTGCCACCTCTCCAAGTAATATTTTTAGCGCTTTTTAGTGATTTGTTATTTCTTTAAATATTTAGAAAATTATCACAAACCAGTTAATTATTTTAGCCCGAATTAATTCTGCGGTGCATTGTAGCATAAAGACCATTAATCTCATCTAATGAATTTCTTCGTTCTTAGTAATTTTGAGTGCAGCTTTTTTATAGGTGCAGAAGGCCTAGTTTTTGACAATTAAACGATGGGAGGATCAATGTTTTTATATTTTTTTAAGATGAAGTTTTTCACGCACATCTTCTGGCTTTAATATATTTGCACCAAGGTTGCTGATGATAGAGACAGCCTTTTCTACAAGTTGAGGGTTTGTCGCAAAGTGTCCTTTTTTTAGGTAGATATTGTCTTCCAAACCTATCCTAACATTACCTCCAGCGAGTATAGCTGCTGCCACATATGGCATTTGATGCTGACCGATAGAAAACGCTGAAAATATCCAATTTTTGGGAATATTGTTTACCATCGCCATCAACGTATTCAGATCATCTGGCGCTCCCCAGGGGATACCCATGCATAACTGTATTAAGACCGGTGATTGGATAAGATCTTCAGCAACTAATTCCTTTGCAAACCATAAGTGACCCGTATCAAAAGCTTCAATTTCTACTTTTATATCATAATCTTTGGCGATCTTAGCCATAGCCCTAAGGATACTTGGTGTATTAGCCATAATATCATCAGCAAAATTCATGGTACCGCAATCTAAAGTGCAGATTTCAGGGCGGCATTCTATTA
>Ga0209035_10000874_pt1 | contig 12067 bp, 10 predicted proteins | sample MarorgKNORR_S2LV_6_FD_188220 | JGI IMG/M metagenome (GOLD analysis project Ga0209035, IMG submission 188220) | Marine microbial communities from the Southern Atlantic Ocean, analyzing organic carbon cycling - AAIW_A/KNORR_S2/LV (SPAdes) (version 2) | ecosystem: Environmental > Aquatic > Marine...
AAGATTGAACTTAGCATCCTTTTAGAGGCTTGCAAATGATCTATTTTGCTTACAGGATTCTGCCAATTTAAGTATAATTTTTTATTATAAATTTTTTGTAATCTGTTGCTCAAAAGATTAAGTGATTCATGCTCCTCATGAATTAATCCTTTTTTTAAATTAGAAATTTCTTGGGCATTAAGTAGTTGATGATTATCAATTGAGGATGGCAGAGGGATCATAAGACAACCTCTTCCCAGGCTTGAGACTTCTGATAGCGTTAATGCTCCGGCTCTACAAATTACAAAATCAGACCATCTGATTATTTCTTGAGGTGATTGATAGAATTCAGCGACCTCAACGGTAATTTTGGAAGAATATAAATCTTTAACTCCCTCAGACTTATTGACTCCAGACTGGTGTTTGATATTTAAGGATGCATCTAAAGAGTTGATCGCAATAGGAATATTGTTATTTATAAATTCTGAGCCTTGACTCCCTCCAGTTACATATATTTTTATTGTCTCTGATGTTGCCCTATTGAAATCTTGATTAGTATCAAAAGCTCTAATTGGGTTTCCAACTATCTGCATATTCTTTTTTTTACCTTGATGTAAAGGAAAGCCTAAGAAAACAATTTTAGCAAATCTAGTCAATAACTTATTCGATGTTCCAAGTACAGAATTTTGCTCATGAAGAATTAAATATTTACGACAAATAATCGCTGCTATACCAACTGGAAGTGAAACATACCCCCCAAAACAAACTACGAAATTTATTCTATGATGAAATATATAAAATATTGTTTTAATTGTAGATATTACCAATCTGATAATAGATTTAATTTGATCTAAGAAACCTTTTCCTCGAAATCCGCTCATGGGTACAGTCAATAACTGGATGTCATGCTCAGGAACTATCTTGGACTCAAAACCTTTTGTTGTACCCACCCAAATAACCTCATGCTTTTGATTGATACATTCTCTAGCAAACTCTAAGGCAGGAAAGACATGCCCTCCAGTCCCAGCAGCTGTTATCAAAAATTTCATTATTTTAGAACCTTGTTTTCAAAATTAATTCTTAAAACCATTCCTATCATAAACATAAATAAAACAAGACTAGTGCCTCCATAGCTAATAAAGGGCAAGGTCAACCCTTTGGTTGGTAACATACCTAGATTAACGCCAATATTAAATAGGGCTTGTACAGCAATCAAAGTTCCGGCTCCAAAAGCTACAAGACCTTGAAATAATCGTCCAAGCTCTATTGCCTTGATTGAGGTAGTAACTATCCCAAAGATTAAAGCAATAAAAAGAAAGATAACAATAAGACTTCCGGCAACTCCAAATTCTTCTACTAATACAGCAAAAATAAAATCTGTATGAGGTTCAGGGAGATATAAGTTTTTTTGCATTCCATTTCCAAGTCCCACACCAAACCATTCTCCTCGACCTATTCCAAGCAACGCATTGCCTAGCTGCCAGCCTGCTTCAGTAAAATCTGCAAATGGATCTCTAAAAGAGATTAATCTTGCATACCTAAAAGGAGTCAGAAATACTGCAGAAGTTGCAAGAGCCCCCATCAAAGAAATCAATAAAAAAAATTGTGGGAATGAAATACCTGCAAAGAATAATATAGCAATTACAAGCATACCAATTACTAGAGTGGATCCTAGATCTGGTTGATTCATAATCAGAAAACCAAATATGGCTAAAACAATTAAAGGTCTAAAGAATCCTAGTGTAGTGTTAATTTCGCCGAGTCTTCTGACGCAATACCCTGAGATATAAATTAGCAAAGCTAGTTTGCTTACCTCAGATGGTTGAACGTTTATAGACCCAAATCTAATCCATCTAATGCTTCCATTTACCTCTGTCCCAATCCCTGGAATAAACAATGCTATTAGCAATATTAATGAGGATAACAAAAAGAACCAATCATTATTATAAAATAAATTTGAAGGGATGCTTAAAGCAATCATAGTTGCAAATACACCAATAATTAGAAAAATTATCTGCCTAGTCGCAAAATGAAATGGATTGCCATACATTTCTTCTGAAACATAAACACTTGAAGACGCTACCATCACTACGCCCACAAATAGTAGACAGATAAATGGCAAAATAATAAAAATATTATCTCTATCAATTGCCATATATCTCCTGAACTAATTCTTTAAAGTGATCTCCGCGTTCCTCAAAATTTTTATAATCATTTCCGCTTGGGTGACCTGGTGAAAAAAGAATGCTCGCGGTGGAATTTTCCATTTTAATTGCATACATTGTAGAAGTCAGGCCTTGATTATGAAATAGTATTTTTTTTGGATGAGATACTTTTTTATATATTTCTCTTGCGTGGCGTCCAAAAATAAATACCTTCTTAGGGCCAATGATTTTATACTTTTGATATTGTTCTTTGTTGGGATCTCCACACAGAATCAGGAAGTAAGAGTGAGTCATCTTATCTAATGCAAATTCTAAAGCAGCTAAATTAGTTGCCTTTGAATCGTTAATGACAAAAATTTTTCGTTCATAAACAAGCTCAAATCTATGCTGTAGGTCTTTAAGTTGAATATCTTTTAAGTCTCTATAATGCATACCCGTGACCATTGACCATAGTTTCTTTGGGTCTGATTCTTCTGTTGAGACTTTAGATTCTTTAATTCTATTTTTGACTCTTGCGTACTCATTAAAACTTACATGATGATCAATGTGATCTGGTGAAATGTTTAAAAGAACCCCTAAATCCAATTTTATTTCTTGAACCTTTTCAAGCTGGAAACTAGAAAGTTCAATAATGGAATATGCGCAAGAGTTAATATTGTCTAAAACTGGGTTGCCGATATTGCCAACTAACTGAGAGTCCTCAAGGAGTTGATGTAAATGATAGCAACAAGTGCTTTTTCCATTTGTGCCAGTAATTCCTATCTTATAGGAATGATCTTCTTGAAAAAAAATATCTATATCAGTTAAATAGGATATTTGATCAAACTCTCCATTTTGATAAATCTTTTTAAGATTAATTCCTGGGCTTAAGTAAATCATCTCATAAGATTTTAATTTTTCTCTATCAGGTAATTTAGATGAGACATTGGAATGAGTCTTTTCTTCATCATAGATATCGAAATCTATGCCTTTTTTAATTAGATATCTTTCAAAGGATTGACCTGTGATTCCATAGCCAAATATTAAAGACCTCATTTAATTATTTTATCTAAGTTTTAGTGTTGCCAGTGCAAAGAGAACAAGCACAAAAGTAATAATCCAAAAACGGACAATTACTTTTGGTTCAGCCCAACCTTTAAGCTCAAAATGATGGTGAATAGGAGCCATTAAAAATACTCTTTTACCTCTTAGTTTAAATGAGCTTACTTGGATAATAACGCTCAGGGTTTCCATAACAAACACTCCTGCCATAATTGCAAAAACTATTTCATGTCTAACTAAAACAGCCAAGGTTCCAAGAATGCCTCCTAAGGTTAGAGAACCTAGGTCACCCATAAAAATTTGAGCTGGGTAGGTGTTGTACCAAAGAAACCCAATTCCGGCTCCTATAAGTGCTCCACAAAATACAATCAATTCACCTGTTAGAGGGTGAAAAGGAATAAATAAGTAATTAGCTATGATCTGGTTACCCATTGCATACGCAATAAGCCCAAGACCTCCTGCAATCAATACTGAGGGTAAAATTGCTAAGCCATCTAGTCCATCAGTTAAATTCACTGCATTAGATGAGCCCATGATTACAAAGACGCTAATACATAAAAAGGTAAGAGGAGAAATTATAAAGATAAATTCTTTATTAAATGGAAGCATAAAAAATTGATTATTACCTTCAGGAGAGACCTTGAGCATGAAGGTCATAGCAATAAGAGAAAAGATAAACTGCAAGCAAAGTTTATATCTTCCATTGAGTCCTTTAGAGCTCTTATCCCTAATCTTCAACCAGTCGTCCATTAAGCCAATACTTGCAAAAGAGATGGTGATGAAAATTAATATCCAAATATAAGGATTTTGAAAATCAGCCCACAATAATGTTGAGATTAAAAAAGAAAATATAATAATTAATCCTCCCATTGTAGGCGTTCCAGATTTTGCCAGATGGGACTCAGGTCCGTCATCTCGGATAGCTTGAGAAAACTGCATTTTGGTTAAAAGCCTTATTATCAGTGGGCCTAAAAATATAGACAGAAGTAAGGCTGTGAGGGTTCCACCAATAGTTCTAACAGAAAGATAGCGCAAAACATTAAACCCAGGGTCATAAGCCATGAACCAAGTACCTAGGAGTTCAATCATCGTTCTTTCCAATTCTTAGTAATTCTTCCATCTTCATACCACGAGATCCCTTTAATAAAATATTATCTTTCTTTGAAATCTCGGTCTTTAAAAATTTTATAAGATCGCTTTTTACTTTAAAGAAAAAACCATTAGGCCCAAAACTTGATACTGAGTGACGAGTCAAATCTCCAAGACCAATCAATAAGTCTACACCATGCATTTTGGCATATTCTCCTATTTCCATGTGTAGTTTTTTTTGATATCTACCTAATTCCAACATATCTCCCAAAATCACTACTTTTCTGTCCTTCAATTGAGAAAGTACATCTATAGCAGCCCTTACAGAATCTGGATTTGCATTGTATGAATCATCAATTAACGTTGATTGATTAATCCATTTTCCAAGTTGAAGCCGATGTTCTGAATTCTGAAAATTTTTTAAAGATTTAACAAAGAAGTCTATGTCTGATTGTGATTCATAAATAGCGGCAAAAGCAGCTAGAATATTTAATACATTATGGTTACCCAGCAAGGGTGTGGATATTTTTAGGCTATTGTTTAGATACTCAGATTGAATCAAAAAATTGGTGCCCTTTTCATTAACTTTAATATTGCTAGCAAAAAATGATGCGGAAGATGCAAAACCAAAAGTATAGAATTTAATATCATCTCTCATCTTTTTCCAATGAGCCACATATTCTCCATAAGGAAGAATGGCTGCTCCACTCGCCCGAACCTGAGTAACTAATTCTGATTTAACGTCTAATACTCCTTTTAAAGAATGCAATCCTGTTAAATGAGAATGCCCAATATGAGTAATAATCCCAATGTTGGGTTGAATAATTTTAGACAGGAAGCGTATGTCTCCTTTTTTTGCTGCGCCCATTTCAAAAATAGCGATTGTATTTTTTGAATCTAAAGCCAAAGCGCTTAACGGCAACCCAATCTCATTATTAAAATTTTGAAAAGTTGCAAAGCTATTTTTTATCCCTGAATTTAGGATATTTTTTGTTGTAGTTTTACCATTGCTTCCAGTAATTCCAATTATTGGCTCTTTAAATTTATTTAAGGCTTGCTCTGCAATCTTTATTAAAGTTTTTTCAGGGCTCTTAACTCTAATAATTTTTTGGTCAAGACTCTTAGCTTTTAATTCAATCGTATCTTTGATGATTACCAAAGCAGCTCCTTTTTTAAGAGCTTGATCATAATAAATACCTCCATCTTCATTTGCGCCCTTAAGACCCAAAAAAACAGAATTCTGTTTTATTTTTCTAGAATCAATCTGAAAGTCTTGAATAGCAACATTACCTTGGATTGTTAATCCTAAAAATTGAGCTATTTCTTTAGTATTTGCAATTAATTTCATACTTTGACGTTTCTTAAAACACACTCTCTATCATTAAAAGGAATTTTATTGCCTCCTACTTCCATAAAAGTCTCATGACCTTTACCCAATATTACCAAGATATTATCCTTACGCAGATTCTTTAATCCATTTTTTATAGCATCTTCCCTGCTTTCAATCACTTGTAAGTTTTTAAAATTACAACCTCTTAAAGCGTCTTTCTCTATGGATGAAAAGTCTTCATTTCTGCTATTATCGGAGGTAAAAAAAATGGTTTCAGAGAATTCTTGCGCAACTCTCATCATTTCTGGGCGTTTCAATCTATCCCGCTCACCACCACATCCAAAGACCAAAAGTATGTCATCGTATGATTCTTTTAGTGCTAATAAAATATTTTTCATGGCTTGAGGGTCATGCGCAAAATCAATAAAAACTTTGCCACGAGATGTTTCAATAAATTCACTTCTTCCTGGAGGAAGTTTTATTTCTAACCTATCCAAGAACTGACAGTCCTCAGACGAAAGTGACTCAGAAATTAATGCAACAGCACATGCAAAATTTTCTAAATTAAAACGAGGAAATAGATCAATATTAATAGAAATATCTATCTTGGGGTAATTTAGGGAAACCATAGATGCAGAATGAGGATTAAAATGAATTTTACATGCAAATGTTGCATGAGAATCCTTAAAATGCAGATCCTTGAAATTGCTTAACTTGGTGTTGACTGCTAGATTTTCTTTAACTAATAAAGAGTCAAAATTAACTATTGGCAAATTAATACTTGGAACATTTAAAATTGCTAATTTTGCGTCGATATATTGTTCAAGAGATGAGTGATAATCTAGATGATCTGACTGAATATTTAAAAGCATTGTTTGAAAAAATTCTAAATCAAGCAATCTATTTTGGTCTAAGGCATGTGATGATAATTCTAGCAATATAAAATTTTTTTTATTCTTATCTGTTAACTTTAAAATGTTAAAAAGTTCAAATATTCCAGGTGTTGTATTCCCCTTGGTATGAACTAACTCATCTTCGATGATTGCTCCAAGTGTTCCAATATATATAGAGGTCTTGCCAAGTTTTTGTAAAATTTGATGGCTCATAAATGCAGTAGATGTTTTACCATTTGTGCCTGTGACGCCATGAAATAAAAAGTTATCAGGATTTAGGTCATAAAACTTAAACAGAAAAGAGACTAATGAATGTTCTAAATTTTTAACTCGTATAAATGGAATATTGATATTGCTAGGCTTTCGCTGATCACTAATAATACATACTGCGCCATTCTTAACTGCCTCATTGATAAAATGTAGTCCGTTAGAACTACTACCATTTCTTGCAAAAAATAAAGCTCCTTTTTCAACATCTCTAGAATCATTGCTAACGCTAGAAATTTGAATATCATCACTGATATCTGCCTCATAGAAAGATCGGACTATAGAAGTTTTATTCATTCAAATAACTCAGAACATCTTTAGAAATTGCTGCAAATAAGGGCGCTGCCACTGAGCCTCCTGAGTAATTATTAAGTCCTGGCTCTTCAACACTTACAAATATGGTCAGACGTTTAGATCTAAGAGGTACAATGCCAGCAAAAGATGCAACATACTTACTCTTAGCATATCCTCCACTAGAGCTAGATTTATGAGAAGTGCCAGTTTTACCAGCAACCTCAAAACCAGGTACTGTCGCAAGTCCTCCAGTCCCCTCTGTCACAACAGACTGCAAAACATCTAAAATATTTAAAGTGGTTTCATTGGAAATGACTCTTTGTTGATATATCTCGGTATCATCTAGAAAAATTTTAAAGTCTTTAAGATATCCCTTGTTTGCAAAAACTGAATAGGCTGTTGCTAACTGCAGGGCTGATGCAGTAAGGCCGTAGCCAAATCCTAAGCTAGCCACCTCATGATCTGAAATATTTTCTCTTGTTTTAATAACTCCATAGGCAATATTAGGGAAAAAAATATTTGGTGGTTTTGACAAGCCAAATGCTTGATAGCCTGAAACTAAGCCGTCTACTCCAACTATAAGAGCTAGCTTAGATGAGCCAACTTGACTGGACTTCGCTATAACTTCTTTTAAGGTTAGTTTTTGATGGTTTCTTGGATCTGAGATTTTTCTTCCATTGAGACTAATAAATCCTGGGTTAGTATCAATGACTTGATCTAATGATACTCTTCCAAGATCAATTCCTTTTGCTAGCACCAAGGGCTTAATGACTGAACCTGGTTCAAATGCATCCACCAATGCTCTATTCCTTTGAATTTTCCTTTGGGGGCTATTTGGGTTGTAAGATGGAAAGCTTGCGATTGCAAGAATTTCACCAGAATGGTTATCTAGAACAATTGCGCTGCCGCCCTTTGCATTATTGGCAACTATAAATCGTGAAAGGTGCTTGAAAGTATAAAATTGAACTCTGTTATCAATTGTTAGAGTAATATTTTTGCCGGGAACAACAGGGGTAATTAAACTAGGTCTTCGGCTAGCATTCTTAATTATAGTTTCTTTGCCTGAGATACCAGACAACACAACATCTAGAGTATTTTCCAAACCCTCCAAACCTTTAGCATCCCGACCAGCAAATCCAATCAAAGGAGCAATTTGTTCTCCTAGGGGGTAGTATCTTTTTTGAAATGACTCTATTTCAATGGTATCAAGACGTAAATTTTTAATTTGTTCAAATTGAGCAAAATCTAAATTAGAAAAAATTAAATTTTTCCGATTTAGCTTTGCTAATACTTCATAGCTCTCCTTGATCAGAATGACAGATTGCAATTTTAAATAATCATCAGAAGAAAAATTTCTTAGTGCAAAAAGATTGTATTGATTAACTGATACTGCTAAAGGAAAGTTATTTCTATCATAAATGCCACCCCTAAGAGCCGGAATCTCTCTTGATTTAAGAAGCATGCTTCGCCCTTTTAAATCTAAAAACTCTCCATCGTTAACTTGAATATAGAAAATTCTCGCTACTAATAAAAGTACTGTCGAGATAAGAACAAAATAAACAAGTAAGGCTCTCCAGCTTAATGCTAAATTATTCTTCATATGTAATTATATTTTTATAATTAATTTCAATCATGCCTAATTCTTCTTTTGCATGTCTTTCTATTCTTGCGGGAGAATTGAGATGGTAATGCTCTGTCTTCAGGCGAATATTAATTTCTTTTAATTTATTATTAGAAACTTTTAAAAATTCTTGATTTTCAAATTCTTGGCTTATTTCCCACCTTACTTTTACTATTTCCAAGCAAAGGCAAAGCAAGCTAAATGTTAATAAAAACAAGTAATAGACCTTAAGTAGATAACTCATAGTTTTGAAAAAACTCTCATCACTGCGCTTCTTGCTCTAGGGTTACTTTTGATCTCTTCTAGGGTTGGTTTAACTTTTTTCTTAATGCATTGAAAATTTTCTGTAACAACATTATTTACTGGAATATCTTTTGGCAAGGATTTTATTTTGGGTTTAAAGAAGTTTTTTACAATCCTGTCTTCTAAAGAATGAAAGGAAATAATTACAATCACTCCTCCCTCAATTAATAAATCAGACAATTTTGTAAGTGCTTGCTCTAGATGCTCTAGCTCATTATTGACGTGAATTCGGATTCCTTGAAAGGTTTTTGTTGCTGGATGGGTTTTACCAGATCTTTTTAAAATGCTCTCAACAATATCCACAAGATCTTTGGTAGTCCTAAAAATATTTTTTGCTCTATGTTGAACTATTACTCGAGCTATTTTCCTTGATGCTTTCTCTTCTCCATATTTATACAAAACCTCACTAATTTCTTTTTCGGAGGCTTTGTTAAGAAACTCGGCTGCACTAAAACCTTTAGTGGTATCCATTCTCATATCTAATGGTCCATTGCCTTGAAAGCTAAAGCCTCGTGAATGATCATCAAAATGTGTAGAACAAGTCCCTAGGTCTAAAAGAATTCCATGGAATTTTTTGCTTGGAAATAAAGTATCTACCTCTGAATAATTTGCATGAAAAATATTAAATCTTGGATCAGTAAAATATTTCTTGGCGTAAAGAACAGCCTCTGGATCTCTATCAAGCGCATGCAATTCTGCTGAAGATGACAATCTGCTCAAAATAGCTTTTGAATGACTTCCTCGCCCAAAGGTTAGATCAAGGTAAATGCCTGATAAATCATCAAGCAAAAAATCTAATGATTCTTCCAGCAAAACTGGAATATGAAGCATTGATTTAATCTACTTGTTTTCTCATGAAGGTAGGCACATCAAGGAAATCAATTTCCTCTGCAGACGATGTGCCACCTGACTCTGCTTGACTTGTTATGTTTTTATTTAGACCTACCGGGTTAAGCTGAACAGTTGCTGGCCTCGTATTATCAACGGCTAATGTAGCTGTTTTTTGATTAATGCCGGTTGCGACTATTGTTACTAAGAGCTCGTCTTCATCCATAGAATCATCCTCTACTACTCCCCAGATAATAGTTGCGTCTTGAGCAGTAAAGTTTTTAATAACTGAATCCACCTCATCATTATCAGCCAATGTAACTCCCTTGGCAGTAATATTTACCAGCACACCTCTCGCATCTTTTAACTCAACGTCTTCTAGTAACTCTGAGCTAACAGCTTGTTGCGCAGCTTCTACTCCTCTTTCATCTTCTGCTGAAGATCTTCCTGTGCCCATCATTGCAATACCTTTTTCAGACATAACTGTTCTAACATCATTAAAATCGACATTAACGTAACCAGGTTTCATTATAATATCTGATATTCCCTGAACAGCTCCTTTTAAGATATCGTCGGCCTTAGCAAAGGCTTCTTTCATTGTAGTTTTTTTACCTAAAATCTCCATTAATTTTTCATTTGGTATGGTAATCAGACTATCTACCTCTTCAACTAATTCAGCAATTCCAGCTTCCGCAGCACCTTTTCTTACAGGCCCTTCAAAATTAAAAGGTTTTGTAACCACCGCTACTGTTAATGCTCCAATTTCTTTGGCAATGCTAGCTATGACAGGTGCTGCACCTGTTCCAGTCCCACCTCCCATTCCCGCAGTGATAAAAATCATATCTGCACCATCTAACATCTCCTCAATTAATGCTCTATCTCTCTCTGCAGCAGCTCTTCCAATTTCAGGGTTTGCGCCGGCACCCAGCCCCTTAGTAAGATTGTCACCAAGCTTTAAAATAGTTGCGCCTTTTGCTCTATCCAATGCTTGGGAATCTGTATTTGCACAAATAAAGTCTGGTCCTTGAATATTGTGCTCAATCATATGTATGACTGCATTACCTCCAGCTCCTCCAACTCCTATTACTTTAATTTTGGCTAAACCAGCATTGTTATCAATTATTTCCCAATTCATTATCTACCCCTTTAAAAATTTAATGCTTTAACGCTTTCTGGCAAAACTACCTCAAGAATCTCTGTTGAAAGAGATCCTCCTGTTTGCCTCATTTCCCAATTGCTCTCATTCCATATTTCAAATTTATTACCCATACCAACTAAGCAAATTTTTTCGGTGGTTGCAATTTCAGCATAATTTCTCAGCTCAGACGGAATAAGAATTAGCATCCGCCCTTTTGGATCGAACTCACTCACGCTGGCATTACCTAGGATTGTCCATTGCAGGTTTCTTACTATTGGGTCTAGGCCTTGGAGAGATTGAAGCCTTTTAGAGATTTCATCCCACATTGACCCAGGATATATTTTTAATGAAGGATACTGAGGGTCTCTGGTGACGATAATATGTGTTTCTTTGCTAGCAAGAAGATCGCTGCGATATTTTGCAGGAATGGCTAACCTGCCCTTTGCATCTATCGAAACTGTTGAAAACCCAAACATATATTATATAAATAAATTGTACTAACACACTTTATACTACATTTATCACACTTTTACACACTTTTATTTAAAAAAAATCAATGAGTTGATCTATAAGCCGGATTCTGTCTTAAATGGTCATCTATCTAGGCAATATGTCGCCATATTGCTCAAGCAACCTACCCGAATCCTAGACGAGTAGCCTAATCGGATCCCTATTTGGTTTTGCTTCAAAGTGGGGTTTACATTGCCAAGACTGTTACCAATCTCACGGTGGGCTCTTACCCCACCATTTCACCCTTACCAATTTCTTGGCGGTATTTTTTCTGTTGCACTTGCCGTAGGCTCACGCCTCCCAGGAGTTACCTGGCACCTTACTCTATGAAGTCCGGACTTTCCTCTAGCAAATGATGGAACATAAACTAGCGACCATCCGATCAACTCAATGGCATTCTAATACCTTTAAGAAGAATTAGAAATGCTTAATAAAAATCTATAAACGTCTTGCTTGGAGTGATGAGTTATTCTTGCTATTAATTTTGATGCATCTGAGGGAGACATATACTCAAGAAAGTGTTTGCAAAAATCTTCATCTAAATCATTGGCGCTCTGTGATTTTAAAGAAGACTGTATGACTAAAACAAATTCTCCTAAGAGTGTAATT
>Ga0209035_10000875_pt1 | contig 12066 bp, 4 predicted proteins | sample MarorgKNORR_S2LV_6_FD_188220 | JGI IMG/M metagenome (GOLD analysis project Ga0209035, IMG submission 188220) | Marine microbial communities from the Southern Atlantic Ocean, analyzing organic carbon cycling - AAIW_A/KNORR_S2/LV (SPAdes) (version 2) | ecosystem: Environmental > Aquatic > Marine >...
GTTTTGATTAGAAGATTCATAACTTCTGTAAGTTCCGATGTGAACGGATACGAGGTATGGGAGTTCTTTGTAAAAACATTAAGTTACAGTAATATTTTTACACTCAAATGGGTACGATTTGTATATGTCAATGCCTGAATTTTGTGAGGAACATGGAAATCTTAAGCAAAGTTGCACTATTTGTAAACCACGACAATCAGTAATTGTTCTTATCGAAGGGATTGTATGCCCTGTTTTTTTGAATGAAAACATCCCAAAGCATATTTGCGACAACTCAGGATGCATTCTAACAAATGTGACATCTAGGACTGAAACATACGAATGTACAAGTTGTGGGTGGGAATTTTCTAGCAGTAAAACAAGATTACCTTGTTGGGTAGAATGTAACTGTGGAGTCAATGAGGTGAGGGAAGCAAAACATATCCTTGAACCTCCACAAAAGTGTTTACGTTGCTCATCTTCTAGGTATAAATGTGCAACTTGTAGACAAATTGGAGCAAGATGTGTTTGTCCAGGTCATGCAAAAAACAATTAAATTCTATAACTAAAGATTAACCAATACCTAACGTAAAAGAGATACGATGAATGTTAAATCATGTTCCAGCAGTGTAATCTGTCGCATACACAATTTGCTCTTGAGTCAATTCATCAATAGTGAATCCAAGGGTTGCAAGTTTGGTTGATGCAACATCTATGTCTTGTTGCTTTGTGATATCATAAACTATCGGATCCATATCTTTTGCTTCTGCCGCTAAACGGCATAATGCTAGATATTGGTTAGCAAATGACATGTCCATTACTTCTGACGGGTGTCCTTCTGCAGCAGCTAGATTGACTAAGCGTCCTTCTGCAAGCAAGTATATCTTACGTCCATCCGATAAGATGTACTCTTCATTCTCGCTTCTAATCGTTCTAACACTTTGTGAAAGACTTTTCAAATCTTCAATATTTATTTCACAATCATAGTGGCCTGTGTTTGAAATAATTGCACCATCCTTCATTGAAGCAAAGTGTCTTTCAACTATGATGTCCTTCATTCCAGTAGCAGTACAGAATACATCACCAATGGCTGCTGCATCGTCCATCTTCATAACTCTAAAGCCATCCATAACTGCTCTAAGTGCTGCTAATGGGTCAATTTCAGTAACGACTACATTTGCACCCATTCCCTTTGCCCGCATTGCTAGACCACTGCCACAGTGGCCATAACCTGCAACAACGAATGTCTTTCCAGCAATCAATACAGATGTTGCTCTAATAATTCCATCCAATGTTGATTGGCCTGTTCCATATACATTGTCAAAGTCCCATTTTGTGATAGCATCATTTACTGCTAATACTGGGTAAAGCAAGTCTCCTGCTTCTCCCATTGCCCTCAGTCGATGAACACCAGTAGTTGTCTCTTCAGTACCACCGATTACACCATCTGCATACTCTTTCTTCTCACCGTGAACACGGACGATTAGATCTGCTCCATCATCTAAAGTCAGGGTTGGTCTGAATTCAAGAGTCTTGTCGATACACCAATAGAAATCTTCCACTGATTGTCCATGCCAAGCATGAACTGAATATCCTTCAGTTGCAAGCCATGCGGCTACATCATCTTGAGTAGATAGTGGATTACATCCGGACCAGGAAATCTCAGCACCTGCAGCAGCAATCGTTTCGATTAGTATTGCAGTTTCTTTAGTGACGTGAAGACATCCTGTTACACGCATTCCTGCTAGTGGTTTTGTCTTCAAGGCCTCTTTACGTAATGCTTCCAATACTGGCATTCTCGCCCTTGCCCAATCTACTCTCAATGCACCTTTTTGTGCTAAGGAGATATCTGCAACGGTGTACTGCTCAGTCTTGTCCATGTGCAGTTCCCGTAGCACATACTAATTGAATATAAGTACCAGATTATTCCTTGCTTACGCTCAATATGGGTAGCAGGTTTTTGCCTAAGACAAAACTCAACCTTGTTGCTGTGCATACTGTAAAGCATACTGCTGTGCATATTGCGATGCAGTAGCCTCATCATACCCTTGGCCCATGAATTGCTGTAGATATTGCTGGTAAACTGCTGGATCTATTTCAGGAGTTGCGGCAACTGGGGCAGCCGCGACTGGCGCTGCTGTTGCAGCATCTGCACCAATTCCGGCCTGAGCAGCGTATTGTTGGGCATACTGACGCGCAGTTTCCTCTGGATATCCTTGTGCAACCAATTGTTGTACGTATTGTTCAACAGGGTCTAGTTGTGCTGCGGCAAATCCGCCAGCAGCAGCGTGGAAATCCTCAGCAGTGTCATCCAATGATTTCGAACTGCCCTTGCGCATTATTACCATTGTTACAACCAATATAGAGATAATTAAAACCGCAATAATTGCGATTGTAGTCACGTTCATTGAAGAACTTGTTCCAGAACTATCGCCACCAGTAGAAGGAGCCTTCCATTCACCGTTCTCGTATGTCCAAGCGCCATCCCATTGACATTCACCATCGCCATCTAGAATCCATTCTCCACCTGCTGCTTCTGCAGCAACATCGGCTTCAAGTCCTTGACAGGCTGGTAAGTTGATTTCTATTTGCTTGTAAGAAATCCAACGTTGGTCGTCTCCAATCCCTTCATAGATCTTGATGTAAATTAGGATTACTTGAGATTTGTTTGTATACATTCCATCCATTGATAATGTTAAGTCAAATGCTTCACCATCAGCAAGTCCAGAAGTGGTCTTGTTCCAAGTTCCTAGAATCTTCTTGTTGTATTGTTGTACGAATGATTCATTGAAGTCTGCAAGAACAAATGCTGTTTCAATGTATACTTCACCTTGCTCACTACCACTTAGAACAGAACCAGAAATTGTAATTGTGTCTGTATCAATGCGGGAATTAGCATTTGGAGAGTCGAGTTGTACGACCGGTTCTTCATCGCCGAATCCAGCTGGAACGATAACGAAGAACATACGGAATTTCTCTGAAATCTTACCCGCCTTATCATAAGTTACTAATTCCATACGAATAGTATTCTCATTTACACCAGTTGGGTCAACTGTTACATTCTTGAAATTATATGCCCACTCACCATCGCTTGCGGCACTTTGAGTAAATGTATGACCCTCTAATGCAAAGTCATCAACACCATATGGTGCATCAAACAAAACCTTCCATTGATAGGTCTCAATTCCGTTTCCGTCTAAAGCATCTTGATCGCTTGAATTACTGGCATCGAAATGAATTGTTGTTTCACCATCATCATCAAGAGTGATTCTGTAAATGTCCCATTCAATGCTTGAAACCGTTTTAGTTCCAGTAAATTCAACTTGGTCTGTATAGTCTCTAACTTCAGAGTCCATATCGATTTCAGCGGTTGCTGTAGGCCTATATTCGTCTGCATATACATCGTTTGTTTCAACGGTGACATCGATGATACGTGAGTGACCTGCGTCATCGTGTAGCATCAACTTGACGTTCCATTGTTCACCTTGCGCACATCCTGTTGCACTTGACAAGTCATTCTTACAGAATTGCATTACTGGACTCATGTCCGTAGTGTGTCCAACTCCACTTGCCATTGTTGAACCATCCCAAGAAGTTGGTCCATCAACAATCCAATCTGTTGACAAAGTGGATGAAGTGCTGGTTGTAAATCCAAATGTAATCGTTGCATCGCTCTTCATGTACTTCAAAGCATACTTTCCTGTTGAAGGGTCAATATTTGGCGTCTCGCCATTTAGAGTCAATTCCAAACCGTCACCGAGTGTTCCAAACCCTTCTGGATATGGACTTACTTGGTATGATAGCATGTTACCCAATAGAGGGAATGTCGTACTGTCTGCACGGTCAGAGACAGTTGAAACATCCATTGTTGTAACGATTAGCCCGCCATCATAGTATGAACAAACACCAAGAACAGTATCTTGGATATCAGCAGAAGAACGGATGACCCTTTGGAAGGTACCTCCATTCTCCATGTATCCATTACATGTAACTGGCACTTCATTTGCACTAACCGACTTGGTATTGAGCACTGCTTCAGCAACAGTGGATTCTGCATCAAATCCTTGGAATGCATTCGAGTTGATATTGTCCATCATCGGATGGTATGGGTCTGCTAGATCCATATCAGTGTATGTAATCTTACTTTCAGGAGTGTTTCTACTTTGAATGTCCAAACCAAATGGTAGACGTCCAGATAATCCCTGGTCAGTTCCATAGATTTGACTTCCTTGTGGTCCAAGGTGAGCTTGAACAGTTCCACCCGCAGACATGAAACCTTCTAGGATTATGCGATTAGCAGAACTTCCAATCTTTTGGAAGTATCCGCGTCCACCATTTTCAGTATCCTTGGCAGCAAGAGTATCTTGCCATGGCAGGATGACCTTATCATAATGAGTAAACCAACCAGAATCGAAATACTTTGCTTGGTATGGAGGTGTCGGTTCGTTCCAATCATTGATACTGTATTGAGTATATGACAGACCCAATAAGGCCAAATCTTGCTTAATCGCAGTAGTACGAGCAGATGTATCGCCCAATATCGCCACATCGATGTTGCTTTCAAAGGTTGCAATGAAATAACGGACGTTACCTGACGGGTTACCATTAGCTAATTCAGCCGAGAAACTGATATTGTATTGGTGGCCATCTTGCCATCCATTCCATGGAGTGAACTCAGCAGTGATTCTCTGGTGTGCAGACAAACTTTGTTGTGGACCTGCAGTAGTTGTATGTGCAGTGGAACCTGTTGTAAGATCTTCAATGTTCATATTAAAGATATAATCTCCACCGAGAACACCATTTGTGACTACAACATCCCATGAATGAGTTAGAGCACCATCAATTGGCATTACACATTCAAGTGTTTGATCTGAAAGACAAGATAGAGTCTCAGGCTTTCCAAGAGTTACATCGACTGATTCAACGTTGAAAATAACTCTCTTCTTGTTATTAGCAACTGAAATTTCATCGTCATTAAACCAATTCTGACCTACGGTAGTATTGTCAAATATTGTTTCAACTTGCACCATATATACTCCAGATGTGAACTCATGGGAAGCAACAATATCGGTTGATACATCTTCAGCATCTACATTTGTACGAGACATTGTGTATGATGCTTCTTCCAAGAAGGTATACTCTTGAAGGGATATATTGTTGAATGCAACACCCTTGAACCCATCATTAATACCATTTCTTCCATCATCGTCAGATTGGAATTCGAAATTAATTTGTGCAGTAGATCCTGCTAAAGAGGTACATTCGTAATTCCAATTCTGATTGTTTGCATCAGATGTATTGAGAACATAGATGTGAGTCAAGTCGATATTAGCCGTCTTAACTAAATCATCAGTATTGAAGAAGAGTGCGTAATTAGCACCTGACCCATCAGTGGAACCAGAATCCCCTACACCAATAATTTCAACATTGTCAAAGGATTCTGAAGAATTGACAAGACCGTCGTTGTTATCGTCAACTCTACATGTTCCATCTTCATTATAATCATTCCATTGCCCCATCAATACTGCACTGAAGTTTCCAGCGTTATTGTTGTAATCTAACGTTATTGCTGCATAGTCATTGACATCAACAATACTTGTTCCATCAGAATCAATTCCATAGAATGTATCAGCATAATATTCAAAGTTAAGTGAAACGAAATCACCAGACATACTGGTAAGGTCTACTTCTGGTAATGACATTGTTTCATTTGCCCATGCATCTCCGTACCCTTTAGTAGAAGTGTCACACGGATGTCCGAACCAATATGCATTATTGTTGAATAACTTGTCGCTACAGCCTGCTTCATTGTATACTGCTCCTCGAGGATTATTACTTTCAACATACCTATATCCTTCTGAACCACCTTCAAAGGATTCTTCACAAATCTCTGTAGGGACGCCACAATAGATATCTGAAGGAGTTGCAGTGAATACCTTTGCTTCAATATCAAAATCAACCAAGGTATTACCCCAATTATTTGTTGTTACACCAATGTCAAAGATTCCTTCTGCATACAAACCACCAGGTTTGAAGTAATCAATTCCTTCAACTGCTGGGTCGTAAAGATTGAATGGAGTCAAGTATCCAATGATCTCATCGTTGAGTGATTGCTCATCCCAAGCATTACTTGACAAGGATGCACTAACTCTGTATGTAGTGTCGTTAAGAACATTCACTGACAAAGAAGTTGTATATTCTTCACCAGGGCCAAGATTTGTTAATGAGATTTGACTTTGTTGTGTTTGTGGGTTGGCTAAGAAAGCTGTAGTTTGCTTCCAAATTGAAATGTTGTCAATTGCATATCCATCAAGTCCAGACCATCGGCTTTCATTGCTATCAGCAATACTTCCATCGAATCCAGTTCTAAATCTAAATCTAATATCAACTGTTTCTCCAGCCCAACTACTTAGGTCAAATGCACCAACTCCCTCTTCTGTGAAATTGTTCCAACCGTAGTGAGTTCCACCGCTGTATATTCCATAATGATAGATACCCTCAGCAACTCCTCCGAATCCCATCTTGGTTAGGCGGTCATTGTCATAACCACCCCATAGAGATGAACCAGAAGAACAGGCTGCGTTGATCATAGCCTCTGTTGGACAATTAATAGTTGACCAACCGGTTTCAACGCTTCCGACCTCAATAATAGCTAAGTCATCCCAGACATCGCCAATAATCCAACCATTTGCATCAGCGCTTCCAAGTGCGCCGAAGGATAAGGATTGGAATACTTCAATTCCCATGAATGCGCGGTCTGAACCTGTTAAGTCTACTGCGTTTAGTGTCATAGCGTCATCCCAGTTACGCCCGTATCCAGTCCAAGTGTCGCCACTTGCATTTGTGTCATAGATACCAGCCCACATGAAATCAGTAGGATTGTTTTGGTTGGCTGAGAAGTTTTCGCTACCACTCTCAAACTCTGAGTGATTTGTTTCTTCGTGCCAGTGAGTTGATTGGTCAATGTACTCTTCATAAGACCAAGTACATCCTGATCCACAGCCTGCTTTATTCTCTGGTGAATCCCAATCCATTGCATATACTGTAATATTGGTCGAATTGGCTTCATCGACAATCTTTAATTCAACATCTAAGGTAGCGGATTGACCATTCAATGTGTCCATTCCGGTATTGGTTACAGTAACATTTAGGTCACGTGTTCCTTCACCCACAATTCCATAAAATCTATCGACAGGTGATATGTCCAAGCCAGTAATAGATAAATCTCTATTATCCATTTCAATAACCGAGATTGAATCATATTGGCCATCCCATCCTAAGTTGTCAATCCAATTTCCAAAGTCATAAGATGTGTGTCCAACGACGATATCTGGGGCTGAACCTACTGCACCTGCAAGTTGGCCTACCGCAGCCATACTTGGTCTACGGCCTGCCTCATATGATAGAGGACTTAAGTGGCCTCCAGCACCGTCTGACAGTGTAACTTGTACAGTTGTTGGGAAGTTAAGCCAGAATTGAGAGGTTGAACCTCCGGCAGAGTCGGTAGTGTTTTGTTGATATGCAACGGTTGGATTAATGAAATCTGGTTCATTGTCACCATTCAAATCAGCAACTGAAACAGCATAGGAAATGTATGGTCCAAAGTATGCAAGGGATGGTGCGGACCATGTTCCTACTGCAGATGATGTAACATAGGTCACATTTTCTATATTGCCATCATTCAAAACTATAGCATCGGTCACACCGTCACTGTCCATATCACCGATGTCAAAATCTTGAGAAAATGTAGTTGCCATGTTAATTGTATGTGTATTAACTTGATTTGACCCATAGGTGTAAGCAGTCGGATAACCAGGAGTGCTTCCTGGCGCTAAACAGTTGAATTCTATGATAGACACGTTGTCGTCGTTACCAGGGTTGGTTGTTTGGCCAGTGCTGTAATCAACACCTTCAGACCTCAACAGGAATATATCGTCATCAGTACATGCGCCGGTTACACCGGATTGTGATTCACCCCAATCTCCAACCTCCATAGAGCGGTATGAATTAGCTTTAGCCGATCCAAGTGAAGTAGCAATTGCTTGAGTTGAGGAGGTTATTGGTCCCATATATGTAACGACTCTTTGTGTATCAATATCGGTCATCAAATCAAGGACATAGACATCATCATCGCCATCTTGGTTTGCATCACCAACTGCTAAGTCCCATGCATAGAAGTGAGTAAATCTCGCACCGATAGCCCAGTCCTTAACGCCACAGCCTAGATTTTCAATTATTGTAACGTTCCCTGGGTCACCAGCAGGTGCTCCACTGTCATCAGTTTTGAATGGGTTATTTCTTTGGAAAATTACGATGTCGATGGCGTTGTCGCCTGTAAATTCACCAACTTCTATGAATTGCACATTAGCAAATTCATCCCACTCAGCATCTCGTGATACATTCTTTGAGACCCAAATATCTTGGCGCTCTGAAAAATCACCATTTCCGTCATTCCACAGGATAGTTATGGTGTGGGCTCCGTCAGTAGCCATGGCAATATCATTTGCCCCATCACAATTGAAATCTCCAATTGCGACATCTTGCGGGTCACGACCAGTTGTATAACTTCGGCTCATTGAAGCACTCGAAGTCATGGCTATGGCTGCGGTGGTTGAAAGTAGCATTATCAACACTAGGAAAGTACTACGAACTTGGGCCTTCAATTGCTCTGTTTTGATTGACATCATCATCACTGCTTACCGCGAGCGCCGCTTCCACTTTAATGCTGTTGCCTCTAGGATTAGTTATTTATGCCCGTAATAAGTCTGCAGTGGCGTTTTTGGACAATTTATAATCACCATTGTGCCTAAGTAATTAGCACTGCACTTTTAGTAAAGTAATCAACCAAATATAATCAGGTTCTTGAGCCACAAATAGGTTTTTAGTATCTGCTAAAATATTCTCAAATGCGACCATTTAACCATCTTGGAGAAGGACCCCAACCCACCGCGTCACCGCCATGAATTTTGACCAACTTTCCTGCCGAGAAAAGTGACTCCAACCAGACTTCAAGTTCAACTCCTTGGCGGTTACCAAGTTTTGAACTTGCAACCTCTTCTATGACTTCAGTCCTTAGAGCAGTTCCACCATTTTCCCTGACAACTATTTCCATTAATTCCCTTAACCAAGCTTCTGCCATTGGATCAACGCTCATTTTCCCTTGTGCCGGCAGAGGCTCATCGGTATCATCAAGCATCTCCATCAATTCAATAGGATCTGGCTTTCTTGCACCATCTACTCCGATTTTATCGATCTCTACTTGAAGATTTAATTCGCCGATTGGTCTGCGAACAATTGGAATACGACTAGGGTCTGGAGTTGGGCCCATGTCTAGTGGTTTATCGCCTAAAGGCGTGTCGTCAATAACAACTTTTTGACGTCCTTTTGACTTTTTTGAATTCGATTTGGAAACTTCAGAGAGATTGGTCGCTTTCACCGCTTCACCTACCGGCATAGTCCATCCCACGCCCTCTAATCCAAGTTCACCTACTCTTTCAGCAACCCATTCCGCTTCGCCTTCTAGAGAGACCTGAATCTCATGGTCATCCGACCTGAATCGGTACCTTACTTGACCGCTTAGCTCTGCCATCAACCAAGGGTGAACCGCCAACATCCTTGAAGGTAGTGTTTTGCAAATCATTACAATTTGTAATGGACTCATTGCTTAGCAAGTTGTCTCAATACTGTGTGTAAGATGCCACCGTTCCGATAATATTCAATTTCTACAGGAGTGTCCAATCTAACTTGTGCATTAAATTCAATTTGAGAACCATCTAGTTTTATCGCATTGATTTTCATTACCTCTAAGGGTTTAACAGAATCTGTAACAGGGATATTGAATAATTCAGAACCATCAAGACCTAATGAATCATGAGATTCTCCTTCCATGAAAGTCATTGGTAGAACCCCCATACCTACTAAGTTGGAACGGTGAATTCTCTCAAAAGAGGTTGCAATCACCGCTTTAACTCCTAACAAATATGTTCCTTTGGCCGCCCAATCTCTACTTGAACCAGTCCCATATTCCGAACCTGCTAATACGACCTTTGGACCTGCTGTTTGTGCTGCCTCATAGACTGAAGTTATCTCACCTGTTTCATGGTTGAGAGCGTATCCACCTTCCGTACCAGGTGCCATTTGATTTCTAATTCGGACATTGGCGAATGTTCCTCGCATCATTATCTCATGATTACCTCTCCTTGAACCAAATGAGTTGAAATCTCCTGCCTCAATACCGCGTTCTATCAACCATTTTCCAGCCGCACCATCGGCTGGGAATGAGCCCGCCGGAGAGATGTGATCTGTTGTGATGGAGTCGCCAAGTTTCAGTAATACACGCGCATTTTCAATCGACTGAATCGGAGATGGTTGGCCATCCAATCCACTGAAGAATGTTGGAAGTCGGATATATGTTGAATCTGCTTGCCAAGGATAAAGTGGGCTTGCTTCGGAAGGTATGCCATCCCATCTTGGTTCATTCATTGCATCAGCATATCGCTGACGGAACATTTCTGGAGTGATTACAGAGAGTGATTCTGCTATTTCTTCATCGCTTGGCCAAATATCAGAAAGCATCACTGGCTCTCCATCACTAGAATATCCAAGCGGCTCTGTAGACATATCAATTTCGAGAGTACCAGCGATTGCGTAGGCGACAACGAGTGGCGGGCTTGCCAAATATGAAGCCTTTACTTTACCATGGACTCTGCCTTCAAAATTTCTATTTCCTGAAATTACTGAACCAACGATTAGCCCTTCCTCGTCTATTGCACTTTCAATAGGTGGGTCGAGTGGCCCGGAGTTTCCGATACAAGTGGTACAACCATATCCAACTACATTGAATCCCATGGCATTGAGATCTTCTTGCAAACCTGCAGCTTGATAATATTCTGTAACAACTCTTGAACCAGGAGCGAGGGAAGTCTTGACCCATGGCTTAACTGTAAGGCCTTTTTGTCGTGCCTTCTTAGCAAGTAAACCAGCAGCCAACATCACACCCGGATTTGATGTGTTGGTACAAGAGGTAATAGCTGCAATTACAACATCTCCATGATTCAAATCAAATCTTTCTCCATCTAAATCAACAATAGCTCCTTTGGACAACTCCTCTGTTTCTAAACCGTGACCATGGTGACCTAATTCATTGGTTAATGAATGCTCAAAGTGTTGCTTCATAGCGCTCAAATCAACTCTATCTTGAGGTCTTTTTGGACCTGCGAGTGCTGGCTGAATAGTCGTCAAATCTAATTCCACTGTTGAAGTATATGATTTCTCAGAATCTGTGGCTGAATACCAAAGTCCCTGCGCTCTAGAATATGCTTCAACGCCTTCTATTGCACTCTCTTCTCTTCCTGTCAAGCGTAAATATTCCAATGTTCTTTCATCGACTGGGAAGAAACCGCAGGTTGCACCGTATTCTGGAGCCATGTTAGCGATTGTTGCTCTATCTGCAAGAGATAATGCGGCCATCCCTTGGCCGAAGAATTCAACGAACTTCCCAACAACGCCTTTCTTTCTAAGAATCTCTACGATTCGAAGAGTCATGTCAGTAGCGGTAACACCTGGATTTAGTTTACCGGTTAAACGAACTCCAACAACGTCTGGTGCTAGCATGTAGATTGGTTGACCAAGCATTACAGCTTCAGCCTCAATTCCTCCAACACCCCAACCAAGAACTCCTAATCCATTGATCATTGTTGTGTGAGAATCAGTACCTACGAGTGTATCTGCTAACCAAAATCCATTTTCTTGTCTAGCAACGCTTGCCAAATACTCCAAATTTACTTGGTGAACAATTCCTCTTGATGGCGGTACTGCTTGGAAATCTGCCAAGGATTGCTGACCCCATTTTAGGAATGTATATCTTTCCATATTTCTGTGATATTCAATATCTAAATTCATCTCCAATGCATCACTATGAGCACCTGAAACGTCAACTTGAACCGAATGGTCGATAACAAGGTCAACTGGAACTTGTGGATTGACTTTTTCAGGATCTCCACCCATCTCAACCATTGCATCTCTTAGTGCAGCCAAATCAACCACTGCCGGAACTCCAGTAAAGTCTTGAAGAATTACTCTAGATGG
>Ga0209035_10000876_pt1 | contig 12061 bp, 10 predicted proteins | sample MarorgKNORR_S2LV_6_FD_188220 | JGI IMG/M metagenome (GOLD analysis project Ga0209035, IMG submission 188220) | Marine microbial communities from the Southern Atlantic Ocean, analyzing organic carbon cycling - AAIW_A/KNORR_S2/LV (SPAdes) (version 2) | ecosystem: Environmental > Aquatic > Marine...
ATGGGTCAATGGAAAACTCCATTCAGGAAATCGATGATATTTTGGAAGATGAAATCGGCCGCAAGGTCAGCCAGTGCCGGGTTCGGAGTCTACCACTTTCACCAGTTGTCGAGCAATTTATTCAAGATCATGAGACTGTGATTGTACTCGAAATCAATCGAGATGGGCAACTCTACGGTATCTTGCGTAGAGAATTGCCCCATGAACTCATTCCAAGGATGCATAGTGCTGCCTATTCAGACGGCATGCCGCCACGTGCCCGCCACTATTCAGAATTAATCAAGAATGTACTGAAGGAGGTGGGTGAATGACCATCAAGCTGAATGTTATCGATTTACCAAAGGACGACTATACGGGCGGAAAATCAACCCTTTGTCCCGGTTGTGGGCACGATCAAATTAGCAATGTCATCATCAATGCGGCTTGGGACAATGGTTTGCACCCAGAAAGGTTAGCCAAGATGAGTGGGATTGGTTGCAGTAGCAAGACACCTGCATATTTCCTTGGAAAATCTCACGGATTCAATACAGTTCACGGTCGAATGCCCGCGGTAACCACTGGAGCGGCCATGGGTAACCGCGACCTCACTTTCCTCGCAGTCTCTGGTGATGGTGATTCTGCCAGTATTGGGATTGGACAATTCATTCATGCAGTCCGGAGAAATTTGGACATGGTCTATGTGCTTGAGAACAATGGCGTCTATGGTCTGACCAAGGGACAATACAGCGCGACTGCGGTCAAAGGCAGCAAGAAGAAGAAGGGGCCTACAAATGAGCACCAACCCATCGATTTGTGTAAGTTGGCCATCAATCTAGGTTGTACGTTTGTCGCCCGTTCATTTAGCGGTTCAAAGAAGCAACTGACTGCACTGATGAAGGCAGCGATGAGCCACAAAGGCTTCGCACTCATCGACATTATATCCCCCTGTGTAACATTCAACAACAACGATGAGAGTTTGCGTTCTTACACCTATGTCAAAGACAATGATGTTGAATTGCACGCTTACGATTACATCCCCACGCAAACACCGATTGAATCCGCTGCTGCTCCGGAGGGAGAATTCCATGACATCACCCTATTCGATGGGAGTACACTCCGGCTAGAAACAATTGGTTCAGACCATGACCCGAGTGATGCAATGGCAGCTCTCACTGCACTGCACAAGGCCGAATCAGAGGACAAGCACGTGACCGGTTTGCTTTACTTTGACCCGACCAAAGCCACAGCGACTGAAGATCAGTGTCTGGTTGGAACGCCACTTTCGGAAGTTGATGACAGCACCATGCGTCCAAGCGCTACGAGTCTGGATACACTGAATGCCCGCTTCCGTGGCAAGGCTTGAGAGTACACCACCTCTGCGCGTAGTGTGCGCGCAACCGCTTTTCTCCTCGTTTTGTTGATGCTCGTGCCTTTGGCACATGCGCAGAACTTAGGGGAAACTCTCCAGGAATGCCCAGGAACACTAACCGGGAGCACACAACCACAACAGATTCACTTGCAGATGACTGGTGATGCATCAGTGATGAATGTCATTTGGTCCACAGAAGGTCGATCTACAGGTGAAGTAGAATGGAATGGGCAAACATCCCCCAGTACCGATTACTGCTACAATCACGATATGGCTTTCCACATGGCCTCAATGACTGGACTCACATCTGGTGAAGAGGTGACCTACCGAGTGGGTAGTGGTGGAGATTGGTCCGAAGAATTTACCTTCACACCCATTGATTCATCCGCGGAGCACTTCGAATGGATTTCAATTGCCGACCATGGAGATTCCAGCGAAGGAATGGATGTCAGTGAAGCGATTATCGCCGATGCTGCGGCTCAGATGGTGACCATTTCCGGTGATATTGCCTATGCAGATGGCGAGCAATCAGCTTGGGATAATTGGTTCAACTTTCAGCAAGATAGCATGACGAGTATCCCTTGGGTGACAGCGGTTGGAAACCATGAGAATGAACCCGGTTACGAATTTGCTCCATACGAGCACCGATTTGACTCGGATGGACAAGTGGAATCCGAAATTTTCTGGTATAGTCGAAATGTCCCGGGTGTGCACATGGTATTCATGTCGACCGAGCACGATTATTCGCCAGGAAGCCCGCAATATGCTTGGCTAGAGCAAGATCTGAGTTCAGTCAATCGAGAAGAAACACCATTCGTCATTGTATTTGGACATAAACCGATGTATTCCAGTAACAGTTATCACGGCTCAGAAGTTGAATTGCGTGATGCGTTGGATGGACTCTATTACGAGCAGCGGGTCAATTTGGTGGTTGCAGGGCACGACCATTTCTACGAACGAACTTGGCCAGTTCGTATGAGTGGTGAAAATGGTTCGAATGTCAACCCGGCCCCTGCTTATGTTAATTGGATTAAGGATAATCGGTTCGATTTGGAGATGCCCCCCATTCATCTGGTGATTGGAATTGCTGGGCGTTCAGCATACGAAGAACTGGATGAACCTCAACCTGGATGGAGTGCCTATCGTGAGAACAGTACCTATGGTTGGACCCGATTGGTGTATGATGGCGATGCCCGAGAACTTTCATTCACACATTATCGAATTGATGGGTCTATCGGGGACCAATTCATCATTCAAGAAGCCCCGCTGGAAAGTGATGCAGAAGCTGGTTTCCTAGGGCTGCCGGGCTTTGGAACTCTGTTGCCCATGGTGGCCCTCTTTGGTGCTGCTATACGTCGGTTGCGTTGAAATATGGGCGTCTAATCGCAGGGATCGTTAGGCCCCTGGTGTAGCGGTCCATCATGTGGGGTTCTGGATCCCACGACCCTGGTTCGAATCCGGGGGGGCCTACTTCCGCTGCAATCAGACGAGGTCATTCGTCAGATTCGTGTAGAATCCACAGGCGAGTTTCTTGATTACGTTTGTACCAAGTTCCACTATCCGCAGGTTCTTCCAACCATTCCTCGCCCTCATTCCAAACTCCATCCAAGTACGAATCTGGACCAGTGACCAAATCAAACAAGGTCTCATCAGGAATCGAAGGTGACTGAATCTGAGGTGATTTTTCCTTGCGCATCATGCTTAGAGCGAGTACCGAAAAAAGGGCGACTAGCAAGGTGGCTGCGAGGGCGATTCCACCTTGCATCATCACAGAATTGGTTTGAGATTCAGTCTCTGTTCCGATGAATGAATCACAACCATCTGGAATGTTGTCCATATCTTCATCGATGGCGTCATCGTGACCATGGCAGGCATCGGCGAAGTCGGCACGCCCATCTCCATCGGAATCAATCAATGAATCGCAACCGTCTGCGACACCATCCGCATCCATATCGATGGCGTCATCAAAACCGGGACATTGGTCTGAGTCATCCGCCACATCATCGTAATCGCTGTCGATGAGGAAATCGCAGGCATCGGGATAACCATCTGCATCCACATCGATGTTGTCATCGTAGCCAATACAGCGTTCATCTCCATCCGAGACACCATCGCCGTCGGTATCTATGAGATCATCACAACCATCTGGCACTCCATCTGTATCCACATCAGTGGTGTCATCCGAGCCGGGACATCGGTCAGCAGCATCAGAGACACCGTCTCCATCTGCATCGCGTTGGCTGCCACTACAACCATCAGTGTAAACGGATTCACCTTCTGGTGTATTGGGACAATAATCAGAATTATCCATAATCCCATCATTGTCTGAATCGATCGTACTGCCCACTTCTCTCTGTTCTTCACTGCAACCATCTGTGAAAATATCGACATTTGAGGGTGTTCCTTGACAATGGTCATCACCATCGTAAACACCATCGCCGTCGGTATCGAAAATTAAGTGCAGTAATCCGTTCATAGCTGTAGCAATTCGCGTGTCCCATCTAGTTGCATGCTCACGTAATCCTGCTTCATTGAAGTGAATTGTATCATAGCGCCAATCCGTTCCATTGAGGTCATCGGTATGTGGGCCGGCAAACGTCAGTGGATCCGCATCGATGACTGCATCCTGACCACCAACAACCCAACTCATCTTGACGGGATCTCCATTGGGGACGAAACCGACTCGTGCGAGAAACCAAGGAATTTCTACACCGGTATGCGCACGGCTACCCAAAACCACAGCAGCCATCATCTCAGCATAATCTTCAGTCGTGGTTCCGCCTGCATTGCTTTCGCCCTGATGCCAAAGAATGGCTCTTGCACCACTGGGTTGCACTGCATCAAGAGCTTCGGTGATACGTGGAAATAGGTCGTTTTCTGCGGGGACCCAGCGGTCAACTTGTGTTCCGCCATAACCCACAGACAAGAATCCAATTGGAACATCGTATCGATTGGCAAGCAAATCGCCAAGCACCGGCCAAGGTGAACCACTATTCCCAGTGGCTGCAGGTTGCGGATCATGTCCAAAACGCCACCCGTCCGGTCCCCAAGTACTGACACGTGGGTCGGTGGGGGCCAGAGGGTACTCTCCATGATTGGCTGAATTAGATTGGCCTGCAACGATGAATACTTCTCCAACCCCAACTGGTTCGACGGTTAGAATGTCAAGTTGCTGGCCACCATTCATCAAACGGAATTCGAGACGGTGCCACCCTGTAGGCACATCGAAAGTTCCATAGAAATTGGAACCGATTGGAACTGCGACATGAATCCAATCTGAAGGTGTCCCATTATCCAAAGAAGTGTGCCTTCCTTCGATAGAATCGATGGTATGTTCAGTTGATCCATAAACTGGGAATGTGCCTATACTGTATTCGTTCCTCTGGACGATTTGATGGGAATCAGGGGATTCCAAATCGACCATGAGTCCAATTGGTGTTGGACCAGGGTGAACCAGTACAGTCAGTGTTTTGATTTCATAATCCCCAGAATTTTGAGAAAATGTCCAGTCTGGATTGCCTTCCGAATCTGGATTGTTTCCAATTCCAATATCATCACCAGCACCACCACTAGCATACCCCCATGCACTGTAAGAAAATAGGGTCTCTCCGGATTCATAATCATGTATTTGCATGCTACCGTAGCCGGCCGTATCATCACCGCTTTGAATATCCCCATAATCAAACAATGAACCATCTGCATTGGGTACTCCGTAGCCGTTGTTAGCGGCGTAATTCGTGCCCCAAAATTCGATTACACCGGTGTCAATTACCCCCAACCCTGTGAGGTTGGGATGATTGGACTCCACCTGCACATCGCTTAGCAATTGCTTGAACTCTACTCCTGAAGCAAAGGTTGGGATGCCAATTTCTTCTGCGTGCATGGTGAGACTTGGGAATGAAACAAACACCCATATTCGGCCTTCATCAGGTTTCTCTAATTCTAAGTGATATGCAACTCGATCAAAGGTGAAATCAATGGTCGCACTGTCGTCAATCGAATAGGGAATTTGATCATTGTTGAACTTACCATCATCCGGTATGTTGAGCTGGTACACAGTCGTGTAATTGGCTGACTCGGAGACATCGCTGCCAACCGATTCACGAATCGTAATATCGTGCGGAATAAATTCCTCAGGCGCAAGGCCGACCCATGGAACTGCAAGCAGTAAGAAGGTGAGCAGGAGGGCTGCTTTACGCTCGCGCATGTTCGGGGGGAGGTGTATTTCTCTATAATCGGTTGTGACTCAAAGCGTTGCATACATAAATTTAGGTTGAGCATGAGAAAAGTAATTGAAATACTTCCACGTGGATTTGATTGATGATGAACTTGCTAGCCATCGTTTACGGTTTGGCTTTCATTTTGATTGGGATTTCTCACTTCAAAGAACCACAGAAGTTTGTTGAGATTATTCCCGCTTTCCTGCCTTTTCCACTCATGCTGGTTTACATCTCGGGTGGAATGGAAATTGCAGGCGGTATAGCAATTATTCATCCCGAAACCAGAATGATTGCAGGGAGATTAATCGCTTTGTTTCTAATTGGAGTTTATCCGGCAAATCTCTACATGTGGACCCATGATGTTGGATTCAACGGTACTGTATTTACAACTCCACAGCACATGCTTCGATTGTTGGCACAATTGTTGCTCATCATTGCGGCACTCTACCTCTCTGGTGACTTGAATTTCAGTGAAAAATCAGCCTAGTCATTTTGTTTGCAATACAGCGGTGAAACACTCGCTTATAACTGCACAGAAGAAACTCACGGTGTTCCATCACCCTGGGGTTTGAATCATGGCGAATTCTTCAATCTTTATCCCTCTCAATTTTGGTTGTTTTATTGCCTCCCTGTTGGCAGGATTTACGATTTATCAATATACTGAATTCTGGTGGCTTTGGTTGGCCACCTACCTCATTGTCATCATCAGAATTTTCAAACAAGAACATCCCAAATCTACCGCCAGAAACATGGCTATTGATGCCCAACCCATTGCAATACCTGAAATGGATGGTAATGGGAAATCTGTGGTTGTCATCGGCGGTGGCATCAGCGGTTTAACGGCTGCCAAATATCTCTTAGAAGCCGGTTGTCAAGTTGAATTGATCGAACAGAGAGGTATTGTCGGGGGCAACAATGACCCCTACCTTGAAAATGATCAGCATCACTCGACGACTGTCATCATCACACTACCTGCTCAGCAACCGCATTATTTGCAATTATGTCGAGAATATGGAATTACTCAAACTCCACACGAATTTGAGAATCTGAAGGGATCGATTGTATTCGGTGATCGAGAATTGAATACGAAAATGGGCTCTGGAATGGGTGGCTTTTTGAAATTCATTTACCGTGAGGCCACTCTCAAGGAATTATTTGATGGGTTCCTTATTTTCTTCAAATTTTATCGACAATACAAATTGAGACCGGAATCGTCCAAGAGTGTTGCCGAGGTATTGGGGAAACGGTTAGCTAATTCAACCGTGTTCACACATTTCTACATGCCATGGGTCGGCATCAATACCTGGTGTCGGTTTGAAGACGTTACACGTCAACCAGCTCATGTCTTTGCAAGTTTCATTTTTGAATATGCATTGACATTGGATATCCGTGATAAGACGGCTAAATTCAAGGAAGATCATTGGTGTGTGTTAGATGGTCGGCTTATTCATGCAATGAGGGGTAGTCTACTTGAAAATGAACACTATTCTCAGAATCTCAATACGAAAATTGAAAACATTGAGCGCCTGCAAGATGGAACTTTGGTGGTCAAATCCAAAGGAGGTGGAAGTTGGGTCTGTGATGCTGTTGTAGTGACCACACAGCCCACACAAGCCTTGCCTATTCTAGATGAGGTTGCACCGAATATATTGGTTGAGGAACTGGAGAAATGGAAGCAGATGGATTGCTATGTACTATTCCATACTGATTTTTCAGATATTGGTAATCGGCCTTGGTTGCATCAAACTCACAGGAATAAGGATACTGGGAATTACTACATCACCAACACAATCAAACCAAGAATGGGTGATTTGGATGCGAAGTACCTCATCACGTACGTGTACAACACGGATAATTATCTGGATTTCAAATCGAATCGGATGGATGATTCAAAAATGGTCAAAATATACGAGCCGAAATTGCCCATCTTCAGTTTAGAGAATTCAATCGATCGGAATGCTGTTTGGCGGGACATTGATGCGCAATGCACAGATGTGTTTTGGACACAAGCGTGTCGTTCGGGATTACAATATCACAACAATGGCATCCTAAGTGCAAAACGTGTGGTTAGACGAGTCTTGAACCTCAATTGGTAATTTACCCAACTGTTGTATGGGGGCCCTCTGCTCAAGATAGTATATCACTCAGGCAATCCTTGTCAATCGCCTTGCGAATACATCGAGCAATTCTCTGACCGGTTGAAAGACCGGGTTCGTTGATGTCCGAATAGGGTGAACCGCCAATGGCTACATTGGAACCTGCGACGATTCGGGCGCTGATCTCAAAGACACGGAATTCGAGTTTGTCTGTGACAATCGTCTCAAGGCAAAATGGTCCGATCATACCCCGGGCATCTTCTTCCAATTCAAGTGAGGCTGCTACTGCACCTTCACCCAAGCGGAAAGCTTCAGGAAGCAAAGACTCTCGAAGTACCGCCGGTGTATTTCCAGTAACCACGAAAGATGGTTCCAACCCCATGTCACGTAGGTCTCGCAAACTGCCTAACTTGTAGAATTCGTCAACATTGGCTTCGTCACGACGATCGATACTCATCAATTCGAGGCGCCCGCAATTCTGACCCTCCCGACTGCCCATGCCTTCGACTTGATACCCGTCTTCCGCAATCGGATCGAAAAAGAACTGGAAATAGTATCGAGTCCCGAGAACGTACTCTTGAATGGTAAATTCCTCTTCCAAATCGACGTTGCGCCTAAAATCACGGAAATTTCGTGCGATAAAATAGCCACGACCACCTTTGGCACCCGCATACTTGATGATGACTGGACCATCGATTTCATGCGGGTCTTCAATCACTTTAGGCATAGTACAACCACCAGATTCGAGCCATTGACGCTGCAATTCGCGACTGCCTTCCCATTTCAGGATTTGACGGTTGCCAAAGGTTGGAACTTCGAGGGTGATGAAATTGGCGGGGCTCAGGTACTCAACCAATGATCCGTGTGGAATAATAATCACGTTGCGCTTGCGCAACTCTTCCGCTTTGTCTAGAAGTTCCAAATAATTGTCCAGAATCATCCATTCATCAGGTTCTGCCCCAGGAAATGCTTTGTACATCTTTTGACGATCTTTTCCAACACAAATTCCGAGTGTCCGGAAGCCCTCTTGTCGGGCCCCATGAAGAATCTGAAGAGATGAGTGCGAGGCAATTACACCAATCGTAATCTCAGCAGGATTGTACGCCGCGAGCCAATCTGGCAGGTGCGGGTGAGTGGTCGCCATTAGGGACGGCTCCGGTGTCGGGTAATTATCGCTTACGGAAATAGCATGGTCACTTGAGGGATACTTGGGGCAGAAATTCATATGGTTGATATAGGTGATGCTACAACATAGTATCTCGTGATTCTGATGTCTTAGCGCACCTGATCTGCACCATATTGGTCACAGGGGCGTAAGCGCTAGATGGATATAAGAAAAGAAAACGGAAACACGAAGCAAGCAAGAGAAATTCAGAAACTGGTAATGCAACTAATACAACTTTGGATTCCAGCACTAGAGGATGAACTACACGGACAGAAGAGCGCACTCAGAAGTCGAGCAATGAAACTGATGGGACTTTGGATAGAGAGATTGGAATTTGAAAATGGAGAAGACCGCCTGAGAAAAGAAATTTCTGAATGGGAACGAGAGAACAACGAATTGAATTTTGGCGAGGACCAATACGATTGGGAATTTCAATATGAACACAGTTGAAAATGTCAAAACCCTCTGTGAAACCTAACGGTGGAGGGGGCAAGACATTCAAGCGTCAAACTACTCCGCGTATTGTGCAAAGATTTGCTTAGGGGTGCTGAAATGGAATTCAATGTTGAAGAAGAGAGTTTCTTGCTCCCCACATTAGCATTGATGTTTCCTGACTCGAAGAAGTCCAAATTGCGAAAAATGTTGACTGAAGGCAGGGTATTGGTCAATGGAATACCTGTTTACAAGGCCAAAGAATTACTCGTGAAGGGTAACGCAATTACGATTATCAATCTCTCGGAAGCAATGAAGAAATCCCCCCCTCCCAAACCTAAAAAACAATTTTCAAAACTAAAAATTATATCTGAGGACGATTATATTTTGGTTGTTGAAAAGCCATCTGGTTTACTTTCTGTCGCCACGGACAAACTCGAGAAAGATACGCTCCACAGTCGATGTGTGGATCATGTAAAGCGCCAATCTGAACGTGCATGGAGCCATATTGTACATCGATTAGATCGCGAGACATCTGGAGTCATGGTATTTGCCAAAAGCCGAGAAATCAAAGAATACCTACAAGCCCAATTCGCCCAACGGGATGTCGAACGGATGTATCATGCCCTAGTGGAAGGGGGGCCTGAAAATTCCGAAGGTACTGATTCATCTTGGCTTGTGGAAAACAAACATCTGCATGTCAAACGTGTCAAATCAACCTTCAAAGGTTCAAAACAATCCATCACTCATTGGCAAGTTGAAGATCAAGATGAATTTGTATCTTTAATGGTTATCAAAATTGATACGGGGCGCCGCCATCAAATACGCATGGCAATGCAATTCTTGGGTTGTCCGATTGTTGGTGACGTTGGGCATGGGGCGGAAACCAACCCTCTCAACCGAATCTGTTTACATGCAACTTCACTCGGTTTTTTGCACCCAGAAACCGATGAATTTGTGCGATATGAAACAAATGTACCCTTTGCAAATCGCATTAAAATCGATTCTGAAACCTGAACGGTGAGTGGGGCAAGGCATTCAAGTGTCAGGGCGATGCGAAATCATGGGCGGAGGATATTCGGGTGGCGGAAGCGGCTCTAGTTACACCTATGGTGGATATTTGGGATTGCATGAATTATTGTCACTTCAACGTGACCAAGACGGTGTTTCAAATGATGAAATGCACTTCATTGTCACACACCAAACCTTCGAATTATGGTTCAAACAAGTAATCCGGGAATTGAGAGAAATTCGTGACATTCTCGCAACTGAACACGTTCCTGAAGCACAGGTTCCGAAGGCAGTGGAGCATCTCGGAAGGGTAACTGAGATTTTCCGATTGCTTGCAAGTCAATGGAAAGTAATGGAAACATTGACTCCACAGGGATTCCTCGCATTCAGGGATGGTCTAGGGACCGCTTCTGGATTTGAATCATTTCAGATGCGAGAAATGGAAATAATTCTCGGCCTAGAGACCGTTGGAAGAACTTCAGACATGGACCCTCTCGGCCACTTCCGCAAACTCGCCACACGTGGTGAAGAAGATGCGGCTGCACTAGCACGACTTGAAGCCGCATTGGAAGAAACTACATTGGTCGAAGCTCTGACCAATTGGCTTGAACGAACCCCAATTATGGGTTCATTCTATGGTGCTGCAGATGATGCTGCGGCTGTACAAAATTATGTTGATACACATCTAGCGGCATATACTGGTATTGGAGATGCTGCTAGTGCGCGTATGGAAGCACAGGGTGTAGACAATATCGAGGCTGTCAAGGCTCGCTTTACAGCAGCCAGCCAAGGTGCAATTGATTTCCTCAAACCCAATGGCGAGGTCAACCGTGCAGGGCAGGATTGTTATTCATCGAATCGTACCGAGAACTCCCCTTACTCGCTTGGCCCCGTGTCCTCGTCGATGCTGTGGTTGAACTAGAGGAGAGCATGGTTCTCTTCCGCACACATCATGCACGCATGGTTGAGAGAATCATTGGCCGCCGCGTCGGTACAGGAGGTTCATCAGGTGTAGATTACCTGGATGCTACAACCAAATATCGAATCTTTGGGGATCTCTGGGGTGTTCGAACAATCCTTCTGAAATCAGAACTTCGACCTACTTTGAAAAATGGTGATATCTATGGATTCGCCGGTGATGGAACAGATTGATACGCACTAACAAGGAGCGGTGAATATGGTTGAGGTTGTTATCTGTGCTGTGGCCCGCACACCTGTTGGTCGCTATCGAGGTGCACTAGCCAACCAATCGGCGGTTGACCTCGGAATTCATGTGGTGAAAGGCTTACTTGCGCGTGCTGAAATCGATCCTGCTAGTGGAATCATTGATGATGTTCTGTTTGGGCAGGTATTGCAAGCCGGTGCGGGACAAGCACCAGCACGACAGGTTGCACTGGGTGCAGGAATGCCTGTCAGTACACCAGCAACTACTGTCAACAAAGTCTGCGGATCTTCACTCAAAGCGGTCATGATGGCTGCCAACAGCATTCGAGCCGGTGAATACAACGTGATTGTCGCTGGTGGTATGGAATCGATGACCAATGCCCCATATTTTGGACATAAAATTTCGAAAACTGAATTTGGTGACATGGAACCAACAATGATTCACGATGGCCTCTGGGATGTTTACAATGATGAACACATGGGCAATACTGGAGAGACGGTTTCCGAAGAATTCGATATCTCCCGATTGGCTTCGGACACCTTTGCATCACGTTCGCATGACCGGGCTCTCGCAGCTTGGGACGAAGGGTGGATGAAATTCGAGGTTGTCGAAACCGCAGGGTTA
>Ga0209035_10000877_pt1 | contig 12046 bp, 12 predicted proteins | sample MarorgKNORR_S2LV_6_FD_188220 | JGI IMG/M metagenome (GOLD analysis project Ga0209035, IMG submission 188220) | Marine microbial communities from the Southern Atlantic Ocean, analyzing organic carbon cycling - AAIW_A/KNORR_S2/LV (SPAdes) (version 2) | ecosystem: Environmental > Aquatic > Marine...
ACCCCAAAGCCACCAACAACTGGCAGGCCTTGGCTTCGCTGAGTCCTTTTTCCGCGCATAACTCGGCAAAGGCCGCCTTGCCCAGGTCAGCCAAGCCGCCAAACCACGTCGGCAGCCTGGACGACAATGTAACGACGTTTTCTCCAGAGTACTCAGTTCGCGGAAAGATGGCGATGAGTTCAGTGTTGCTCAGGTTCTTGGATCCGTATTCCACCAGCCTCTGCGAGGTCTTTCACCCGTGGGCATCTCTCGGATAGTTGGTTGCTGGCGAATGGGTTTATCCGTAGCAGCAGAGGTGGTCATCGGCGTCATTTCCTTGAAAAATCCCGGGATCCAAACTGGAAGATCAGGGCTCTGGAGAATGCCCAGCCGGAACCAACGCCCAACGACGATGGCCCCGGCCCTATAGGAGTAAACCAGTTCATTGGAGCCCAGACGCCAGATTATTTCAAGGAGCAACTGTCAATTGCCCGGTGGTTAGATGGTTGACCGTGCAGCAATACCCTGTTAACCGTCGACTGCTACCGGCTCCACCGGATAATGTTTGCGCCAGCCTTCTATCCCGCCGGTCAGAACCGCCGCGTTGATGCCATGTTCCCTGAGTTGCTGCGCCACACGGACGCTAGTTGCATCGCCGGGTCAACTACAGTAGGCAATCACATCACGGCCCGGCGGGTGTTGATCCACGTATTCAACAACGCCGTCCGGCAGAACCCGCACAGAGTCCGGAATTCTGGTCTGTTCATGGTCGTAACTAGCCCGGGTGCGCACATCGATAATTAATGGCGGATCCAGTTCTATCAGCCACTCTACCAGTTCCTTGGGCTCAACCATGGGGACTTCGCCCTCATGATTACCAAACAAACCGGCCACTGTGGTCTCCCGTTCTTCAGCCAGTGTCTCTCTGGCGGCAATCCGACCGTACCAGGCCCCAACAGGCGTTGCCGTGCCGCCGTGGATGGCGATTGAAGCGATGACCACCACACCAACCGTGGCCAGGAGCAGTTCAGAGCCGGGGATTCCGGCCTGCACCACTAGTAAGGCGAGCAAGAGTGAATTCAGACCTCGAGGACCAAACCAACTTATGAAGGCATGGGCTTGCCAACTCATCCGCGCCTTGATCAGAACAACTCCCAGAATCGTTGGGCGAATAATGAATATAACCAGCGCCGCCAGTCCCAGTGTTGGAACAATATCCACCGTGCCGATCATTTGTGAGAGCACTGCCCCAAACATCACAAAGGCCAGAAGCATGGCCATCTCTGAAGTCACTTCCCCGTACTCTAAGAAACAATCGCAGAGACCTTGGTTCAGCATCACCACGGCCAGCCCGGCGGCAAATGCCCCTAGAAACCCGTCGCCTCCAGCTGCAGTAGCTGCCGAATATGATGCCAACACCAAGCCCAGGCCATAGAGCGACTGGTGTTCAGTACGGATGGTCAGTTTCTTATCCATCCAGGCCATCAACCAGGATCCCAAACCGCCAACGGCAAAGCCGATCGCCGGCCCCAACACCAGCAATTTAACTAGAAATATTGCCCAGTCAGCAGCGCCGCCCGCCTGATCAGTGGCTACGGCAATCAACACCAGGACCACTGGCAGAACGACCAGATCGTTCATCCCAGCTTCAATCTTGAGTTCTTGTCTAACGGGCCTGGGGATCCGTTGATCGCGCACAATTTCCCGTAGTACAACGGGGTCGGTAGACGCCAGAACAGCACCGCCGATGAAGGCCAATATCCAGCCAAAATTGAGGAATAGACCAAAGGGCAGTGCGCCGACGACGATGATTAAAGCGGTACCTGGACCCAGTATCAGAGCGGGGACCAACCAGCGTTTCCCCAGCTCAGCCACCTGCAGTTTGACGGCATCCAAAAACAAGACCAACGCCAAAGTTAGGGTGGCCACCACTTCTAGAAACGGGGAATGAGGACCAACATCAAGCGCATCAAACCCCTTGCTTCCCAGCAAAAATCCGAGCCCAAGAAAAATCAGCGGGAATGAAAGGGGCGAACGCTCAACAAGACCGGACGCAAGGGCGGTCACCGTGAGGACAACGGCTATCACCCCTAATATGAGGATCAAATCGGGCAACTAGTACCTCGACCAGATAACTTCTTAGACGCTAATTAAGGATAGCATCCGAGAAGCTCCAGTCAAAAGTTCTAGAATTTAGAGTACTGTCCCTCGTCTCTGGTGATGAACTCCAAAACCACAGTGTTGCCGGCTTCGGTCGCTGCAACACCTCGCTTGATGGCGTTAACGATCTCAGCGGGGTCGGTAATCTGCTCAGTATAAGCGCCCATCGCCCTGGCCACCTCAACGAACTCTCCGGACAAACCCTTGATATTGTACTTTTCCATGGCCACCGGAAACCGGCTGTTGTCGTAGATAGACATGTAAGCGTTGTTGATGATGATGGTCATGGTGGGAATCTTGCTGCGAACGGCGGTCTCCACGTCCAGACCCACCGTACTAAAGGCCAGGTCACCCATCACATTGATGCACAATTTATCCGGCTCGGCCAGCTTGGCGCCCATGGCCAACCCAAGGCTGTAACCCAACTGGGTGGACTTGCCCCAGCCAATAAAGCTACGGGGCGCTCTCGCTTCCCAGAAGGGGACCAGATACTCCCTGGCGCTACCCGACTCATGCGTGATAATCGTGTTGTCCAGGTCAACTGTATGCATCATGTCCCAGACCACCCGGTAGGGGTTCATGGGCACTTCGTTGGAAGTCAGTTTGGGCATCCATTGGGCCAACCATTCCTCTTTGACCGCTTTGATATCGTCTTGAAGTGCTTGGTTATTCGCTCTAGCGCTGCCAGCCTGGCTCTTCAGTTCGTCTAGCAATTGACGCAGGACCAACTTGGCATCTCCCAGCATGGCCAGGTCGGTTTTAAATTCGCGGCCAACGGCGTCTTCGTCATTGGTCAGATGGACCAATGTCTTGCCCTCCGGAATTGCCTGGGCAAAGTTGGTCTTGGTGAAACTGCAGCCCACGCCCAAAATCAGGTCGGCGCCTTTTAGATACTTGTTCACCATGCCGGTGGTACTGGGGCCGCCAGCGCCGAGGGCCAGCGGATGGGTCTCTGGGAATCCGCTCTTTCCCGACAGTGTGGTCATCACTGGGGCTTGTAGGAATTCCGCCAGCTCAATCAGTTCCGGGGTGGCCTCTGCGTACAGGATGCCCTGTCCTGCATGGATGATGGGGTGGTCGGCGGCGAGAATCGCCTTGGCCGCGCGGCTCACATCAGATGTGTCTGCCTGTTGCAGCACAGCTCTGGGTGGTTCGTAGTTGAAAAGTTCTTCCGGAAGCTCCGCAGCGGCCACGTCTGCCGGAATCTCCAGCAGGACCGGCCCTAGCCTTCCACTGCGCAGCTTGGTGAAAGCGCGGCGCATCAAATCAGGGATGCGCTCCACCGTATTCATCTCTTCAGCCCACTTGGTGATCGTCTCATAGCTACGGGTAGGATAGAAGTTTGGGTGCACGCCCCGTTTATCGCGGGCCATACCAGCCGGTAGCAGCAGGATGGGCACAGACTCGGAGTACGCTTGGGCCACGCCGCCAAAACCGTTCTCCGCTCCGGGACCGTTCTGCATCATAAATACGCCCATGCGTTTGCCGTTGGTGACTCTGGAATAACCGTCAACCATATGGATGCCGGTACCTTCTTGCCTGAACACAATGGGCCGAATTCCAGCGATGGCCGCAGCTTCCAACAGCGGTTGATAAGGCACGCAGCCGATGAACTCCACACCCTCCAAACGCAGGATATTGGCGATCGCTGTAACTCCGTCCATGTTTAATCTCCTAAAATTAGGCGCCTACGAGCTGTTACGCGTAGGCGCGTGGGGCATGATTTCGGCCCAGTGTAGATTGCACCTGAATAGGTGTCAACTACAAATACTTTATCTCAAACCCTTCAATTTCTCCGCTTTTCGTCACGCTTTTATTTGAGTTCAAGAGGACAGCCACGGTCTCCGATGCAATCGGCGTAGATTAACACTGTCTCAAATCCCGTACTACGCTCGGCTGGCTCTGTTGCCTTTTACTAGATAGGCAACAGAGCTCACCATTTGCAACTAAGAGAATTAAATGTCTCAGGTCTTAAAGCCCATTAGCGTCATGCTGATAGGGATAATTCTAGTCGCAGCCACATGCTCAAGCGGCGAAAAATCCGAGGACGACATTACACTCTTAGAACAGGTTGATCCGATTTTTAAGATCCGAGCAGAAAATACTTTATTGACATTGGCCGACCTGCCCTGAAATTAGACCAGCGAACCTTACGAAGAAGTGGATTTTTCTGCCACCTTCAGTGACGAATGCAAGGTACTCTACTACGACACCCACACTGATTCCAATGCCTTGGTCGCCAGTCTTCTGACGTAATCATCAACCGGCTGGAACAAGCCCACCAGTAGCGTTCTACGCGTCCACGATTATCTTAACGCTAGAACTCTGGCTCAAAGGTCCAAGGTACAAACCTCGCCGGAGTAATCTTTATCACAGGGCTTTCACCGAGATCCATAGACTGGTATTGGGGATATTTCTCCCGGAGCATAGCAATAGCGCGGTTCCATTCCTCCCCCGATTCCAGCAACTCGGCATCTCCGGTCACCATTACGTACTGAAGCCGAGTCCAATCCTCTTCATAGTGGTCCACCACTAATGAAACATGGGGGTTTGCCAATATGTTGCGCACTCGGCGCAGTTGCCTCAGAGGCGTGGTTTTGGGTTTGGCGTCCAAGACCGAGTAGATGGTTTGGCCATCAAAGACGTAGCAGACGGGAATCACGTGGGGTTGTCCGTTGGCGTCAGCCGTGGCCAGATGCCCGGCGCGCGCAGAACGTAGAAAGCGATCTTGGGAGGGTGATAGCTTGGGCACTAGAGCCTCGGTGCAATTAGGCAGCGCCTAAAAGCCGCCTAGATAGCCTTCTGGGTCTTCGTCAAACGCCAGCTCATCCAGCTCCATCCGGGCCGCCTCTTCCAAGTTCTCATCGCCGTCTTTGACCAGGTTGGTGAGAACTTGCTTGGCCAACTCGCCGCCGATCTTTCCCAAGGCGCCAACACCAGCCAGTTGGACCTCTGAATCATCATCTTTCAAGAGCAGAATCAAATGAGGGATAGCGTCTTCTTCGCCCAGTTCTCCGCAAGCGTGGGCCGTCTCATAGCGGATGGTCGGCTCCTCGTTTTGGAGCTCCTGAATCAGTATGGGAAGCCAACCAACCTCGCCGGTTCGACCCATGGCAAAGATGGAACTGGCCCTAAAATCGGGGTCCAGACTCTCATAAGCAAATGTAATGCGTTGGTTGATTTCCATAGTATTGAAGGGGGCCACGGCCTCCATGCAGCGCCGCCGGACGTCGGATGGCTCTTCATCATCCTCCAGCACCTGCATCAGATTGTCGTGGACCGTTTCGCTGTCTCTGGTGAGGAGTTTGTCCTCTTGGGCCAATATGGAAAACCGGCCCAATGCGCTGGCCGCAGCGGAACGCACCAAGAAACCCTTGTCTGACCGCAACACGTTCACCAACGCCGGAATCACTGACCGGTCTTCGTTCTCCCAGAGACCGTCGATGACAGACTCCAAGAGGGGTTCGTCGTCGCCCTTAAGGCACATCTCGTAAATGGCGGTGAAGTCTAACTCAGGGTTGTCTTCCGACAAGTCGACCATCGACGAGACAATGGTGCGTTGTCGCTCAATAGACAGTTCATCCCAAGCGGCCTCAAAAAGTTCCAATTCCTCTGGAGAGAGGTCTGAAATCTCGTAGAAGTCCACAGCGGAAATGCGGCCTGTGGGGTCTAAGACATTCTCGAGAAAGAATTCGAAAGACATCTATCTTCGGTTCCAATCCTGAGTTTTTCTAGTGGTTTTAGCCCCAGTTTAAAGGCTGCTCAGGCACGTTTATCCAGTATAGCATAGCGAGTCTAAGCCCAAACCTAACCCGAGACAGTGGCAAATTTATACGCTATTTTTTAGGCCTGCTTGAGGCGCTGTAAAGTCATCGGAATCTGAGTCAAAAGATCTGACGCTGCCAAACCCGCCTCTCCCTGGCGGGCAACTATGTCCCGCCCGGCTTGTCCGTGCAGGTAAACGCCACAGGACGCAGCAACAGCAGTGGGCAGTCCCTGAGCCATCAATCCACTAATAACCCCGCTGAGCACGTCACCAGTGCCGCCGGTAGACATGCCAGGGTTGGCCAGAGCAGCCAATCTAACCGCTCCGTCTGGTTGGCTGATTATCGTATTGGCGCCCTTCAAAACCAGGCACACGCCCCACCTGACCGCGTATTCACGTGCCACGCCAACCCGATCCTGCTGAATGTCCGCCGTGGCGAGACCGGTCAGCGTAGCCATCTCCCCCGGATGGGGAGTCAACACCATTGGGCCGCGTTCTTTTTCCCACCAGCGGTCGATGCGCGCCAGGTTGTTCAGCCCATCGGCATCAACCAACGCCGGCAAGTTTGTAAGTCCTGAGAATTGGTCGCTATTCCGGTTGAAGAGCAGGTCTTCAACAAACTGGACTGTGCCATCAGACACGCCTAGACCACAGCCAACCAGGATATTGGTATAACGGCGTGTTCCGTCACGTAGCGCGCCAGCGGCATCGTAAGACACCCTTCCGTCCGGGTCTTCTAACAAGGGTATATGGATGGGTTCTGTAGACTTCGCCGCGGCGATAGGATAAACGCTTTGAGGGGTGGCCAAGGTGGTCAATCCAGCACCCGACCGCACACATGCTTGGGATGACAAATAGGCAGCGCCAACATAATTACGTGAACCCACAACCGCCAAAACGTGACCAAACGTGCCTTTGTGGGCGTCCATCGGCCTTCTGGGTAGATGTTGAGCCACCCAATGCGGCTCCACCGTCTCCAAGCGTATTTCCGACTCTTCTGCCAGGCCGTCTGGGACGCCGATATCAAGGACTCGCAACTCTCCGGCATGAGCCGCGCCGGGAAAAGCCAGCAGCCCGCGCTTGAAGTAGCCGAGGGAAAAGGTGATGTCACAGCGGACTGCGAATGCGTCGACCTCGCCCGTGTTCGTGTTCAAGCCGGTGGGCAGGTCCAAGGCCAGAAGCATGGGTCTTTTGGCAGCCGCTCTAACGTTGGCTAAAAAAATCATGGTCTGCTTGATGATGCCTTCAAGTGGGCGAGACTGGCCAGTTCCGAGTATGGAATCGATAACCAGGGCAGACCTAGCCAACATGCGGTCCAGCGTGCCGGGTGTAGCCCTCTCAATGACGTGGACACCGTACTCTAACGCACAGTCCATCTTGGGGTCAGCTTCAGGGCGGCCATCCACCGTGAAGCAGGTGACCTCCGCGCCCCAGCGTCGCAGATGCCGCGCCGCCACTAGGCCGTCGGCGCCGTTATTCCCAGGGCCCACCAAGATGAGAATCCGCACACCAGCCGCGCCAACCAGTTCCCGTGCGCCCTGTGCCACTGCCAAGCCAGCATTCTCCATCAGAGTGTCGGTGCTTACTCCGGCCCTCTCCGATGCCTGTTCGATGGCGGTCATCTGCGCGGCGGTGACAATCTTCATGTAATTAGCCCCAGTTAATATTCCACTATCAATATTCCCGCTGGGCAACTACAAAAGCAACGGCAAATTCTCGGGAGTGGGAAATACTTAGAGAAATCTCGACTACTTGGAGTCTCTCCGCACGTGCCTTGGCGCGCCCGTGGAGTTTCACGCTCGGTGCGCCGCTTTCTGCACGGATGACCTCAATGTCTTTCCAACTAACGCCGCGCACACCGGTGCCCAAGGCTTTCATAGTGGCTTCTTTGGCTGCGAAACGACCAGCCAGGTTTGGCGCCCGCCCACGGCAGTAGGCTATCTCATCAGGTGTGAAGACGCGCTTCAAAAACCGCTCACCGTAGCGATCAAAGGTCTGTTTGATGCGGGGAATCTCAATGATGTCGACGCCTGTTGTTAACATCGTATTCCATACGTCCGGTTATGGCCCGGGGCAGGCTGGAGGGTCAATCTAGCCGGTGGTGTCCCGGAATCGTGAGATTATCTAGGATCCGAGACACCGAATAACTTCGGTTCAGCACGTAGAAATGTACCCCCGGCACACCAGCGTCCCAGAGTTCACGCACTTGGGCGCTAGCGTATTCCACGCCCATGTCTCGGGCACCGCTTTCGTTATCGGCGTATTTATCCAGCAGCTTATCCAATTCGGGCGGTATCTCTGACCCGCTGAGGGCGGTAAACCGGCGAACCTGACCCGAGTTCAATACTGGCAACACGCCAGGGATGATCGGCACCTCTATTCCCGCAGCACGAGCCCGTTCAACAAAGTCAAAGTAGTGCCGATTGTCATAGAACAACTGGGTAATCAGGAAATCGGCGCCATTGTCGACTTTCTTCTTGACGAATTTCATGTCGGTAACCAGGTCAACCGACTCGGTATGTCCTTCCGGATAACAGGCGGCAGCTACACCAAAATCGAAGTTAGCCTTTACGTGTTCCAGTAGGTCGGTGGCATGCTGAAACCCGCCTTCAACGGGAACGAACTCCGTGGCGCCCCGGGGCGGGTCACCGCGCAGGGCGATGATATTCTCCACGCCCTCGGCGTTCAATCGCTCCAGAACACCGTGAATCTCTTCCTTGGTTTGGCCAACACACGTCAAGTGGGCCATTACCTCAACGCCAGTCTTACGTTTGGCCTCGAAGGTGATTTCTTCAGTGAAAGCGCGAGTGGAACCACCGGCACCGTAGGTCACTGATACGTAGTCGGGGCAGTACACCTTCAACTCATCCAAGGTCTCCAACACCGCAGGTATGCCATCGGCAGCACGGGGAGGGAAAAACTCAAATGAGACTGGGCGAGTTGTTGCCAGGATGTCTTTTATCTTCAAACTGGATATCCAATGGTTGCTGACGCTTTTGTCGAGCCAGCAGCCTCTGTATTTACAGGCAGAATCTGTTGCGGAAGACCGAAAAACGGACTTAGGCACCAACCGGAATCATAGCATGGACACGGCAATTACCGAACCGACCGGGCTCAATGAAAATGAATCAGGCTAGAGGAATCAATGCTAAAACTCGGGTTGACGCTTCTCTAAAAATGCCTTAATTCCCTCTGCCGGATGCGGTGACGTGGTCAGGAACTTGGCAAAAGCAAAACTCTCCATTGCCACGCCATCATCCATGGGCAGGCCCATGCCGCGCAGGGTAACTTCCTTGATCAGGGCCAAGCCAGCACGACTCTTGATACGCAGTGGGTAAAGTAGTGATTCTAGCTCCTCATCCAGGTTATCTGCGGGGACGGAGCGCAACGCCAAGCCCCATTCAACGCCTTCAGATCCGGAGATCCACCTACCGGTAGTCAGTAACTCCATGGCACGTTGCAAGCCCACCCGCCGGGGCAGACGCTGGGTGGAGCCGCCACCCGGCACCAGGCCAAAATTAACGTGCTGGTCACCAAGTCGGGCGTCTTCAGCCACTATGGTCATGTCGCAGGCCATCATCAGTTCCAACCCACCTGCAAGGGCAAATCCATGCACCACCGCAATGGCTGGGAAGGGCAGTTTTTCAATCTGCCCCAGTATCTCGTTGATCTGGGCGAGATAAGGCGGCAGTAAGGCGGTATTAGCAAGGGTGGTCTGGAAATAGGCAAGGTCTGCTCCGGCGCAGAAAGCTCGTCCTTCGCCACGTACCACCAAAGCCTTGATGGACTCATCAGCAGCAACGTCAATCAGTGCAACTGAAAGCTCCGCCATTAACTCTGGACTCAGGGCGTTCAGGGCGTCAGGTCGGTTTAGCCAGATAGTCGCCACTCGGTTCTCTTTGTCTAATTTGATGTTCGTATATTCCACCAAACATCTCCTTCGATGTATTTACGCATGATTGCAATCAGCCTTAATATACCAGACGGTCTCTGTAGACGACTTTTTCAGGCCACCCAAACGAACACCCTTCTCACACTTTTAGCAAACCTTTAGGCCATAAACTTGAGCCCTAAACAATCAAAACAGCCTGACGATGGCAGTAGGCTAAAAATTAGAGTCCAACCCAAATCCTCCCGAAACCAGGTGGACGGATTTGAAGGCGACACGTTAAGACTGCGAATTACGGCTCCGCCCACAGATGGTAAGGCCAACGTCGGCGCTATCGCGCTGCTGGCTAAAACCTTAGGCGTGAGCAAATCCCGGCTGGAAATAGTTAAGGGACACAGCTCAAGAGAAAAGGTTGTCTCAATAGAAACATTGACCGAACCGGAGGTTCGCCTACGCATTGAATCTGCGATTAAAGATTAAGGCGGGCGATTTGGGAGAATAACTTGGAAGTAATGAACTTTGGCTGGGTTTTGGAAAACGAACTGGCCGGAGCGCAGGGGCCATCCAGTATTGAAGACCTTTCCTATCTCCACCAACAGGGCGTGCGGGCAGTGATCAGGATGGAAGAGCGGACAATCGCCGCCGACACCGGAAACATGGTCGATTTGATAGATATGTTTGAGCCGGTGCAGGATTTCACTCCGCCGGAAATGGAGCAGATCCAACGAATGATTGAGTTCATAGATCAACAGATTGAAGACAATCATCCGGTTGCCGTCAGTTGCTACGCGGGCATTGGGCGAACTGGTACGGTACTGGCCTGTTATCTAGTGCACCGAGGCGAAGAGCCCGGTGAAGCCATCTACCGAGTGCGCGAGCTACGCCGGGGATCAATAGAGACCCCCGAACAAGAAGAAGCGGTGTTTAAGTACTCTGAATGGGCCAAAGCCCCGTCCGGAGATTCTTAACTGCTGATCTAGAGTTAGGCCGCAATAGCGATTTTGACTTTAGTTTTAACCAACGAATGAATTGCCGCTTCATAAGAAATAGACCCATGCAACACTGATCATTTGTCTTTGTCCTCTTCTATCTCAACAAGTTTCCCTCATCGCAGGCACTTGAAAATAGTCCGTACGAGTCTTTCTCCAGGCTCAGGTCTCACTGGCATTTTGTGCAGGCTTTAGAATGAAACATTCGATTATTCCTCTGACACTTCTGTAACGGGAATGGGCTGTGTGAATCTAGGTGTGCCGCTATCCCGTATCTGTTTATGCTAGTTTTGATGCCGCTGTTCACCTAAAGGTTCCTCTGCTATATTCACACTAGAACGCTACGCCTTATCCTTCATGACGCAAGCTGGCTTAATTTTGTTCCCGCGCTTTTTGGAGTTGACTGATTGGTCCAGATCAAACAGGAATTCATAGACGACATGGTCTCCCATTCCAAGGCTGACCTTCCCAACGAATGCTGCGGTATTCTGGCTGGCCCAGACGGCCAGGTGATGAAGTCCTACCGTATGTCCAATGTCGAAGCCAGCCCATTTCGGTTTTCCATGGATCCAGTGGAACTGGGCAACGTGGATTCAGAAGCCGGAGATAACAACTGGGAACTGCTGGCTATCTATCACTCCCACACCGGCAGCGAAGCCTATCCGTCTGACACCGACGTGCGGATTGCCGGTGGAACCGCTGGTCTCTGGCCCGATGTTCGGTACGTCTTGGTCTCCCTGATGGATATGGACAACCCCGTGGTCCGCATCTTTGAAATAACCGACGGAGTAGTCACTGAAGAACCCCTCGAGGTCGTCTGATTCGCTGGTTAATCCTAGCCGTAATTAGCCTGTTGGCCGCCGCATGCGGTGATTCAACACCGACCGCTCTGCCGCCGTCCACCACGTCACAAATCAGCACAATCACTGCCGCACCCACTCCCACAAGCTCCACGCCCCTCCTCTCCCCAACTCCCCATCCGAACACTGTGCCCTGGGTGGAAGAACGACTAGACGCTGTGGTTTCTCTCTACCAGCCGACCAAAGCAGGCGAAGCGTTGTTGCGCAGTCTGGACCTACGTCAGATGGAGGGCGAACCCGGGTATTTTGGCAGCTACGGCTTCTCCGAGTGGGCTGGGGTTGGCGAGGCCAGTCCAATTGGCCTAATCCACGAGCTGGGCCATTCTTATTGGGGCGGGTTTCCAGTAACCGGACGACCAGAACTAAGCTGGGGAAAATCTACCAACGGCGGTCGTACCACGGC
>Ga0209035_10000883_pt1 | contig 11992 bp, 12 predicted proteins | sample MarorgKNORR_S2LV_6_FD_188220 | JGI IMG/M metagenome (GOLD analysis project Ga0209035, IMG submission 188220) | Marine microbial communities from the Southern Atlantic Ocean, analyzing organic carbon cycling - AAIW_A/KNORR_S2/LV (SPAdes) (version 2) | ecosystem: Environmental > Aquatic > Marine...
AAGCTATTGTATGTAATATTGGGCACTTTGATAATGAAATTGATATGGAATGGCTTAATAAAACTTATGGTCATACAAAAGATGAAATTAAGCCTCAAGTTGATCTTTATAATATTGATGGAAAAGATATTATTATTCTAGCAGAAGGAAGGTTAGTTAATTTAGGATGCGCTACTGGTCACCCTAGTTTTGTTATGAGTAATTCATTTACTAATCAAACATTGGCTCAATTAGAATTATGGCTAAATACAGATAAATATGAAAATAAAGTTTATATGCTTCCTAAGCATTTGGATGAAAAGGTTGCTAAACTTCACTTAGATCGTTTAGGCGTTGAATTAGAATCTTTAAATAATGAACAAGCAGAATATATTGGAGTTCCAGTTGAAGGCCCTTACAAACCTGATTATTATAGATATTAATTATAAAATTTTAAATAAAATAAAATAAAATAAAATATTAGCAAATTAAATTCATTTAAAAACTTTAAAATTATATTCTCACCAGAATTTTTAACAGAAGATAGGGTAATAGCTGCATGAGAAATACCCACTATAAGAGAATTTGTAAAAACGGGTTATGGTTTTAAATAAAAAGAATACAACCGTTAAAAAAAGCGGATTGAAAACAAAACAGACTAACGGTGGTAGTCGAAAAAAATATAAATATGAAAGTAGGAATCACTTTTTCAACCTTTGATCTTTTTCATGCAAAACATGTAAAGATGCTGGAAGAAGCAAAACGTCAGTGTGATTATTTAATCGTAGGGTTGCAGTTAGATCCTTCGATCGATCGCACAGAAAAAAATGCACCCTCACAGACGATTATTGAACGTTATATTCAGCTTAAAGGATCTAATCATGTAGATGAGATTGTGCCTTATGTATCAGAACAGGATTTGGAAGATATTTTAAAGTCTTTCAGAATAGATGTACGGATTATTGGAGATGAATACAAGGAAAAGAATTATACAGGAAGAGACTATTGTGAAGAAAAGGGAATTGAAATTTATTACAACTCTAGAGATCACCGATTTTCATCGAGTGCACTTAGAAAGCAAGTAAAAGAAAAATCATAGATATAAGAAATGAAAATAAAAAATATATGTTGTATTGGAGCCGGTTACGTAGGAGGTCCCACCATGTCGGTCATTGCCTTTAAATGTCCAAATATTAAGGTTACTGTTGTAGATCTTAATGAAGCAAGAATAGCTGCTTGGAATGATGAAAATCTAGGTAACTTGCCTATTTACGAACCCGGTCTATCCGACGTGGTAGCTAAAACACGTGGACAAAATTTATTTTTCTCAACCGATATCGATGCGGCTATAGATGCTGCGGATATGATTTTTATCGCGGTAAATACTCCTACCAAAACCTATGGTGAAGGAAAAGGGATGGCGGCAGATTTAAAATTTGTAGAGCTTTGTGCCAGGCAGATCTCCCGCGTTGCCAAAAATGATAAAATCATTGTCGAAAAATCAACCTTGCCCGTTCGCACTGCTGAAACTTTACAAACAATATTAGACAATACAGGAAATGGGGTCAATTTTGAAGTATTATCCAACCCCGAGTTTCTGGCAGAAGGTAACGCAATTGATGATTTGTTTAATGCTGACCGTGTGTTGATTGGAGGAAATCAAACACCTTCAGGAAAAGTAGCTATACAGGCATTAGTAGATGTGTATTCAAATTGGTTAAGTCCAAAACAAATATTAACCACTAATGTATGGTCTTCAGAATTATCAAAACTAACCGCCAATGCGTTTTTAGCTCAACGTATTTCGTCTATAAATGCTATGTCCGCACTCTGTGAAGCAACAGAAGCTGATGTTGACGAAGTAGCAAATGCCATTGGAACAGATAGCCGTATTGGTCCGAAATTTCTAAAAGTCTCTGTAGGTTTTGGAGGATCCTGTTTTCAAAAAGACATTTTAAATCTAGTCTATTTATGTCGATTTTTCAATCTGCCCGAAGTAGCAGATTATTGGGAACAAGTAATCAAACTTAACGATTATCAAAAGCATCGTTTTGCCAAGAAAATAATTACCAGCCTTTTCAATACGGTGAGCGGAAAAAAAATAGCCTTTTTAGGCTGGGCATTTAAAAAAGACACCAATGACACCCGAGAATCTGCTGCTATTTATGTGGCCAATTACTTGATAGAAGATGGAGCAAACATACATGTCTACGACCCTAAAGTAAGTGAGTCAAAAATCAAATCTGACCTAAGTTATTTGTGGGAATTAAATGGAGTCCCAGAAACACGCATCACACAAATGTTAACTCAAGTTTTTGTGTATGATAAAGTTAAGGAAGCCTTAAAAAATAGTCATGCCGTTGCAGTTCTCACTGAATGGGATGAATTTAAAAAATACAATTGGAAAAATATTTACGAAGAAATGTACAAGCCCGCTTTCGTATTTGATGGGCGTAATATTTTAGATGTTGAAAAGTTAACTGAAATTGGATTTCAAGTTAAGAGTATTGGTAAAAATAATTTGGTAAAATAAAAAAACTGAGTATTTTTGTTATTCATTTACATGAGCTACAATTCCAGGAATAACAACAATTAAAGGCATTATTATTTTTGACGCTAAATAGCGCCTAAGCAAAAAAAACGCAACTAGTGAAGTTCCTTAAATGGGACTCACCTGGCGAAGCCGTGTAAAGCAAGAATTAAACAGTGATGAGTAAAGGCAGCAATGGAAAAAGAATTTCAAATCCAAAAAATCCCTTTTAAAAAACAAGTGAAATTGGAATTATATTACAACAATCAGAAATTGAAAAAACAGTACAGAGCAGACTTGTTTGTTATGATACTATTATTTTGGAAATAAAAGGGGTGTCACAAATACCTATTGCATTTTATGCACAGTTAAAAAACTACTTAAAATGCACAAATATAGAATTGGGTATGTTGATTAATTTTGGCACACCTTCATTAACTTATAAAAGAATAATTAATCTGAATAATTCGAAAAATTCGAATTAATTCGCAAAATTAGCATTAATGAAAGGAATTATATTAGCAGGGGGTTCTGGAACAAGATTGTATCCGTTGACTATTGCGGTTAGTAAACAATTATTACCAGTTTATGACAAACCAATGATCTATTATCCTTTATCAACTTTAATGATGGCAGGTATTCGTGAAATATTAATTATTACCACACCACATGATCAGGAGGCTTTTATAAAATTATTGGGCGATGGCTCTCAAGTTGGATGTAAATTTGAGTATGCAGTGCAGCCAAAACCAAATGGATTGGCTGAATCTTTTATTATCGGTGAAGCATTTATTGGAAAGGATAAAGTAGCCCTTGTATTAGGTGATAATATATTTTATGGTGGTGGTTTTGGAACTTTACTTCGCAGTAAAACAGATATTAAAGGAGCTTCTATTTTCGCTTATCCGGTGAGCGATCCAGAACGTTATGGAGTTGTGGAATTTGATGAAAATAATAAAGCCATTAGTGTTGAAGAAAAACCTAAAAATCCAAAATCATCCTATGCGGTTCCAGGTTTATATCTTTATGACAACAGGGTTGTGGAATTTGCAAAAGAAGTTAAAACATCTGAAAGAGGAGAAAAAGAAATTACCACATTGATTCAAATGTACCTTGAGTTGGAAGAATTGGAAGTTGGCATTATGACTCGTGGAATGGCATGGTTAGATACCGGAACAGTAGATTCTATGAATGATGCTTCTGAATTTGTACGGGTTATTGAGAAACGTACTGACAAGAAAATAGCTTGTATTGAAGAGATAGCTTTTTTACATAAATTTATTAATAGAGAACAAGCTTTAAAAGTTGCTGAAAAGTATGGGAAAAGTACGTATGGCACATACATTCAAAAAATAATTACAGAATAATATGAATAATGTAAAAATAATTAACTTCCCAAAATTGAAGACCATCGCGGAAACCACACCATTTTATCCGCGTTCACCGTATGTGGTAGCTAAAATGTATGCCTATTGGATTACCGTATACTACAGAGAAGCTTATGGGATGTATGCATGCAATGGTATTTTATTTAACCATGAATCTCCTGTTGAGATTTGATGAGCTGTTCTAAAAATTGAATTAAAACATCGGTATTAATATTCTCTTTATAAACTTAATTTGATGAAAATTCTTACTTCATGCTCTTCTTTTGGAGAAATTTCAGAAGAGCCTTTAGAAGCTCTTAAAAAGGCCGGGTTTCAATTCTTTAATAATCCGTATAAACGTAAATTGACTGAAAATGAAGTTATCACTCTTGCGACTGGTTGTGTGGGTATCATAGCTGGATTAGAACCATTAAATGCAAGAGTCATAGATGCGCTACCCGATTTAAAATGCATAAGCAGAGTTGGTGTAGGAATGGATAATGTTGATGTTGAATATGCCACCAAAAAGGGGATTGTCATCAGAAATACGCCTGACGGCCCTACACGAGCAGTTGCGGAACTTACCCTTGCTATGACTTTGGGATTATTAAGAAAGCTACCCCAAGCTGATGCTAATATGAAAAAAAAAATTTGGAGAAAGGAAACTGGGAATCTGCTGTTTGGTAAAAAAATAGGTGTGATCGGATTGGGGCGAATAGGGAAAATGGTAGCTGAGCAATTCCGAGGGTTAAAAAATCCAGTTATTGGATTTGATATTTGTCCAGATACTAATTGGGCAAAAGACAATGGAGTAATTCTGTCAGATATGGACATGCTTTTACAGGAAGCTGATATCATAACCTTGCATGTTCCAGGCAACACAGATAAATCACCCATACTTGGTAAGTCTGAAATTCAGAAATGCAAGGATGGTACTTTCCTTATTAATATCTCAAGGGGAGGAGTTATAAATGAAGACGCGTTATATCAAGGATTGGTAACAAACAAATTAAAAGGCGCGGCTATTGATGTTTTTGATACCGAACCCTATGTAGGACCTTTGTGTGACCTTGAGAATGTGATACTAACACCTCATTTAGGTTCCTATGCAAGTGAAGGGAAACTTCAAATGGAAATAGATGCAGTTGCAAACCTTATTCAGGCATTAATAAAATAAGAATGAGTTTGAAAATAGGAATAATAGGATATGGCATGATGGGTAAGATTCGCCATAAGGCTATTCAAGAAGTAGGTGTAGCAGAGGTTATAGCAGTTTCAGAACTAGCTGTTATCGGGGAAATCAATTCACTTCCTAATCTATCTCATCAGGAAATTATTCATCATGATGATCTTGATGCCATCGTTATATGTACTCCTAATTTTTTAAATCAGCGCCTTACGATCGAAGCATTAAATGCGGGAAAACATGTATTCTGTGAAAAGCCTCCTGCCTTTACAGCTGCAGGCGTTCAAATGATTAGGATCGCAGAGGCTTCAAGTGGGAAGAAGCTGATGTATGGATTCAACCACCGATATCATGACAGTATCATACATATGAAGGCATTGATTGATAGCGGTAAGTATGGTAAAGTATTATGGTCAAGGGGAAGATATGGGAAAAGTGTTACCGAGAATTATTTTACGGAGTGGCGTGCAAAAAAAGAAATGGCAGGCGGGGGTATATTAATGGATCAGGGTATACATATGCTTGATTTATTTCTATACCTGACCGGAGATTATGATGTAGTAAAAGCAGAAATATCAAATCTTTACTGGAAGATGGATGTCGAAGACAATGCATTTGTGATACTAAAGGATTCAGTAACTGGCAAAGTTGCCTCTTTACACTCTACTATGAGCCAGTGGAGGCATTTGTTTTCTCTTGAAGTGTTTCTTGAAAAAGGATATATGGTATTAAATGGTTTAATAACCTCCAGTATGTCTTACGGTGAAGAGGTGTTGTCTGTTGCGAAAAATCGTTCCGCTGCTCCTGCAGCCACCTGGAGGGATGAAATAATTACCAAATACAGCATCAATAATAGTTGGAGATATGAAATGGAACATTTTTTCAATTCAATAGAAAAGGATATTCCTGTGGAGATTGGGAATTCAGAAGATGCGTTGAAATTGATGAACATCATTGATAAAGTTTACGAACAAGAAGATTTTTAAATTAAAAAGCATGGAAAGAAAAATAAATGTTCAGTCCTATTTTACAGATTACAGGGAGCGATTGAATGATCTTCTAGTATTTAGAAAATACCTATAATGGAAATACCTTTCAACAAGCCATACATAACTAGCAAAGAAATAGAAAATATTTCAAAAGCAATAGCAAATGGCAAGCTTTCTGGAGATGGTCCTTTTACAGGATTAGTACAAAAATTTATGGAAGAACGTTATGGCTTTAAAAAAACATTATTAACGACCTCTTGCACAGATGCATTAGAAATGTCAGCAATATTAGCTAACGTAAATAGTGATAGTGAGGTTATTATTCCTTCCTATACATTTGTCTCAACAGCCAATGCATTTGCATTGCGTGGTGCAAATATTGTTTTTGCAGATAGTGAAAAGTTGACACCCAATATTGATGTGTCAAAGATTGAATCTCTGATTACTCCTCGAACAAAAGCAATCGTTGTAATGCATTATGCGGGTATGGCTTGTGATATGGGAAAAGTGATGGAAATTGCTTCGAAATATAATCTTCTTGTTATTGAAGATGCCGCCCAGGCAATCGATGCTTATTATAAGGATATACCTCTTGGTTCAATTGGGGCATTGGGAACATTTTCATTTCATGAAACAAAAAATATTATTGCAGGTGAAGGCGGTTTACTTAGTATAAATAACAATGATTTTTTACTTCGAGCTGAGATTATCCGTGAAAAAGGAACTAACCGATCACAATTTTTTAGAGGTGAAATAGATAAGTACGGTTGGATAGATATTGGCTCTTCATTTCTTGCTTCTGAACTTATTGCCGCTTTTCTTAAAGGGCAGCTTGATTATATCGATGAAATTCAAAGAAAACGGATTCTTATTTGGGAACGATATGCGCAAAATTTAGGTCAACTTAAGAAAAATCATCCCTTTCTTCTTCCTTCCATACCTGAATACGCTTCAAATAATGCCCATATATTTTATTTAAATTGCTCTAACCTAGAGGAAAGGATTGCACTTATGAAATACCTTGGAGACAAAGGAATAAGAACAACTTTTCATTACTTATCACTCCATAAATCTAAATTTTTTGGTGATTTGCATGATGGACGTAATCTGCCAGAATCAGATCAATGGTCTAATTCTATTTTACGACTCCCTTTGTATACTGAATTGAGTACTAGTCAGGTAGATAAAGTGTCTGATGCAATTTTAAAATTCTATCATGCGTAAAATAGCAACTCCAGTATCTCACCTTTTTAAGGATAAAACACAAGCATTTCAAATTGAAAAATATTCAGATTGTTTAGAAGGGCGTGATCATTCTCCAGAGTCAAATTTATCTGCTCAGGAATTGTTCCATTGTGATTTACAGCCAATTCACATATTTAATGAATCCAATTTCGAATATATCGAAACAATTAAAAAAGTAAGGAGTAACCTAAAGTTAGTTTCATTTCATATGGCAAGTTGTTATGATCAGCCTGAAATTGAAGATGGAAAATTTGTGTCCGGAGGGAGACTCTTCACAAGAGAGGAAATGAAGGCAAATGTTACCTATAATATTAAACGTATAAAGAAAATACTTGGGACAGACATCCTAATAGCCGTAGAAAATAATAATTACTACAAAACAGATGCTTATAATATTGTTTGTGATCCAGATTTTATAAAAGAGGTTGTTATTGAAAATAATATATTCTTTCTTTTTGATATAGCACATGCACATGTTTCTTCAGCAAATATGGGTGTTAGGTATAAACAATATCGAGATGCCTTGCCACTTGAAAATATCGTACAGGTTCATATATGTAAAAGTTCTTCTCGTTTAACAGAAGTGTACGATGCTCATTTAGAGCCTGATATAGAAGAATGGAATGAAATCGCTTATCTTTTTTCTAAGTCAATAGATATTACTTATTTTACTATAGAGTATTACAAAGATCCAATCATACTAGTGAAAGTACTAGGTGAATTAAAAGATTTATTAAAGAACTATGAATAATTATTTAAATGAACTTTTCGGCCTTTCAGGAAAGGTTGTAATAATAACTGGTGCCACTGGTCAGATAGGAAGTAATTTATGCAAGGCGTATCTTAGCGCGGGTGCAATAGTAATTGGTTGGGATGTAAATTACTCAAACAATAGAGTTGAAGGAGCTGATTATGTGAAGGTGAACATAGTAAATAGAGAATCTGTTTCTAATGCTATGTCAGCTACATTTGCTAAATTTGGCAGAGTTGATATTCTTATTAATAACGCAGGAGTAAGTACTTTTGAACCATTTGAGGATCGTACGGAAGATAGTTTTGACTGGGTAATGGATGTCAACCTAAAGGGGACATTCTGGTGCATTCAAACTTATGTAGAACAATTTGATAAGATTAGTCAAAATAATGGAGCTATTATTAATGTAGGTTCGTTTTATGGTGTAATTAGTCCGGATTATCGCATTTATACTGACTGTAATCGAAAGAATTCTGAAATTTATGGAGCAACCAAGGCTGGAGTTATTCAGATGTCAAAGTATTTTGCAGTACATTTAGCTGAACGCAATATTCGTGTAAACACCATTTCACCAGGTGGAATATTTAATCCTATCTCACCACAAGGTGATGATTTTATTGAACATTATTCTCACCGTTGTCCAATGAAACGAATGGCTAAAGTAGAAGAAATGACTGGGGCTGTAATTTATTTATCCAGTGATGCAGCGACTTATACAACAGGACAAAATATTGTTGTTGATGGTGGAATGAGCTCCTGGTAAAAAAATAGAAAAAATAAATACATTATGAAAACAATTAAAGATATTGGTATACATCAAAAAAATAAGGTTTTCATTATAGCAGAAATTGGAATTAACCATGGTGGTGATTTAATTATTGCAAAGGAATTAATTGATTCTGCAGTCAGGGCAGGCGTTGATGCCGTAAAATTTCAAACTTATTTAACTGAAAAACGTGTTACTAAAGATTCTCCTATATTTAATATTTTAAAAAAATGTGAATTGTCATTTGAAGCTTTTCGCGAATTAAAGCAATATTGTGACAGTAAAGGTGTACTTTTTTTTTCTACTCCTTTCGATTCAGAAAGTGTTGATTTTCTAGAGTCATTAAATGTACAGCTTTACAAACTTGCATCGTTTGATGTAGTTAATTTTGAAATTTTAAAGAAGGTTGCCTCCACAGGAAAACCTGTTATTATTTCTGTAGGAATGTCAAGTGTTTCAGAAATCAGAAATGCAGTTGAAGAATTGAACAAAGGAACAAGCCAGATTGGTTTGCTTCATTGTATTTCTGCCTATCCAACAAGTGAAGAGGATGCTAACATAGGCGCTATCCACTCTTTAATAGTTAATTTCCCTGATTGTGTAGTTGGTCAATCAGATCATACTAATGACATCCAGGCTCCACTTTATGCTGTTGCTGCAGGGGCACAAATCCTTGAAAAACATTATAAAGTATCTAAGAATATGGAGTGTATTGATGCTCCTGTTTCAATCAGTGAATCACAAATGGCAAAACTGGTTACCGAAACAAGACGTTTAGAAAAAATACTCGGTACTGGTATTCCTGAATCTTCTCCAGTTCAAAAAGGAACTGAACAGTACAGAAGATTCAAGAGCTAATAAATAATATGAAAAAGCTTTTTGTATATAATTCTGAAGATACATTCTATGATAACGAACTGAATCATGGTTATGACAGATTATCTGTTTCAGAATCTATTTCATATATTCAACTTTCAGAACTTTCTGTAAATTTCCTTTTGGCTGAAGGTTTCACAATGGTAATATCCAATCAAATTCCTGTTGAATGGATATATACCCTTAAAGGAATGGGAATTGTTAGTCTAATATTTGGGGATGCAACATTGTATCATCACAAAGCAGACATTGTAATTGATTATCTAGGATCAGATTCGATTAAGTATTTTTCCGGAGAAAATTTTTCTTTAAGAAACAAAGATTTTAATTTTGAGGAAATTTCCGATTTAATAAGAAAATTGGATTGGGACTCAGATTTTTTTGGTTACCCCATTGCTCTTATTGGTTCAAAGTATCTTACTGTCAACATTAATAAAACAATTGATCGTTATGTTAAAGAGAATCAATTTAAACTTACTCAGTATTTATGCAACTGTCATGATGACTTGAGTGTAAAAATTGCTGAAGAGAATGGGTATCATTTTACAGATATTAGATTAACATTTAATTATAAAATAAAAAGAATCAATGAAGTTTCCGAAATAATAGAAGATAAATGTAGAATAGCAGATATGAGCCATTTACCTACATTAATGTCAATGACTACAAACCTTTATAAAGATAGTCGTTACTTCTATGATGGAAATTTTGATGTTAAAAAAATAAATCAATTTTATTCAGAGTGGATGGTGAAAGCAATTGATGGTGTTTTTGATCATGAATGCTATGCTTGGTTTGAAAATGAACAGCCTATTGCTTTTTGTACTATTAACTATTCGTTTAAGGCAAGAGCCAATATTGGTTTGTTTGGAGTTAGTCAGGAACATTCGGGAAAAGGTATTGGAAAGAAATTACTTTCATCTGTTATTCATAGACTAGCTGTTAAAGAAATTGAAAATATTGATGTTGTAACCCAAGGCAGAAATTATGCAGCTCAGCAACTTTATCAATCAGTCGGATTTAAGACATTAACAACAGAGCTCTGGTATCACAAATGGAATTAATTAATATGAAATCGTTAAAAGTTGTTGTCATTACTTAAGTAAGAATGGGGTCTAACCGTTTGCCTGGAAAAGTTCTTAAAAAAGTTGGGAATAAAACCCTTCTTGAAATTCATCTCTCACGAGCTCTGCAATCTGGACTTGCATCAGAATCTATTATTATGCCTGTTAATTGGCCAAAATAATTATAATATGATAAAAATCGGCATTATTGGTATGAGCGAAGGTAATGGTCATCCTTATTCCTGGTCTGCAATTTTTAATGGATTTGATAAAACAGAAATATCTAAATGCCCATTTCCTGTAATACCTGAGTATCTTTCAAATGAAATTTTCCCTGATAATTTTTTAACGAATTTGGCCAAGGTAACACATATATGGACTCAGGATCTTAATATTTCAAAAAAAATTGCTACAGCATCTAAAATTGATAATGTTGTAAATAATATTGAAGACTTATGCAATGGTGTGGATGCTATTTTGTTAGCTAGAGATGATGCTGAAAATCATATTCAAATGGCTATGCCTTTTATTAAAGCAGATTTACCTATTTTTATTGATAAGCCTTTTGCTTTAAATATTAAAGACGCAAACAAAATGTTGTCGTCACAAAAATTTGAGAATCAAATTTTTACCTGTTCCTCGTTGAGGTATGCTAAGGAGTTGATTCTAAATAAGAAAGAGGCTGATATGTTAGGACATATAGAATATGTAGAAGGAACAATAATGAACAAATGGGAAACTTATGGCATACATTTATTAGAGCCATTAGTTGCGCAACTTCCTAATAGAGGTAAATTAATTAATGTTAGTTCTCATAAAAGTAGTGATTATCATGTGGTTAATATTAAATGGGAGCGTTGCATGGCTACATTAAAAATAACAGGTTCTAGGTCTAGTGATTTAACGCTTTCATTTACAGGAAATAATAATACTGTCTTAAAAAAATTTAAGGATAGTTTCTCGTGCTTTAAAACATCATTGTCTACTTTTGTGGATTCAATTAATACAAAAGAAATAATAATTTCACGTGAAGAAACACTTGAGCTAGTAGAAATTTTAGAAAAAGGAATTTGTCATGAGTAAGATATTAATTACGGGGGGGGACTGGTAAAATAGGTAGTAGTTTGGTCAAGTCAATGTAACCCTCCGGCTAAGTACATTTTTTCAATTCAATAGAAAAGGATATTCCTGTGGAGATTGGGAATTCAGAAGATGCGTTGAAATTGATGAACATCA
>Ga0209035_10000886_pt1 | contig 11981 bp, 12 predicted proteins | sample MarorgKNORR_S2LV_6_FD_188220 | JGI IMG/M metagenome (GOLD analysis project Ga0209035, IMG submission 188220) | Marine microbial communities from the Southern Atlantic Ocean, analyzing organic carbon cycling - AAIW_A/KNORR_S2/LV (SPAdes) (version 2) | ecosystem: Environmental > Aquatic > Marine...
CGTGCTGCCAAGTACCCAAGCTGTGGCCTTAATGGTTGCAGAAGCTTCAGGCCCATTAAACCAACCGCTATTGCCTGCTAATGTGTCTCCCCATGATTTTAGCCTTAAGCCAAGCCATATTCGCCGCCTGCACAGCGCAGAACTTGTGGTGTGGTTGGGGCCAGAACTGGAGCCCTATTTAGCGAAAGCGATGTCGCAAATTCCTGCCCATAAACAACTCATAATAATTAATGGCGGTTCAAATTCAGGTAAAACTGACGGTTACGGCCAGCACCCATGGACTAGCCCAGAGTATTTGTTGCAAGGAATAACGCAACTTAGCCAACACTTGGACACACAGTGGGATAGCGCTTTATGGGCAGAGACAATAGGGCGTTTGCAGACTCAACTTGCAGCACATATGCAAAACCTCAGTCAAAAAGGACAAGGGTACCTTGTTTATCACGACGGACTAGATGGGTTTGAGGGGTATTTTGGCTTAGCCCACCTAGCAAGCTTCACGGGTTCCGATGATCAAGCGCCGGGTGCCAAACGCTTAGCCGCCATAGCGCAACTTGCTCAAGAAGATAAGGTAGCTTGTATTTTGGTAGACCATGAAGTCAAGCATAAGCTCATCAACGTGGTTCTGGGGTCGGAAATTAAGCGTATACCCATTGATATTTTAGCGGCCAACAGCGATAGCTTGACCGACTACATCATTGCTTTGCAGCAAGCGTTGCTAGAGTGTAGCTCAAGGTAATTGCTGAAACTGCTGCATGCGGTGGCTTAAAATATCGCGGAACACGTCGGGGTCTTTTAATACCGTTACGCCTTCTTCACGCTGGTGGGCGTCTAAACCATGGAAAGTCTCTAAACGAGATAACCAAAAGCGCATGGCGGCAGCCACTAACATGGCATTCCAATACTGTTTTTCTGCGTCGTTAAACGGGCGGACTTGAGCGTAGGCTTGTAGAAAGGCATCATATAGCGCCGCATCAATGCTGCCGTCTGCAGCAATACACCAATCATTTACAGTAACGGCCACGTCAAACAATAAATAGTCATTGCTAGCGTTGTATAGGTCAATAGTAGCGCTGAGTTGCCCTAGGTTAAATAAGGCATTGTCGTGGAACAAATCGCCATGAACTACGCCCATTGGTAAATCGGGCTGTTGTGCGGCCATGGCGTCATATTGCCCAATAGCCATCATTAACATGGTGGCGTCCTCAGCATCAATACATGCAGCTGCCCTTGGCCCAAGTTCCTGCCACCACTGTTGCCCGCGGTGGCTGTGACGCTGGGTTGTAAACTCTTGGCCTGCGATGTGCAAACGGGCTAACTCGCGACCCATAATGGCACATTCGCTGGTGCCGATTTCTGAGCGGGCAAGGTGGTCGCCAGCAAAGCGCGGAAATAAAAGAGCGGGTTTGTTGGCTAATAGGCTTAATGCGGTACCGTACTGGTCCCTTATAGGCGCAGGAACAGTCACGTCGTTTGCAACAAAATGATCCGTAAGGTCCACAAAATACGGGATTTCGTCGTATGAGAGGTCTTCAAATAGAGTTAATACAAAATCTTGTGAAGGCTGACCTTTAATCTGAGTCGTCACAAAATAATTAGTATTTTCTATGCCTCCGCTAATACCGTTAAACTCCACCAAATCTCCAACCATAAACGGAGCGATGTAAGCGCTAATTTGGGTGCTGCTGAGGTGAGTATATACGGCCATAAGGTTACTACTTTCTAAGACTAATGAAGGTCACTAAATCGGCTGCAAATAGTACGCTGTGAGAGACGTCAATTCAAGTTTCGGGCGCCTCATTATGGTATTCTTTGGGCCATAAGCACCCATTAAGATTTGTTTGGAAGACACCATGACTGCAAAAGTTTCCACCCCCGTTGTATTGGTAGACGGCTCCTCCTATTTATTTAGGGCATTCCACGCCATGCCGCCGCTGAACAACAGCAAAGGAATGCCTACGGGTGCTATAAAAGGCGTTGTTAATATGATGCGCAGTTTGGCTAAGGACTATACCAATGCCAATATTGTGGTGGTGTTTGACGCTAAGGGGCCGACTTTTCGTAATGAAATGTACTCGGAGTACAAGGCCCATCGCCCACCTATGCCAGACGACATGCGCCCACAAATAGAACCGATACACCAAATTATTAAAGCCATGGGATTACCTTTGCTGGTGATTTCTGGGGTAGAGGCAGACGACGTCATCGGTACTTTGGCCGCGCAAGCCACAGCCAAAGGGATTGATACTCTAATATCTACCGGTGACAAAGACATGGCGCAGCTTGTGAGCCCCCATGTTGGGTTGGTGAATACTATGACCAACACCTACCTTAATGAGGAAGGTGTATTGGCAAAGTTTGGCGTGAGGCCAGATCAAATTATTGATTACCTAGCAATCGTGGGCGACACAGCCGACAACATTCCAGGAGTGCCAGGTGCTGGCCCTAAAACAGCCGTAAAGTGGTTAGCCGCCTACGATACCTTAGAAAAACTAATGGAAAATGCCGACGACATAGGCGGAAAAATCGGAGAAAAGCTACGTAATGCCCTTGATTTTTTGCCCCTGTCCCAAGCCTTAACCACTATTAAGCTAGATGTGGAACTTGAGCAGACCCTAGACCAAATGGTGCCTACACCCGTAGATCAGGCAGCGTTGTTGGCCTTATATGAAGACTTGGAGTTTAGGTCTTGGGCCAATGTGTTGATTCAAGACGGTGTAACCGCAAGCAGTCTGCCTAAAGCGGCGACACAAGGCCAAGGTGGCTCTCAAGGTCCTGCGCCGACAACAGACACAGATAAACCAGAAGCCGCAGCTGTTGCTCGCGTCACGCCAGCCAAAGTGAGCAGTCGCAACTATTCAACAATTTCCACGTTGGCAGAGCTTGCGCCATGGCTAGCGGCCTGTAAAGCCGCACCGGCTTTTGCTTTTGACACAGAAACCACTAGCCTTAACTACATGGAAGCGCAATTGGTAGGCATTTCCTTATGTATTGAGGCGGGCACGGCAGTGTATGTGCCCTGCGGCCATGACTATGTGGGCGCACCAGAACAGATTAGCAGGCCCGACCTGATTGCCGCCATTAAGCCGTTGTTAGAAGATTCTAGCCAGGTAATTTGTGGCCAAAACTTAAAGTACGACATGAACGTACTGGCTAATTATGACATTTCTTGGCAGGCTCAAATTGTTGACAGCATGGTGCAGTCGTATGTGCTCAACTCAACCGCCAGTCGCCACAACATGGACGCCTTAGCGCGCCACTATTTAGATGAGCAAACGGTAAAGTACGAGGACATTGCTGGTAAAGGGGTGAAACAGCTTACGTTTAATCAGGTAGATATAGAGCAGGCAGGCCCATATGCGGCGGAAGACGCCGACATTACCTTAAGGCTGACGCAATATTTTAGTGAGTGTTTGGCGCTGGAGCCAGAGTTGGCGTCAGTTTACGACACCATAGAGCGCCCACTGGTCAATGTGTTGTCACGCATGGAGCGAATTGGTGCTTTGGTAGACGCAAAGGTCTTGGGCGAGCAGAGCCAGAGCATTGGCGAGCGCCTCACCAAACTAGAAAGGCAGGCCCATGAATTAGCGGGAGAGGTGTTTAATCTATCGTCTACACAGCAGTTAGGCGCTATTTTGTACGAAAAACTGGGCATTCCGGTCACCAAAAAAACGCCTAAAGGCAAACCGTCAACGGCAGAGGCTGTGTTGCAGGAGCTCGCTCAACAATATGAGCTACCTAAGTTGCTGCTCGAATACCGTAGCCTGAGTAAGCTTAAGTCCACTTATACTGACAAGTTACCCTTAGAAATTAACCCCACCACCGGACGTATTCATACGTCTTACCATCAAGCTGTGGCGGCCACGGGACGCTTGTCTTCGAGTGACCCCAATTTACAGAACATCCCTATTCGTAGTGCCGAAGGTCGTCAAATACGACAAGCTTTTGTGGTACCCAAAGGGCAAGTGATGGTGGCAGCGGACTATTCTCAAATTGAATTGCGCATTATGGCTCATTTATCTAAAGATGAAGGTCTTGTCAATGCTTTTGCTACCGGCCAAGATGTGCACAAAGCTACAGCAGCCGAAGTATTTGGTGTCAGTTTAGATGAAGTGACTACGGACCAGCGCCGTAGTGCCAAGGCCATTAACTTCGGCTTGATCTACGGGATGTCTGCCTTTGGTTTAGCCAAACAGTTAGGTATTAGCAGGGCCCAAAGCCAAGATTATATTGGTCGGTATTTTAGTCGCTACCCCGGCGTGCAGGAATATATGGACCAAACTAAAGAGCAAGCTGCACAACAAGGCTATGTAGAAACCATTTATGGACGTAGGTTATACCTGCCAGACATTAAAGCCCGTAATGCAATTGCCCGCCAAGCGGCAGAACGCACTGCAATCAATGCGCCAATGCAGGGCACGGCGGCAGACATCATTAAGTTGGCTATGATTAACGTAGATGAGTGGTTAGCCGGCAATGATTTAAATGCACGCATGATTATGCAGGTGCATGACGAATTGATTTTTGAAGTTGATGAATCCCGTGTGGATGAGCTGATTGTTGGCGTAAAAGCAGCCATGGAAGGGGCTGTAGAGCTTTCAGTGCCTTTGATAGTAGATGTTGGCAGGGGTCAAAACTGGGATCAAGCTCATTAATTCCGAATGCATTTCAAATTTAATTAAATTAGCGGGAACTAAATCGCAAATATTGCGTCTGAGTATGTAACTAGCCTAGCGTCATCAACAAGATATTAAAGACGCCTACCCTGAACACCGTTCCCCTCGGTCTTCAGGGTTTTTTTTGTGTACGGTATGTACAGGTCTATCGCAGCGAACCTACAGTTCAGACGCTGCAACCACTTCGTCGGTTTCTTCAATAGCTTCTTCAGTAGTTTCATCTGTTATAGCGTTCGCCACGGGTTTCATCCAGTGAACGAGTTGGCGCTCTAAATCGGCAATGCCGTCGTGTTTAGAGGCAGAAAAACTTTGCATGGTAATTAAACCTTCAGGGTGCTCTGGTAGCCCTTTCGTAACTTCCATTTTGGTTTTTAAAATGCCATTTTTCTTTAACTTGTCTGCCTTAGTGAGCAGTAGGTGTAGTGGCAGGTCTGACGCAATACACCAATTGATGATCATAAGATCAAATTCTTTCAGGGGGTGGCGTATGTCCATAACCAACACTAGTCCGGCTAAGCTCTCACGCACTTCCAAATATTGGTTTAAGTGTTTGCGCCATTTTAACTGCATAGCAAGGGGCACTTTTGCATACCCGTAACCTGGCAAGTCCACTAAGCGACATTGGTCAATATTGAGGTTAAAAAAGTTCAGCAGCTGAGTACGTCCAGGGGTTTTACTGGTTCTTGCTAGACGAGGGTTGCGAGTTAGGGCATTAATAGCGCTAGATTTGCCGGCATTGGAGCGCCCTGCAAATGCAACTTCGGCGCCAATATCTTCGGGGCACTCGCTTACTTTGCTAGCACTGGTAGTGAATTCGGCGGAGCGGAATTTGATGTGTTGATCAGTCATGGTGTCGGTCATTTGTAAATTAGACCCTATTTTACCTGATTTTTTCCTAAATAAACGCTGCTAAAGTGCAGTTCTGTCGCTTAGGAGGGTGATGTGTCATTGAAGTCGTGCGCACTGCGCCTTATAATGCCCGCCTTATGCAGTTATTATGTCTGTAACAATTTTATACAAAAATGGGAAGCACCATGAATAAGCTAGTAGCATGTTTGATGATTGGCCTTGGTTGGATGAACTTTGCCTACGCAGGTGGAGATGCAGCCTCAGGTGAAGAAAAAGTAGCAGTATGTGGAGCATGCCACGGTGCCGACGGTAATAGCTTAGTTACCAGCTTCCCTAAGCTTGCTGGCCAAAGCGAATTGTATTTGATCAAGCAAATGAACGATATTCGCGACGGTCATCGTGACGTGCCACAAATGGCAGGTTTATTGAGCAGTCTTAGCGCACAAGATATAGCAGACATCGCTGCCTACTATAGCGTTCAAACTGGCAGTATTGGGGCCACAGACCCTGCAATGGTAGCCCTTGGTCGTTTAATTTACCGTGCGGGTAACGCAGCTAAAGATGTGGCGGCGTGTACTGCATGTCACTCGCCTACGGGAGCAGGTAATCCACAAGCGGGCTTCCCTGCTTTGAGTGGCCAGCATACCGACTACATCATCGCCCAGTTAAAAGCCTTCCGTACAGAAACCCGCACTAACGATAAAGCGGCAATTATGCGCCAAGTTGCTGCTCTTATGAGTGACAAAGAAATCGAAGCGGTTGCCAGCTATATCCAAGGTTTATCTAACTAATTAGATAGACTGTTTAAAAAGGTGGCTTAGGCCGCCTTTTTTTTGCATAGAGTAAAAACACTGTAAAGGCGCTAACATCAAATAATATTAGCGTTATGATAAAGACAAACCACCACAATGTAAGGACCTCAACATGTTTAAACGAATTGCAGCTGTTATTGTATTGGCAAGTATGTCGGCTTTAGTATCAGCCGCAGATTACCAAGCGGGCACACACTACATTGTATTAGACGAGCCTATTAAATCCTCCAATACCGATGCGGTCGTAGTGAATGAATTTTTCGGTTATACCTGCCCACACTGTAACGGGTTTGAACCTCAGCTACATGCTTGGGCCCAAGAGCAAACCGATGACGTTGCTTTTATGCCTATTCCAGTGGTGTTCGGTCGTAGCTGGGAGCCCTATGCAAAGGCATACTTTATTGCGTTAAACCTAGGGGTATTAGATCAAACCCATCAGGCTATGTATAACGCAGTACACGTGGACGAGCGAAGAATGACCAACCGCAAGGCTTTGGCAGCGTTTTTTGTTGAGAATGGTGTGAGCCAGAGTGATTTTGATAATGCATACGATTCGTTTGACCTGCAAAACAAACTACGCCAAGGTAGTCGCCTAGCGGCGCGGGCAAAGATTACAGGCGTACCGTCTATGCTAGTTAACGGTAAGTACATGGTTAATGCCTCTTTAGCCGGTAGTAATGAAGGCATGCTCGCTGTAGTGAATTACCTGGTAGCGTTAGAAAGCCAATAACCATAATTAAGCCCACGACAAGGTAATGGCGGCAGGGTAGAATGGCTATAGCGATATAAATACCACAATACTGAAGGACAATGACTTCCATGAGCGACCCAACGACTCACTTTGGTTTTAAAGAAGTACCTACTGGTGAAAAAGTCAGCCGGGTAGCGGGTGTGTTTCATTCTGTAGCCGCCAAGTACGATGTAATGAATGACCTCATGTCCATGGGCGTTCATCGCATATGGAAGCGTCAGACGATTGAGATGAGTGGTGTTCGCACGGGCGATTCGGTGCTGGATTTGGCTGGAGGCACGGGCGACTTAACCATGCGCTTTAGCGAGATTGTTGGGCCTACAGGCCAAGTGATTTTGGCAGATATCAACGAGTCTATGATAAAGGTTGGCCGTGACCGGTTGATCGATAAAGGGGTGGTTGGTAACGTAAACTACGTGCAAGCCAATGCAGAAGAACTGCCTTTTCCAGACGACAGCTTTGACTGTATTACCATCGCTTTTGGTTTGCGCAACGTCACCGATAAAGACAAAGCGCTAGCCTCTATGCGTCGAGTGCTCAAGCCAGGTGGCCGTTTGTTGGTGCTGGAATTTTCGAAAACCAACAATCCACTTCTTACTAAAGCCTACGATACGTATTCTTTTAATATATTGCCTAAAATTGGCAAGCTTATCGCCGACGATGAAGACAGTTATCGTTATTTGGCCGAATCTATTCGCATGCATCCAGACCAAGAAACACTCAAAGGTATGATGGAGCAAGCCGGCTTGGTAAATTGCCGGTTCCATAACATGACAGGCGGCATTGTTGCCCTTCACTACGGTGTTAAGCCTTAGTCAATGAAAGCAATTGCCCGCGGTTTTTCAATTCTTAAAGTCCTCATTCGTTATCGTTTAGACGTGCCGTTGTTGGCGTACGGCTTGCCCCTACCAGTGCGCATGTTGTTTTGGTGCATGCCTTGGCGCCTGCTGATTCCAGTACGCGGCACCGTTGCCCAGCGCATCCGCTTGGCGTTAATAGACCTTGGCCCGGTATTTGTGAAATTTGGTCAGTTGCTGTCTACCCGCCGTGACATGTTAGACGACGAGCTAGCCGAGCAACTCGCTACCTTATTGGATAAAGTGCCAGCCTTTGACAGCGCCCAATCTAAACAGCTCATAGAGAAAGCGCTTAAGCTCAGTGTAGAGCAAGCCTTTGCAGAATTTGACGACGAGCCCTTAGCTTCGGCATCGGTAGCGCAGGTCCATAGCGCCCGTTTGTCTTCTGGCGAGTCAGTGGTTGTGAAGGTGATTCGCCCTGGCATAAAGTCTGTTATTGAGCGAGACCTAAAGCTCATGCGCTTGGTCGCGAAAATGATCAATAAGACCGTGCCAGACCTTCGCCGTTTGCGGTTACAGGGCGTTATTGATGAGTACGAAAAAACCATTTATGACGAATTAGACCTGCAGCGAGAGGCAGGTAATGCCAGCCAATTAAAACGTAACTTTGACAACTCTAATTTACTGTATATCCCCAAGATTCATTGGGAGTTGAGTAATCGAGATGTGCTGGTGCAGGAGCGCATCCACGGCCTGCCAGTGAATGATATTGCTGCCATAGAGGCAGCGGGGATAAGCCGCCAAGAGCTAGCCAAGCGCGGCGTAGAGATCTTTTTTACTCAGGTGTTTAGGGACAGCTTTTTTCACGCCGACATGCATCCAGGCAATATTTTTGTAAACGCGGCAGTACCTAATGACCCCCAGTATATGGCAGTAGACTTTGGTATTGTTGGAAGTCTTACACGAGAAGATCAAGCCTACTTGGCGCGCATTCTGTTAGCCTTTTTTAACCGTGACTACCGCCAAATTGCACAGCTTCATGTGGATTGTGGCTGGTTGCCGGCCGACACTAAAGTACACGAATTTGAAGGTGCGATTCGGGGCGTTAGCGAACCTATATTCTCAAGACCATTATCCGAAATATCCTTTGCTCAAGTGTTGTTAGGGCTTTTTCAAACGGCACGCCGATTTGATATGCAAGTGCAACCGCAGCTTGTGTTGTTACAAAAAACCATGCTGAATATTGAGGGGCTTGGGCGCCAGTTATACCCACAGCTCAATCTATGGGAAACGGCGCAGCCAATATTAGAACAATGGTTTAAGAGTCAGGTCAGCCCCAAGCAAGTGTACAAGGAACTAAAACAAGAGTGGCCCGATTTGGCCCAGCAATTGCCCCATCTACCAGGCTTGGTGCACGACGCATTGGTGCAAGTGTCTAAACCTAAAATCAATAGGGCTGACCTACACGCTGATCAACCCAAAAGCACGAGTCACTGGATTGGAATTGTGGGATTAGCATTATGCGTGAGCGCGGTGTTAGTGCATCCGGTCGCTGTCAGTCACCACATATGGGCGGCGCCGTTTAGTGCTGGTTTAGGGCTGGTGGGTATATTAGTATTGTGGAACCGAGGGAATCGCTAATGAGCGAGAATAATTGGTTGGATCAAGTAAAGTGGGACGATAAAGGCCTTGTTCCCGCCATAGCGCAAGACTATAAAACTGGGCAGATTTTAATGATGGCGTGGATGAATCGAGAGTCCTTAGCCCTAACTGAGCAAGAGCAGCGAGCCGTGTATTGGTCGCGGTCTAGGTCTCGTTTATGGCGTAAAGGCGAAGAGTCTGGGCATATTCAAAAACTGCACAGCCTGTGTTTGGATTGCGATGATGATGTGGTGCTGATGTCCGTAGAACAGATAGGTGGCATCGCATGTCACACAGGCAGGCCCCATTGTTTTTATAAACAATTAGAAGCAGGTCAGTGGCAAGAAAAGATAAAGGTCATTAAAGACCCACGGGAGATTTATAGTCATGAGTGATGTATTAAGCGCCCTACAAGCAGTACTTGAGGAGCGCAAAAAAGGTGACCCTGATGCGTCTTATGTTGCCAGCCTACACGCTCAAGGCCTCAATAAAATCCTAGAAAAGATTGGTGAAGAGGCTACAGAGGTTATTTTGGCTGCCAAAGATGCCAAAGACGAGTCTACGACTAAAGACCTAATTGCCGAAACGGCGGATCTGTGGTTCCATTGTCTAGTCATGTTGTCACATTTGGGGCAAGATCATTCAGCGGTATTGGCAGAATTAGAGCGACGTTTTGATTTATCAGGATTAGCTGAAAAAGCCAATCGAAAGTAGCATTTGTTTAAGCATAGTATACGGGGAGTAATTCATGGGTTTAGGTGGAATTAGTATTTGGCAATTGGTCATTGTATTGGCGATTATTTTGTTGTTGTTTGGCAGCAAGAAGTTGCGCAATATTGGCGGTGACTTAGGCAACGCGGTCAAAGGCTTTAAGTCAGCGATGAAAGATGGCTCAGAAGAGCCAAAGGCGATTGATGAAAAGCAGGATGCTAGCTTCAGTGCAGAAGCTGCGACTGAAAAAGAATCCGAAAAAACCGAAAAGTAACGGCCGTTATCCATGTTTGATATTGGCTTTACAGAACTAATCTTGGTTGCCGTGATGGGGTTGTTAATCCTAGGGCCAGAGCGTATGCCTATTGCCGTGCGAACCATTGGTTTGTGGGTGGGCAAGATAAAACGCACCATAGGTGGTGTGCAAAAAGAAATCCAAGATGAATTGCGAATTGATGAAATTCGTAAAAAAGCCGACGACAACCGCAAGGCCATAGAGGGCCGAATGGCTGAATTGCAGGCAGAAACAGACATCATGGAAGCTCCGGTAGAAGTTGCGCAAGAACACCAAGCTAAAGAAACAGAACCTTCGATTGGCGGATCCTAATCGTTTTTGGAAAATACTATGAGCGACGCCAAGGCCTACACATCGGAACAAGAAACTGAATTACCTTTAATGGGGCATCTCATTGAGCTGCGTAACCGTCTGTTGAAAGCGGTACTGTTGGTGGTGCTGTTGTTTGCGTGTATGTTCCCGTTTGCTAACGATCTATACCTATACTTGTCTGATCCGTTGCGTAGTTTGTTGCCTGAAGGCTCTACCATGATAGCGACGCAAGTAGCGTCGCCGTTTTTAGCCCCGTTTAAGCTCACCATGGTATTGGCGTTATTCATCGGCATGCCCTTCATTTTGCACCAAGCCTGGAGTTTCATTGCGCCGGGCCTCTATAAGAAGGAAAAACGCCTAGCTGTGCCTTTGTTGGCCTCAAGCATCCTTCTCTTCTATGCGGGCATCGCCTTCGCTTATTATGTGGTCTTCCCATTAATATTTGGTTTTTTTACTGCCACAGGCCCTGATGAAATAGCAGTAATGACAGACATCTCGGCATACTTGGATTTTGTGCTCAAGTTGTTCTTTGCCTTTGGCGTGGTGTTTGAGATTCCCATAGCAACCATATTGTTGATTTGGTCTGGCGCAACAACCGCTAACGACTTGGCCAAAAAACGGGCCTATGTATTAGTCAGTTGCTTTGTGATTGGCATGTTAATCACCCCGCCAGACGTGATCTCCCAAACGTTGTTAGCAGTGCCTATGTGGTTATTGTTTGAGATAGGTATATTGGTTGGCCGTTTTGTAAAGCCAAACACTGACGACGATGTAGAAGAAGACGTTACAGAATCTACGCCAGTAGACTAGTTTCTCGTCCTATTTGCACCTTTGCTCGCTTTTATTCTCCTAAATCGCATTTAGCCCTTGTGCTTTATTCAGCGATGGATATAATGGCGCTCCCTTGTTAGAGGGGCCTTCGACAAGCGCTAAGCGAGTCACCAAAAAGGCCTTTTAAAACAAAGGGCTGACCAGTTCTTAATGAACGAATCAGCAGTCAAAATAAAGTAATTATTTACACCATTTTGATTGACGGCGCTGAATACTTCGGTATAATACGCCCCTCGGTTGAGCGACCAGCTTCACAGCGACTTACTCACCGACCGCTCTTTAACAATTTAATCAAGTAATTCGTGT
>Ga0209035_10000887_pt1 | contig 11974 bp, 12 predicted proteins | sample MarorgKNORR_S2LV_6_FD_188220 | JGI IMG/M metagenome (GOLD analysis project Ga0209035, IMG submission 188220) | Marine microbial communities from the Southern Atlantic Ocean, analyzing organic carbon cycling - AAIW_A/KNORR_S2/LV (SPAdes) (version 2) | ecosystem: Environmental > Aquatic > Marine...
AAGGGACATCAGTCCACTCATCGCTTGACCGATGGTGTCGAACCCGACGCGGTCCCTGAAAGGCCCGTACTGGCCGTACGCTGAAACGTTGACCATCACGATCTTTTTGTTTAACTTTTTCAGGTCCTCGTACCCGAAACCCATCTTTGCGATGGTTCCGGGGCGGAAGTTCTGGATCAGGACATCGGAGACCTTGACGAGATCACGGAGGACCTCTTTGCCTTCTTCGGTCCGGAGGTTTATCGAGAGACTTCGTTTACCGGAGTTGTACTGAACCCAGTAGGCGGACTGGCCGCGGACTCTCGGGCCGTTGGTGCGACTCTCATCGCCTTTGATAGCTTCAACTTTGATCACATCCGCGCCAAGTCGGGCGAACATCAGTCCACAACGTGGGCCCGCCTGGTAGCGGCCCAGATCGAGTACTCGAACGCCGTCCAGCGCTCCTTTTGCCTGAGTTCCGTTGCCGTTGGTCATCGGTTTCCCTCCAGGGGGCTGTCCGCTTGGGTGCGGCGTGGCCCTGCCTTTAGATTCAGATCGTGAGTGCGCCGATCATACATTTGGCGCAAAACCCTAACCCGTACCCTTGCGGTCGATGAAGGATGCAAAGCCTTCAAGTACCGGGGTTGGGGCCAGTTTCTCTTTCTGTTCGTCGAGTTCTTCCTCGAACTGCGCCCGCCAGCTTCGGCCGATGTTGCCGTCGATGATGCGTTTGGCGCCCTGCACCATACGCTGGTCGTTCTTTGCGATGTCTTGGGCGATCTCCAGCGCTTTTGTAAGCACCTGGTCCTGCGGGACAAGATGGTTCAGGAGTCCGGCAGCCAGTGCCTCGTCCGGTTCGACCACACGACCCGTTAGCAGGTACTCGCGGGCCATTGGCAACCCAACGATCGTCGGCAGAAGCCAAGTATTGTTGATGCGTCCGTAGGTGACCGCTAGGAATCGGAAACGGGTCTTGTCGCAACCGACCCGGATGTCGAACGATGTCGAAAGCACGCCTCCTCCTCCGTAGCAGAGGCCGTTTAGCGCACCGATACGTGGCTTCCGGCCGGTGGCAAAGCGCCATGAATGTTCGGAGAAGTTACTGGAGGGCGGGGGAACGTCCTGTTCCGCAAGCCGGGCCATCTCTTTGATGTCCGCTCCGGCCGAAAAAGCGCGGTCGCCCGCTCCCGTGACAACGATTACCGATGTCTCGTCGTCTTCGTCCAGTTTGTCCATCGTGGCGTACAGCTCGGTGAAAAGCTGACGGCTGAGGGCGTTCATGGCGTGTGGTCGGTTGAGCGTTACGATGGCGACTGAGCCGTCGTGTTCGAGCAGGATGGGTTTCTCGTCAGACAAGTCTGAGTGGCTCCTCTTTGGTTGGTGAATCTCGCAAATCGCCCGGTTCGGCCGCTCCATGTAGATGCGCCGGCGCGCGATGTGGTGACGCTGGAGGCCCGATTATGTATCGGCGCATGAGGCGGGTCAACGCGGGAATCCTTTTGCCGGGGGCTCCATCGTCCGGTATCCTCGTAGCCCGCCAGAACATTCAAATCCACGGGGTCTGATTCGGCCCCCCCACCGCATCCGGAGGCTCACAGTGCCGTTCGATCCCATTTCCAAGGCTCCGATTTCAGAGATGGCGGTCATGCCGAATTTGGTCGACCGGGACGAAGCTGCCAAAGGCTTCGAGTGGACCGACATGTACTCGGAACTGGACTGGCTACCGGATGGCGGCCTGAACAAGGCGTATGAGGCGATCGATCGGCATGTAGCGCACGGTCACGGCGACAAGGTGGCGATGATCTGGGCCGGTAAAAACGGCGAGGAAGAGATCTACACTTTCTCAGAGATGAAGGCCCAGACAAATCGGTGGGCAAACGTCGTGACTGAGTTGGGATTGGGACGTGGCGACCGAGTTTTCATTTTTATGGATCGCCTGCCGGAGCTCTACTTCGCGTTTTTCGGAACTCTCAAAGCCGGCGGTGTCGTTGGCCCGCTGTTCTCGGCATTTGGCCCCGAGCCCGTCCGTGACCGGCTGCAGGACTCCGGCGCATCGATCTTCCTGACCCAGCCGGAACTGCGTGAGAAGGTCACCGGAATCCTCCCGGAGTGCCCGGACATCAAACACATCATCGTCGTCAATAAGGACGGTCGATCGACCGAGGACCTGGCCGACACCGACCTTTCGTACGAAGATCTGATGTTGGATGCATCAGATGACTTCGGAGTCGTCTCCACGTCTATGTACGATTACTCGATCATGCACTACACCTCCGGAACTACAGGAAAGCCGAAGGGAGCGGTGCACCGCCACCTGGCTGCGGTGCAACAGTACGCCACCGGTAAATGGGCGCTTGATCTACATTTTGACGACATCTACTTCTGCACCGCAGACCCCGGTTGGGTCACCGGAACTTCATACGGGATGATGGCGCCCTGGACGAACGGTGTGACGAACTTGATCTATGAAGGTGGGTTCAGCGCCAATAACTGGTACGACACTATCGACAAGTACAAGGTCACCGTCTGGTACACCGCGCCTACCGCCATCCGCATGCTGATGCGTGCGGGAGAGGAACCGGTCAAGAACCACGATCTATCGTCGTTGCGCTTCATCGCATCGGTCGGAGAGCCGCTCAACCCGGAGGCGGTCGTCTGGGGCAACGAGATGTTCAACCAGGCCATCCACGACAACTGGTGGCAGACGGAGACGGGTGCAATCATGTGCGCCAACTACGCGTCGATGGAGGTGCGCCCCGGCTCGATGGGCAAACCAGTCCCGGGCATCGAGATGGGCATCCTGGACGCCGAGTACAACCCGCTACCGGCCGGAGAAGACGGCCTCCTGGCAGTCAAGCCCGGCTGGCCCTCCCAGTTCCATGCTTACTGGAATAACTCAGAGATGTACAACTCCAAGTACAAGAAAGGCTGGTACATCACCGGCGACCAGGCGCAAATGGACGAGGACGGCTACTTCTGGTTCCAGGGTCGATCTGATGATGTGATCAACACCGCCGGACACCTGGTTGGACCATTTGAGGTGGAGAGCGCTCTTATTGAGCACCCGGACGTCGTTGAGGCCGGGGTGATTGGCGTGCCGGACGATATAGCGATGGAGGTCGTGAAGGCATTTGTGGCGACCCGGCCAGGCGTTGAACAGACAGATGCTCTGCGGCGTGACATCATGCGATTTGTCCGAACCAAACTGTCTGCAGCCGTTGCGCCACGCCAGATGGAGTTCATAGAGTCGTTGCCAAAAACGCGTTCCGGTAAGATCATGCGCCGGCTATTGAAGGCGAGAGAACTGGGCCTTCCAGAAGGCGATATCTCGACACTGGAAGACGACTAGGGCGTTGGTGCTTTTTCTGCGTAAACGCGTCGCCCGCACGCGCGTTCGTTGATGTGACAGGGGGTTATTTCGCCCACAACTCGCGCCACACTACGGCCGCCAACGCCGTGCCGCCTAGACCCACAATTGAATTGATCGCAAGTGCAGTTCGGATGCCCAACCACTCTGCAATCAAGCCGCTGGTTAGCAACCCAATTGGCAATCCGTAAACGGCTAGCGAACGGACCCCCATTACTCGCCCGCGGTACTCCGCCGGCGAGGCGTGCAGTAACGTCATAGACATCGAGATCATCGCCAGGCTTGTTGTCGTTCCGAACACGACAAGAGTTACGAGCGCTGCAAGCCACAATCCCATCATGGCGAACGCCAGCATGCTCAGGTGCCAGAGCACAATTCCGATCATCATCCGTCGCATTGGAGCTGCAGTTTGTGCATGCGCGGCTAACCACACCGATCCGATCAGCGCCCCCAAGCCCGGGGCCGCCTGCATCACGGCAAGCCCGTTAGGACCTTTGTCATAGATCTCCCGTGCCACTATCGGCATGAGGCCGTTAACCGCGGGGAACAACGTTAAATTCACGAGAAACGCGAGTACGAGCGGCCCGAGGATGGTCTGATCACGCCGAATGTAACTGAAGCCGCCCTTCAGATTGGTGAGCCAGCCTGAATCGTCCATATTCACGGTCTGTGATTTGAGGACGATGCCAACTGATATCAGGCTGCTACCTGCATACAACAGCACAACCGCGAAGTACGCCTCTCCGATTCCAAGCGCTCCCAAAAGGGCTCCCCCGAGCAGAGCGCCGATGATGCGTGAGATGTCCATGACGCCACGACTGAGCGCAAGGGCGTTGGATAGGGATCGCGACGGCATTACGTCGGCGAGGAGGGCTTCTCTCACGACGTTGTCGAGATTTCTGACGATCCCGGTCAAGAAGGCGAGCACGAAAGCGTGCCACGGTTGAAGTGCACCGGACAACGCCAGTACAGCGAACCCAAGAGCGATCGCGGCTAGCACTGCTCGGTCCGTTATCAGCAGTATCCTGCGATTGAACTTGTCGGCGAGCACACCGTATATCGGACCGAAGAGTGTGCCGCCGAACCGCAGCGTTCCGATCAACCCGACAAGCGCCGGCGAGTCCGTGGCGGTCAGGATGTACCAACCGAGGACCAGCGTCTCCATCTCGAAGGCCCAGAGGGTCAACCCGTCGGAGGGCCACTGAAACCTGAAACTACGGACCTGAAATGCATCGAGAATGCCTCCACGCCGTTGCGGTGAGAGAGAGGCCGCTGAGGAGATCTGAGACGATGTCTGATTTGAAGCGCGTGAATCCGAGGCCGGTTCCGCGGGCTGTTGCTTAGATTCGTCCAGGGATTCACTCATTCAGACGAAAAGCGCAGTCCGACTCTACGGACAACCACGATATCTCGCCGATAACCGTGTAGCCCGTCGCTTAGACGCCTGAGATGTTCAATCGCCCGGGTTTGCTTCCGGAAATTCGACCGGGCCATCTTCCGGGAGATGGTCCATAAACCACCGGATCGTCGTCTCAAGCGCGTCTGGAGCCTCGGTCGCTGGATCGTCGGCACAGTCTTCAAGTTCGTACAACCTTGAATATGGGAGTCGGTTCATCAACGACACCGCGGCCTCGTGAGTGAACCGCTCTGCCTGCCGCCCGCGGATTATCAGCGTGGAAACTCCGGGAGTATCCGTAGCTGGATGTGGCAGGCTTGCGTCTATAACGGCGAGCGCCTTCACGGTCCGAAGTCGGGTCGAAACAAACGCGGCCCGGCATGACTGACCGTACCCGACGACAAGCGCCGGCGCGCCAGCTTTATCGAGCGCCGCTGTTGTCCAGTCACCACCACGTTTGTCGCCGGGGAGCGGAACCAGCTCGACAAAGAAGTCTGCAGAGAGTTTTTCTGCGAGCTTGCGCAATGGTCCAGGCGCAACGTTTGCAGGGTTCAGCAACACTACAGGCCGGTCGGTCGATTTGCCCCACTCTTCGTAGGACAGAGTAGAGCCGTCTTCCAGTTCCAGCGTCGCTTCGATTACGTTCACTCCTGCCTGAATTCATATGAGCATCCATCAAGCCGGCGTTAATGTCCTGAAACAAATGATCAGGCCAGCGTTTGATATTCCGCTCGGACCGACATCCTAACGCTACCCTGTCATGAAAAATCCCGTCAATTCTGCCGTAATCTCGCCGCACCCGGAGAAACGCCGTCGGCGCGGGTAACCCCACGGCGGTACAATGCGCCAGCCCAACTAGGCCGGAATTACCGAGATGGCGCAACGGGAATCGACGATCTCTTACCGGCCCACGGCAACACGGTTCCCGGTATGTGACTGACCAGAACGCACTACACGTCTGAGGACGGAGGGTCTTCCAGCGATGAACGGCTTCGACTTTGTAGCCCAATGCATGAAAAAAGAAGGCGTCGAATGGATGGCGTGCTTCCCGGCCAACCCGCTTATCGAGGCGGTCGCCAAGGCAGGTATCCGACCGATCGTTTTCCGACAGGAACGCGGCGGAATCCAAGCGGCCGATGCCTACAGCCGCCAGCTAGCCTCAAAAGGCAAGATCGGTGTATTCGCATCTCAAGGTGGTCCTGGCGTCGAGAACTCGTTCGCCGGAATCGCGCAAGCATTCGGTGATGCTGTCCCGCTCGTCTACATGCCAGGCGGTCACGGCACCTTCCGTGAGGATGTGTTCCCAGGTTTCTCCGCCCCGGAGAACTACGAGCACATCACGAAACTGGCGTTGGATGTGAACCGAATCGAGCGAACCTCTCAACAGGTCCGACGTGTATTCCACGTCGCCCGCAACGGCCGGCCAGGCCCGACACTGCTTCAGCTGAACGGCGATGTTCTGGGCCAGGAAGTGCCGGAAGAGTACATGGGCTACAAGCCCACATCGACTATAAAGACGGCGCCAAACCAGTCTGACATCAAGGACGCCGTCAAGCAGCTTCTTTCTGCTTCCAACCCGGCCATCTGGGCAGGGCAGGGCGTGCTCTACGCAGCTGCGACCGAAGAATTGATGGAGCTCGCCGAACTAACGCAGATCCCGGTCATGACCACCATGCAGGCCAAGAGTGCCTTCCCGGACAGCCACCCGCTGGCACTGGGATCGTCCAATCGGACCGCACCAAAGCCCGTCTGGAAGTGGCTCGGCGACTCAGACACGATGTTTTGTATCGGCTCAGGTCTCACTCGTACCAATTTTGGTATTGAGATTCCGGACGGTAAGTTCCTGATCCAGGCAGTGATCTCGGACGAAGACATCAACAAGGACTACGCAATCGACCTAGGCATTGTCGGTGACGCCAAGTTGGTGTTGCAGGCCATGATCGAAGAGGTCAAGGCTTCTATCGGTGACAATGGCCGTAGGGGGGACACCGCTACGGCAGACCGAGTCGCCGCCGTGTGGGCGGAGTGGAAAGCTGAGTGGGCGCCGAAACTGGCGACCGCAGGCACGCCGATGAACCCGTACCGGGTTGTCGCCGAAATCAACGCAGTCGTGGACCACAAGAACACCGTGGCGACCCACGACGCCGGCCATCCACGTGACGAGGTTATGCCGTTTTACACGGCAACCGTTCCGTTCGGCTACATCGGCTGGGGTAAGACTACCCACCTCGGGTACGGCATCCCCTTGATGATCGGCGCTAAGATCGCTGACCCGTCCAAGTTCTGCATGAACATCATGGGCGACGCAGCTTTCGGCATGTCCGGCCTGGACATCGAGACTGCTGTGCGGTCGGGTCACCCGATCACGACCGTTGTGTTGAACAACAGCACAATGGGCGGATACAACCATCACCAGCCGACCGCCATGGAAGAGTTTGGCGCAGGTAACCAGGGTGGTGACTACGTCAAGATAGCAGAAGGTCTCGGCGCAACCGGCATCCGTGTCGAGAAGCCTGAAGACGTTGGCCCGGCGATCAAAAAGGCACAGCAGCTCAACAGCGAAGGTACCTGCGTACTGATCGAAACGATCACAACGCAGCAGATGGAGTTCTCCATGTACCCAGATTTGCTGAAGTAAGTGTCAACGACGCAGTTGAACTAGGTTAAAAAAGGAGGTGCTCCGATTTCGGTCGGGGCACCTCCTTTTTAGTTACGATAAAGATCAGAATGGGAAGAGGACGAAGGTATGAGCTCAGAGACCGACGGCCCATCACCTGGTCAGGGCGGCGTGGAATGGGTGTACTCGTCCACAAGCCCGGAGCAGCTGGTCGAACGCTATGACACATGGGCAGTTTCATATGACGCCGAAATGGAAGAGGACTACGGCTGGTCCGCTCCGCGCGTCACGGCCACATTGGTGCAGAAACATGTTCCGCTGGGCGGCCGGGTCCTTGATGCGGGAGTCGGTACCGGGCTGGTAGGGCAGTTGTTGTCGGATGCTGGTTACACCGATTTAACAGGATTCGATTTCTCCGCGGAGATGCTGGCACAGGCGCGACTCAAGAACGTCTACGGCGATCTCTTGCAGATGGAGCTTGGCAAGCCTTTGGACTTCGAATCGAACTCGTTCGACGCCGTGGCATGCGTCGGTGTCCTGACCCTCGGGCATGCCCCTGCCTCTTCGCTTGACGAGATGGTCCGAATCACAAAACCCGGGGGGCACATCATCTACACGATGCGACCAGATTACCGGGAGTCTGCCGGGTTCGTTGAGAAGGAATCCGAGCTCGAAAGCGCCGGCCTGTGGAAGCTCGCCGAAGTTACAGATCCAGTCCAGACGATGCCTAAAGGTATACCCGACGCGCTGATGCAGATCTGGGCGTTCAAGTTGACGGGATAGGACTGTAATCTGTGGGGTCGGCGCCCGCTGTTTCAGTCATTCGGACTTATGAACGGCGTGACCGCCGAACTGATTGCGGAGTGCTGCCAGCATACGACCACCAAACGGGTTGGCTTGCCGGGAACGGAATCGCGCCTGGAGCGACGCCGTGATGACCGGGGCCGGCACGCCGAGATCGACCGATTCCTGGACTGTCCAGCGACCCTCGCCTGAGTCGTCAACGTGTGAGGTCAATGAAGACAGGTCACCGTCTTCCTCAAGCGCAGCAACCGCGAGGTCGAGTAACCATGAACGGACGACGGAGCCGTGCTGCCAGATCTTGGAGATTTGCTCCAGGTCTTCCGCAAGTTCAGATTTAGCGGCCAGGATCTCAAAACCCTCTGCGTATGCCTGCATCATTCCGTACTCGATACCGTTGTGGATCATTTTGGTGAAGTGACCTGCACCGCTCGGGCCTACGCGCCCGACGCCGCGATCCGCCGCCGGCGCGAGCGACTGAAAGATGGGTTCGAGCCGCTTGTAGGCAGCTTTGTTACCGCCCACCATGAGGGCGTAACCTTCCTGCAGGCCCCAGATGCCGCCACTTGTCCCGGCGTCTAGGAAGTCGACGCCATGCCTGCCCGCTTTTTCAGATCGTCGGATTGAGTCTCTGTAGTTTGAATTTCCGCCGTCGATTATCGTGTCACCCGGAGACAGCAAACCCAACAACTCGTCGATCCCGGCTTCGGTGACATCGCCGGATGGCAGCATGATCCACACGGCGCGCGGCGCGTCCAGTTGCGACACCAGATCGGTCGGACTTGCTGCTGGTGTGGCTCCATGTCCAACTGTGGCCTGGACCGCGCCATCGTCCCGGTCGTAGGCGACCACTTGATGACCGGACTGGAGGAGTCGTTGGGCCATGTTTCCGCCCATGCGGCCTAATCCGATCATGCCGAGTTGCATTCGTGGTCTCCTGTTGATTTGCAGATCAGTGTCCGAGAGAGCACGAACGCTAACACGCTGGCAGGTGCCTCATAGGGGTGAAGGAAAAATTCACAGATCAATAACATCGCACGGGTAGCCATCGCCCACGCGGACCAAGGACAACTTCAAGACATGGGCGCAAACATCACCTAGGGGCGGGGCTTGCCTCGCCCCTAGGTGATGTCCAGAGACGCTTGAAGGAGATCTGATTCGCCCAAAAACGCGGCTGGTAAGAGCGAACCTCAGCACTGAAAGACATTTCTGCGAACCACTGTAGGGCGGAGATCGGTATCCGACCTCGCCTGCTCTGCGAGCACCCCGTAAAACTCCTCCAACCGACCGCACTGTCATATACCCTTCTCCCGGATATCAATACATCACCGGGAGAATCAGACTTGCCGATCAAGACAATCGTAATCATGGGTGTTGGGGACATGGGACACGCCGTTGGACAGTCGCTACGTGAGAGTGGGTTCGACGTCATCACCTGCCTCAACGGGCGGAGCGAGCACTCCCGCAACCTGGCCAAAGTCGCCGGAATTCGAGACGTCGGCAACCTCGAATTGATGGTCTCGGAGGCCGACATCATCCTCTCCATCATGCCGCCGTCTGCGGCCGAGGGTTTCGGCAACGACATCGCAGCCGCCATCAAGGCGTCCGGGTCGACCCCCATGTTCGTTGAGTGCAACGCCATTGCGCCAGACACCACACGCCGTATCGGCGCATCCATCCATGCTGCCGGCGCGCCTTATACAGATGCGGGAATCATCGGCAGCGCACCCGGGCGACCCGGCTCCCCGCCCCGTTTCTATGCTAGTGGCCCGGACCTTGGTCCACTGTTGGAACTGGACGGAAAAGGCATCAAGGTGATGCCTGTTGGGGATGAAATAGGGCGTGCTACCTCCGTCAAGATGTGCTACGCCGGAATGACGAAAGGCATGACCACACTCCTGACCGCGGTCGCCATTGCTGCAGAATCGCTTGGGATCACCGAAGAACTCGGAGCGGAACTGGCGTCAAGCCAGGCGGATGCGTACGACGCCATGAAGCGCGCCGTACCCCGACTTCCTCTCGACTCGGGGCGCTGGATTGGCGAGATGGAGGAGATCGCTGTCACATTTGATTCGGCCGGCGTGACCGATAAATTTCACCAGGCTGCTCGTGACATATTCCTGCTACTGGACAGCACACCATTCGCTAGCGAAACCCGGCAAACCTTCGACACCACACGGACACTTGAAGAATCCGTGAAGGTGTACGTAGAGCATCTGGGCCAAGGTTAACTATCTGAAAGAAAGAGCAGGCCTGTCCCGCCAGCACAGGCAGTGATTGGCCACAGTGGCCGTGATTCATGTGCCTGCGTTGATATGCTCTCCACCTCTCACAAGGCACGAATGCGGTTATTAGACGGAGATACACATGGCCGGCAACGATTTCCTCGTATTCATTGGCGCTTACACACAAAGTGAGGGCCTCGGCATCGGGCTCGCCCGCTTTGACGCCGATACTGGGACGCTGACCACGCCGGAGCTGGCTGCGGAACTGGTGAATCCGTCCTTTGTTGCCCTTGACCCATCACTATCTCATCTCTACGCCGTCACCGAGATAGACGATTACAAGTCAAAAGTTAGCGGCGCGCTCAGCTCGTTTGCGGTCGATCGCACCTCCGGAGAATTGACCTTCCTCAATCGCCAGCCTACAAACGGCCCGGGCCCTTGCTTTGTCACCGTTGACGCGAAGGGCCAGAATGCCGTGGTTGCCAACTACAACGGTGGAAGTGTCGCGGTTTTGCCGATCAATGATGACGGGAGCCTAGAGCCGCTGTCCGATTTCGTTCAGCATGAGGGCGCCGCCGGGGTGGTTTCGGACCGACAGGAAGGTCCCCATGCACACTCGGCAAATCTGGACTTGGAGACCAGTCGCGTCTACGTCAACGATCTCGGGTTGGACCGTATCAAGTCTTACGAGCTGGATTCTTCTGCGGGGAAGTTGACTCCGGCAGGACTTGATGTGGAGCTTCACCCGGGCGCGGGGCCACGCCATTTCGATTTCCACCCAGACGGTAAGCATGCGTACGCGATAAACGAGTTAGATAACACGATCACTACGATGGACTACGAACGTGCTTCGGGCCGACTTACGGCCATGCAGACTGTTTCGGCGCTGCCAGAAGGGTGGTCCGGAAGGTCTAGTTGCGCCGACCTCCATATCTCGCCGAACGGTCGCTTCATCTACGGATCCAACCGCGGCCATGACAGCATCGTGATTTACGCGATAGACCCCACTACAGGTCGGTTGGAGTATGTCGGACATGAAACTACTCACGGCAACAACCCTCGAAACTTCGCCATCGAGCCATCGGGCCGTTATTTACTTGCGGCGAACCAGGACACGGACAACATAATCGTGTTCGAAGTCGACAACGAATCCGGCAAATTGACCGCCACCGGGACAGAGGTGTCGGTATCGATGCCGGTATGTCTAAAGCTGGTACCGACGGCTTAGGACGCCGTTAATGCAGCCGACTTCGGGGTTCGAGTTTGCCTACGACATGCGACTTAAACGGATGGCTCTCGTTCCACGCCAGGATGCCGCCCACAAGCGCGGCGACGTCTCAATCCCAGCGCGGTAAGGGCGCTCGTCGCCTTGTTTTGTCAGGCGCAGTGCAAGAGATCATTGTCGACGCCTTCCTAATCTGGGTTCCGGGATACTACGGCAGAGTGATCTTAGACACAGTTGTCTCTGAGGTATTCACTACCCAGAGCGAAGCATTCATACCGGGGCTCGCCGGGGCCGCCACCATGCTCACGGGCCCCTTGCCCACCGGAAGCGTGATGATCTCTTCGCCGTCCAACCCAATTCGGGT
>Ga0209035_10000888_pt1 | contig 11973 bp, 8 predicted proteins | sample MarorgKNORR_S2LV_6_FD_188220 | JGI IMG/M metagenome (GOLD analysis project Ga0209035, IMG submission 188220) | Marine microbial communities from the Southern Atlantic Ocean, analyzing organic carbon cycling - AAIW_A/KNORR_S2/LV (SPAdes) (version 2) | ecosystem: Environmental > Aquatic > Marine >...
ATAACAATCATCAAACTATCAGCAAGCATAAGCAGAATTTGTTTAATCGACCGTGACAGTGGGATTGAGTACAACTGCATAAATCTCTCCAGCCTTTTGAATCTAAATTTCTATCTGAAAACTAACTATTCAGGTCAATTATTAATCTGAGTAAAATTTAGCCTTTACAATCACTGTAACCTGGCCCAAAACCTTGAATTACCTTTAACTATAACCATTCTAACTAATTTATGGCTATATTTTCCTGCCAATGTTTCTTTTTTATAAAAATTTATTGTGAAATCATCGCAATTACCTTCTTAGCTTAAGCCCTAAACAATAGACACTAGATGCCCTGCCTTCAATCTTAAAGCCGAAAGGAATAATGGAATCAAACCCACAATACAGACAAATACTCCTAAATCAGGCCGCTCTACCGTGTACCAAGCTAGGGGGGCCAACCACAAACAGTTTATAGCTAGCACTGTTATCGTCACTTTGCCATGACTCCTATACCTTCGGGCAGCATTTTGATAAGCATGACTAGTATGCCCTTCATACCACTTTTCCCCATTCCGAAAACGAATAATCAAGGTGACCGTCGCATCAGTGATAAAAACTCCCAGAAGTAACAACCAAGTCCATATAGTTAAAGTGCCATGATGCATGGAGAGTAAAGCCATAATCCCTATTATAAACCCAGCAAACCCGCTACCAACATCGCCCATAAAAATTTTTGCGGGCTGTAAATTCCAGAACAGAAATCCGGCACCTGATGCCAGTAATGATGCAGCGATCAACATTATTACTTCATCGTTATTACTTATAACGAACATAAGAACAAATACGTTTACAAAAACTAGCTCAGAACCCGCCAGACCATCAATTCCGTCCATAAAATTATATAAATTTAGCAACCAAAGAAGGGCAAGAATGGCGAGCACATTTAAAACAAATCCATTATTAAGAGTGAACATAGCAATATCAATAGAGGGCGTGTTTCCTAGCCACCAGACGGACCAAGTAGCCGCTAATAATTGAGCAGAAAGGCGCCAACGGATATTAAGTTTTTTTATATCATCAAACAAACCCACCCCAGCGACCAGGCCAGCACTGCCAAGAGCTAAAAATTCATTGGCTGGGATGTTGCCATTATAGAAAAATATACAAATGGAAATTAGAGTTATCAATGCGATGCTCACTCCCCCACCGACTGGAGTTGGGGAGGCATGAGCACTTCTTGAGGTGGGAAAATCCATAACTTTCGCACGAATAGCCATAATTCGCACAAACCCGGTCAGCAGTACGGCGGAAAGAAAAACCACCAAAAGGAATACCGATAATGACATAAAAGCATCAGCTCAAGAACACAGATAATCTCCCTATTATATCGGAAAATTGGTATTTTTCAGTTATAAAATCATGAACTTTCAGAAGCTTATCAAAGTGTCTTGTTATTCAAATATTTTAGAAAATATTGATTATCTAAAATTACGATTCTGCCATGATTCTTATACACCGCTCTCCTACACCGATGTCTCAACGTCAGCCAATTCATCAATAAAACGAAATTTATTGAGCACCTCTCAGGAAACGGCGATTTCTTACGCATTCACAATACCAAGCCTACCTAAAATGGTGGCTATAGATCTCGTGCATGTATTATTGGTATTTAGCTAGGTCATTTACACGCTAGTCGCCGCAGCGGCATCAACTCTTAATGAGAAAGCGCAGAACGATAGGAGTATAAAATAGACCCATAGATCACGCACAATCTTTGGATTTTATTGATAGCAACTTGCTTATCACTAGTGCAAAAAGTTCTTGGCTACTACTAAAAGTCTAGCAAAGAAATTATCGAAACCCAGCCACAGCAGAATTAAACTCTTTCAATACTTCATTGGGTTCTGCCGCTCGAGTTATAGGGCGCCCAACCACTAAGAAATTACTGCCATTTAGAATCGCATCGGCTGGCCCAACGACTCGTTTTTGATCTTCGGGCGCATCCTCTAAGCGTCGGATGCCAGGAGTAACTAGGTAAAAATCTTTGGGAAATTGCGACCTCAGTAAGCTTGTTTCGGCGGCGGAGCAAACAACCCCGTCTAAGCCAGCCTTTCGGGTTAATAATGCTAACTTACTTACTTGGTCTTCGGGATTTGCAGCGACCCCAATTTGTACTAAATCTTCTGCAACAAGGCTTGTGAGCACTGTAACAGCTATTAACAGGGGTTTGTCTACGCCCATCGGCTCTAAAGCTTCCTTCGCCTGCTCCATCATCGCCATGCCACCGGACGCATGTACGTTCACCATCCAAACGCCAAGAGCCGACGCCGCCTTAACTGCTCTCGCTACAGTGTTGGGAATGTCATGAAATTTTAAATCCAGGAATACATCGAATCCTCGATCTATGACCTGTCGAACTAAGTTTGGTCCGCCAATAGTGAACAGCTCCTTGCCAACTTTGACTCGACATAAACCAGAATCAACACGATCCAGCAATTCAAATGCCTGCTCAGATGATTCAAAATCCAAGGCGACGACGATCTTCTTTTCCAAGCTCTCTACCCCTACTACGCTATATAAAAAACCGAACTGCTTGTAACGAAGAAGCAAATTTAATCAACGCAAAAGTATTGACGAATCTAGGCACCATCTGATTCAAGTATTGGTTTTATTTTGTCCCATTTCTGACAACTAGGACAAAGCCAATATAAGCTTCGCGATTCATAACCACAATGATTACATTGATAAGCTGCTCTGTTTCGCAGTAATTTATTAATCATCTTTTGTAGTAAATTTAAATTACTACTGATTGAAGTTTCTGTATTCGGAATTTGTAATCGTAACAATTCCACTAAGCCTGTCAGCGAAGGCTTTTTCGTTAAATATTCATTTAGAAACTCTATAGCCGCTTCATCACCAGACCTGCTCTTGACCATTTCCAATAAAGCCAACACTACGCTTATGTCAGGCTCATCAGGCAGTGTATCGGTTAAAAGTTTTTCATACTCAGACATGCTTTCAAGTTCAGCGTAACATGCCGCCAGCGGACCAAGCACCTGACTGATAAATTCTGGGTTGTTAGATCTGATTCGAATCAGTTCTTTAATTGCCGGTTTGTAGTTCCCAAGTTGCCGCTCTATCTTTGCCAATAACAATGAAGCTCTCACATTACGCCGGTCGAATGTAAATGCTCGCTTGATCTGCTCTCTCGCCTCGGAAGCCTTATTTTCACTAAGGCATAATTCTGATAGCTCACAACAGTAGTGAGACGCGGCTGCTCGCAGCTCCTGATCTTTCTTGTACTGCTCATTAACCAACAAGCCTTTTGCACAGTCGATGGCCTTTTCCCATTCTTTTTCTGTTTGGTAGATCGATATTAAAAGACTAAGTGCGTCCCATTTAACGCGCGAATTTTCATTTAAAATTTCTTGAAGCAAGCGCTCTGCCCGATCCAAAAGACCCGCTGCTATATAGTCCTTCGTCAGCTGCAACCGTGTTGAATCTGAGAAGTCGCGACCCAAACCAGGACGGACAAGCAAGGCCTGATGGACTTCAATAGCTTTGTCGACCTTTCCTCGCCGCCTTAACAGAGCACCAAGAGCAAGGTGAGTTTCAATGGTGTCAGCATTCATTTCTATGCCCTTAATGAAAGTATCAATAGCTTCATCAGGTTCATCATTAAGTAAGTAGTTGAGACCAACAAAATAGCCTTCAAAGAAATCGTTAGCTTTTTTAGGTTTAGCAGAATTTTGGGAAGAAGTAAGGCGGCCTAGCAGCCATCCAGCAAAAACGGCTCCAAGCAAAATTAGGTAAATATTCAGATATCCCATGCTTATTGAATGTTCTTCATGGATGTTGTCCGGAGCTGAGACACTTCTTGTTGCGACTCAGCCAATTGTTTGATCAGGCGCTTGATCTTTGATTTTGATCTAAAATTTCGCCAAATCCCTAGACCTAGGACGAGCCCAAGGCAACCACCTGCCACGAAAGCTGCGATGATCCAAACTGAAACTGGAACTGCTTGGAATTCCCAGAGGCCAAAAGAGATATTGACTGGAGTTGAGTTAATATTGGAGAAGGTTATTGCTGCAAAAAACACCAAAATTAGAAACAAACCCGAAAGTAACCGGCCTAGCTTTTTCATTTCAGACCATTATTTGAATGGAATAAAAAACGGCATAACCCTCGGGGCGATGCCGTTATAAAATTTAGCCCCAGAACCGTGACTTAAAATTGCGAGTCAGCGAGCAAGCTATTATTAACTCTGTCTCGCAATTCTTTACCTGGTTTAAAGTGTGGAACATATTTACCACTTAGAACTACCGGAGCGCCTGTTTTGGGATTCCTTCCAATACGGGGTACCCGATAATGAAGAGAAAAACTACCAAATCCGCGAATTTCAATTCTTCCGCCTTCCGCCAAAACCGAAGACATATACTCGAGGACAGCTTTGACCGTTAACTCCACATCCTTTGATGAGAGTTGTGTTTGCTTGCCAGCAATTCGATCTATAAGTTCAGACTTAGTCATATTTCCCCCTGTTCTATTGCACTTTTACCACGCTTGAAAGCGTGGTAAAGGCTCAGGTTTTTATAGCCTATCATAAAATAATGATTAGGTTTACAGCTAGCTCTTATCCATTTCTGCTTTAATTAAATCACCAATTGTTCCTGGCGATGCATCTACAGCATCTGCCTTCTTATGGTCTTGGATTGCAGATTTCTCATCATCAATCTCAATCGCTTTAACTGACAGGCTTAGAACGCGAGTCTTGCGATCGACAGAAACGATTTTAACTTCAATCTCATCTCCCTCGTTAAGAACATTCCGTGCATCTTCCACTTTATCGCGGCTGAGCTCTGAAGCGCGTAACACGCCGTCGACACCCTCTCGAAGAGCAATAGTGGCTGACTTTGTATCCAATGCAGAAATAGTACCTTTCACAATGCTACCTTTCTCAAATTCTGAAACGTAGTTCATGAATGGATCATCCTCTAATTGCTTAACACCAAGGGAAATGCGTTCACGCTCCGAGTCAATAGATAGAATGACGGTTTCAATTTCATCACCTTTCTTGTATTCCCGCACCGCGTCCTCCCCGGGCTCATCCCAAGAAATATCTGACAAATGAACCAACCCATCAATGTTTCCATCCAAACCGATAAAAATACCAAAATCAGTAATAGACTTAATACTCCCGGAGATTTTATCGCCCTTCTTAAAACTCTCAGCGAAGCCATCCCAAGGGTTCTGGAAGCACTGCTTGATCCCCAGCGAAATTCTGCGTCGTTCTTCGTCAATATCAAGAATCATGACGTCGACTTCATCACCAAGCTGCACAACTTTAGAAGGATGGATATTCTTATTAGTCCAATCCATTTCTGATACGTGCACAAGACCTTCAACACCTTCTTCTAACTCAGCGAAACAGCCATAATCAGTTAAATTTGTGACAACCGCCTTAACCTGAATTTTTTCAGGATAACGAGCCTTAATAGCTACCCAAGGATCTTCGCCGAGTTGCTTCAATCCCAGCGACACGCGGTTTCGTTCACGATCGTACTTAAGTATCTTTACATCGATCTCATCACCAACATTGACGATTTCGCTAGGATGCTTAATGCGTTTCCAGGACATGTCCGTTATGTGCAGAAGACCGTCAACACCACCCAAGTCAACAAAAGCACCATAATCAGTCAAGTTTTTAACAATGCCTTTGACTGACATACCTTCTTGCAATTTTTCTAACAGTGCGTCACGTTCTTCAGTACTGACTGACTCAAGCACGGCACGACGTGAAACCACTACATTATTTCGTTTTTGGTCTAGTTTAATTAATCTGAATTCAAGCTCTTGACCTTCTAAATGAAGCGTGTCTCGAACCGGACGCACGTCGACCAATGATCCAGGTAAGAATGCCCTGATATCGTTCAAATCTACCGTAAACCCGCCTTTAACTTTACCGTTGATGACACCAGTAACAATATCGTTCTTTTCGTAGGCGGCTTCTAGTTCCATCCATGATTCAGCACGCTTGGCTTTCTCGCGAGACAAACGGGTTTCACCAAAACCGTCTTCCACAGTTTCTAGTGCAACTTTGACTTCATCGCCAATTTCCAGGGACAAATTGCCCTGTTCGTCAAGGAATTGTATTCGGGGAATCACGCCCTCAGATTTGAGTCCGGCGTGCACAGTGACCCAATCTGAGTCAATTTCGATCACGATGCCGGTAACAATAGCACCTGGGGTCATATCTATTTCTATTAAGCTTTCTTCAAACAGTTCTGCAAAATTTTCACTCATTATTTATCCATATATTACAACAAGTTATAGAGCATAGTTTATAAGCTATATAACTATCCGCAATCCAGCGTTCGCGGGGTTATTTAAAGTAATTATCAACTTGCCTATACTGGTGGTGCTAGTTGAAAACAGTTTCTTCTAAATTCAAGCCATTCCTAGCTCTTTGTAACATTGTGCCATTACCTGATTAACTACTTCATCAATACTCTGATGGGTGGTGTCTAAAATCGTGGCATCTTCGGCGGGTTTCAATGGCGAAATTTCGCGCTGACTATCTCGCTTATCTCGCATTCTTAGCTCTCGCAAAAGGTCGGGCAGAATAGCATCAATACCCTTACCTATCAACTGCTTATAACGCCTTTGAGCACGTTCTTCGGCACTTGCTGTAAGAAAGATTTTCACTGCAGCATCTGGGAAGACTACTGCTCCCATATCTCTCCCGTCGGCTACTAAGCCAGGAGATCTTCGGAAGGCCAATTGACGCTCAAAGAGAGCATTCCTGGCCGCTGGAATAGCACCAACTTTTGATGCCATCCGACTCCCTATATCGGTCCGAATCTCCAGACTCACATCTTCCCCGTCCAGAGTAACAGAATCGGGGCCGGCGGGGCCAAACTCGATATCCATTTGCAGCGCTAAGGAAGTCAACTTGTCGATATCTTCCAAGTTCACACCCCCCTTCAAAACCGCTATTCCTAGTATTCGATAAAGCACACCACTATCCAAGAGTGAAAAGCCTAATTTTTCAGCAACTTTTGCGGCTATTGTTCCCTTACCAGAGCCAGAAGGCCCATCAATAGCTATTACTGGTATTTTATTCATGGACTTTCTACAGCTTTATTTAAATGGATTTTGCGGAATTTAATACCCCAAAGAATTTAATAGTCCGAGGAATCAATTAGTCAGCATTCATGTTGGATGAGCTTTTCCAGTGACTAGTGTCAAATTAAAGCCTACTTGGCGACTGCCTTTATTCTAAGACCGGCCTGTTGAGCAAGGTCTACAAAGCCTGGAAATGATGTCGCAACGTTTCCACAGTCATTAATGACTATAGTCTCTGTCGCGCGAAGAGCAGCTACCGCAAATGACATTGCGATACGATGATCGCCCCTGCTTTCTATCGAGCCCCCGCCAATACCCCCACCTCTAACTCGAATACCATCGTCAAATACTTCGTTCTCAACACCCAGGATTGTCAATCCAACCGCCATAGCATCGATTCGGTCACTCTCTTTCACTCTCAATTCTTCAGCACCATGCAAGAGCGTATCCCCCTCAGCGCAGGCAGCGGCAACAAAAATCACCGGAAACTCATCTATAGCGAGAGGTATCTGATCTATAGGGATGGCAATGCCCTGCAGCTTAGAATACTTGACTCGGATATCTGCAACTGGCTCGCCACCTATCACCCTTTCGTTAGCCATGGAAATATCGGCTCCCATTTCTTCCAGGATTGAGATAACTCCGATACGAGTCGGATTAATTCCCACGTGTTCGAGCAGCAAATTTGAATGAGGCGTAATCGTAGCAGCCACAATAAAAAACGCGGCAGATGAAATATCACCGGGCACTTCAATTTCTGTCGCTGCCAGTTCACCTCCGCCAGTCAATCGGCAAGCACATCGATTTTGATCTTTCTCTAAAGGATAACCAAAACCTTCGAGCATTCGCTCAGTGTGATCCCTGCACACTTCAGGTTCAATTACCTCAGTAACTCCATGAGCATTCAATCCAGCAAGCAATAAACAAGACTTAACTTGAGCGCTAGCCATCGGCATGTGGTAATTAATGCCAATCAATTTCGTCCCTGTAATCTTTAATGGAGGAGTACCTTGCTCATTTGAATGAATCCTTGCGCCCATTTTGCTTAATGGGTCAATCACTCTTGCCATTGGACGCCCTGAAAGAGACTCATCGCCAGTTAGTTCTGAGTCAAAATCCTGACCTGCCAACAATCCAGCTAGTAGACGCATTGCTGTTCCAGAATTTCCCATATAAAGTGATTTACGTGGGGCTTTTAATCCATGTAAACCAACGCCGTATATACGTAACTCTCCGTCATCGGGTCCTACAATAGTCACACCCATCTCACGGAATGCCGCAACAGTGTTAAGGGCATCTTCGCCCTCGAGGAATCCTTTTACCCTCGTTACCCCTGTCGACAGTGCCCCTAAAATTATAGATCTGTGAGAGATTGACTTATCACCCGGCACACGCAAATTACCTGACACACCAATAGCTGTATTGCTTGCGCCAACATCCATCACAAAACTGGTTTTCGTAGGAGTCATATCTTCTATCTTAGATGCATCAAAATACTTACTTATGAATCTATGTCTAGATTCCTTTGCCCTGCCAAACACATCTATTAACTCATTCTGTCTCTTGCGACTTATTGCATCTTTTAAACGATTAATAGTTGCGATATAGGAATCTAAAACTTGTTCTGTTGCTTTGCTATTCGCAATGAAAATATCCGACCACATAGTTTCATCACTAGACGCTAACCTACTAAAATCAGCGAATCCTCCAGCAGCGTAACGAAAAATATCTTCGCTTTGCTCCTGTGCTGCTAATACATCAACAATCGCGTACGCAAGCAGGTGAGGCAAATGACTTGTAGCAGCCAACACTTCATCATGTTTTTCTACCGCCATACCGAGGATGCTAGCACCAGTGCTGCGCCATAAGGCATGGATGGTATTTACCGCCAGCAGACTATTCTGTTTAAGGGGGGTAAGAATGACATTCCTATCTTTAAATAATTTCGCAGTGGATGCCGCGTAACCACTCTTTTCAGAACCAGCGATTGGGTGCCCGGGAACGAACCTTTTAACAAACTCTTCATCGAATTTTTTGAGAGGCTCTAGCAAGTGCCCTTTCACGCTTGCAACATCGCTAACAATAGCATCAGGCTTTACATGCTTAACTATGGCCGATAAGATTTTTTCGATACTAAGCGGGGGTACTGCCAAGATTATGATGTCAGACTTCGGCACTAGGGACTCTAGTGTACCTGCTCTGTCTATGCTTTTTTCTTTCAGGGCAAGCTGGAGTGCTGCTTCATTAGGATCTGTCGCGTAAATTACTAGCTTTTGGTCAAAGGATTTTAGTGCCCGTGCCAACGATCCACCAATCATTCCCAGACCTAGGATCAGAATTGTTTTATTAGTCAATTCGTTCATGCATTAAGCGATTACGCCTTTCTCCTGGCCATTTAGGCTAATTTCGCAAGAGGATAAGAACCTAGGACTTTTACTTCCACCGTGCAGAGATCAAGCCGCTCAAAAAGTTCTTTTACACGCTTATCTTCCACATGCCCTTCAAAGTCAATAAAGAACACGTATTCCCAGGCTTCTTTTTTTGAAGGGCGGGTCTCGATTTTTGTGAGACTAATTCCCAAATTGTCAAATGGCTCCAAAACCCTAAACAGGGCTCCAGGTTTATTGTCTGCATAAATTATCAAACTGGTTTTATCTTGCTCTGTTGAATTAGTTTCTGCCAGGGAAAGAACTAAAAATCTAGTCCTGTTGTGAGACTGATCTTGAATACCTGTGTGAGCTATTTTTAAGCTATAAATGCGCGCCGCCATGTCTCCTGCAATTGCAGCCACAGTGGAGTCTTGTTGGGCGAGAGTCGCAGCTTCAGCATTGCTGGAGCATTCGATTTGACTCAACCCTGGGAAATTTTTCTTAATCCAATTCCGGCATTGCGCTAATGACTGCTTATGGGAAGCAATAGTACGAATATTGGTGGCCTCCGCCTCGGCATTTATTAAGAAATTATGATCAACTGGAACAATTTCTTCGCCAACGATCCTTAGGCTACTGTCTAGCAGACAATCTTGCGTATTGTTGATTGCTCCTTCTGAAGAATTCTCGACCGGAACCACACCATAATCTATATGCTTCTTTTCGACAGCGAAAAATACCTCATCAATGCTTGAATAATCTTTTAGGGCTACATCATCTCCAAAATGTTTTAGAACGGCCAGTTGAGAGTAGGTACCTTTAGGCCCTAGATATCCGACTGTAGTCGTGCTACTCACAATTTTCATCCTATATGATGTATTCACTAGTTATTAGGTTGAATCAAGGTTGCTCTATTGGGAAGTCATTGAATAATTATTGACAGGGAAATCACCTGACTGATCTCGGCAGGCGGGCATATTTTCTTTTATACTTTTGATGTATCGATACTGCACTCATATTTTTGCACTTAAATAGTTGTCTTGCCTATTTCACAGCATCTTAATCGTCATCGACATCAGCGCCTGAATCAGGCTGAGAATCCCCAATCTTCGTGTCAACTACTTCTACCTCTATATTGTCTAGAGAACTTTCATTAGAACCAGCATCCTCAATCTGCTCTTCCAACTTACTAACCACCTCTGGGTCTGGCTCATCCACCTGCTCCAAACCAACCAAATTTTCGCCTACCTTCAATCTAATCAAACGTACACCCTGAGTATTTCGACCCTGCACTGAAACTTCTTCAACACGAGTGCGCACAAGTGTACCTTTATCCGATATCAGCATGATCTCGTCGCTATCAGAAACCTGCACGGCACCAACTACTGGACCATTTCGATCACTCGTTTGCATTCCAATTACTCCCTGGCCACCGCGACCGTATACGGGGAAGTCTTCTGTCTTAGTACGCTTTCCGAAACCATTTTCACTAACAGCCAATATTTGTTTGCCCGCATCAGGAATGATCAATGAAATCATAGTATGTCCTGAGACCAATTTGATCCCACGCACTCCACGTGCAGTCCGCCCCATTGGCCTCACATCTGACTCTTTAAAGCGAATTGTTTTGCCACTGCTGCTTACTAGGATAATATCTTGCTCACCATCAGTAACTGCTGTACCAATAAGCCGATCGCCTTCATCTAGCTCAATGGCTCTTAATCCAACACTACGCTGTCTGGCAAAATTTGTCAGAGCGGTTTTCTTAACCGTGCCATTTAACGTAGCCATAAAAACAAAATGATCATCGGTATACTCAGTGACGGGCAGCATCGATGTAATTCTTTCACCTTCCTCTAGTGGCAAGATGTTAATAATTGGTTTGCCTCGAGAAGTTCGGCTTGCAACAGGTATCAAAAATACTTTCAGCCAGTAAACTTTCCCTACACTGCTAAAACAAAGTAATGTGTCATGTGTACTTGCAATAAGCAGATGCTCAACAAAATCTTCGTCTTTTACCGCTGCTGCCGCTTTACCCATCCCGCCTCTGCGTTGAGCACTGTAATCTGAAAGAGGCTGTGTCTTGGCATAGCCTGTTTGAGAGATGGTTACCACCCGATCTTCTTCTGTAATCAGATCTTCTATTGTCAAATCTTGTTGCGATCCAACTATTTCAGTTTTGCGCTCATCACCATACTCTTCTTGAATACTTTTTAGTTCTTCTCGGACCACGTTTAATAATCTTGGCTGGTTTTCTAAAATATCGAGATAATCTGCGATCTGTTTCAACAATTCACTGTAGTCGTTGATTAGCTTTTCGTGCTCCAAACCTGTTAACCGATGTAACCTCAACTCCAAAATAGCCTGGGCTTGTTGTGGAGATAGAAAGTATTCATTATCTTTTAAACCATACTGCTCATCTAACTCTGCTGGTCGACAGGCATCTGCGCCAACTTCGCCTAACATTGCCAAAACACTATCCGACTTCCAGGAGCGA
>Ga0209035_10000893_pt1 | contig 11925 bp, 10 predicted proteins | sample MarorgKNORR_S2LV_6_FD_188220 | JGI IMG/M metagenome (GOLD analysis project Ga0209035, IMG submission 188220) | Marine microbial communities from the Southern Atlantic Ocean, analyzing organic carbon cycling - AAIW_A/KNORR_S2/LV (SPAdes) (version 2) | ecosystem: Environmental > Aquatic > Marine...
GCCGTCGTGGTGGCCGGGGCAGCCGTCGTGGTGGCCGGGGCAGCCGTCGTGGTGGCCGGGGCAGCCGTCGTGGTGGCCGGGGCAGTCCCTTGCCCACCAGAGTTCCCACACCCAGCGGCCACAAATGCGAGGATCACCACCGCCAGAATCAACCGTGTTTTCACTTTCAACTCCATTCCCCCTCGATTCAGCCGCGCGGGCCGTCCGTATGTCCCATTGGGCGAGAGTAGCGCGATGCTGGTACTCGGCTCCATCTGGTAGCCGGGGTGCCTGAAGAAGCCGTTTGACCGGAGGCCCATCCAATTCGTACCGTTCACTAGTCCAGACACCGAAAGGGAACCTCCCAGTATGCGACTCGGCTACGACGAGAAGACCGAAGCCTTCCGCGATCAGCTCGTCGCTTGGCTCGAAGCCAACCTTCCCGACCCGTCACTGACCGCTGAGCGGCCCACATCGAGCGCCGACATCCCTGCATGGGCCCGGCAGTTTCAACGTCAGATGTTCGACGACGGCTGGTTGTCGCCCGCCTACCCCCCGGAGTTGGGCGGTCGGAACGCCGATCTGTTCGAACAGATGGTGTACCTAGAGGAACTCGGACGACGGCACGTGACCCGAAGTTTCAACCCCCAGGGGCTCGGCATCGTCAGCGCGTCCATCGTGTCGTTCGGAAACGACGAACAGATCGAACGTTGGGCGGTGCCCATCATGCGGGCCGAGAAGACGGCTGCCCTCGGGATGAGCGAGCCGGGGGCAGGGAGCGACCTAGCCGCTCTGGCCACCCGAGCGGTACTCGACGGCGACCATTTCGTTGTCAACGGCCAGAAGGTCTGGACCTCCGGAGCACACGACGCCGACGTCCTCCTGGTCTTCGTCCGGACCAATCCGGAAGCACCGAAGCACAAGGGGATCTCCGCCCTGATTGTTGAAACCGACACCCCGGGCCTCGACCGGCGGCCGTTCCCCGACCTGGGCGGTCCCGATCAGGTTGACTTCAACGAGGTGTTCTTCGACGACGTGCTCGTCCCTTCAACCAACCTTGTTGGCGACCTCAACGATGGGTGGCGGATCTGCAACGGAGCCCTAGCCCACGAGCGGGCGATGTTGTGGGTGATGTGGTCCCAGAGCCTCGACAACATGCTCGACGACGCCCTCGCAGAGTTCCACGGCACCCCCCACGCCGACGACGACGTTGTCCTCGACCGGTTAGGTCGGTCGATCATGGACTCCCATGCCATCAGGCTCCTCGGACATCGCCAGTTGGCCAAACAGCAGCGGGGCCTGGTTCCAGCCGAACAATCGATCCTCAAGCTAATGGGCTCGGAGGCCCAGCAGGATCTGGCGGCCCTGATGCTTGAGACCCTCGGAGCCGCCGCCCTTGACCAGACCGTCGAAGCGACCCTCCGCTTCCCCTACGAGACCGACCGGGGTGCGGTGTCGTGGTCCGACCGCTACCTCTTCACATTCGCCGGAACAATCAGCGGCGGAACCAGCGAGATCCAGCGCAACATCGTGGCCGAGCGGGTGCTCGACCTCCCCCGAGGATGAGTCCGTGGACTTCGAACTGACCGACGACCAACTCGAGCTGCAGCGGACAGCTCGAGACGTCCTGGATCACGAGGCTCCTGCCTCTCTGGCCCGGGATATCGCCGAGGGGTCCGGCTCAGCAGATGAACTATGGGCCACGCTGACCAGCCTGGATTGGCCGGCGCTGTGCCTCCCGGAATCGGTCGGAGGACTGGGCCGCGGTTGGGTCGAACTTGCTGTCCTGCTTGAGGAGATGGGTCGGCATGTGGCACCTGGACCCTTCGCTGCCACCGTCGCCCAGTTCGTCCCAACAGTTCGCCATGCTGGCACCCCGGATCAGCAGGAGCGCTTCCTCGCCCCGGTGGCTGCTGCTGGAGCCACTGGAACCCTGGCCGTCGACGAGGGAGCCGGAACCTGGGATCTGGACCAGATCGGGGCCTCAGCCACCCGGGATGGTGATTCGTTTGTCCTGTCGGGGATCAAGTGTTTCGTGGTGGATGGGGCCACCGCAGAAGAGATCGCGGTGGTCGTCCGCATAGACGGCGGACTCCGGGTCGTCGTCGTCCCCGGTGAGGCGGTGGTGGCCCGAGAGTTGGACCCGATCGATGCCACCACCCGACACGCCACCATCGACCTGGAGGACGTCAGGGTGGATTCGGACCGACTACTCGTGGGTTCTGATTCTGACGATGCAGTGGTCCGAGCCGTGCAGGAGGCCACCGTCGGGACTGCTGCCTCGACGCTGGGAGCATGCCAGCGGATTCTCGAGTTGAATCTCGACCACGCCAGAGAACGACAACAGTTCGGTGTGCCCATCGGGTCATTCCAGGCGGTCAAGCACAAGATGGCCGACATGTATTGCCTGATCGAACGGGCCCGGGCGCTGGTCTACTTCGCCGCTTTGGTGTTTGATTCGGATGATGATCGACGGGTCATCGCCACCTCGATGGCTAAGGCAGGGGCGGGCGAGTGTCAACATCGCTGTGTTCGAGATGGCCTCCAACTCTTCGGTGGGATCGGCTACACGTGGGAGCACGAACTCCATTTGTTCCTCCGACGGGCCAAGATTGGGGAACTGCACTTCGGCAGCAGTTCGAGTCATCGACGCAGGATCACCCGGTGCGCAATGAGCGCACTCTGACCAGGCAAGGAGAATCGACATGGACGACGTCCTCCGTTACGAAGGTACGAGGGCTCTGGTCACCGGCGCGGCATCCGGTATGGGGGCGGCTACTGCGTCGATCCTTGCCGAGTTGGGAGCTGAGGTCCACGGCCTCGACATCCAGGATGGCGACGGATCGCTTGACAACCTCCACCTGTGCGACCTCGGCGATCCGGAGGCCATCGACTCGGTGGTAGAGGTGGTGGGCGGGCCCATTGACAGTCTGTTCAACTGCGCCGGACTTCCAACCACTGCGCCCGACCGCCAGGTGATGCTGGTCAACTTCTGCGGACACCGGCACCTCACCGAGAGGGTCATACCGCTGATGGCCCCCGGCGGTTCGATCGCCTTCATCTCGTCGGTGGCCGGTATGGGGTGGATCGTCAACGCGGCATCCATGTTGGCCTTCGTGGCCCAACCCGACTTTGCCGCCGGGGAGGCCTGGCTGGATGCCAACCCCGATCCGTGGACCGGGAACGGCTATGCCTGCTCCAAGGAGGCCATCAACGCCTATGTGGCCTGGCGAGGATTCCAACTCGCCCCGGAGGGCATCCGCCTCAACAGCCTGAACCCCGGGCCAACCGATACGCCGATGATGCCGGCGTTCATCGAGTCGCAGGGCCAGGAGTTCTTCGACGACTTCCCCAAGCCGGTCGGTCGTAATTCGACGGCCGAGGAGCAGGCCTGGTGCCTGGTGATGCTGAACAGCCCCCGGTCAAGCTACGTGGTCGCCACATCGGTCTTCGCCGACGGTGGCTTCACCGGGGGCCTGTTCACCGGTGGCATCGACCCAACGGTGCTCATGCCATCCGAGTAGGACCGATGGCCGGCCTCGGGCCCGGCAACTAGAGGATGGCACCGCTCTCCTTCATGGTCGCCAGTTCATCCCAACCGATTCCCAGTTCGTTGAGCAGCACCTCTGTGTGCTCGCCAAGTTCGGGGGCCCGTTCGACGGCCACCGGGGTCTCGTCGAACTGTGCCGGGCTGGCCACCAACTGCACCTGGTCTCCGTTGGCGGCCTCCATGGTCGGCAGGTAGGCGTTGGCCACCGCCTGGACGTCTTCGTAGAGCTCGGTGAGGGTCTGGAAGGGCGTCCAGACGCCGGAGAAGTCCTCGAGCCGCTCCCTCCAATATTCCAGGGTCTGGGAGCCGAATGCCTCGTCAAGTTGAGCGATGCACTCGCTTGTGTTCTCAGCCCGAACCGTCGAATCGGCAAACTTCGGGTCGGTGGCCAGATCCGGTCGGTCGAGCCGTTCGCAAAGGTCGTCCCAGTGCTTGTCGGACTGCAGGAGGATAAGGCTTATGAACCGGTCGTCGGAGGTCCTATAGGTGTTCACGCCGGGGTTCGGGATCTGGGTGCGATCCCCGGCCGGTAGTCGACCGAATCCGAACAGCTTGGCTGCCACCACCAACGGCGAGACCTGCCACATCGCGGTGGCCAGCAAGGAAACGTCGACCACGCTGGGCTCGCCAGTGCGTTCCCGCCTCACCAGTGCTGCCGAGACGGCCCCGGCTATGGCCAGGCCCCCCATCACGTCTCCGAAGGCGGGCGATGGCTGGCCCTGCGGCCAGCCGTCCGGTCCCTCCGGAAAGACAGCACTCAACCCGCCGCGGGCCCAGAAGGACGCCCCGTCGTAACCGCCTTTCTCGGCGTCGGGGCCCTTCGGTCCCTGGCCGGAACCTCGGGCGATTATGAGCGAAGGGTTACGGTCCCGGAGGTCGGCTACGTCGATCTTCAACCGGCGACGGACCGCGGGCAGGTAGTTGGTGAGGAGCACGTCGGCCGTTTCGATGACCTTCATGAACGCCTCGTGGCCGTCGGGATGGGCCACGTTGATGGCCAGTGATCGTTTGCCCCGGTTGGGTTGCTCGACCATGAAGTTGACGCCCCCGGCCCCTCCGGGAAGCAGACCGGACGAGATCAACCCACGCTGGGGGTCACCTCCATCTGGGCTTTCGACCTTGAGGACATCAGCCCCCCAGTCGACCATCACACAGGCGGCCGACGGGACAAACATCCAACTGGCCATCTCGACGACTCGAATACCTTCTAGTGGACCAGACATGGTTCCTCCCGTTGTTTCTTTCTGCCTATTTGTCTCCCGTGGGAGCCCCGGTCAACTCTCCGCTGGCCAACCCACGGTCTTGGTTTCGGTAAAGATCTCAAGTCCCTCTATTCCGCACTGCCGGCCGAGGCCAGAGCCCTTGTAGCCGCCAAACGGTGCGTCGGCCCCGTACCAGATTCCGCCATTTATACCCAGGGTGCCGGTGCGGATACGGCGGGCCACCGCCTTGGCCCGATCCAGGTCGGCCGAGGTGATCATGCCACTGAGGCCGTAGGTCGACTCGTTGGCGATACGCACCGCATCATCGTCGTCGTCGAATCCGATTACCACCAGTACTGGGCCGAAGATCTCTTCCTGGGCGATCACCATGGCATTGTCCACGTCGGCGAACAGGGTCGGCTCCACGTACCACCCCCGGTCGAGGTGGTCGGGACGGCCACCGCCGGTTACCACGGTCGCCCCTTCGGCTCGCCCTTGTTGTATGTAGTCGAGCACCCGCTCCTGCTGGCGACGGGAGATCTGGGGGCCCTGGAGTACCGAGAGGTCGGTCGGGTCGCCATAGGCCCAGTTCTCGAAGGCGGCACGGGCCATCTCGACCGCCTCGTCGTAGTGGCTCCGGGGTACTAGAAGGCGGGTCGGGATGGCACATCCTTGGCCGCCGTGCATGCAGCACACGGCTGATCCAGCCAGGGTGGCTTCCAGGTCGGCATCGTCTAAGACCAGGTTGACAGACTTGCCACCCAGTTCCAGGAACACCCGTTTGAGAGTGGGGGCCGCGGCTTCCAGGATCCGTCGGCCGGTTGCCGTGGAACCCGTGAAGGCCACCATGTCGACCTCGGCCGATGTGGAGAGCACCTCACCGACCAGGTGGTCAGCTGAGGTGACGATGTTGACCACCCCGGGCGGAATGTCGGTCTGCTCGGCGATCAGTCGACCGAGCCGTGTGGCGTTCCACGGGGTGTCTGGGGCGGGTTTGAGGACGCAGGTGTTTCCCATGGCCAGCAGGGGGCCCAGTTTGTTGAGGATGATCTCTATCGGGAAATTCCACGGCACGATCACCCCGACCACCCCAACCGGCTCCTTCCAAACCTCCCGTTCGGTCTGGTAGCCCACACCCATGGCGTCCTTGGGGCCAAGTGATCGTGTCCATTCAAACTCGTCGATCATGTCCCTAGGCCACCGCAGCGCTTCACGCAGCGGGGCGTCCAACTGGGGTCCGTAGGTGATCAGCGCCGGTGTGCCCACTTCGGCGATCAATTCCTGTCGTAGGTCCTCCTGTTCGGACTCGATGGCCGCTTGGAGTTGGTCCAGGCAGGCCTTGCGTGCCTCAGTGTCGGAGGCCCATCCGGTTGTTTCGAAAGCTCGGCGTGCCGCGTCGACCGCCCGGGCCATGTCGGCCGGCGAACCGTCGGCCACCGGTCCGAGAACCTCCTCGGTGGCCGGGTTGACGTTATTGAAGGTGGCACCACTCTCGGCGTCGACCAACCTCCCGTCGATGAGCATCCGGCTTTCGCCCACGGCGGATCTCCCCTTGTTCCTCGCCATGGCCGGTCTACCAGACCAACGGGAGGTCGGCGATCTGGCGCAGGCCTGGGGAGTAGTCGAGTTCGACGCCTTCCGGGACCCGGTATTCGGGGATTCGGGCGTGCCACTCTTCGAGGACCACCCGTAGTTCCATTCGGGCCAGGTGGGACCCCAGGCACCGGTGGACCCCGCCGCCGAAGGCCAGGTGTTTGTTCACCCGGCGGTCAATGTCCACCGACTCCGCCTCGTCCCAGGCCCGTTCGTCGGTGTTGGCCGCTCCCAGCATCACCGATACCACCTGGTCGGCGGCGATCGGACAACCTGACAGTTCGGTGTCCTGGGTGGTGACCCGGACTACCGCGGTCACCGGGGTTTCCCAGCGGAGCATTTCTTCAACCGCGTGTGGGATAACCGACGGGTCGTCGGCCAGTCGACGCCGTTCGGCGGGGTGTAGGGCCAGGCGGGCCATCATGCAGTCCAGGGAGGCGGTCACCGTGTCGAGACCTGCCAGGAAGAACAGGTAGCAGATGTCGATGACCTCTTCGGGGGTGAGGCGCTCTCCGTCGACCTCAGCGTCGAGAAAATCGGAGATGAAGTCGTCCCGGGGGGCTTCCAGCCTTTGGTCGAGCACTTCCTGGAGCACTGCGTAAATCTGGGCACCTGCGGCGTCGACCATGGCTGAGCGTTCTTCGGGGGTTGGGGCCGGCGGTCGGATGATGCCGTCTTTGAGGGCGATGAACTCGGCGGCCCGTGAAACTGGAAGGCCTAGTAGTTCCAGGAACACGGTGGAGGGGAGCGGCTCGGAAACCGCGGCGTGATAGTTGCACCCTCCGTCGTCGGCTACGGCATCGACGAGGTCAGAGACCAGCGCTCGGGTCCGATCCTCTAGGAGGGCGATCCGACGTGGAGCGAACAGCGGATCAAGCAGTTTCCGGTATTTGGCGTGGTCCGGGGGATCGATCTGGAGGGGGATGAGCGGGCGGACCTGCCCGATGTGTACCGCGTCGAACCTCGACGAGAAAATGTCGGGGCTTCTTAGGACGGTCACCACATCGGCATGGCGGCCCACCAGGTGGGCGTCGGCGTTGGCCCGTGAGGGAATCACCCCGGGCAGCCTCACCACTGGTCCGCTGTCCCGCAGCATCCGGTATCCCGGCTGGGGGTGGCGGTTCAACTCCGGGTCACCCATGTCGAACCCGTTCTCCGACTCGGGTCCTGTGTCGTCCACGCTTGTCGCCATTCGTCCTCGGATCAGTCGTCGATCACGGTGATCGCGTCCTCAGGGCAGTTGTCGGACCCCAGGCGGGCCGACTCCGCCAGCACTCGTGGCACCGTCTCGGCGATAACCATCCCACGACCGTCGTCGTCGGGCTCGAACACGACGGGGGCGAGGATGTAGCAGCGCCCGTGACCTTGGCAGCGTTCCTGATCGAGTCGCACTTGCACGCCTACGGCTTACCCCAATACCGGTCGGTTGACAATCTGGGCACCCGATAGACCGGCAATTAGGATAGAACCCGGCCGGTCGCAAGAAGAATCTCAGGATTCCAGGTGGAGCAGTTCCCGGAGGTTGCCGCCCATGATGCGCGCTGTGTCCTCCGAGGACAGTGATTCGGGGAGGTCGTCGACGAAACTCACCGGATCGCCTAATCCCTCCGGGTGCGGGTAGTCGGACCCGAAGAGCAGTCGTTCGGGCCCCATGATGTCCACCAGACCCTCCAGGGCGTCCTCCCAGAATGGGTTCACGTAAACGTTACGGCGGAAGGTCTCGACAGGATGTTCGTCGAACTCTTGAGGCATCTTCTTGTAGATCGACTCCAGTCCGTCGACTAGGGGCTTCACCCAGGTCCCGCCGTTTTCGATCGTGGCGATTCGCAGATCCGGGAATCGGGTAAAGGCGCCATGGCAGACCATGGCGTTCATCATGTCGGTGATGGCCCGGTTGGCCATGGCGAGGGACCGGAAGGGGTTGGGTTGGAAGGGCAAAAACTCGGTGGATCCTTCCCAGATCGACACCAGGTCCGCGTAGCCGGAGTCCGAAGAGTGCATGCCAACCAGAACGCCCGCTTCCTGGACGCGGGCCCAGAACGGGTCGAACTCTGGGAGGCCCGGGGAGCGAGGGCCTCGAAGCCCCCACGCCGGGGCGGGACGGATCAGGATGCAGCGCACCCCACGGTCGAGGCACCACTCCAGTTCGACAATCGCCTTGTCAACGATGGGCAGGGTGATGATCGGTGTTGCGAAGATCCGGTTCTGGTAGTCGAAGGTCCACTCATCGTGAATCCACTCGTTGAGAGAGTGGACTACCGCGTGGGTTAGGTCAGGGTCGTCCCGCATTCGCTCCTCGAGGAGGCTGGCCAGGGTGGGAAACATGAGCGCCCCGTCGAGACCCAACTCGTCCAGGTGAGGCAGGCGGGCTTCGGCGGTACGCGCCCAGTCCGGGCAAGGGATCGGTTTGCCGAAGATCTCACGGAGGCTCTTGCCGTCCGGGTTGCCTCTCCGATAGAAGTCCTCCTGGGCGCCGGGCGGGGCGACAACTTCGAACGTCGGATTCGGGATGTACTCAGAGATTTTACCCTTGATGGCGATCTTGGTCCGGCCGTTCACCTGCACATAGGTGATGGCGCTCCGGTGCTCGGAAGGGAGATACCGGGTGAAGGCCTCCTGGGTCTCATACATGTGGTTGTCAGAGTCGAAGACGGGAAAGTCGACGGTCCTGCGCTCCACGGTGGTCACCTTCCGGCCGGGGTAGTCATCACTCCCCGGGCTGGCCCGCCGCCCGGTCGGCAAAGTCCTTCAGCGACACGTCTTTGGCCTCGCCATGACGACCGGTGTCCCGAGATTGGATCGACACGTCGTGGTCCCCGGCCCGGGCCCGCAGCGCACCCACCGTGCAGTCGGCCCGGTCGAACACGGTGAACGGGTCGTAGGAAAACCAGTCCATGGCGTTGAGGTGGGTGATGCGGTTGATGTCGTCGTCCGATACTCCGACAAAGACCTCGGAGAGTTCCTCAGGGGCCGTCGGCCAGTTCGAGTCGGAGTGGGGGTAGTCCATCTCCCAACTGATGTTGTCGATTCCGATTTCGTGGCGAAGACTCACCCCGACCGGGTCGGTGATAAAGCAGGTGAGAAAGTTGCGTCGGAAGACGTCACTGGGTTTGAGGTCGCCGAAGTCCTGTCCGGTCCACAGGTGGTGCATGTCGTAGGTCTTGTCGGCCCGGTCCATGAAGTAGGGCACCCAACCCGTACCCCCCTCCGAGAGGGCAATCCGGAGGTCGGGATACCGGCGGGGAACTGTCGACCACAGTAGGTCGGAGGCCGCTTTGGTCACGTTCATGGGCTGCATGTGGATCATGACGTCCATCGGAGCATCAGGGGCTGAAATCACCAACTCGCCCGACGATCCGAGGTGAATCGACAGCACTGTTTCGCAGTCGACAAGAGCCTCCCAGAACGGATTCCAGTATTCATCGTGGAAACTGGGCTGACCGAGTGGCACCGGGTTCTCAGTGAAGGTCATCGAGTGGCACCCCAATTGGGCCACCCGTCGGACCTCGGTCGCGCACTCCTCGGCCGACCAGATCATCGGCAGGGCCATGGGGATGAACCGCCCCGGATAGGAACCACACCATTCGTGGATGTGCCAGTCGTTGTAGGCCCGGATGAGGGCAGCCGCGAATTCCTTGTCGGGGTGGTCGGCAAATAGCCGACCGGCAAAGCCCGGAAACGAGGGGAAGCACATTGATCCAAGTACTCCGCCAGCGTCCATGTCCTTGATCCGCTCATCGATGTCGTAGCAGCCCGGTCGGATCTCCTCGAACGATGTCGGTTCGATGCCGTATTCTTCTTTTGGGCGACCGGCAACGGCATTGAGCCCGACGTTGGGAATGATCGCCCCGTTGAACGTCCAGACGTCGCTGCCATTGTCGGTGTGGAGGAGCTTGGGGGCCTCGTCACGCCACCGGTCAGCGAGGTGCTCATCGAACATGTGTGGTGGTTCACAGAGGTGGTCATCCACGCTGACCAGGATCATGTCGTTCATCTTCATGGCTTCCCTCCTTGGATCGGCGACGCATCATCGCTCCGGCAAATTCTAGTCCGGAGGCTTCCCTGTGGCGCCAAGTTGTCTGTCGGCCTCGTGCCCTTGGGACACGGAGTCGCCAACGGTCGGGGCAATGCGGGACACTACGCCTATGGAATCGGTCAACGGAACAGTCGATATCGACCACCAACACCCAGACTTCATCGCCAATCGTCATGGTCGTTACGGGGAGTTAAGGGCCCAGTGTCCTGTTGTCTACAACACTGCCTACGGAGGCTTCTGGCTGGTCACCGACTACGAGTCGGTCGCCGCAGTGGCTCGCGACAACGAAACCTTCGCCCACCGCTTCGCCCCCAACGCCGACGACGGGATCTCCTACCAGGGCATCTGCGGAATTCCCCGACCAAAGGGAACCCCGCGAATGGGTGTATCGGAGATCGACGGACCCGACCACGCCGACCTCCGGCGAGTTCTGAACCCGCACATGAGTCCCCAGCGGGTCGAGCAATTACGTCCCCGCATGGAGAAGATCTCGACGTGGTTTCTGGACGAGGTGATTGAAGCGGGCCGGGCCGATCTGGTCCTTGACTACGCCACACCAGTGCCAGCGGTCCTAACCCTTGAATCGATGGGCATGCCTGCCGAGAACTGGGATTACTACGCCGAGTTCTTTCACGCTTCGGCCTCCTATGAACGCGCCGACCCGAAACACATTGCCGCCGTCGGCCGCTGGCAGGATATGTGGGATGAACTCGTGGGGTTCGCCCGTTTCCGGCGACGGAACCCGTCGGAGGACATCACGACCACCCTGGTGACCTGTGAGATCGCTGGACGGCCTCTCACCGACTCCGAGGTCGGCGGGATCATGTGGAATCTGGTGGCCGGCGGTCTAGACACCACCACATCGCTCGTGTCATGGGGGTTACACCATCTGGGTACGGTGCCCGATGCCCGGAATCGGCTCCTCGCCGACCCGACTCTGGTGCCGGGGGCCGTTGAGGAGTTTCTCCGGTTCTACAGCCCGAGTGAGACCCTCACCCGCACGGCGACCCGGGACGTGGAACTGGGAGGGAGGCGGATCGCCCGGGGCGACGTCGTGATGATCAGTTGGGTGTCGGCCAACCACGATCCGGCAGTTTTCGAGCAGGCCGACGAGATCGTTCTCGACCGAGCCGCCAACCGGCATCTAGCCTTCGGCCTCGGTGGCCACCGCTGCATCGGGGCCCAGATCGCCCGGATAGAGGCTGAAGTCATGTTCCGTGACGTGCTCCACCGGATCCCCGACTACGTCATCGACGAGGACTTGTTCCGGCCCTATCCGGGGAACCTCCTCATGACCGGTGTGGTCTCCATGCCCGTGGTCTTCACCGCGGGCCGGAGACAAGGCGGAACCGACCCCCTAGGTTCGCCACCAGGATGAAAGTAGCGGTAGAGGTGACGGTGTTGTTGAGCGGCAGCGATGCAGTCGGTGAGCAGGGCATCGAGCGCCTTTTCCGGATCGCCGGCGTGACCGCGGCCAGAGCGACCAGGAAGGCGGACATCGTGTCACGAGCCACGCACTTCACCAGCGTGGACTTACCGGCACCGTTTTCGCCGACCAGAGCGAC
>Ga0209035_10000896_pt1 | contig 11909 bp, 13 predicted proteins | sample MarorgKNORR_S2LV_6_FD_188220 | JGI IMG/M metagenome (GOLD analysis project Ga0209035, IMG submission 188220) | Marine microbial communities from the Southern Atlantic Ocean, analyzing organic carbon cycling - AAIW_A/KNORR_S2/LV (SPAdes) (version 2) | ecosystem: Environmental > Aquatic > Marine...
AAAACGGCTCTTAACAAGATATCAGGAGCTGTTGTTTTATAGAAGTTTAATAATTAAACTTCAGCCGTATGCATAGTTATTAATTTTAAGGCCAACAGCCACTTCTGCAACTTTAGGTGTATACCAAGTCATACTAATCTCCCATTAAAGTTCTTAAAAAAGTTATGCTATTTTTTTTAATTGATCTAATAGTATTTACTCTATAATATAATCGAAATTATCGATTAATAATAATTATTAAGTTTAAATGTTTCATCCAACTTTTAGGCAATTAAAATATTTAGTTTCTATTTCAAAAAACTTACATTTTGGCAAAGCTGCTAAAGAATGTTTTGTTAGTCAATCTACGCTTAGCTCTGGTATACAGGAATTAGAAAAGTTGCTAAATATCAAATTAGTTGAAAGAACAAAAAGAACTGTTTTTATAACAGCGTTAGGTAAACAAATTGCAAAAAAAGCTGAATCTGTAAGCATTGAAATGAATGATGTTTTAGACTTGGCTAAATCAGCGCAAGATAATATGTTTGGAGAAATTAAGTTAGGTCTTATACCAACAATTGCTCCTTATTTATTGCCAAAATTAATGCCTAAGATTAGCAATAAATTTCCGAAATTGGATTTAAAGCTAGTGGAAGATCAAACAGCAAATCTTTTAAAGATGCTTTATTCTGGACATCTAGATTTAGTATTAATTGCAAAACCCTATAAAACAGATAATTTAAATGTTCAATTAATCAAAAAGGATTATTTTCATGTTGCAGTACCTTTTCAGAGTGCTCTTTTAAAACAACCTAAAAAATCATTATCTAACAAAGATATTAGCGGTACCAATATGTTGTTATTAGATGAAGGCCATTGTCTAAGAGAACATGCGTTAGAATCCTGCAACAAAGAAGCTAAACAAAAAATAGATGCGTTTAGTGCAACAAGTTTATTAACTTTAGTTCATATGGTTGTTAATAATAGCGGAATAACTTTACTTCCAGACCTAGTAATTAATTCAGAATTGCTCAAAAATAGTAAAATTAAAATTTTAGAATATGAAAATAATAAATATTATAGAGACATAGCTTTATGTTGGAGAATTTCCTCACCTAGATTAAAGGATTTTATTGAATTTACAGAATTTTTAAAATCAATTGTTTAATTTTAATGAAGCGTATCAACTATTCTCTTATACTCTTTTGGATCATTAACTTTTTTGAAAACACCATAAAATCTTACATATCCAATTTTATCTTTTTCTTTAAGTGCTTTTAGTATAAATTCCCCTATTGCTTTAGTTGGAATGTTATCTTTACCTAGCTCTTGAACCTTTTCATTTACTTCATTTGATATTTCTTCTGTTTTTTTTTCTTGGTCTATACATCCGTTTAATGCGATTTTTACAGATTGATATATTCTTTCCTTATTAAAAGGAATTATTTGCCCATTTCTTTTAACAACTGCCAATTCTGGTCTGAAAATTTTTTCATAGGTAGTAAATCTAGTACCACTTCCACACGCACATAACCTACGTCTTCTTATCATTGATCCATTCTTTGTAACGCGCGAATCTGTTACATTAGTGTCATTAAGATTAAAATTTTTAACACCTTTTTTCTCTATTGATTCGTTACAAATCGGACATAATTGTTTAATTTTTTTTAACATTTTCTACTTGTAATCAATTACAGTAATACAATATGTAGTATATATGAAATTTTGCATACAATACAAGTATTATGTTTGTCAAGCTAAAAAATATGCCGATAACATATTTATAACTTTTTAAGGGACTTTCTTAATTGAATATAAAAAATAAAATAATTATTATAGTTGCTTTTATAACCCTATCAGGATGTAGTTCTTTATTTCCATCGGGTACACAAACTGCTTTTAAATATTTAGGAATAGTCAAAGGAGCTGGTGACGTTGCTTCATATTCACAAACAGGCAAAACGTTAAACGACCACTTCATGTCAGCTGCTATTGGAAAAGATTGTAAACTTGGAAGAGTTTTAGTTAAACAGCCAATATGTATACAAGTAGACCCAGGTTCTCATAAATATAGTATTTATAAAAAAGGAAAAATTGTAAGTAAAAATAATGTAATGAATATGAAATTTCCTTCTGAAATATACGATTTCAATAAAACGCTTGAAAAAGATCTTAAAAAAAAACTTAACCATTCAAACGTTAAAGTAATTCAATATTAATTTTTTTTATCTAATCAGCCCTGTAATAAGATTTTTTCTTTGGAGTATTTCTTTGAAAAAGGAATGAATAGAATTGTAATAGTAAACATTAATATTGAAAAGAATAAGAAATAGTTTGCTCCAGCTAATATAATACTTCCATCATCTCTTTCGTTAATAAAGTTTATAATGCTTGTATAAATATTTCCGATTGCAATACTTAGTAAAAAAATTGACATAGTAATAGTTTTTAATTTTTTTGGTGCTTGAGTGTAAGCAATTTCCAAGCATGTGATAGATACAAAAATTTCCCCGCTAGTTAAAACTGCATAAGCTAATAATTGCCAAACAATACTTACTTCTTTACCTAAATCGATCCAATATTGGATAATTGTAATTAGTAAAAACGAAAAAAATGTTAAAAAAAAACCTATTGTGATTTTATTTACCGAGTTGAGATTTATATAATTGTTTAATTTTGGATACAAGTATTTGAAGAAAATGGGTGTAAGAATTAATATCATTATTGGATTAGCTGATAAAATTTGAGCGCTTAGTATTTCAATTCCAAAAATTTCTCGATCCATTTGTTCAGCTTGTAATATCCAAGAAGAACCTGTTTGATCAAATAAGCACCAAAAAAAAGATACGAATATAAAAATTGTAAATAAATTTAATATAATTTTTATGTTTTCTCTTTTATATAATTCGAGAAAAGTTTTTTTTCCATTAGGTTTTATATGGATAAATTTGTATTTTCCAGCCCAGAAAAATAATGTTGCTAACAGCATAAAAATTCCAGGAATTCCAAAAGCAATACTAGGTGAATAATGTTTTAATAAATAAGGTATGGCTAATGTAGATGTAAATGCACCTAAATTAATCGCAATATAAAACCAACTGTAAGCTTTATTAATTAAAAAACTATTAGTTATACTAAATTGGTCTCCAAGATGCGCTGATACACATGGTTTAATTCCACCTGATCCAATTGCAATAAATGTTAAGCCAATTGACAAACCTAATTTTGATGGATCAATAGCAAGAACGAAATGTCCTAAACAATATACCAGAGAAAAAAAAATAATTGTTTTGTATTTACCTAAAAAAATATCTGAAATTAAAGCGCCAAATATTGGGAAAAAATAAACAGCTGCTGTGAATAAATGAAAATATCCCTTAGCACTTTCCTCTGAAATATTTGTTTCACCAGAAGTTAGAAAGAGATACTGAGTCATAAATATAACCAATATTCCTTTCATTCCATAAAAGCTAAAACGCTCCGCAGCTTCATTTGCAATAATGTAAGGGATGCCTCTAGGTATTTTTTTTGTTTTTATCGGAAAATGTAAATATTTACTCACTTACTTTTTGAATAATATCATTCATAAAATTATAACAGATTGAAAAATGTCCTTCATTTATTTTTATAAATATTTTCTTATTTTTTAATTTCTTTTTGTAATATTTATTAGTAATGATTGGCACAGTTAAATCTTTATCTCCATGCCATATAAAAATTTTTTTTTTAATATTTTTTAATTTAAAGCCCCAATCATTAGAATATAAACATATATCTTTATGGACACCTGCGGTTCCATGTTTTACAGCTTCTTTAAAATTTTCTATTAATTTTTTTCCTCTTTCTATTGTAAAAAGCTTTAAATCTTCTTTAGGTAGAGGAATTTTATTTTTTAATCTGTTAAAACTTTTTTTAATGTTACAGTTTAATAAATATGTTCTTAATATATTAAGTATCAACCAAGATAAAAAAGGTTTGTTACCATAATTTATAAACATTCCAACCCTGCCTTTATTCATTCCTTCTGCTTTACTAGGAGCCAACGGACAAACTAAAGCAATTGATTTAAGTCTTTTATTTTTAATTGTGTTTGCACAAGCTAACGCAAAAGGGGCTCCACCTGAAACACTAATTATAGAAAAGTTTTTAATTTTTAGTTTGTTTGCAATTTCTAAAACAATTTTAGGCCAATCTAGTATCTTAAAATTTGAAACTGGATCAGATATTCCATATCCAGGTCTTTCCAATGCTATTATGAAACATTTTTCTTTTTTTAAAGGTATATTTTTTAATTCAAACCTTGATCCAGGCCATCCATGAAAATAAAAAATAGGAAATTTTTTTTTATTACCATAGATTGCATAGCCAATTTTTTTCCCATTCCTTAAATTAATTAAGAATTCCTTTTCTGGGAAAGATTTCATACTAAATAATTCTTATGAATTTTTAGTAGCTGTTCTTTTTGCAGATCTTTCCGATGTATAGATGTTTGATGTAGCTGAATCTCCACCTATTTTTTTTTTTGAAAATGCATAAGAACTTGCAGTTGCAAAATCTTTAGCTTTTCTTGATGTGAATTTATTAGTCATATTTAAATAATGTTGTTTAAAAAAACATATAAACTATATAAATGATTATAATCAATTTGCAAGAAATGAAATTTTTTTTTTTAAAATTTTTGTATGTTTAAATATAGAAAAAAAATAGATGAAAAAATAGCAGCAAAGGCTGTTAAATATTTAGTAAAAACATCTATAACACCAAATCAAATAACCACATTTAGTCTTTTATTAGCAGCTTTTGCAGCAGTTTTTTTTAGTTTTGGCATTTACGTTTTTGCTGTTATTGGATCATTATTATTTATTTTTGCTAAATTTCTAGATCATGTAGATGGACAACTAGCAAGAGAGTTAAAAAAAGAAACTAAATTTGGATGGTATTACGATAGTTTTGTTGACACTCTTACGTATATATTAATGTTTGTCGGTATTTCTGCTGGAATACCACCTGGAACTTTTGAAATTAAGTTTTTTACTATTGTAGAATTAGATTTACAAGATTATTTATTATTTTCAGCTATTATCGCATCTATTCTTAATACATTCTTAGGAATTGTTCATAAATATAAAACTAGTAAAGATTTTTACGGCTTTCCAGAAACAAATAAATTTGCGTTAGAAGATGGCATATATTTAATTGGACCAATTACATGGATTGGTTTTATTAATTTCTTTTTTCTAATAGCTTCAATTGGCTCTGTTGTTTTTGTTATTTATAATATCAAAAGATTTGTGATGAATGTTAAGTAAAGCTTTTTGCCCATGAAACTTGTCTAGCTTCTGCTAAATCAAAAGCATCATTTACATCTAACCATTGTCCAGCTATATAAAGAACATTAATTTTAATTTTATTTTTTATTAAATTGTTAAATAAATCTGGCATTCCTAAATTTTTAAAGTCTTTATTTTTGTTTAATTTATAAATTTGCTCTTTTAATATTTTTGATCCTTTTGAATTTGTTTTTAACAAACCAATCCATTGACCAGTAATATTTTTTTTTAATTCATTATGCATTGATTTTAATATAGCAGGTCTTTCTTCAAGTAAGTAATTTCCTGTAAACTTTCTATCACAAATTACTAAATCTTTTTGAGATTTTTTTTCTTTATTTTTAAGAAGTGCATCCACTACTATAACTATTTCACCTTTAGTAGATAATAATGCATCTAAAATATATTTTCTAAAAACTATATCTCCATAGGTAATAATACAATCATCTTTTATTTCATCAGTTGATTTATTAAGTGAGAACAATTCTCCAGTTTTAGCATGCTCTTTGTTTTGAATAATATTAAGATTTGACAAATGATTATTATTTTTAATTACATTATTCTTATATCCAGAAACTATGGAAATTTTACCAATATTATCTTTTTTTAATGTTGAAGTTAATCTTTCTAAAAGAGGTTTTCCTTGGATATCGAGCATACATTTGGGTTTATTTTTAGTTAAATGTTTAAGTTGCTTGCCTCTTGTTGCAGCTAAAACAATTCCGTTATAATTTTTTTTTTCTAATAAATATTTTTTTTCAGCTTCATATAATTCATCATTTCCTGCTAATTCAAAAACTTCATTTAAACTTGATATACTTTTTTCCAAACCTTTAATAGTTTCTTTTTTAATTAAATGATTTGTTACATCTTGAATTGCTTTAATTGAGGCTCTTAACGAATGGTTAGCCCAAATTACAGTAGAAAAACCAGCTTTTTTGAAAATATTTGTCGGGGTTTTGTGATAAGTGGTTGGAATAATAATTACAGGAGATTTATTACCCCACTCTTTTTTAAACTTTAATATTTCACTTGCATTATCTTTACTTGAATGAATAAGTATTGCATCAGCGCCAGCTTTATAGTATGCTTCTGCTCTTTTAATAGCTTCTCCAATACCCCAACCAGCAATTAAAGCTTCGACTCTTGCAACAATAGAAAAATCATTATCTTCCTGTATATCTTTACCTGCTTTTATTTTTCCGCAGAATTCATCTATATTAGCTAGTTTTTGGTAATTTTTTACAAAAGAATTTGTTTTAGGATATTTTTTATCTTCTATGCATACCCCAGCAATTTTTCTTTGACATAATTTAGAAACAAGTCTTCTAAAATTATTAAAGTTTCCATAACCAGTGTCCCCATCAACAAGTATAGGTATTGTTGTTGCATCTGACATAAATTCTAAAACGTCTAATATTTGAGTCCAAGAAGCTTCGTTGCTATCTCTAACTCCCAAAGCTGTTGAAATAGATAAACCAGACGCCCATATTCCTTTGAAACCACTTGCCTCAACTATTTTTGCAGCTAGACCATTATGAGCTTCCATTAAGAATGATAATTCTTTACTATTAAGTTCCTTTTTTAATAGTTGTGATTTAGATAATTTGTTAATACCAATGTCTTTTGTATGTATTATTGCCATTTATTAGAATTGTATTACAAATATAAAAATATTACAAATATATGAAATAATTACTGTTTATAATTTTTAAAGAAAAATGAAAGCATTAATACTTGCAGCTGGAATAGGCAAAAGATTAAAAACCAACATTCCTAAAATTTTATTAAAAATTGGAAATAAAAATTTACTTGAAAGACATTTGGAAAATCTTTTAAGTTTAGGTATCAGAAATATTGGAATTGTTATTGGTTATAAATCAAGTCAGTTAAAAAATTTTATTAAAAAAATAGATAAAAAAAAAAATATTAAAATTTTCAAAAATTCCAGATATAAATTAGGTAGCATTGTATCGTTAGTTTGTGCAAGTAAATTTTTTTATGAAAAAGAAGATTTAATTTTAATGGATGGCGATGTTTTTTATGATAATAAAATTTTAAAAAAATTAATAGATTCAAAAAAAAAAAACTGTCTTTTAATAGACAAGAAGTTTGAAAATGGAGATGAACCAGTTAAAGTTTGTATTAAAAATAATAAAATTTTTGATTTTGGAAAAATTGTAAATCAAGATTTTGATTATCAAGGGGAATCTGTGGGTTTTTTTAAATTTTCAAATAAATCATCATTAAAATTACTACACCAATCTAGAAAAATTATGAAATCTAATAAAAATTTAATGTACGAAGAAGCAATTCAGGAAATAATTAAAGAAAAAAAAATTCTAATAGATTTTGAAAATATTACTAATATTCCTTGGATAGAAATAGATTTTAAAAAAGATTTAATATTTGCTAAAAAGAAAATTTTAAAAGAAATTAATGAATAAAATTATAAAAAAATTAAGTTTTTCTTTACCTTGGGATCAAAGAATTGCTGAGATTATTTCTAAGCCTTTTATTTTTTTTAATATCCACCCAAACATAGTTACAATTATTGGAGTTTTACTTGGTTTAACAGCTAGTTTCTTATATACAACTGGTGATATATTTTATGCAAAAATAGCTTCTATAATTTTCTTTTTTGCTGCTTGTTTTGATCACGTTGATGGAGAAGTTGCTAGAAAATTAAATAAAAGAAGTATATTTGGTCATTATTTAGATCATATCGGAGTGTGCATTTCATATATTGTATTATTTATTGGCCTAGGTTTTTATGCTGATAAGAACTTTAATTTAGGATTAAATTACGGATATGTTTCAGCGCTATGTATTTTTTTAATTATGACTATTAGGTTTTATTTAGAAAGAATAAAGGGAGGAGAAGCAATTGAGCAAAGAAATATATTAGGTTTTGAACATGAAGATGTAATATATATTGTAATACCAGTAACTTTTTTAAATAAAATTGATATTTTTTTATTTTATTCTTTTATTGGTACCCCAATTTTTTTAGCTATAACAATTTTAATATTTTTTTATAAAACAAAAGAATTATAATTTTTTCTTAATTTCCTTAAAATCTATTTTTTGATTAAATCCTAGAATTAACCCTATACTTATCCATATTACTTCTCTTAACCTTCTAATAACAGCCACAGCCAAACCTAACGGAGTAGAATCTTTTAATACATTGATAGCTAAAATAAAAACACCTTCCTGAGTACCTAGATTTGAAGGGATAAAAAAAAGCATTGCTCTAACCAATTGGACCAGAGTTTCAATGGCTATAGCTTCTAAAAAAGATATTTTTTGATTTAAAAGAAAAAAAATTGTATATAATTCAAAAGCACCAAAGAACCAATTACACAAATTTAAAAATAAAATTTTAAAAAAATCTTTTTTTGTTTTTTTATAAAAATCAGAAATTTTATGTTCTGTTTCTTGTAGATGTTTGAAAATTTTATTAAATTTTTTTGAGAGTTTATTTTTAAAAATATTATGTAATTTTGATGTTAATTTATATCTTTGAACAATAAAAAATAAAGATATTAAAGTAGTAAATAAAAAAAAACCAATTAAAGAAGCTTTTTCAAAGTTAGCTCCAAATTTATTTGTATAAAAAATACTTACTAAACCAATAAAACAAAAAATTATTAACGCAAAAAGAATAAGAGTCTTTGCTAGTATCAACGAACCAATAGAAGATTTATATCTGATACCAAAATTAGTTTTTAGTAAAAATGCTTTTACGGGCTCTCCTCCGACTTGAAAAAGTATGTAATTAAAAGCTTCCCCAATAATTCTAACTTTAAATACATCAATCAATTTTAATTTTGTTTTAACTAAGTTCTGAATACATAATTTCCATGAATAACTATCTAAAACAAAACCTATAAAATAAATAATCAAGATAGATATAAAGCTAAATCTAAGTTTGTTTAATTCGTTTAAAAAAGCATGAAAATCAACTTTATTAAATATGAAAATAAGTAGTGATAAACCGAAGATTAAATAAATAAATTTAAATTTAGACAATTATAGATATCCTTTTTTTTATTATTTATAATAAAATACTCGATAGAACATATATCTTCTATACAAAAGAATAATGTCAAAAAAATTAAAAAAAAAATTACTTTTTACCCCTGGTCCGCTAAATACTTCGGATATAACTAAAAAAGCCACTTTTATAGATTTAGGTTCGAGAGATGCAGACTTCATTAGAATCAATAAATCATTATTTTCAAATATATTAAAATTAGGTTATGCAACCAAAGGATACATTTGTTTACCTATTCAAGGAAGCGGAACATTTTCTTTAGAAGCAACATTTGAAACATTACTTAGTAATAAGTCTAAAGTTTTAATTGTTACTAACGGAACTTATGGAAACAGACTTGTTAATATTTGTAAAAAAATTAGAAAGAATTTTATAGTTTTAAAATTTATTGAAAATGAAGTTATATCAATTGATAAAACTAAAAAAATTTTATCAAAAAACAAATCTATTTCACACGTAGCATTCGTGCATTGTGAAACTAGTAGCGGTATATTAAATCCGCTAAATGAAATAGCATTATTATGTAAAAAATATAAAAAAAAATTAATTGTTGACGCAATGAGCTCTTTTGGTGGAATAGATATAAATATTCAAAAAAATAATATAGACGCATTAGTTAGTTCAGCTAATAAATGTTTAGAAGGGATACCGGGTTTTTCTTTTTCAATAATTAAAAAAAATTCTTTGTCAAAATCTTATGGTAATGCAAATTCATTATCTTTAGATTTGTTTGATCAATGGAAGGGTTTTTTAAAGAATAGCCAATGGCGTTTTACTCCACCAACACATTCAGTTATTGCTTTATCATCTGCTTTAGAACAATTAAAAAAAGAAGGTGGTGTTAATAGTAGAAATAAAAGATATAAAAATAATTATTTTACACTTGTAAATGGTATGAAAAAAATGGGATTTAAATGCTATTTAGATAATAATCTTCATTCTCCAATAATAGTTAGTTTTCAAATGCCTAAAAATTCAAAATTTAATTTTAATTTTTTTTATAGCAATCTTAGTAAACTTGGTTTTATTATTTATCCTGGAAGTATTACTAATCAAAAAACATTTCGAATAGGATGTATTGGAAATATTTATCCTAAACATATAAAAATGTTATTAAAAGCAATCAAAAAGATACTTTTAAAGATGCACATTAAATTTTTATGAATATAATTTTTTTTAAAATAAGAAAATCATGTTAAGCGATAATCAAATTAAAGAATTTAAAAACAACGGTTTTGTTTGTATCCCGGGATTATTTGATAAGGCTGAAATAAAATTAATTTTAAAGTATACGGAAGAATTACAAAATGCTCCTGAAGTTTCAGGTAAAGAATGGAAATATTTTGAAAAAAGTAAAATTAATAAAAATAAAAGAGTTTTGGAAAGAATAGAGAATTTTTGTAAATACCATAAAGGATTTAAAGAACTTTGTACAAAAAATAAAATTATGCAATGTGTAAATGATTGTTTTGGAGAAAAAGGAATATTATTTAAGGATAAAATAAATTTTAAAATGTCCGGGGGCTCTGGTTTTAAACCTCATCAAGATTCCCAAGCTGGTTGGGATGACTATGCAAAATTTTATTTAACAGCAATGGTTAGCGTTGATAACGCTACGATTAAAAATGGATGTTTAGAATTTGCTTCTGGACATAATCAATCAGGTCTTATTGGTAAACTTTGGAAACCATTATCAGATATTGATATGAAAGATATGAAGTTTATTCCAATAGAAACTAAACCTGGAGATGTTGTTTTTTTTGATTGTTACGCACCTCATAAATCAAAAGAAAATTTAACAAGCAAATCAAGAAGAATTTTATATCTTACCTACAATAAGTTGTCGGATGGGGATCATAGAGAGAAATACTATAATGATAAATATAAAAATTACCCTCCTGATGTAGATAGAGATCCTAATAAGAATTATAATTTTAAAGTTTAATAATTTAATTTTCTAAAAATTTTTGAAATCTTCTCGAAACTTCTTTTGGATGAATAGTTGGTCTTCCTAAACTTTTAATAGAACCTTTTTCAATTTTTATATGTATAAAAGTAGGGCCAGACAATTTATTTTTTAAATTTGTTTTTATAAGTTTTGAAAAATTATTTAAATTATCTATGGAATATGAATTTTTATAACCACAATTTATAGCAACATTTGCAAAATCTACTGTCGAAGCATTTGTTAATTGTTGACCAGTTGAATCATGTACATTATTGTCTAGTAATATATGTATTAAATTATTTGGTTGATTTGCCCCAATAGTTGACATATTTCCCATTTTCATAAGCAATGCTCCATCACCATCTAAGACTACAATTTTTTTTTTTGAATTTAAAGCAACTCCTAAACCAATTGCGCTTGCACATCCCATAGAGCCAATTTGATAAAAATAATTTTTACAATCATTTAAACTAAATAATTCTCTCCCAGTTTTTCCAGTAGTTGCGATTACAGCAATTTTATCGTTAATATTTTTTTGTAATTCTTTTAAAACTTGAATTCTTCTTGGTAACTTCTTTTTTTTATAATAAAT
>Ga0209035_10000897_pt1 | contig 11906 bp, 7 predicted proteins | sample MarorgKNORR_S2LV_6_FD_188220 | JGI IMG/M metagenome (GOLD analysis project Ga0209035, IMG submission 188220) | Marine microbial communities from the Southern Atlantic Ocean, analyzing organic carbon cycling - AAIW_A/KNORR_S2/LV (SPAdes) (version 2) | ecosystem: Environmental > Aquatic > Marine >...
TTGAACTGTCCGATATCGTGAACCAATCTCTGGCGGATCCAAAAAAACCAATCTCATCAATAACCGCTGGGGACATCGCCGACGAGTCAACAGGAGTAACAATTCAAGGCGACCAACGAGTTCAGGATCAAGTGGAACGATTGTTGCTACGCCTGCTACAGTCAGAGAAACTACAAGCGATCGATGGTCTGGCAAACGAACGCGATGCGTGGGAACAATATCAACAAGATTCATCGTTGAACTTCCACCGCAAAACACCACTGGTTCGTATTTTGGCATATCTCAACAGCGAGACTGGACTCCATTTTCAAGTGAATTGGGATCAATTGTGGAAAGTTGGTTGGACACCAACGAGTCAAGTCACACTCGTAACGGACAATGAAACGCTACTCAGTGGCTTAGAGCAACTACTAACCTCTAACGGCCTGTCGTTTATTGCACGGGCAGACAATGTTCTTGAAATAACTTCCGTAAAACATGCATTCGAAACAAATCTGACTAGTTTTTACGATCTGACCAAAACCGACAAAACACGTCGCGATGCCTTGCTCACGACACTGCGCGACATGCAACAAACTCTTGATATTCGCATCATCGAAGAAGGCCCTGGCATGAAAACCATCATCAGCGCACCAGCGCCCGTACATCGCCAGATCGTACAAATCATTATGCCCGCTAAACCTGTCATTCCTAATAAGTAGGGTTGCCAGTTTTATCGCTTGTGTGCTTCCCACGACATATGACATAATATATTCGTCGCTCGCATACCCTCGAAATTTACTGTTTGTTTTTACACATAAAAACACTCCATGAAAATCCGCTGTCCCAATTGCCAAAGTCTCGCTGAAACGGCACACGACTCCGCGCTAGATAGTATTCATTGCGAGCAGTGCGAGAGTATTTTCTCAATCTTCGACCAAGACAACTTAGAAACGCTCGAGCACCAAGGTCGCATGACCACTAAAATCGGTCATTTTGAACTTGTCGAACAACTCGGTTCTGGTGGATGCGGCACGGTATGGAAAGCTAACGATTTAGAACTCAAGCGTACAGTTGCAATTAAGATTCCTCGCAAACGGTCCATTGGAAGTGACGGTGAAGAACAGTTTCTCCGCGAAGCCCGAGCGGTCGCTCAGCTTAATCACGCGGGAATCGTTACAATTCACGAAGTTGGTCGCGACGATGATCGCTTGTATATCGTAAGTGATTATGTAAACGGCGTTGACCTTTCCGAGTGGTTAACCGCTAAGAAAATGTCCGCTCAAGAGGCTGCAACGCTGTGCATATCCGTTGCCGACGCTTTGCATCATGCGCACGAGAAGGGCATCGTGCATCGCGATCTTAAACCAGCCAACATCATGCTCAATGTGGACAACACGCCGTTAGTAATGGATTTTGGTCTCGCCAAACGTGATATCGGTGAAGTTACCATGACCATCGATGGTCGTATTCTAGGTACGCCTGCTTATATGCCACCGGAACAAGCACGAGGCGAAGGGCATCAAGTCGATCGGCGAGCGGACATTTACTCACTAGGAGTCATTCTTTATGAATTGACGACCGGCGAGCGTCCATTTCGAGGTGCGGCCAAAATGTTGATGCAACAAGTCGTCAATGATGAACCAACTGCTCCTCGTAAATTAGTGGGCTCCATCGAGCGAGACATGGAAACGATCATTTTAAAATGCTTACAGAAAGACCCTGCCAGCCGCTATGATACAGCGTCCCATCTCGCCGCGGACTTGACGGCTTGGCTTTCCCACGAACCAATCACGGCTCGGCCCGTGGGGGTTTTCGGGCGAATTCGGCGATGGCGAAAACGCAACAAAGTCATTGCTAATATGACGCTGGCATTTTTTGTCATGCTTATCATGATGTTGCTGGCCGTATCCTCATTCGCCTTTAAAGCAGATAACAAAGCGGCAACACTGAATAGACAAAACATCAAATACTTAGCCGCTCAAGCAGAAAATGCTCGGCAAGACACGTCTATCGGATTGGTGCTGGATATGATTGCGCAAGCATCCGAACGAGACGGGAAACTGCCCGAGGAAGTGTTCTTCGAAGCCGCTTTGATTTCTGCTATTAGGACAGATGACAAAGGATCCCAGAAGGCTGCTGTTGAGTTTATCCGACGCGCAATGCTAGCAGGCGTTTTCGAGGATCCAGCTATGTTAAAACGCCTTGAAACTGAACCGCTTTTAGATTCGCTTCGCAAACGCGACAAATTCAAAGCTATCCTGAAGGAACTCGCCCAATAGGTAAGTGACCTATTCAACGTCCCCTCTGCCAACGTGCTAGTCGGATTTTTTCGGAAGAGCATCAATTGCTGCTCGACGCTCAGCAGCATTCAACACACCGTCACCATCAAAATCATACTTTTGCATCAGCCGCGTAGAATCCAAGCGGTTGCGTTTAACATTCAGAGAAAAAAGCCTGCGAGTATTTCCCGAGCGTTGCCTCAATTGCTGAAACGCTTGGCGTGCTGCTGCTCGTTCTTGATCGTTGAGAACACCATCACCATCTTTGTCAAATCGCTGGACTACTTGCGAGCCACTCTCCCGCCGCGGGTTGGCCGCGGGTTCGCCACTTGGCTTGTTGGTTTGCGGGCCAGTATTGTCTTGCATTTTTCGCTTTAATTGCGGATTTGCTTCGCGCATACGCGCCAACTCAGGAGCGTCCAGTCTGCCATTTTTATTGATATCGTACCGCTGTAACAACAACCGATATTGCTGCTGACGCTGCTCGGGCGTCATGTTTTGACGATTGTTGGGAGTTTGTGCACTACACATCGAGGTCCAGCAACTCGACCCAACTACCAAGGTTATTGCAATCAATATTTTCTGCATCTCATTCTCCAATACAACCCGCTAAGCGTATACTTAGTCCGTGGCTTCATTACTATTAAACAACAGTCTGACAATAAAGTTGCTATATAACAACATATAATCTTAAAAACCCATGTTCCAGATTCGATTTTAAGAAAGCAAAATAATTAAACAAAACCTTGCAGCGATTTAGGTGTTTAATATCCCCATAGCAGGGGCACTCATTACAACCTCTAGAGAAAATAGGTTATGAACTGCTATTCACTATCATTACGATACACTATGACAAAACTCCTAATCCCAGTTCTTTTTCTCGCCGTGTGGTGTTGCACACCGCTAGTCAGTTTTGCTCAATCGGCAGCAGAAGTTGCTCGAAAAATTGACGCGCTATTGATCAGCGAAACAATCGTTTCTCAAACCAATATTTGTGACGATGAGACATTCTTAAGACGCGCCTTTTTCGATATTGTTGGGCAACCCCCGTCACTTGAAGACGTACTTGTATACGGACTTGAACCGAGCGTCAATAAACGGTCGCTCCTGATTGAATTTCTATTATCGGATAAAACTTATGGTGCAAACTGGAGTCGATACTGGCGAGATGTCATTATGTATCGCCGCACGAACGATCAATCTCTACTTGGAGTTCCTGCATTAGAGTCTTATTTGACAGATGCATTGAACAGTGGCGTGAGTTGGGATCGAATCGCTGCGGGTTTTATAACGGCTACAGGCGATATCCAAAAAGATGGTCGAGCCGTTTTCATAGCGGCCCAACAGGGACGTCCGGAAGAGACCGTCTCAGAGATTTCACGCATTTTCTTGGGCATCCAAATTCAATGTGCTCAATGTCACGACCATCCAACCGATCGTTGGAAACAAGAACAATTCCATGAATTAGTGGCCTTTTTCCCCCGCGTCGCACTGCGACCACAACAGGAACCGCGGTCATTCATAGTCAATGCTACCGATTTTGTTGGTCGTCGTCGAACTCCCAACGCGAACAATCGATTTGTAGGAACTTTGGAACACACGATGCCCAACCTCGTTGAACCAACTCAACCTGGAAAAGTGATGACACCGAAATTCTTCGTTTCCGGACAAACACTACCTACCGGTACGACGGACGCTGTACGGCGTGATGCACTGGCACGTTGGATCACCTCGCCAGACAATCCTTGGTTCGCAAAAGCGGTAACCAATAGAGTATGGGCAGAACTGGTCGGCGAAGGGTTTTATGAACCCGTGGATGACATTGGGCCTGACCGCACACCCTCAGCCCCAAAAACAATGGACTACCTTGCCACTGAATTTACGCTGTCCGGTTACGATCTTAAATGGTTGATGCAGACGATCATGAGTACCCAAGCGTACCAACGAAGCAGCCTCGATCGCCGCAATTACGACCAGATTCCCTTCCAAGCGAACACGATTCAACCACTAAGATCTGATCAATTATTCGACAGTGTGATGAGTGTTTTTGAAATTTCAGACGCTGACAGCGAAGGTGCCGGACAGGGACTCAGACGCCTACAATCACCGCGCAACGTCTTTGCCGGTGTCTTTGGGTACGACCCGAATGACCCTCGTGGCGACGTCGCTGTTTCCATTCCTCAATCACTGGCCATGATGAACTCGACGTTCATCAACGAACAAATCCAAGCACGGCAGGGAACGATGCTTTATCGATTATTGCAAGAAGTACAATCGGATCGTGCGGCCATTCAGGAGTTGTATTTGCGAGTTTTATCACGCCGTCCCAACCGCAAAGAACTAAATACAAGTCTGGCATATATCAAACAAGTCGCCAATCGCGGGGAATCCTTTGAAGATCTTCTGTGGGCACTTCTAAATTCCGCTGAGTTCAAAACACGCAGATAACCGAACCCATCGCTACTTGAGAGTTTTTCAAGGGCTTTCCAAGCAGCACCAATTCCAATGAGGTACGAGCAGATGCCAACCAATAAAATCAACCGCCGCTCTTGGCTGCAAACATCCGCTATGGGATTGACGTCCGTAGCTGCCTGGAAATCACCGATCATTGCCAACGCAGACACACTACGTACGAATGCTAAAGCATGTATCCTGCTGTGGATGGGCGGCGGACCTAGTCAGTTCGAAACGTTCAGTCCCAAACCAGACCACGCAAACGGTGGTGAAACTATCGTTACGAGCACTGCAGTTTCTGGGATTCAAATCAGTTCACAATTACCAGCAACCGCAGCGGCAATGAAAGATATCTGCCTCATCCGCTCAGTGCATGGCCCCGAAGGTAGCCATCCACGCGCATCTTACGTTTCCCACACCGGATATTTGCCGACTGCCAGCGTCAAGCATCCCTCGCTAGGCGCTCATGTGACACATCACATCGGAGACCAAGAATCTGAACTCCCCTCCTTTGTGCATATTGGACGCAGCCGCGGTGTATACTCCGCAGGACTCCTCGGAGTGGAATACGATCCATTTATTCTCAACTCTGCAAATCAGATGCCGGCCAACACGGAGTTGTCCACATCGAAAGATCGTTTTGCTCGACGATTAGGTCTGTTAGAGAATCTTGAAAACGACGGATCAACCGAAGGGTCCAGACAATTTCTTAGGGCCAACCGCAATCTCTATGGAAAAGCATCCCGGCTCGTGCTGAGCCCTCAAATGGAAACCTTTGATATTACTCAAGAGCGTAGCGACGTACGTTCTTCCTACGGAGACGGCAATTTTGCCGCTGGCTGTTTGATGGCTCGCCGCTTGGTCGAAGCGGGCGTAACATTTATCGAAGTTGCATCTTCGAATTGGGACACACATTTTGACAATGCCTCGCGTACCAATACCCTATGCCAAGAAATCGATAAGCCCTACGCACAATTACTCGCGGACTTAAAACAGAGGGGACTGCTTGATACGACGCTCGTGATTTGGATGGGAGAGTTTGGTCGAACGCCTCGAATTAATAGCCGCGGGGGGCGAGATCATTACCCGCGATCATTTAATGTGGCTTTAGCGGGCGCTGGAGTGCAAGGCGGCCAGGTTATCGGCGCTACCGATGCCTCCGGAACTAACATTACGGATCAACCCGTTTCCGTAAACGACCTGTTGACAACTATCTATGATGCGTTGGGTATTGATTCCTTCCACGAGAACATGAGTCGTATCGGTCGGCCAATCCGGATCGTCGAAGATGGTGAAAGCGTCGATGGAGTGCTTTAGCAAATACTTCGTAAACAGCAGCATTTGAGCGACTGGCGGAAAAAAGAATGAAAGATTTTAATTAGTAGGGGTAGTCCCGACCGATGCTCTGCCTATAATACCGACGAATGGTTAAAGGCACCATTTATCAAAAACAACGATACTTTTAACGTATAAAAATGATCAACTGCACAGTAAATTTTGCTTTCTTTTTTAGCTACCCGTGGCAACGCGGGGCTAATAGGAATGCGTAGTTTATTCTGCAAGTTAACAAATCGTTAACAGAAAAACAAAAAAACATCCTAAAGCCCCGATGAAAACAGTCATCGGGGCTTTTTTCGTCTACTTATAAAACAGGGAATTTGGTATCTCATGACTATATCAAAAACAATACTTGAAGCAGATTTTAAAACTCCGGTCGTCAGAGTGCAAAAAACCGTAACTAAGCACCTTAAGAAGGGAAGTATAGAAGGCATGATTGTTGTAATGAAAAGTGGCGCTTCGGCCGAAGAAATATCCGCAATGGCTCTACGAGTTGAATCTCTAGGGTTGAAAGCTCACATAATTGAGGGAACCGAACGAACGGTGATTGCTGCCGTCGGTGAAAAGCGCGAATCCACCAAAGAGGCGTTAGCAGCGGGTGCAGGTGTAGACGAAATTCTACCAATCCTCGCACCATACAAGATTGCCAGTAAAGAAGTTAAACCTGATCCAACGATCATTACCGCGGGCAGCCTCGTTGTCGGCGGTAACAAAGTTGGCATGATCGGTGGTCCTTGTAGCGTCGAATCGGAAGAGCAATTAATGGAAGCAGCTCGAGCGGTGAAGGCCGCGGGCGGAACGGGTTTGCGCGGCGGAGCGTTTAAACCTCGCACAAGCCCCTACAGCTTCCAAGGCATGAAAGAAGAGGGATTAAAAATATTAGCAAATGCGCGCGAAGAAACAGGTTTAGCCGTCGTGACCGAAGTCTTGGCGACTGAAGATGTTGATTTGGTTGCATCGTATACGGATGTTTTACAAATTGGTGCTCGCAATATGCAAAACTATCGTTTGCTAGAAGCAGTTGGCAATACGGAATGTGCTGTCATGCTTAAACGTGGCGCGTCGGCAACAATGGATGAGTTCCTGTTAGCTGCAGAGTACATCATGAACGAAGGTAACGCACGTGTGATGTTGTGTGAGCGAGGTATTCGCACGTTTGAATCGCACACTCGCTTTACGCTGCCGCTGGCCTCAGTAACCTACCTGAAAAACAAGACGCATTTACCAATCGTGATTGATCCCAGTCACGGCACCGGTCATGCATATTTGGTACCGGACATGGCGGTCGCTGCGGTAGCCATCGGCGCAGATGCGTTGATCATTGAAATGCACCCTCGACCCGAAGAAGCGATGAGTGATGGCTATCAATCCCTGACGCCAGAACAATTCGAAGACACCGTAGGCCGCTGCCGTGTTATCGCCGACGCCATCGGCAAGCAAATGTAGATACTGTCGCGGCAACATGTTTATGACGACCGGTCGTCGTCTCCAAAGCTGGGTACGGTTTCTGCCAGACGCAGGAGCTGATTGTATTTAGCTAAGCGTTCACTGCGGACGATCGAACCGATTTTGATTTGGTCTCCTGCGGCTGCGGTGGCAAAGTCCGCCAACGTATCATCTTCCGTTTCACCACTGCGCGCCGACACTACCAGTTTCATCCCAGCTCCCCGCGCCACAGCCATCGTTTCGATCGTCTCACTGATGGTCCCAATCTGGTTCACCTTGACCAACACACTGTTCGCAGCACCGCACTGAATCCCCTTTCTCACTCGTTTCGCATTGGTCGTAAATAAGTCGTCTCCCACGATCATAATGCGATCACCGAGCCGCGCATTTAGTTGTTGCCATCCCTCCCAATCCTCTTCGGCCAACCCATCTTCGATGCTAATAATGGGGAACGCCTCGACCCATTCTTCCAGCATGTCAATCATTTCGGCGGTTGTTAGAACCCGTCCACCGGCGGCTTGCAAATGATACATCCCATCACGGTAAAAATGAGTTGCGGCTACATCCAACGTCAGCGCGACTTGTTCGCCGGGAATCAGTCCCGCTTCTTCAATTGCCTGAGCCACGATTGCCACTGCATCTCGATTGTTAGTTAACTTCGGGCCATAGCCACCTTCATCGCCGACCAAGAATCCCTCATACCCACGCGATATCAACAATTGCCCCAAGCATTTATAAACTCTCACGATCCACTCGAGGCAAGTTACATAATCCGCCGCACCAACTGGTGCAATAAGCACATCTTGGAAATCCAAATTCCCACCGGCGTGTAATCCTCCTGAAATCATGTTTGTCTGCGGCAATGGAATTCGCGGCGCCGGAAACAACTCTGGGGAATATCCAAGTTTGGCCGTTTGCTCAACAATAACGTGGTGAAGGTGCTGATAAAGTGGTATTCCCTGGGTTGCTGCCCCGGCGCGAGCCGCTGCTTGGGATACCGCGATCATGGCGTTCCCACCGAGGTTGCACTTTTGTTCCGTACCATCTAACTCCAACATCTGGTCATCAACCGTTTTTTGATCAGTAGCGTCCACTCCGCACAGTGCCGCATGTATTAATCCATTGACATTTTCAACCGCCTGCAATACCCCCTGGCCATCATAACGACTTGCATCACCGTCTCGCAATTCAAGCGCCTCAGCAGCCCCGGTAGACGCCCCCGAAGGAGCAATCGCTCTACCCACCACACCGGAGGCTACACGCACTTCCGCTTCTACTGTTGGTCTGCCACGGCTATCCAGAACCTCTCGGCCAACCACTCTTGTTATTGAACTCGACATAACAACACAATCGCTCCTGTAATTCATTAACCTAACGAACTATCCAACATCTAAGAAAACATATCTCAAACAATCTCGGGATCCCAGACATTCTCAACACGTTGGACGCCCTCAAGCAATAGACGCTTGCCAAGTTGCCTTACAGTTTCTTGGTGTTCAGGATCTAACAGATACTCTACCGGACTTTTCCCATCCACTCTAGCGACCAAGCACGCACCAAGGTTGGTACAACTACGCCGCTCGATTTCCGCGACCGCTGCTGCGCCAACTCGCGGCAACAACACTCGCTGATACTCTTCAATAAAAAGCTGCACCATCTCCGCATATTGCCCAGCCAGGGACGACTGACGAATCGACTTAATTACTAGATGCGTCAAGAAGAATCCCAAATCAAAGGCTGGGTCGCCGTAATGACCAACTTCATAATCCAACAACATCAACCGAGTAACTTCAGTATCGTCCAGCAACATATTTTTTGGGCTAAAATCTCCGTGCACCAGACAATGTCGATGACTAGCTAGGTCAACCACCAAACCGTCAACTGCCGGTCGCAGTGCAGGGTGAACTCGAGCAATTTGTCGATAATATGGATCGATTCGCAATTCTTCGAAAAACTCTTGGTCTGCAACTTGTTCGGCTATTTCAGAATCTTCCCACGACCCGCTATGCAGTGTCCCGAGTAACCAACCAACACTTTTAAATATTTCAGCGTCGAGTTCACCTGCCAGCAAATCCTGCTTCCATTCTCTAGCATTGCCTTGCATCGCCGTCATCGCGTAAACATAATTCTCGCGATCTTCAAAAAGTATTTCCGGAACGACGCTGTGGCAGGTCAGCGCATGGGCTTTATCCGCCAACATCCGATTACTAATTTGCAGCACATCCATTTCACGAAGCACTCGCGTCACACTGCAAAACCATGGCTGCTCGACGGCAAGTTGTTCCCGCGCCTGCTTCAGGACCCAAGGCTCTTTGTCGTCAGAAAACTCTACCAACAATACCCGATTGGAGACGCCGCCGAGTAACTGCCGAACCTGCACGTCACTCACACTCGCAATAACTTCTTGGTCGACTAAATACTGCCCAACCGTATCAACTTCTAGAATAAACATGATTTCACAATGAACTCTGACGCCTAATGGTTGACAGAAATTTTCGTCGACGATTCTGCACTTCCTGTAGCGGGTCGATTACCCTTTCCACCAAATATCTACCACTTTACTTGGTGTGTCGCCATAAGTCGCTGCAAATGCCACATCAAACTTAGCACCGTTTTGCAACGCCTTTGTTAAAGCGTTAAACCGCTGCGGATTCGCCATGAGAAACTCAACATAGCTGTAGGCAACAAGCGATGCATCTTCGCCGCCTAATTTACCGGTAATGAAGTCATCCGGTTTCGTCATCTTCGCAACTGCGGAGGCAACGTTTTTCTTCCAGTCTTGAATACGGGTATCCGCTTTGACGACACGGGCAGCGATCACCCGCGACATGCCATTGGAAAACCAGCGTGGCACTACCCCCAGCGACTGCGCGTAAATCCCAGCAACTTGTTCGGCCACAATGCCATCAATAACATCATCGCCTCGCGGAACCAGCAACGCTCCGTAGGCATCGACAATATCATAGCGAAAATGTCCCCGCCATTCCCTCGGCAACGTTCGCTTCTCGACCATCTGTCCAAATTCACTGTAGTCATAGCGTTGGTTGAAAAAGAACAGTGAAACACGCCCTTTGATAAAGGGCTCACTTTTGGAGACCTTCAATGCGACTTGAACTTTCCCCATCACCGCCTCGGCCTGTTCACCAAACTTCTTTAATTGCGATTCAGTCAACGATCCGATTATATAAAAGTTGTCTGTTTCAACGGATTGACTGTTGATTCCCGACATACTCAGCTTCCAGTTATTTTGGGCGATTCCTACTCGCTCGGCGGCTAATTGCTCATGCGTGTACTTTTCGGTACGAGCGATTGCCACAACTCGACCCAAACTTTGGTCAAACGACAAACCGTCAAATGTCGCACCTTCGGTAATCCATTTTGAAATCAACTCCATTTGCGCGTCATCAAATGGGTCACCGTTAGCCGGCATCCTTTGACCTCCGCCGGTACCTAAGAGCTTCTTGATGATATAACTCTCAGCCGGATTGCCTGGCAATACCGCAGGCCCATTGTCACCACCTCGTAACATTCCGGCAAACGTTGTCAGATCAAAACGGCCACTGGGACGACGCCCAAGTCCATGACAGCTTGCGCAGTGTGTTAACAGCAGCGGTGCTATATCATTTTTAAAACTTACCGTCTCGTTCCCTTTAGAGAACTCTGGTTTTACAACTGGCAGATCGCCGACACTCGCGTCCGGATTCAATTCCGCTAAATTTTTCTTTTTATCTTCACCATCAAATTCAGCGCCCTCGGTTATCCACTTTTTCAACACGTCCAACTCAATCGCGGTTACAGACAAGCCACCACGAGGCATGGCTCCTTCTTCAATAACCTCAATAATTCTGCTGCCAATCGCATCTTTCGGAAAAATAACGACGCCAGCGGCCGCCCCTTTCATCAGGGTTTCGAAGTCCGCCATACTAAACATCCCCCGCGCGTTGCGAATATGGCAGTTACCGCATTTGGCCGTTAAGATCGGTACAACATGGTTCACGAAACTAATCTTGCCGTCGGGAACTTTAGTTAACATGCCCTTAGCGGGCATCGGCACGGGCTTAGCAATCATCGGTTCTTTAAGTTCCGGTAGGCTTACGCCTTCGAGTTCCAACAGCGCATGCGCTTTTTTCAATGAATTGAAAACTTTGGAAAACAGAGACATCATCTGATCCGTAGGTTCCTTCATCGCTTCATCGAATTTTTTCTGAACTTCAATTACGACATCAGCCGATTCATTGAACTTGCCTTGAGCAAATAGATTGCCTGCTTTTTTAACCGCCGTCCGCAGTTCCAGTTCAACCTTACGTTGTTGAGGGGTGACTTGAGCCATTACCGCTGTACTAGCGGTGCTCCAAATTGCGACAACGGCAAGCAGCATCAAAAGATATTTTCGGGTTAAGTGAATCA
>Ga0209035_10000899_pt1 | contig 11887 bp, 8 predicted proteins | sample MarorgKNORR_S2LV_6_FD_188220 | JGI IMG/M metagenome (GOLD analysis project Ga0209035, IMG submission 188220) | Marine microbial communities from the Southern Atlantic Ocean, analyzing organic carbon cycling - AAIW_A/KNORR_S2/LV (SPAdes) (version 2) | ecosystem: Environmental > Aquatic > Marine >...
CTAGGGGAATGGGTTTGATTATGCAGGCAGAGATTGAGATGGAGCGAACTCAGGCAGTCGCAGTCGATCTCGATGCCATACGCTCTGATGCTCTCAAGGCTGTGAAGCGTGCCGAAGAGGTTACCCTCGACGCACTCGGTCCGAGGAAGGCCTTCGAGGCCGGCGATAGGGAGGCCAAGCTTGGCTCGCCCCGTGAGGCCGAGTTATTGTACCGACGCGCTAAGGAGAAGGCTGCGCTGATTGAGGAGCACTGGCAGAGAGCAGCAGACGCGATTGCCGAGTCAGTGGCTGCGATAGGAGACCACACCGGCCATCAGGCCGATGCAGTGAGAGACATACTCAGAGCAGCCGAGGAGGCGTTGCAGGCAGAGGAGCCCAAGGAGGCCCTGCACATCGCCTCATCAATTCCCGAACATCTCGAGAGCCTCGGCTCCTCCGGGGAGGCCGCAGCCAAGTCGCTGAGCGATGCCGAGCACGCGGTGGCGGCGGCCGAGGACGATATCCAAATAGTCACGAAGGATCGGTTGGAGCAGGCTCGCAAGGCCATTGATTCGGGCGATTCCGCTCTTGCGAAGGGCCTTGCTGACAGTGTTCTGAGGGACGTGCGAGCAACCTCTGACGCGATGCAGGAGGTGCAGCGGGCACTGCGTCAGAGCAAGCAGATTACAGCTGGCTTCCCCAGCGGCGCGGCAGCCGAGGAGTGGGAAGTTCGCCTAAAGCAGGTTGATGCCTCAGCTGAGGCCGGTGAGTGGACATCCGCTGCCGAGGAGTTGCGATCCCTCGCCGCTGATTTACAGGCCCTCCAAGTGCAGATGAGCGAAGCTGAGGAACTGCTCGCATTCGTCGAGCAGGAGTGGATGAGTCTGCGTCGCAGGCTCGATTCGTCATCTATTGGACCCGCAGACCAGACTCGAATGGAGACAGAAGGAGCAGTGAAGTCCGCCCGTGAGGCACTCAAGGAGGGAGAAATGAGCACTTGTCTTTCCGCCCTCGGTCGAGCCGACGCGTTGATTGAGAACCTGCGCCGGCGGGTCTGAGGAATGGAAATGCGGAATTCGACTTTTCCAGTCGCCTTGATTTTCATGCTTTCGATTGCTTCGGGATGCACCGGTATCTCGGATGACGATGGAGACGGCATTGCAGATGCAGATGACAACTGCCTCACTACCCTAAACCCCGATCAGAACGACCTTGATTCAGATGGTGCAGGTGATGCCTGCGATGAGGATGCAGACGGTGACGGTGCTACAGGCACTGACGATGCATTCCCGCTCGATTCCAGAGAGACCAGCGATTTCGATGGAGATGGGATAGGTGACAATTCCGACGTGGATCGCGATGGGGACGGGGTGAACAACCCGAAGGACGCATATCCCTCCGACCCCAGTGAACAATTCGACACCGATGGTGACGGTATTGGTGACAACACAGACGTCGATGACGATGCAGATGGCCTAGACGATGAGATTGACCCGTTCCGTCTGACACCATCCTCCTCGCTGGCTGAGGACGGACCCTTCAGTGTCGGGACAGATGATTTCTCCTTCACCTCATCCAACAATCTTGAGATTACCGTCCAGGTCTGGTATCCGACTTCGGATTCCAGCGGCGAGCGGGTAATCTACGACAACATCTACCCGGGAATCGCATGGGACTCGCCGACTCCTGACTGCAGTGAGGCCCACCCTGTCGTTCTATACAGCCACGGCACCGGCTATGGCCTGCGCTGGATGTCCGCTTTTCTTTCTGAGTGGTTGACTGGTCATGGTTTCATCGTGGTCGCACCGGATCACCCGTACGACAACCTGTTTGACGCAGATAGCGCCAGGCTCCCTCAGACGCTTCTGCGCAGACCCATCGACATCCACGATTCCTTCGATTGGATAGCCGAACAGTCCAGTGGTTCCGGACTGTTCAGTGGGTGCATCGACGCCGAAGCGGGTTATGCCGTGGTGGGGCATTCAGGCGGGGGATTCACAGCTCTTGCAGCCTCGGGGGCAACTATCGATATTGATTTCCTGACATCGAGTTGCGAGGAGTCTTACGAGTTCTTCTGCGTCATGCGCGATTCCTGGCTTGAGGATCATCCAGATTCGAAGACCATCGATATCAGTGATGATCGAATCTGGGCAACGATAGCCTTAGCCCCGTGGGACGCATTCGTCCTCAACAGTGGTCTAGCCTACCTGCGCAGTCCAGTCATGGTTCTGACAGGGGATGAGGATGCTACGACGAACCTGACGCAGGTCTCAGCTATCGCAGGAGAGATAACCCGTCTCGATCTCCAATTTGGCATCATTCTGGGCGCCGGTCATTACCACTTCTCACCGATAGGGTGCGACGCCTACGGCTGTGACAACCAACTCGACATCAACGTGACTACCGAATTGACCAACATGAGCTCGATCGTGTTCCTAGCTAGAATCCTCGATTGGCCCGGTGCCGATGCCCTCACCCTGCCGCAATCGGAATTCATCGAATGGCAGTGAACATTAGCGCTCCGGAGCAGGACGGCATCGATTCAGGGATTAGAGTAGCAGTAGGGACAATGCTCGTTGATTACGTAATGCTCGGATAACTGTTCTTCTGAAGACAAGGGCTCTCGGCACCTGAAACACATCACGAACCCTGTCTCATCCAGTTGATGATTCAAAGCTACTCTCTGGTCGAACACGAAGCAGTCACCACTCCAATGGGAGCCACCGCACTCCTCCAAGTACCCGAGAATTCCTCCCTCGAGCTGCCTGACATCCTCGAACCCGGCTTTGAGCATGACAGCGGATGCCTTCTCACAGCGAATACCTCCGGTGCAGTACATCACCAGCGTCTTCGACTTGTACTCGTCAGGCAGAGACTCGATTGCATCAGGGAAATCCCTGAACGAGGGTATGTCGAGCTCTATCGCGCCATCGAAGGTGCCTACTCTAGTCTCGTAGTCGTTCCGAGTGTCGAGCACCACGACGTCCTCGCCCTCATCGAGCATCTGCTTGAACTCCATGGGCGATATGTGCGGACCGGTGAACTCTGCTGGCCTGATGTCATCCCTTCCGAGAGCAATTATCTCTTGCTTGCGTTTGACGAGCATCCTACGGAACGGTTGGTATTCTGTGTGACTGACTTTAGTTGGGATGCCTACGAAGCGAGCGTCGGACTCAAGGTGATGCAGGAAAGATTCGGTGGCTTCCTGGGTGCCCGCGAGGAAGAAGTTGATTCCGTTGGGACTCAGAAGTACAGTTCCTTTGAGCCCCAGTTCGAGACAGCGCTCCAGCATCGGTTCGCGGAGCTCGTCTCTGTCGGGTAGATTGACGAAGCGGTAGCCGGCGATGTTTACGATCATGCCTGTCCCTCACTCCGGAGGCACAATCCCGAGTTCAGTGCTACGGTTGGTTATCTCGGCAAAGATTTCCGCTACGAACTCGTCCAACGTGACTCCGTTGCGCTGGTTGCTGTTACGCCCCCGGATGGAGACAGTACCATTCTCCGACTCCTCGTCGCCGATGATTACCATGTAGGCCGGTCGCTGCGTCCGGTGCATACGGATCTTCTTGCCAATGGTGCTGTCCGAGTCGTCGACGCGGACTCTGACCCCTGCCTCGTGCAGGGCATCAGACACTCTAGCAGCGTGCTCCTTGTGCTTCTCGGAGATGGTAATGACCTGAACTTGAACAGGAGAGAGCCAGGTCGGGAAATTCCCTGCCCAGTGCTCAGTCAGGAATGCGACAAACCTCTCGTGCGTCGATAGCGGCGCGCGGTGGATGACGAAGACCTCGCCGTTCTCCGCACCAGTCTCGTCCTTGTAGGTCAGGGCGAACCTCTCCTTAGCAGCGAAATCGAGCTGAATGGTTGACATCGATTCCTCGCGACCTATCAAGGTAGTAAATTGGATATCGACCTTGGGACCATAGAATGCAGCCTCGTCGACTGCTTCGACGTATGGGACGCCGAGGCTGTCCAGTATGTTCCTGAGATAGTTCTCGGTGGCAGCCCAGTTCTCGGGCTGGTCGATGTACTTCTCAGAGTTAGCAGGATCCCAAAGAGAGAGCCGGAAGTGGTAACTCTCGAATCCGAAGGCAGCATAGTAGTCTTGCACCATTCTGATATTGTCAGCGAATTCTTGCGCTACCTGGTCGAGGGTGCAGTAGATGTGGGCATCGTTCATCGACAGCATCCTGACGCGCAGTAGCCCGGTGAGAGTTCCAGAGAGTTCGTTTCGGTAGACAGTACCGTACTCGGCGATGCGCAAGGGCAAATCGCGGTAGGAACGTTTCTTGTTGCTGTACACGAGATGGTGCATCGGGCAATTCATCGCCTTCAGGTAGTATGTCCCGTCGTCCATCTCCATTGGGGGGTACATCGAGTCGGCGTAGTGCGGCAGGTGCCCACTGGCCTCAAACAGTTGTTGCTTGGCGAGAACCGGGGTAGTAACTCTGACGTAGCCATAGGCTTCCTCGGTCTCGACCGCGAACCGCTCAATCTCAGACTTGATGATCTCGCCGTTCGGTAACCACACCGGTAGCCCCTTGCCGATGAGTTCGTCAATCATATAGAGATCCATTTCCTTGCCGATTTTCTTGTGGTCGCGCTTAGCCGCCTCTTCCAGTTGTCGCACCCTCTCCTGCAGCGCCTCTTTGCTCGGGTAACACATACCGTAGATCCGAACGAGGGACTCGCGCTTACTGTCAGCCCTCCAGTAGGCCTGGCTGGTGCTGGACAACCTGAACCAGCGCAGATGCGAGGTACTGGGTACGTGCGGGCCACGGCACAAATCGACGAAGTCGCCCTGACGGTAAGCAGACGAACCTACGTCGTGACCAATCTTGTCGTCCATTATCTCAAGTTTGAACGGGTTCGATGCGAACATCTCGCGCAACACGTCGTTGCCGTGATCCTCGCGGATGATTGCATGGTTGGCTCGAACGTGTTGGCTCATCTTCTTCTCAATCGCTCTGAGTTCCTCGTCACCAATCGGGTCCATGTGGAAGTCGTAGTAGAAGCCAGTCTCAATCGGCGGGCCGATGGTCGGCTTGGCATCAGGGAACAGTTCAGTCACGGCCTGAGCTAGCAAGTGCGCGCAAGAGTGGCGCAGGATGTACAGACCCTCCTCGGAGTCCCCAGTGATGATCTCGACACCACAATTGGAATCGAGGATGTGCGAGAAGTCTCGCTCGCTGCCGTCGACTAGGGCAGCGACGGCACCGGACTTCTTGCCGTGGACATTCACGACGACCTCGCCGACTGTGATTCCCGAGGCGTACTCATGGACGCCAGCGGCACCGACATCAATCGAAATCATCGCCATCTAAGGTGTCCTCAGCGCGTTGGCGAGGCACATTGGATATGAAGCCAATCGCGAAAAACAGGCCGTAGGCCTGAATCATTCGAGTACGAATTGGGTACCAGCGGTGCCAGCAACCATGCCCTGCATGTCCGTGAGGGCCCCTATCACCGCTCTGCCACCTGAGCGGCGCACGAAGCCACAGGCCGCCTCCACCTTGGGTCCCATCGAACCCTCTTCAAACTCGTACTGCTCTATCTGCTCGGGTGTGATTCTCTCAATCCTGCGAGCATCTTCGGTCCCCCAGTCGAGATAGACGCCATCGGTGTCAGTAGCGAGGATGAGCAGGCCCGCGTCGAGCTCGAAGGCGAGCAGCGCGCTGGCCCTGTCCTTGTCAATCACCACCTCGACACCCTTGAGCGTCCCGTCCGGCTTGTACACAGTCGGTATGCCACCGCCACCCGCGCAGATTACGGTGGCGCCGTTCTCGAGCAGCCAGTGAATCGGCCTCATCTCGAAGATCCTCTGGGGCTCAGGGGATGCCACCACCCTCCTCCAATACTCGCCGTCGGGAGCAACACTCCACCCCTTCTGTTCGGCCAGCGTCTTAGCCTCCTGCTCGCTGTAAACCGGGCCTATCGGCTTGGTCGGGTTGTCGAATGCAGGGTCCTCGGGATCGACCTCCACCATGGTCAGGATGGTCGCCAACGGCTCTTCCATCGGAAGCAGGTTGCCGAGTTCTTGTTCGATCATGTAGCCAATCATCCCCTCAGTCTGGGCCCCTAGGATGTCGAGCGGGTACTCTTCGACTTCTTCGTAGGCCGCCGACTGCAACGACAGCAGCCCGACCTGTGGTCCGTTACCGTGAGAGATGACAAGCTGGTAGTCGTGTGCCAGTGGAGCCAACGCCTTGGCGGCTATCGCCACGTTGCGGCGCTGGTTCTCAGCCGTCAGCGGCTGACCGCGTTTCAGAAGTGCATTGCCTCCAAGTGCCACTACGACCCTCATGAGTCTGGCGCGGAAGCGTGAAGCGATAAGAACACGCGCCCTTTGGCATGTCCATGGTGCGTCTTGGGCTGTTGGCCAATCCCGACGCCGGGCTAGGCGGCAGGCTGGGTCTGAAGGGCTCAGACGGTCAGGCCGAGTTAGCACGATCCCTGGGGGCCGAAGACCGCTCAGGACCTCGACTGACCCTGATGCTTGAGCACTTCTCCAAGCTCCACAGAGCCAGCTTCGATGACATCGAGTGGCTGACTAGCGAGGGCAGGATGGGTACCGATTGGCTTCCAAAAGGAGTCAAAATCGGCGCTATCAGCACAGTTCACTCATCTTCAGGTGGCACTTCCGCGTCCGACACTGCCGTAGCGGTGACGGCTCTCCTCGAGAAAGGCATCGACCTGCTGGTCTACGCTGGCGGTGATGGCACCACGCGCGACATCATCGCCGCATTGGAGTCGGCCGGTCATTCGAAGACTCCAGTAATCGGAGTCCCGACCGGAGTCAAGATGCACTCCGGCTGCTTTGCCGCCTCTCCGAGGGCCGCTGCAGAGGTACTTTCTGCATGGCTCAACGACGATTTGCTGCTGGCTAGTACCGAGGTGCTGGATCTCGACGAGGAACGCTATCGGAAGGGCGAGTGGGTAGTGCAGTTGTACGCCGAGGCGATGACACCCGCCAGTCCGCGCTGGATGCAAGGCTCTAAGCAACGCATCGAGGCTACCGGTGAGGAGGACACCACAGAGGGGCTGGCCGACCACATTGGAGAACTCATCATCAATGATGAGAGGCTCGTCATCTGGGGCTCAGGGGGGACATTGCGGGCCATCGGAGAGAAGAACGGCTTTGAGCTGACCAATCTCGGTATCGACGCTACTAGGGGCACAGAACAGGTTGGGATCGACCTAGATGAAGCAGGTCTACTGAAGATTCTCTCATCACACACAGGACCGATCACACTACTGCTTTCCCCTATGGGGGGTCAGGGTTTCTTGATTGGCAGAGGTAATCTGCAACTTTCCCCGGAGGTCCTGCGCGCGGTCGGCATAGACAGTATACTCGGGGTTGTGACTCCAGCCAAGCTGTTGACTGTCAGGAGGCTACGCATCGAGACCGGTGATGCCGAGCTCGATGCGGAGTTCGCGGCCAAGCGCTACATGAAGGTCCTACAGGGTTACAGGACCACCAGAGTTCTGCCGGTGTCAGTCGACTAGATCTCCAGCCCACATGCCGCCTTCATCAGACCGAGGAAAGGCGGACTGGGTCTGCCCGGGCGCGATTTGAACTCGGGATGATACTGGGTCCCGACGAAATAGGGGTGGTCGTCGAGCTCCATTATCTCGCAGCGCTGCCCAGTTTCGTCCTTGCCCACATATCTCAAGCCGGCACTTTCAATCTGCTCGATTAGTTCGGGATTGACCTCGTAGCGGTGGCGGTGGCGTTCATCTACGTGATTGGCGCCGCCATACAGACGACGCATCTTGCAGTCATCGACGAGGAACGGAGTGGGCTTTGTCCCCAGACGCATGGTGCCTCCCATATGGGTCTTGGAGATCTCCGGCATGAAGACTACAGCCTGGTGAGGGGTGTCTTCGTCAAACTCCGTCGAGTTCGCTCCTTCCATCCCGAGGACGTTGCGGCAGAACTCGATGGTAGCTACCTGTAGACCTAGGCAGACGCCGAGGTATGGCACCTTCTCGGTCCTAGCGTACTCTGCAGCCTTGATCTTACCCTCTATGCCCCTGACGCCGAACCCCCCTGGGACTAGGACGCCATCCGCGCCCCTGAGGAGTTCCCATGCAGCCGCGTGAGCCTCGGGGTCGGCAGTAGCACTGTCGTCGTCGAGGTCAGCTGACTCTATCCAGTCGATGACGAGCTTTCGGTTGACTGCGTAGGAAGAGTGCTGCAGGGCCTTGATGACGCTTTGGTATGAGTCCGACAGTCCAGTGTACTTCCCCACCATAGCGATGTTAACCTCATCCTCGACGTTGTCAACGCGGTCTGCCATCGCCTTCCACTCAGCGAGCAGAGGACGTTCTGCGACTGGCTTGAAGCCGAACCGCTCGGCTAATACTCCGCTGACACCCTGTTCCTCGAACATGAGAGGAACTCGGTAAATGTTCGAGACGTCGTGACAAGACACCACTGCCTCCTTGGATACATGGCAGAATGCGGCGAGTTTTGAGCGCGTATCATCGTGCAGTGGATTTGCCGATCTGCAAACGAGTATGTCGGGAATGATTCCCAGCCCGCGCAACTCCTTCACAGTGTGCTGAGTTGGTTTGGTTTTCTGCTCACCGACCGGTCCCATCACAGGGACCAGACTAACATGGACGAAGCAGATGTTGTCTCTGCCTACTCTGAATTGGAACTGCCTGAGAGCCTCGATGAAAGGAGCACTTTCTATGTCTCCAACGGTCCCCCCTAACTCTATCACACAGGCATCGGGAGTACCGTTGTTGCCATCACTAGACTGGTGCGCGACCCTCTCAATCCACTCCTGAATCTCATCGGTGATGTGGGGGATGACCTGCACGGTCTTGCCGAGATAGTCACCCCTCCGCTCGCGTTCGACTACCGTGGCGTACACCTTACCGGTGGTGATGTTGTTGTCCCTTGTCAGAGCTATGTCTAGGAACCTCTCGTAGTTACCTAGGTCTAAGTCGACTTCTCCTCCGTCATCGAGAACGAAGACCTCCCCGTGCTCGAACGGACTCATGGTCCCAGCATCGACATTGAGATATGGATCTATCTTCACCGAAGTGACGCGCAGTCCAGCGGATTTGAGCAGGACGCCTATGCTACTCGCAGTGACTCCCTTACCGAGTCCTGACAGTACACCTCCCGTGACAACAACATATTTCATGCAATCAACGGGGTCTGAAGCCGTTGAGTCTCGCATATCAAGGTTGGCTATGTGACTCGGTGACCCGAACTACTCCATATTCAAGTATCGTCTGAATAACCGGAGTGCATGGCCGAGCCCCCTGGAGCCAAAATTCTGGTAACTGGTGCTCTGGGGCAAATCGGAACTGACCTAGTCGAGGCCTTGAGGGGCCGGCACGGTAGTGACTCGGTGATCGCCTCGGATGTTCGCGAGGTGCCCGGGCACCCATTACTCGAGGACGGTCCGTTCCGACTACTCAGCGTACTAGACGGGGATGGCATGGACTCGGTGGTAAGGGAGGAGGAAGTCGGTGAGATATACCACCTCGCTGCGATTCTTTCGGCCACCGGAGAGGAGAAACCCGAACTGTGCCAGAGGGTCAATGTCGGTGGCACTATCACCGTGCTGGAGGTCGCCAAGGAATATGGTCTGCGGGTATTCTCGCCGTCTTCGATAGCGGTCTTCGGCCCCGATACCCCGAGAACCGCTCCGCAAGTGACACCACTCAATCCTACCACCACCTATGGCATGACCAAAGTCACTGGGGAGGTGATGGCACTGAACTACTGGAAGCAGTACGGCGTGGATGCCCGAGGGATTCGGTACCCAGGTTTGATCTCTTGGAAATCACCACCTGGAGGGGGAACTACCGATTATGCAGTAGAGATCTTCCATGCCGCACTCAATGAGAGGCATTACGACTGCTTCGTTGGCCCCAATACGAGACTTCCCATGATGTACATCGACGATGCCATCAGGGGTACGATGGAACTGATGGAGGCCCCCTCTAACTCTATTGGACCATCTAGGGCCGGATACAACCTCTCTGGGATGTCTTTCACCGCTGGGGAGCTGGCTAATGCGATATCTGAGAGGGTGGATGGCTTCACCTGTGAGTTCAAGCCCGACGAGCGCCAACAGTACGCCGACTCTTGGCCCGATGATGTTGACGATTCGACGGCTCGCGAGGATTGGGGATGGAAAGCTGAATACGACTTGGGTCGGATGGTCAACGAGATGTTGGACAGGCTGAATGATCAGTCCTGATCCTCCATCTCACTCTGCCAGTCAGGAGTCTGAGCATCTTGCTTGGCCCAGAGCACATCATCAATCCTCAGCACGCTGTTGGCAGCCTCAGTGGCCCCCGCAAGAGCATGGTGAGCGACGAACAGCGGGTCGAACACTCCGACTTCATCCATTCTCACCTTGTTCCCTGACACCACATCCATCCCTATCCAAGCACCTTCTTCAGCGGATTCAGTCTGGGCTGCAGACAACTCGAGAATCTCATCGATTGGGTCGAACCCGGAGTTCTCGGCGAGAGTTCTAGGCACAATCTCGAGAGCGGCCGCGAAAGCCTCTATGGCTAACTGTTCGCGACCGGCCTGGCTTGGAGCGAAGGCTCGCAGGTGCCTAGCTAAGTGAGTCTGAGTCGCCCCTCCTCCAGGTAGCATGCGTGAGTCGGCTGAGAGCCTGTGGGCAACCCCTAGGGCATCGTCAAAGGTACGCTTGACTTCTTCTCTGACAGAAGGAGAGGTGCCCCGTATCAGAACTGTGACCGCTCCGCCTTCGGGACCTTCGATGTGAGTGTGCTTGACCCCAGAGTAGGAACACTCCGAGCGGGAACTGTAAGTGCCGATGTCCTTGTCTTTGATCCTCTTGGCGTCGCGGACCATCGCAGAGCCGGTGATTCTTGCCAATCTCTCAAGATCCTCGCGTTCGTATCGCCGGTACGCCGTGATACCGGCATCGGTCAGCATGGTCGCAGCGTCCTCGGCGATACCGTCGCGGACTACTAAAAGGTCGACACTGAGTGAGGCCAGAAGTTCGACCTGCTCACGCATGCGCTCCCTAGTCCGCTCGTGAAATCCTCTCAATGCCTCCGCGTTGGTGACTTCGATTGAGGCCTCGAGATCGAGTTTGGGACTCTCCATGCCGCCATCGATGATGGCTATCCGGCCTCCGTCGGTGTTGGCCACTGATGCCATGTCCATCCTCGATTTAGGTAGAACGAGGCCGTGTACGACCTCAGAGTCCAACACACCACCGTCCTTGATTAGTAGACGTTTCACTCGTAGCCTCTCGAGATCTTGGCCACCGTCTTCGTCGGCGAGTGCCTTAGCGGCCTCGATAGCCAACTCCGTCAGGTGCCGGCTGACAGTTGAGTCGACCTTCCCAGAAATCGAAGTGGCTACAGCCGCACGCATTTCGAAATCATCCTTGGGAATACGCGAGATTCTCTCCATCTCATCGAGCGCCTCCGCCAGAGCAATCTGATATCCGTTCATGATAATTGACGGGTGCACACCGGAGCGAACCAGCTCAAGCGCATTCTGTAGCAACTCGGAGGTCAGGATTACCGTGGTCGTGGTACCGTCGCGAGCAGCACGGTCCTGAGCCGATGAGGTTGATATCAGCAGCCGAGCCGTGGGATGCTCCACCTTGGCAGTCTCCAGCACGGTGACGCCGTCGTTGGTTATCGTCGTCGAACCACCGTCTTCTACCAGCATCTTGTCCAGGCCGCGCGGACCGAGCGTCGAACGGACCGCTCCTGCAAGCGCAGATGCGGCCTTGACGTTGTCGACCAGAGCTGAGCGCCCGTGCAGGCGGTCGGTGTCCTCTAGGGCTACATCATGCTCTGACTCGACCATGTTGAGTCGCCGAATGACAGTCTTGCTTTGAACCCGTCCGTTCGGCGCGACATGGCCCGGTTCTCGTGCGTGCGAAAC
>Ga0209035_10000905_pt1 | contig 11876 bp, 11 predicted proteins | sample MarorgKNORR_S2LV_6_FD_188220 | JGI IMG/M metagenome (GOLD analysis project Ga0209035, IMG submission 188220) | Marine microbial communities from the Southern Atlantic Ocean, analyzing organic carbon cycling - AAIW_A/KNORR_S2/LV (SPAdes) (version 2) | ecosystem: Environmental > Aquatic > Marine...
TTAACAAGCTGAAATAGCAGACTAAGAGCTTCAGGTGTATTCAAATCATCATCCATAACCAAAGAAAATTGATTCATTATATTTTGATCAAGTTCATCGCTCTCGCCTTCAATCGAAGCTAATGCTTGATACAACCTAGCTAATGCTGATCTAGCTTGATTCAAGGATTCTTGATCGAAGTTTAAAGAGCTTCGATAATGACTTGAGATTAAGTAATAACGAAGGACTTCTGGATGATAAGAAATAAATAAATCTTTTAACATAGCAAAGTTACCTAAAGATTTAGACATTTTCTCGCCGTTAATTTTAAGCAAGCCTGAATGTAGCCAATAATTTGCAAATTTACTTCCAGACGCACACTCTGATTGAGCAATTTCATTCTCATGATGTGGAAATAATAAGTCTGGTCCGCCCCCATGAATATCAAAATGCTGTCCTAGATTTTGAAATGACATAACTGAGCACTCAATATGCCAGCCTGGTCTGCCTTGACCCCAAGGTGAATCCCAAGAAGGCTCACCTTCTTTTGCACTTTTCCACAAAACAAAATCTAGAGGATCTTTTTTAGAATCATCCTCTGCAATTCTTGCGCCTGGATTCAGATCATCAATATTCTTATTAGATAATTTGCCATACTCAGGAAAAGTTCTCACTGCAAAAAAAACATCGCCGCCAGGTGAATAATAAGCATGGTCCTTCTTAATTAAACCTTCAATCATTTCAATCATGTCTGGAATATAATCAGTAGCTCTGGGCTCAGCAGTTGGTAACACTAGACCCAATTGTGCAAAATCTTTATGCATACTAGCGATTGTTCTCTGAGTTAAATCACCAATTAATTCATTATTGTGTATCGCCCTTTCAATAATTTTGTCATCAACATCTGTAATATTTCTTACAAATTTAACTTTATAGCCTTGGTTTTTAAGATATCTAACAAGGATGTCAAAAGCCATCATTGCTCGAGCATGGCCTAGGTGACAACTGTCATATACCGTCATGCCACAAACATACATGCTGACTTCAGCTTCATGGATAGGTGTAAAGTCTTCTTTTTGATTTGTTAAAGAATTATAAAATTTTAATGTCATCTGTTATTTGATATATGAATCACTTATTATAGGGAACTTAAATTGAATGTAGGTTTTATTAATGTCAAAAATACAAATTACTACCCTAATAATTATTGTAACTGCTGTTGCATTAATCTTCTTCGTGCCTTTAAATGCTCAAGAAGATACAACAACATACTATCCAAAGGAGGATCAAATGTCACTTACTCCAATACCACCAATATATGTCGCTACCTTCTCTACATCTGCCGGCGATATTACTCTTGAGCTTGATGCTGAAAATGCGCCTATTACGGTCGCTAACTTTTTGCAACTTGCTAAAGATGGTTATTACAACGGAACTATTTTCCATCGAATTATAGATGGTTTTATGGTTCAAGGTGGGGGGCTAGATGAAAACATGGCTCCAAAGTCATCGGGAACTGAGCCGATTCAAAATGAAGCAAACAATGGCTTAAAAAATAATCGTGGAACTCTTGCAATGGCTAGAACTGGAGACCCTCACTCGGCTACAGGTCAGTTTTTTATTAACCATAAAGATAATGATTTCCTTAATCATACTTCCGAAACCTCTCAAGGTTGGGGTTATGCTGTTTTTGGTTCTGTAATTGATGGAATGGACATCGTAGATCAAATTGCGCTAAGTACTACATCTACAATTGGTGGTTATGCTGACGCTCCTCTTGAACCAACAATTATTAACTCAGTTACAGTGAGTGAATGAAGTTAGGATTCATATCTGATCTCCATTTATCTGAAAAAACCCCTTCAACGAATGAAGGTTTTTTTAAATTTTTAAAAACAGCTGCGCAAGAATTTTCGCATCTGTATATCTTGGGTGATTTATTTGAATCCTGGATTGGCGATGATGATGATTCATCGTTTGCATGCGGTGTCACTGAGCATATCAAAGCTGCCACACGCAGTGGTCTAGAAATTTTTTTCATGCATGGAAATAGAGATTTTTTATGCGGTAAGAAATTTGCTGAAGATGCAAATATTACCATATTGCCAGATCCTTTTTTTATAGATTACTTTGATCAAAAAATTGCGCTTTCTCATGGTGATGATTTTTGTACCGATGATCTAAAATACATTGAGTTTAAAAAAGAAGTACGGTCTTCATTGTGGCAAGAAGATTTCTTACATAAGTCTCTTGATGAGCGCAAGAAGATTGCATCTAATATGAGAGATGCAAGTCAAAGTAATAAAGATAAAAAAGATTTGTCTATTATGGATGTCACGGCAAATACCATTCATAAATTTTTTATACAAAATGATATAAGCCTACTAATTCATGGTCACACTCATCGCCCTAACACCCATCAAATCAGTGAGTCTGGCATAAATGGTATGCGTATTGTTTTAGGGGATTGGCATGATACTGGTTGGTGCTTAACGCTTGAAGATCAAAAAAGAACATTAGAGGAATTTAAACTCTAAAATCTCTTGCGTCTTAATTTTTAATACTGTATAAATATATAGTATTTTAAAACTCCATGACTATTAACTATCTCGGTTCAATATCGGCAGATGATCTGCCGGCAACTTTTACAACATTTTTTTTGGAACCAGTATCTGTTGGCTTTCCAAGTCCAGCAAATGACTATTTAGAAAGTCCAATAGATCTTAATAAATATCTTATTAAAAATGGTGCCGCAACTTTTTTAATCAGGGTTTCAGGAGACTCGATGATCAATGCAAATATAGGTGATCAAGCGGTCTTAATCGTAGATCGAAGTGTTAAACCAAAGCATGGAAGCATTGTGGTTGCTTCTCTGGATGGGGAGTTTGTATGCAAAAGATTAAAATTAAGACCGCGGCTCTGCTTGCTACCAGAAAATTCAAAATATGAACCAATTTATATTCAACATGGTCAGGATTTAGACATCATGGGCACGGTGACTGCAGCCATAAATAAATTTGAATGAAAATGATTGCGTTAGTTGATTGTGATAACTTTTACGCGTCATGTGAAAGGCTTTTTAGACCCGATTTAAGAAAAAAACCTATTGTGGTTTTGTCTAATAATGATGGGTGTGTGATTGCTCGAAGTAAAGAAGCAAAGGTGATGGGCATCAAAGTGGGTGTTCCTTGGTTTCAAGTTAAAGATTCTTACCTAGCCAAAGGAGGTCAAGTATTTTCATCAAACTTTGCCTTATATGGTGATCTATCAAACAGGGTAATGCATGTATTAGAGGGAATGGTAAAAAATATTGAAGTCTATAGCATTGATGAAGCATTTTTAGATCTTCAACATATCCAAGATAGCAATCACGCATATGAATTTGGAGTGCATTGCAGAAATATAATTGATCAATGGGTTGGAATTCCTGTGCGCATAGGTATTGGACCCACAAAAACACTCGCTAAAATTGCTAGTCATTTAGCAAAAAAAAAAATTGGTGGAACTGGAGTAGTTTGTTTAAATAATTCGTCTCATATTGTGGGTGCTTTAAAAAATTTACCTATCAATGAGATTTGGGGCATTGGTCGCAATCTATCGAGAAGACTAAATGCAATTCATGTTTACTCAAGCTATGAATTAATGAAAATGGATACTAGATTGATTAGAAAGAAATTTAGTGTTGTGTTAGAGCGCACTGTAAGAGAGTTAAGAGGTGAGCAGTGTCTTTCGGTTCAAAATGCTCAAGAGCCAAAAAAACAAATTATTGTGAGTCGAAGTTTTAGAGGCCAAACTAGTGGTTTGAATCAGCTGCAACCATTAATTAGTAATTTTGCTGTTAGAGCTGGAGAAAAGCTAAGGCAAGAGGGACAAAAATGCTCTCAAGTATCAGTTTTAATTGCAACTAGCCCATTTAGCAAACAAGACCAATACAGAGGCTTTAATAGCATTCAATTTTCTAGCCCAGTTAATGACACAAGAAGTATATTGGCTGGAGCAATGCGAGCCCTTCAAGCTTGTTTTAAACAAGGGTATGCATATTCAAAAGCAGGGGTATTGCTTAGTCAATTTTCACATCCAACCGTTATGCAAAAGTCTTTATTTGATGATTTGCATGGATGTATTGAGCAGAAACAAGATGAGAACTTGATGCGTTGCATTGATTCAATGAATGCAGAAAAATTACAGGTATATTACGCTTCGCAATTACCCCGTCAGTTATTGCCAATGAGTAAAAAAATGATGTCTCCAAAATATACGACAAATTGGCTAGATCTACCAACTGCTAATTAAAAAAATACCTATCATAGTGAGCTTCAGAGAGCTCTAAAAATTCTGTATAGATTTGATCTTTTAATTCAGCAAGAGCTATATTTTCATGAGAGGTAATACCAAATTGATCTAAATCTAATGATTGTGAACCCGCTGCACGAAGTAGATCAAAAACCCAGGTCAGAGGGCTCAATGAATCGTTAAAATTGATGCCATTTTCACGTAACTTTGATGCAAGTAAGTCAGGATTGGTAATAGAAAACCTATCTTGCAATACGGTCAATTTAAAATCTTCTAGTCGATTATTTACTAGTTCTTTTTCTAGAATAGAGTATTTATTCCAATTAATCACTTCATGTACAAAGCGTTTACAGCCTTTACAGACATTATCACCATAAGTGGTAGAGCATATTCCAAGGCATGGTGTGGAAGCTTTATTCTTCTTCATATTTTCGATAATACATGATTTTATGAGAGTAAATGTTATGAATCAATCAATTGGCTTGGGTATTTAGGGATACAAGAGTAAAATGCATTTCAGGAACAAAATATGCTTGAAAAATACCAAATACATTGCAAAGAAAGAATGGAAGCAGGAATACCACCCCTGCCATTATCTGTTCAGCAAACGTCTGAACTAGTAGATCTTTTAAAGGTTGAACATAAAGAATCTGCTCTGTTACTTGAACTGCTCAAAGAAAGAACTCCAGCAGGAGTTGATCAAGCAGCTTATGTTAAAGCTGGTTTCCTAGCAGATATCACGACAGGTAAAACAAGTAGCCCATATATATCTAAGAAAGAAGCTGTAATAATTCTTGGAACCATGCTGGGTGGCTATAATATCCAGCCTTTAATTCAATGCCTTCAAGATGATGAATTGGGAGAAAATGCAGCAGCTGCTTTAAGTAAAACCTTGTTAATTTTTGATGCATTTAATGATGTGTTAGAGCTTTCAGAATCTAATGCTAATGCTAAAAAAGTTATTGATGCATGGGCAGCAGGATTGTGGTTTACAGAGAAACAAGAGATTCCTAGTCAAATTAAACTCACAGTTTATAAAGTGCCAGGTGAAATCAATACCGATGACTTATCACCAGCAACAGATGCATGGTCTAGACCTGATATTCCTTTACATGCTTTAGCGATGTTTAAGATGCCAAGAGAGGGGTTAGATAAGCCGCTGGAAACAATTGATGAATTAGAAAAAAAGGGTAACCCGTTGGTATTTGTAGGAGATGTTGTAGGAACTGGTTCATCCAGAAAATCTGCAACAAATTCAGTGCTATGGCATATGGGAGATGATATTCCATGGATTCCAAATAAAAAAGAAGGTGGCTTTTGCTTTGGTGGAAAAATTGCCCCAATCTTTTTTAATACGCTAGAAGACTCTGGAGCCTTTCCAGTAGAGTGTGATGTATCAAAATTAAATATGGGGCAGGAAATTATCTTTGAGCCATTCAATGGAAAGATATTAGATGCTAAGAGCGGAGAAGTACTATCAAGCTTTGAGCTAAAAACACCCGTATTACTTGATGAAGTTAGAGCCAATGGTCGCATCCCTCTAATTATTGGGCGACAACTAACTGACAAAACAAGAGAAGCTCTAGGTTTAGAGCCAACCGATATCTTTACAAGACCCGATGCTGAAGATACTTCTGATAAAGGTTTTACGCTAGCGCAAAAAATGGTGGGAAAAGCTTGTGGTGTTGCTGGAGTACGTCCCGGAACATATTGCGAACCAAGAATGAGTACTGTTGGCTCTCAAGACACGACCGGCCCCATGACAAGAGATGAATTAAAAGAATTAGCATGTCTGGGATTTTCGGCTGATCTAGTTATGCAGTCTTTCTGTCATACGGCGGCTTACCCAAAGCCAGTTGATATTGATACACAGCATACATTGCCTGATTTTATTATGAATCGTGGTGGTGTGTCCTTAAAACCAGGAGATGGAATTATTCATTCTTGGCTTAATAGAATGCTAGTACCTGACGGTGTAGGTACAGGCGGTGATAGTCATACACGTTTTCCAATAGGCATTAGTTTTCCTGCTGGGTCTGGTCTCGTTGCTTTTGCAGCAGCTTTAGGAGTCATGCCTTTGGATATGCCTGAGTCTGTATTAGTTAGATTTAAGGGAGAAATGCAACCTGGAATAACGCTTAGAGACCTAGTCAATGCTATTCCTTATGCAGCTATTCAAAAAGGATTGTTAACGGTTTCCAAAGAAGGTAAGAAAAATATCTTTTCAGGCCGTTGCTTAGAAATCGAAGGTTTGCCAAACTTAAAAGTAGAACAAGCATTCGAACTATCTGATGCATCAGCAGAAAGATCAGCTTCTGGCTGCACAGTAAGATTAAACCAAGAGCCTATTATTGAATATCTTCAATCTAATATTGTAATGCTGAGATGGATGATAGGAAGCGGCTATGGAGATGCAAAAACTTTAGAAAGAAGAGCCCAGGCTATGGAAGAATGGATTGCTAATCCTGAATTACTTGAGCCTGATAAAGATGCTGAGTATGCTGAAATTATTGAAATTGATCTTAATGAAATTAAAGAACCATTGCTGGCATGCCCCAATGACCCAGATGACATAAAGCCTCTTTCAGCAGTTTCTGAAACAAAAATTGATGAGGTATTTATTGGCTCATGCATGACTAATATTGGACATTTTAGAGCAGCTGGTCATTTGCTAAAAAAACATAACGGCACAAAAGCTAGATTGTGGGTTGTTCCTCCAACAAAAATGGATGAAAAGCAACTTATGGAAGAAGGTATCTATAATGTATTTGGTACCTCTGGAGCTCGAACCGAAGTACCCGGTTGCTCACTTTGTATGGGAAACCAAGCTAGAGTGTTAGCAAATTCAACTGTTGTCTCAACCTCTACTAGGAACTTTCCAAATCGCTTGGGTGATGGCGCGGACGTATTCCTTGCATCAGCAGAGCTTGCTGCGATTGCTTCGATTCTAGGCAAACTGCCAACTCCCAAAGAATATTTGCAATATATGGAAGAAATAAACCCTCTAGCAGATGATATATATCGTTACTTAAATTTTAATGAGATTGAAAATTACGTAGAAACTGCTAACAGTGCGGAAATCCCAGCAATTAATATTGTGAATATCTAATTTGATTTTTCTCTAGAAAGCTTAGTAGTATTTTGTCGACTCGCCTCTAAATCTTTTAAATATTCATCACTAATAGGAGTTGGATACTTGCCATTAAAAATTGATATTTCAAATTTGTTAATCTCAGGATTACCTTCTTGAGCAGAAGCAATAAGATCTTCAAGATCCTGATATATCAGCCAGTCGGCACCTATGACCTCTGCAACCTCTTCTTCACTCCTTCCAGATGCGATTAGCTCTTCAGTAGCAGCCATATCTATTCCATATAAGTTTTGAAATTTTACTGGTGGGGCTGCAGAAGAGAAATAAACTTTTTTAGCACCGGCCTCTTTAGCCATCTCTATAATTTTTTGACTAGTTGTGCCTCTAACAATTGAATCATCAACTAAAAGAACATTTTTACCTTTGAACTCAAGATCTAAAATATTTAACTTACGTCTCACTGATTTCTCTCGCTCTTCTTGGTAAGGCATAATAAAAGTTCTACCTATATATCTATTTTTTACAAAGCCGTCTCTATAGGGAATATTTAACTCTGTAGCAACCTGAAGAGCAGCTGTCGTAGAACTATCAGGTATTGGAATAACAACATCTATATCATGATTAGGGTTAATGTTTGTGATTTTATTGGCGAGCTTTTGACCCATTCTCATACGTGCTTTATATACAGAAATTTGATCCAATGTAGAGTCTGGTCTTGCTAAATAAACGTACTCAAACAAACAAGGCATTGGCTCAGGATTATCAGCACATTGTTGGCTATGAAGCTGGCCATGCGTATCAATAAATACTGCCTCCCCAGGGTCTACATCCCTTAGCGTTGTATAGCCTAGAGCAGAGAAAGAAGAGTTTTCAGAGGCAATAATATATTCTTTTTGAGTCTTGCCCTGCCTTGCTCCAATTACTAAAGGACGAATGCCTCTTGGATCCCTGAAGGCTAAAAGACCAAAACCTGTAATTAATGCAAGAACAGCATAAGCCCCATGGCACCTAGAGTGAGTTTTTTTAACTGCCTGAAAAAAGTGTTTTTTTGAAGGAAGAATCGCTCTTTGTTTACCTAGTTCATGTGCAAATATATTTAAGAGAACTTCAGAATCAGAATCAGTATTTAAATGGCGCATCTCCGCATGAAATAGCTCTCGAGCTAAAGCCTTGGAATTTGTTAAATTACCATTATGCGCAAGACTAATTCCGTAAGGTGAATTGACATACATAGGCTGAGCAAATTCTTTCCCAGAGCCTCCAGCAGTTGGATATCTTACATGCCCAATCCCATAATGACCTTCCAGTTTATTCATATGGCTTTGATGAAAAACATCACGGACATACCCCATAGATTTTCTGCTATGCAGTCTTCCTTCCTTATCGCACACCACCATCCCCGCAGCATCTTGCCCCCGATGCTGAAGCATTAATAAAGACTCGTATATTGAGCTGGCTACATGAGCTTCAGAAGATATACCTACAATTCCACACATTATGTTTTACTGGCTGAAGTGATATTGGGGTCAAGCATAACTGAATTTTTATTAGAGATCATATCTTTAAAGAATATTTCAGCCTCAGGTGCAAATTTATTGAGCAAAGGTCCGCTTTTAGAATGAGTTATAAATTCAGATTGCTTTATGTCTGCAGGTGTAATGAGATAAATAATCACAATTAAAATAAGCCCTCTGATGCACCCAAATAGGGCCCCAAGAAGCCTATCTAACCCGCCCATCCCTGACCATTGAATTAATTTTTTTAAGATTTGGATTGCAAAACCGCCAGCAAATATTATTCCTATAAAAATAATAAAAAGAGAAGCTATTCTTTTAATTTCTTCATTTGCTATATATTCAGATAGATATGGATCTAGGTACACATCTAAAAACATAGATGCAGCAAACGCAAATATCCACAAGGCTAGTGACAGAGATTCTTGAATAAAGCCATGAAAAAATGCAATTAATCCTGACAGCAAGACAACGCCCATTAATATGACATCAAAAGTATATAGGCCTAAGGATTCCAAATTATGATTTCTCCCATAGAAATTCCTGCGATCTTATTTAATATTTCTTGGTTCTTTTGAATGTTGTCTCTGGATTCAAATGGACCCACAAGAATCGTTGTTAGGTTTGCATTAGATTGATTGGTTTGGGCAAATGCTGGGAAACCAGCATCACCAAATGATTGAATGACTTGGCTAACAGTTTCAGGAGAACTAAAGGCGCCAACTTTATAAACATAAAAATTAAAATCTATTGTTTCTATTATTGATTTTGCTGAAGGGATATTATCTTCAATATTTACTGTGAAATTACTTTCCTCTATTTGCGATGGCTCCATATTTGAAAAGTCATTAGAAAGTTCAGAGGCTATTGGAAGGCTAGGAATTAACAATTTTTTTGTTGTTTGATATTTTGGCTGAGGAGATAATACAAAGATTAATACCCAGATAGCTACAGTAGCAGTGATAAAAATTCCTGATAGGCGATTGATGCTCATTTATGTTGCTGGATATAGTTTAGAAAGTAAGCTGATAATCTTGTGGCGCAAATCTTTTCTGTGAACAATCATGTCTATGGCGCCATGCTCTAAAAGAAACTCAGATTTTTGAAAGTCATCTGGAAGATCTACTCTCACTGTTTGCTCAATAACTCTTCGCCCTGCAAAGCCAACAAGAGCCTTTGGCTCAGCAATATTAATATCCCCAAGCATTGCTAAACTAGCAGATACTCCCCCATAAATTGGATCAACCATTACTGAAATATAAGGTAGTTTAGCTGCTTTTAATTTTTCTAACGCTGCAGCTGTTTTTGCCATTTGCATCAAAGAAATCATAGATTCTTGCATGCGCGCTCCACCACTTGTCGCAAAGCATATAAAAGGTACTTTATTAACGATTGCAGTATCAATACCTTTGACAAATTTTGTTCCAACCACTCCTCCCATTGATCCACCCATATATCTAAATTCAAAAGTAGCTACAACAACGCTTCTTCCCTCTAGTTGCCCCTTGCCGATCAGGATAGCCTCTTCTTCTCCAGTTAAAGCAACCGCCTCTTTAATCCTTTGAGAATAAGCTTTTGTATCTTTAAATTTTAGAATATCTTTGGTGGTAATATTGGTTGCAATCTCTTCAAAAGTTCCGCCATCAAAGAAAAAGGACATTCTAGTGCGAGCTCCAACCCTGAGGTGATGATCACATTTGGGGCAAACAAAAAGAGATTTTTCTAGTTCAGGCTGATAAAGAATGGCTTCGCAAGCAGGACAATTATTCCAAAGACCATCAGGCACTTTGCTTTTAGGAGACTTGGGCGCTCTGTTTGCTCCAATAGAAGGAATTAGTCTTGTTAACCAATTCATCGATTTATAGCTGCTGAAATTTCATTAAGGTAATTATATATATTTTTATAATCTTTTTTTTCAGATTGCTGGTTAATCATTTCCACTAAAACAGAACCAATAACCACTCCATCAGATATTTTACTTAACGCATGAGCATCAGACGCAGTTTTAATTCCAAAGCCAGCCAAGACAGGCAAAGTAGTGCTTTTTTTAATATTAGTTATATTTACTTGAATCTCATCTATATCAAGATGAGAGGCCCCTGTGACTCCTCTGAGAGTTACATAATAAATAAAACCTGAGCTGGTCATACAAATCTTTTTAATGCGTTCATTATCTGTAGTTGGAGAAATTAATGAAATTGATGCAATATTTTTATTCTTTATTCCTATCTCTTCAAGGTTGCTTTCTCCAGGAACATCAACAATTAGAACAGCATCTGTTCCTCTTTCATGAATGGATTCAAGTGCTTTAGAGTTAGCTAAAAAAGTGTTTATATACCCCATTAATACTATAGGCGTCTCAGAATCTTTTGTTCTAAATTCCTCAACGAGAGAGAAAATCATATCTAGCGATGTATTAGCCTGTAATGCTCGATCGTGAGCTGCTTGAATAATTGGACCCTCTGCAATTGGATCAGTAAATGGAACTCCTAGCTCAATAATATCAACTCCAGATAATACAAATTGATGCATCAGCTCTAGAGTTGAACTCATATCTGGATCTCCAGCTACAAGATATGCAACCAATGCTTTTTTTGAGTTCTCTTTTAAATTAGCAAACTTTCTTTCTAGCCTAATCAAGAGAAATTCCATCTATAGTGGCAACAGTATTAATATCCTTGTCCCCTCTTCCAGAAACATTAATCACAATATTATCCTTTTTATTGAATTGGCCTGATAGATTATCCAAAACAGCAAAAGCATGAGCCGTTTCTAATGCAGGCATAATTCCCTCTAATCGAGTAACTATATGAAATGCATCAAGTGCTTCCTGATCATTGACTGCCAAGTAGGTTGCTCGTCCAGAATCTTTTAAGTTTGAGTGCTCGGGACCAACACCAGGATAATCCAGTCCAGCAGAAACGGAATGGGTATCTATCACCTGACCATCTTTATCCTGCATCAGATAACTCTTCGCGCCATGCAAAATGCCAGGATGC
>Ga0209035_10000906_pt1 | contig 11864 bp, 9 predicted proteins | sample MarorgKNORR_S2LV_6_FD_188220 | JGI IMG/M metagenome (GOLD analysis project Ga0209035, IMG submission 188220) | Marine microbial communities from the Southern Atlantic Ocean, analyzing organic carbon cycling - AAIW_A/KNORR_S2/LV (SPAdes) (version 2) | ecosystem: Environmental > Aquatic > Marine >...
CTTTGGTTTCGGCTATGCTTTGTACTTGAATAAATACCTGATGGCCTATCGAAAAAGCTTTTTCTGCCAAGCGACAAGCGAATTGCCGGCGAGATTCTTCGGAGTCAGTGCTGAGAGCGTAAAAACTTATTTGGGTCATTCGAACTACGCCTTTTGATTGCGCAAGTAATCTACTAGCAAGGGGACTGGCCTGCCTGTTGCGCCTTTAAGTGTGCCGGAATGCCAGGCTGAGCCCGCAATGTCCAAGTGCGCCCATTTGTACTTCTTGGTAAATCGTGAAAGAAAACATGCAGCTGTAATTGTGCCAGCGCGGGGACCGCCAATATTGGCAATATCTGCAAAGTTACTGTTTAACAGATCTTGATATTCATCCCATAGGGGGAGCTGCCAGGCCCTATCGAGGCAGTATTCACCATGTTGTAGGAGAGTGCCGGCAAATTTGTCGTCATTGCTGAGCAAGGCATTGGCATGGGGGCCAAATGTGGCGACTGCCGCGCCGGTAAGCGTGGCGATATCGATTACACTCCTTGGTTTGTAGCGCTCGACGTAGGTAAGTGCGTCGCACAATACCAAACGACCTTCGGCGTCCGTATTCAATACCTCGATTGTCTTGCCAGACATGCTAGTTACGATGTCCCCAGGTTTTGTGGCTGTCCCACTTGGCATGTTCTCTGCTGCAGCCACAATACCAATGATATTAATCGGTAACTTCATTTCTGCTATACATCCCATGGTGGCAATAACGCTTCCAGCTCCACACATATCGAATTTCATTTCATCCATACCAGCGCCACCTTTCAGGCTGATACCACCGGTGTCGAAAGTAATTCCTTTGCCCACGAGTACATGGGGCCGGTTGTCGGACTTGGCACCCTTGTGGCTAATAATAATAAACTTTGCTTCTTCCACTGATCCTGCAGAGACTGAAAGCAATGAACCCATCCTTAGGCGGGCCATTTGCTTTTCACCTAAGATTTGGGTTGTAAGGCTACGATGCTTTTTGCCCAGATCTTGTGCCTCCTTAGCCAAGTAGCTAGGCGTGCATACATTGCCTGGTAGGTTGCCAAGTTGTTTTGCATGGTTTATTGCTTTACCTATTGCTTGTCCTGCTTTTAACTCTGCTACCAGTTCTTTGCGGCGGCTACCTGTAATTACTGCCAGGCTAATGTTTTTGATCGCTAACGGTTTGATCTTCGCACTCTTGGTTGCGTCGAATCGGTAACTGGAATCCTCAGACTCTTGGGCTAGGCGTGAGGCAATCCAATTGGCATCGCGATCATTAACTTTGAGGCTGGCTATAGCAAAATGGGCGCTTGTAGCGTTCGATTTTTGTAGGACGTTAATTCCGGCACGAAACATCTTAGCGCTGTTACGGCCATTAAGTTTCACGGCATCGCCTGAGCCCAACAGAAGGAGTCGTTTTGCTGTTATGCCGGTTGGGTTGTGGATTAATTGGGTTTCCCCAAGCTTTCCGTTGAAATCTCCTGAACGAATTATCTTGTTAATGCTTTTGCCACTGGCTTTGTCGCAAAGCTTGGCCTCATCGCTGAGAGTGCCTTTGTTGGACACAACTACTACAACGCATCCAGTATTAATTTTTTCTACAGATCCTGCTTTTATTGAGAACTTCATGGTAACAATTGGCTCCTAAGCTTTGAGCGATTAGCTTGCTAGTAAATTGAAATTGGTATTAGGTAAAAACCGGGTTGCCCCTTGATCAATAATCCTAAAGCTATTCATATAGTTATGCAATTAAGCCTGACCTTGGGAAAGATAACTCGAATTAGTCAGTTAGAGGTTGAAAAATAAACCAGCTAATCTACGCTATCTTTGTCACAACATAAGCCATAGAGCTAGGAGAAAACTGATTAAATTTTAACCAAATTTTGATTGATGGCTAAGTAGTAAATTCTGGCAGCCTTCGCAACCTTTGAAGTCGGGGTAGTTTGTGTTTTTTTTCGGCGGTTATGAGAATTCACAATTTACAAATAGAAAATTAAGTTGCCGCCTGAGGGCTTTCGATTAACGTTTCGAAGCGACTTTGTTGAACCTATTGGAAATTCCATTGTCAGAGTATATTGAAAAGCAGTGGAATTAATTTGGAGTTACTATGCCGCGGATAAAAATATCTTCTCCTGAAAAATTTTTGTTTAGTATGGAGCGAAGGGTTGGTATCAGTGACATTAACTATGCGAAGCATCTCGATAGTATTGCTATGGTGAATATTCTTCATGAAGCTCGCTTGCAATTTCTAGCTAGTTTGGGTTTTAGCGAGGGGAATATTTACGGGCTGGGAATGGTTGTCACCGATCTTGCAGTTGACTATAGGTCGGAATCATTTGCTAATGATTGCTTGATGATCGATGTAGGTGTTGGCTCATTTAATCGCTACGGATTCGATATCGGATTGCAAGTTACCAATAGCGCCTCTGAGACTGTAGTTTGTAATGCCAAGATGGGTGTTGTCTTCTTTGATTTCGATAAGCATAAAATTACCGAAGTTCCAATTGCATTCAAAAATTTCCTAGCATTACCCGAGAGCCATGTTGCCTAATTACCGCGAAGGCAATAGTTCTGGCTCTGAATGGTTCCCCTAACAGCTGTTCAGGTCTCATCAGCTAAATCTCTCTAAATTTAGAATTATCCGTTATTTATTAGCTTCTAATAAACCTATCAGCTGACTTATCCGCGAATAATCGAGTAAACTGACTGCTATCGCTTATCAGGAGTGATCATCGTTTGATTATATTTCGTTATCTCAGCAAGCAAATTCTTCAGGTAATGCTTGCGGTCACATTGATTCTCTTGGTTGTTGCTCTCACTAGCCGATTTATCCAATATTTGGGTGATGCAGTAGCCGGGGAGCTAGCCTCAGATGTTTTGCTTCTGTTAATGCTTTACCGGCTGCCCGATTTTCTTCTTGTAATTCTGCCTTTGTCTTTATTTCTAGGCATCCTCTTAGCTTATGGTCGCATGTATGCCGACAATGAGATGGTCGTACTTATGGGTTCAGGATTTAGCCAATTTAGGCTTCTGTGCATGACCCTTGGGGCAGCCAGTGTGGTTTTATTTGCTGTGGCGCTGTTAAGCTTAGCATTCGCGCCTTGGGGGGTAAGAAACACCGAACAATTAAAACAAAATCAGGAGCAACTTACGGAAATTGATTTGATAGTAGCTGGTCAGTTTCAGTCTTTTGGCGATGGAAATCGGATTACGTACGCTGAGCGAATAGGCGCTAGTGCGGATGCGGGCAGACAATTGCAGAATGTTTTTGTGGCCGTTAGTGGCGAGGTTTCGGATTCATCTCAAAATGGTCTCCGCATAATTATTGCCGAATCAGCAGAACCAGAAATAGATGAAGAGACAGGTGCTAGATTTATGCGTTTGGAAAACGTTCTGCAATATGAAGGGACACCTGGGACTTTAGAATACACTGTTGGGCAGTTTGATGTACAAGCCATTTTACTCCCTGAACCTTCAGTTATCGAACAAATTCTCGAGGAAGAGTCTCTGAATACTGGCGAGCTATTTCTATATTCAACTCCCGAACATCAGGCAGAGTTGCAATGGCGAATTTCGACGCTGCTACTGATCCCAATAATAACGCTCATTGCTGTTCCAATGAGCAAAGTTGATCCACGGCAGGGCAGATATAGCAAATTGGTACCGGCGGCTTTGCTCTATGCTGTTTATTTTGTGCTGCTGCAGTTCTCGAAAGATATGATCGCTGATGGCGAGCTTAATCCAGTCATCGGAATGTGGTGGGTACATCTGTTATTTATTGCCATTGGAATATCTGTATTTCGTTTACCTTCTATCGGAGGAATGCTTGCATTGACATCTAAAGGCAGGTTAGCGCCTACCGAAAGTTCAACATTATGAATAAACTCGATAAGCACATACGTAATACAGTGTTGATGTCCATGTTGGTTGTTGTCTCCTTGATTACGACAGTAGATTTAGTGTTTACCCTGGCAGATCAAATGGCGGACACTGATGAAAACTACTCCATGCTTAACGCTCTAAGTTTTGTGTTGTTGTCTATGCCTACAAGTATCTATGAGCTACTGCCTTTTACGGCCTTAGGTGGGGCGTTAATTGGCATGGGGATACTGGCATCAAACAATGAACTGATAGTAATGCAAACCGCCGGAATCAGAGTATGGCGAATCGTCATGGCTGTGCTTAAACCAACTTTATTCGTTATGATTTTAAGTCTTATTTTAGGTGAGTATATTTCCCCGCCGTTGGAGCAAATAGCTCAAAGCAATAAGGCAATTCAACTCAGTAGTAATGGGGCGATTAATAATGAGCGGGGTACCTGGCGCAAAGTAGGTGACGAATATATACACATTAATGCTATCGCCCCAGGAGGAGCTTTGCTATATGGTCTAACTCGTTATCGGGTAGCAGCTGATCGTAGAGTAGATAGCAGTAGTTTTGCCGAATCTGCCCGCTATATTCAAGAGGGTGAAGGCGGTTACTGGCAATTGACGAATATTCAACAAACTTATTTCTCCGATGGTTCAATCAGTACCCAGGAATACCTTGAAGAAGACTGGCGCGTTGACCTCCCCCCAGCACTGCTTTCTGTTCTGCTAGTAGAGCCTGATCGGCAATCTATAAGCGGCCTGTTTCAATTCGCTAGATTTTTTGAAGCAGAAGGTTTGGAGAGTGATGTATACTTTTTGGCGTTTTGGAAAAAATTACTCCAGCCTATAGCGAGTATGGTTTTGGTTATTCTGGCGATTTCTTTTGTATTCGGACCATTACGTGAAGCAACTATGGGCTTTCGTGTGTTCGTCTCGATAGCCATTGGGCTGATATTTACAATATTGCAACGGATCATGGAGCCAGCGAGCCTACTTTACGGAATCAATCCCTTGCTTGCAGTTTTAACTCCTATTTTGCTATGTGCAATCCTCGGCTTGTACTTTATGCGCCGAGTACGTTGATTTAAGCCTTGTACGATGATGTTGGATTTTACCGATAGAGGTTATTGCTATGGCCCAGCACCAATTTTGGTTCCGATTGAGGACTCTCATTTTTCTACCATTACTTTTAACAACTTGTACTATGAGCTCTAATGATTTTAATAATAAATCTCTAATGCCAGATCCTACTGCTCTGATGGCCGAAAAATTTGGTGGCCATGTGCATAATATCGAAAGTAATGGTATTAAGATTCGAATCGTTGAAGCTGGGGAAGGGCCATTAATTGTATTGGTCCATGGCTGGCCTGAGTCTTGGTATTCTTGGAGGCATCAAATTTCTGCGCTAGTTACAGCAGGTTATAGAGTCGTGGTGCCGGATATGCGGGGATATGGTGGATCAGAAATTCCTCAGAGCATTGAGGATTATAATATTCTCGAACTTACTGCTGATGTTGTTGGAATTGTTTCGGCATTAGAGGTAGAAACTGCTGTGGTCGTCGGCCATGATTGGGGTGCGCCTATCGCTTGGCAGTCAGCACTACTTTATCCAGAAGTGTTTAAGGCAGTGATAGGTATGAGCGTACCTTATGGTGGCCGTTCGCAAAACCAGCCTTCAAGGCCATTGCGCCAAGACCCTGAAGATGATTTTTTTTACATAGATTATTTTCAAGAACCCGGAGTAGCGGAGGCTGAATTCGATGCTGACCCTAGAAAGTTGATTACGCGCTTGTTTACCTCAAGATCACCGGGCACTCCCACCTACCCACCCGAAGTAACTGACCCGCGAGCAAAGGCAGGTGGTTGGTTAAAACGGTTGGGTGAACCGATTCGATTGCCAGATTGGCTATCTGAGGCAGATCTTGAATACTATGTAGATCAGTTTCAACGGGCTGGATTCGTCGGTGGGATAAATTACTATCGCAATGGTGCGCGCAATTGGGAGTTAACCCCGCTGTTGGCTAATGCGAAGATTCAGCAGCCAGCGTTGTTTATTGCTGGTGATCTGGATATTGTAAACAGAGGAGCTAGCATAGAGGAGTTGACCCAGCTAGCAGCTCGGCATTTTGAAGATCTAAAAGACATTGTTTTATTGCCAGGAGTTGGACATCGCAATCAACAGCAGGCACCGGCAGAAACTAACCGCTTAATGATTAAGTTTTTGGATAGTCTTGAACTCGATTAATTAAATGGGCGGTGTGACTTTGGGAGAAGCACAATTTTTGTATTCGATATTTTGTCATGGAGAGTATCGCAGTTCGGATCCAAAAAGAGCCATAAATATCCGCCACCAAGTAAGAAAAAAGCTGGCCAAGCCAATAGGAATCTAGACATGGCTTGGCCGGGACTCATTAACTGATTGTTGAGTGTCACTGCTTTTATGCGCCAGGCAATCATGCCGAGAGTTTGGCCGCTTCGGGTCCAGAACCATACAAAGAATCCGCTACTAGTGGCGAGCATAAGTAAGAAAAGGATATTGTCGATAAGCGGATTAGTTTGTACTTGGCCATCAATTAACTGGTTGGTATCAGGTCCGAAAATTAGCTGCATGATGAAACCCAGTAACATCCAAATCGCTGCCACTAGAGATCCATCGTAAAGTAACGCGCCAAGCCGCCGCAGAAGCCCCGCGCGAGGATAGTCCTCGCTCGGGTTCGACTCATCGGATTGTAAATTGGTAGTACTCAAGGTTGAGTGTTAGCTCTAGAGCTCTTTTACTGATTGAATCAACTGGCTAGCAGCTTTCTGTCCATCACCAAAAAGCATCTTAGTGTTATCAGCAAAAAACAACGGATTTTCAACACCAGAGAATCCTGCGCCGCGCCCACGCTTGATGACAATAACATTGTCCGATTCGTAGGCATTCAAGATAGGCATCCCGTAAAGAGGACTACTGGCATCATCTTTAGCTGAAGGGTTCACTACATCATTGGCACCAATAACTAACGCTACAGTCGTGGTTTTAAATTCTGCATTGACGTCTTCCATGTCATATATCATGTCATAGGGTACACCTGCCTCGGCGAGTAACACGTTCATGTGTCCAGGCATTCGTCCTGCTACCGGGTGAATTGCAAATTTTACAGTTACCCCTTTATCTGTAAGAAGTTGAGTCAATTCCCAAATTTTATGTTGGGCTTGGGCTACTGCCATACCATAGCCAGGAATTATGATGACCTGACTGGCAAAGGACATGAGTATCCCCGCATCTTGCGCTTGAATTTCCTTCATGACCCCTTCCGTGCCATCACCACCAGCGGTGGACTCCGTGGTTCCGACACCAGCAAAGAAAACATTGGCAACCGAACGGTTCATCGCCACAGCCATTAGCTGTGTCAACAAGCTCCCGGCGGAGCCGACAACGATGCCCGCTATGATCATCGCGGCATTGCCTAGTACGTAGCCTTCGAAACCGACAGCGAGTCCAGTAAGCGCATTGAACAGAGAAATGATCACCGGCATATCGGCGCCGCCAACCGGCACAGTGATAAAGATGCCCAGAATTAGGGCCAGCACGTAGAAGGTGATTATGGTATTTAAATCAGCACTGAAGTAAATCGCTATAGCAAAACCAGCCGTCGCTATTGCTAAGACAGCGTTAACCAAATGTTGAGCTGGCAATAGCTTGCTGCGATTAAGGCGACCATCGAGTTTCGCCCAGGCAATAATGCTACCGCTAAATGAAATCGTACCAATAACGGCCCCCAAAATTCCCAATATTGCGACGTCGGCACCAAGTGCGTCGGCGATGGTAGTCGCGCCAGTGACATCGTGGGAGGCTTCGGTGCTCGCTTTCAACAACTCCACTGCAGCGATTGTTGCTGCTGCGCCACCACCCATGCCGTTATACATGGCAATCATCTGTGGCATGTCTGTCATGGCAACTTTCTTGCCACTAACCCACGCGTAGCCGCCACCTAAGGCAATAGCGACGATGATCAAAATAATGTTTGTAGTCGACTGGGGGCTGTCAAGAATTTCAGGCGTAAGAAAAGTAGCCAGAGTTGCTAATACCATGCCTGCACCAGCCCACAAGATCCCACGTCGGGCAGTTACCGGTGAACTCATTTGCTTCAACCCTAAGATGAATAGTGCTGCTGCGATTAAGTATGAAGCTTGGATGAGAGTTTCCATTTAGGCGTCCTCTCCTTTTGGTGCCGCAGCTTTATTCCCGCTGGGCTTGAACATCTCAAGCATTCTTTCAGTGACCACATAGCCACCAACGGCGTTTCCTGCGCCAAGCAAAACAGCGATGAATCCAATTATTTGTTCTGCAGTGCTGTCAGCGATACCTAAAGCCACCATTGCCCCCACCAACACAATGCCATGGACGAAATTTGAACCTGACATTAAAGGGGTATGCAAAATTACTGGAACTTTGCTGATGATTTCATAACCAGTAAAGCCGGCCAGCATAAATATATATATAGCAGCGAGACCTTCAATCATTGCGAGGCTCCTTCTAACTGTTCTTTGATAGTGGGGTGATGAATTTTGCCGCCATGAGTGATCAGACAGCCATTGATAATCTCATCCTCAAGATCAATGTTGATCTCACCTTCTCGAATTAATAGCTCTAGGAAATTTAAAAGATTTTTCGCATACAATTCGCTCGCATGGTTGCCCACCATACTGGGAACATTCACCGGGCCGAAGATTTTTACTCCCTGATGAAGCACAGTTTCACCAATTTTGGTGAGCTCACAGTTGCCGCCGCCTTCCGCGGCCAAATCTACAATGACTGAACCCCCGCGCATACCTTCCACCATTTCTGTGGAAATAATGCGAGGAGAGGAGCGTCCTGGGATTGCCGCTGTTGTAATAATTACATCAGCAGTGGCTACATGCTTGGCGAGAATCGCTTGTTGTTGTTGTTTTTCTTCCTCGGTGAGTTCGCGGGCGTAACCGCCATCACCTTCAGCTTTGATTTCGATATCAACAAACTTTGCGCCAAGTGATTCGACCTGCTCTTTAACTGCTGCTCTTACATCATAACCCTCAACGATGGCACCTAAGCGCCTAGCAGTAGCGATAGCCTGCAGGCCGGCAACTCCGGCGCCAATTATAAGAGCTTTCGATGGTCGAATGGTTCCAGCTGCTGTTGTTAGCATAGGGAAAAATTTACCAAGGATATTGCTGGCCAAAAGCACAGCTTTATAGCCGGCGATGGAACCTTGAGAGGAAAGAGCATCCATAGCTTGAGCCCGCGAAATTCGAGGAATCATCTCGACGGAAAATGCACTTATATTTTTTTCTCTCAGCTTGTTAAAGCGCTCCAAACTCCCATGGGGGTTTAGAAAGCCAATCAGCACAGACCCTTCCTTCAAAAGGTCTATTTGTTCGTCGGTAGGGGGGTTGACGGTGAGCGTGATGTCCCCTTTGTTAAATAATTCACTGCTGCTGCTGACAATCGCAGCATTTTCGTAGTCCTTGTCTGTGTAACCCACCAGTTCTCCAGCTCCAGATTGAATACTTACATCCAATTCCTGCTTTACTAGTCGATTTACCACATCCGGTACCAGAGCAACGCGTTGTTCGCCTTCGCGAACTTCTTTGGGTACACAGATTTGAATCGCCATAAGAGACCTCAATCGTTCAAATATGCATGGAGCGCGCAGTATATATTGATCGTGGAGAAGGTCAAATGGGCTGATTATCTGCATTTACGGGTTATCCAAGTCCGTAATTCTTGTTAGAATCCGTTCCCCGCCGGCGTCTTCACAGAAATCGTCAGCTTGCTGCTGCGGAAACCCGTATAAACCGCCAAGGGTAGGAAACTCAGTATGAGTGCTGTTCAACAAGCTCGCCATATCAGCCTAATGGATACGACATTACGTGACGGCGAACAAACACAAGGTGTCTCTTTTTCAGCGAATGAAAAAGTGAATATTGCCCGGGCTTTGCTGCAAACTCTAAAAGTCGATCGTATTGAGGTGGCTTCTGCTGGAGTATCTGAAGGTGAGAAACAAGCAGTTTCTCGAATTAATGAGTGGGCGGCAGCCGAAGGTTTGGTAGACAGAGTTGAAATACTCGGCTTCGTTGACTACAAACGCAGCGCCGACTGGATAGTCAGTGCTGGTGGTAAAGTAATAAATTTACTCTCAAAGGGCAGTGAGAAACATTGCCGTGAGCAGCTCGGCAAGACTTTGGAGAGCCATGTCGAAGATATTTGTCGCACAGTTGAGTATGCAAAGGAGCAGGACTTAAAGGTCAATATGTATCTGGAGGATTGGTCTAGCGGTTATGCCAATAGTAAGAATTACGTTCTTGGCTTGATAAACGGCACTAAGCATCTTGGCATCGACCATTATCTGTTACCGGACACCCTAGGCTTAATGGCACCCTGGGAAGTTCATGCAGCTATAACAGAAATGTTAACAGAGTTTCCAGAAGTAGAATTTGATTTTCACCCTCATAATGACTATGGCTTGGCAACGGCCAATATCATGGCGGCAGTGGAAGCTGGGATCAACAATGTTCATTGCACGGTAAATTGCCTAGGGGAGCGCGCAGGCAACGCTTCGCTAGCTGAAGTAGTTGTAGGGTTAAGAGACAAGATGGGCATGGAGCTTTCAATCGATGAATCCCATATCGCGATGCTCAGTCGCATGGTGGAAAACTTTTCGGGGAAATTCATCTCTGCTAATACACCAATTGTTGGTGCCGATGTGTTCACTCAAACTGCCGGTATTCATGCCGATGGGGATCTTAAGGGAGATCTCTATGTAACCAATCTTAGTCCAGAGCGATTTTCCCGGAAACGAATTTATGCCCTTGGTAAGTTGAGTGGCAAAGCCTCGCTAATTAACAATCTTGATGAACTCGGAATCAGCTTGACTGAAGAAGAGCAGGCAAAAGTGTTACGGAGAATTGTGAAGCTAGGTGATTCAAAGCACGTGATCACGTCAGAAGATTTACCATTCATAATTGCCGATGTGATGGAGAGTAAGGAGTATCATCATATTTCTTTACTCAACTGCTATATCAATACAGGATTCGATATTGATAGTACCGCTAGTGTTCGAGTATCAATTGAAGGTGAAGATTATCAAGGCTCCGGTTCAGGTAATGGCGGTTTCGATGCCTTTATCGACGCGATCCAGAAAATTTTGGAAACGAGAAATTTTGAAATGCCGGTATTGGTGGATTATGAAGTTCACATTCCACGAGGTGGTAAATCAACAGCACTTACCGAGTGCATGATTACCTGGGAGTGGCAAGAACAAGAATTCAAAACCCGCGGAGTGGATTCCAATCAAGTATTAGCAGCAGTGAAAGCCACCCTCCGAATGATTAACGTTCGTCTACATGCCGATAGCGAGAATTAGCTTAAAGTCGTTAACTTTTCGCTAATTCCTCAGCTACCAAGTCGCCAAAGGCGTGAGTACTAATCATATTTACACCTGCGCCAGGCTTAGAGAGGTCGGGCGTCGAATTGCCCTGGGCGAAAACACTCTGCATTGCATGCCATACTTTTTTAGCTTCATCTTCCATACCAAAGCTCATCTCTAGCATCATAGCCACAGAGCCAATCATAGAGTAGGGGTTGGCAATAAATTGGCCCGCGATATCAGGGGCTGAGCCATGGGAAGGCTCGTAGTAAGCTTTGTTTGGCCCGATACACGCTGAGGGCATGAGTCCCAGTGAACCTAATATGCCGCCAGCTTGGTCGCTGAGGATGTCGCCGAACATATTCTCCATGACCATTACATCGAATTGGCCTGGATTCAGGCAGAGATAAGTTGCGGCTGCGTCTACTAAGATATGTATCATTTTAACATCTGGATAATCTTCTCCAACCTCAGCCATAACTTCGTTCCACAATACGCTAGACTTTAAGACGTTACTTTTGTGAATATTGTGTAAAACTTTTTTGCGGTTTTGTGCCGTTTCGAATGCCGATACTGCTATTCGAGCTATCTGATCTTCATC
>Ga0209035_10000909_pt1 | contig 11853 bp, 10 predicted proteins | sample MarorgKNORR_S2LV_6_FD_188220 | JGI IMG/M metagenome (GOLD analysis project Ga0209035, IMG submission 188220) | Marine microbial communities from the Southern Atlantic Ocean, analyzing organic carbon cycling - AAIW_A/KNORR_S2/LV (SPAdes) (version 2) | ecosystem: Environmental > Aquatic > Marine...
GATCTACTTGGCGTTCTTTGTAGAAGCTTCCGTAGGGGCACAAACGTTGGTTGACCATGCCAACAGTGTGGCGGGAGATCTCTTGGTAAGTTTAAAGTTATTTGACGTATATCAGAGCAAAGATGTTGAAAACAAAGGAAAAAGTATCGCTTTAGGCTTGACGTTTCAGCACAGTTCGCGCACTCTTACGGACGAAGAAGTAAGCCAAGCGGTTGATCGTGTGATAACAGAGCTTAGCACTGAGTGTAAGGCTGAGCTTAGAAAGTAAATGGTTTGTAAGACAAAAGAGTTGGGATGGGTGTTATTAGATGGGTGCGTTAACAAAAGCTGATTTAGCTGAAATGTTGTTCGATGATTTGGGTCTCAATAAACGAGAAGCCAAAGAGGTCGTTGAAATTTTTTACAGCGAAATTTGCTCAGCTCTGGAAAACAACGATCAGGTAAAGATTTCTGGATTTGGCAATTTTGAGCTGCGCGATAAAAGTAGCCGTCCTGGCAGAAACCCTAAGACGGGTGAAGAAATCCCTATTTCCGCACGGCGTGTAGTGACATTTAAACCTGGGCAAAAGCTCAAGGCTCGAGTTGAGGCTTATGCTGGAACCAAGTAATAATAACCAACTACCTGCGATTCCGGGGAAACGCTATTTTGCTATCGGTGAAGTCAGTGAACTTTGTGGTGTTAAACCACATGTGTTGCGTTATTGGGAACAAGAATTCCCGGGTTTGAGCCCGGTCAAACGCCGTGGTAATCGCCGTTACTATCAGCGCCAAGATGTCGTTTTAATTCGTCAAATTCGCTCTTTACTTCACGAGCAAGGATTCACCATTGGTGGTGCTCGTCAAAAACTTGACGACACGCCAGATAAAAAAGAACTTACACCCTATAAACAGCTTTTGGATCAAACCATCTCTGAATTAGAAGATGTCTTGAAAGCCTTATAACATATTTCAATATTTCACTTTAAAGAATTGCTTTTTGGTTGCAAAAAGAGCCTTTCGCTGTATCATTGCGACACTCAAATCGGGGCGTAGCGCAGCCTGGTAGCGCACTACACTGGGGGTGTAGTGGTCGCAGGTTCAAATCCTGCCGTCCCGACCATCTTTTTTCCCTTTATAAATCAACCGTTTATAAACCATCAAAGCACTACCTTTCTAGTGTTGTATACCCAGTGCCCTTTTGGTGCGTTTTTACTGCTCCTCCAGTGTAGTGCTCTAGAATAAGCTCTCTATTCTGGAGCTAACTTCCCTTGCCCTATCCTCACTCTTTTTAACATAACGTCTACACGCATCAAGGCTCTTCCAACCGCCCACCATTGCAATATCATCAAGGTCTGTTCCGACCTCATTTAACCATGTTGCAAAGCTGTGCCTTAACGTGTGAAAGACTAAAGCGCCTTCCGGTATTAGCTTGGCCCTATCTACAGACCGACCCTTTCTTTTGGCTTGGTATTCAATATTGTGGTTGTACATCTTAATACTGCGCTTCCACATATCTCCAGTCATCGATGTTGCGGCCATTGGCGTACCAAGATGTTGAATGTCATCCTGAACGAAAACGTACTCAATGTTCCTTAGCTTTGGGTACTTGTCCAACAATAACCGTCGATCTTCTAGACGCTTTTTTAAAACTTCAACCGCCATCTTATTCAACTGGATGGTAAGAGAGTGTCCGTTTTTAGCATCATCAGCATGGACAAACATTCGCGTTAAATCCTTACTGATACCACTCCACTTCAAGCCAACTATATTTGCCTTACGCTGGCCTGTTGCCAAGCCAAACTTCACCATGTCTACCCGCAAAGGATCTAAAAACCGCATCCAATCCTTCGCAATCGCAGGGGTCAAATAATATTCACGACCCTTGGTTGGCAGTGTTTCGATTTTAGGAAACCTAATAAAAGCAACATCAAGCTTTTGTTGGGCGTAGTTACAAACTGCTCTTAGATAAACAAGATAGGTATTGATCCCTGCGTTACTGAGACCCTTACTATTTCGTAAATCTGTCTCCATGTCCTCAATATCTATATTAGCGATATCGCGCATGGCTAAGTCTGCAAATCTTCCCGATGTTTCATCCCACGAAACAACAGTATGGCTGTGTTCTCTACCTTTAGGGCCATACGGTACTGGCTTGTTACGACCCTTAATCAATATCATTGCGGGTCTTTTTTCGTACATCCATTCAAGCGTTGAGTAGGCATTTGCATTCTTCTTCCGACCTAACTTCTTAGTCGGCTTGTTTAAATACCTAATCGCTACTTCTTTAAAACTAATAGCTTTTTTCATAATACTGCTCCATGTGTCTTTCTATCCGGAAGCGTGATCAGTATAGGACATGAAAACGCTAAAAGGCAATCCGGTTAATTCTTGATCGGCATTAATGAGTTGCCACTAGGCACCCCAACATCGTACTCACCTTGGGCGGTGTACCAGTCACAGCCTATTTCATTACCGTAATCAATCAGGCAAAAATAGGGTAGTCTTCACTGGCATGATCCACATCAACGACACAGATACGCTCACCATCAATTGTTTGAAGCGTCGTAGACCATGGGATTTGGATGGGTTGTTCTACCGCGAGTATTTTTTTTACTGTTTCTAACATTATCAAATCTTTGTTTAAATTAAGTAGCTCGTTGTCGCCACTGGTGAGCTATTCCAGCAAATAAAGGCGCTGAGGAGTTCGCCTCGACTTAGGGAATCTTAATGTCATTAGCCAGCCATATCCCTACATCACCCGGTTTTATGACATGTCCGCTAACACCCTCCTTAGAGGTAATGTTAACGAGCGGATCCTGATTGCCACATTGATACCAGTTCTATTAAGTACAAGAGGTCCTGTGCATGAAATCAAATAAAACTAATCTAGTCCTGGTCATGAGGAATTCATGACCTTAACCTTATCTAAGCGCAGTAAACGGCAGTGTGGAGGCAAAAAAACGTGTTTTCCCTACTCGAGAATTTTCCACTCTGGGTAAAAACTAGGCAATCGACGAGCTCTACATTTACCCGGAGGTAGCTTATAATATGCGTTAGTTTGGTTTTCAACAGGAGCCAGTATGACCCTTTCACTCTACGATATCAGCATCCCTAACTATCTGCAGATACTCGGCAGTACTATCAATGTACTAAATAAAGGAGCTGAATACGCTGAAGAAAACTCTCTTGATCTGGCTCAGTTGCTCGAAACAAAATTGTGCCCAGATATGCAGTCTTTAAAATTTCAGCTGCTCTCAGTAGCGCACCACTCTCTGGGCGCGATCAAAGGTATTAAACAGGGAGTCTTTTCGCCCCCTCCAGCAATAACCGACATCGACTATAAAAGTATGCAGGGTTTACTGAAAGATACTCTTGAGCAAATACAAACCATCACTGAAGACGAAATTAATCAGTTATCCGGCAAGGCCATGAAGTTTCAAATGGGAGATTTTGAAATGCCCTTTGTCGCTGAAAATTTTATCCAATCATTCTCAATGCCCAACTTTTATTTCCATGCGGCCACTACTTACGACATTTTACGGATGATTGGAGTACCTTTGGGTAAGGAAGATTTTCTTGGTAATATGCGGATGGGTTAGTCCGTGATTAAATAAACAGAATAAGACATGGCTGCAGATTAAAATGTTACAAATTTGGTTTCTATCTGCACCCAAGTACTTAGTCTTAGCATAACTACCCTGGTCCGATAATTGAATATCGGACCAATACTGCAGTGATAAGCTGCCTACACGTTCGACACTAGCAGCCAGGCACAATGACCGCTTCTAACCACTTAGCAACAGGTCCTGAAGAAACCGCTAAACTAATGCGGTTGGCGACCTATGCCTCTATTTCAGTAGCCTCGATACTGATTGTGGCCAAACTAGTTGCCTGGGGTATGTCAGACTCGCTAAGCTTACTGGCCACATTGATTGACTCGGTTCTGGATGTATTAGCGTCGCTGATAAACTTAGTAGCTGTACGCCACGCCTTAACACCTGCCGATAAAGAACACCGATTTGGCCACGGCAAAGCCGAAGCCTTGGCAGGCCTCAGTCAATCAATGTTTATTGCTGGCTCGGCTGGATTTCTACTACTTGAAGCCGGACGCAGAATTATCAGCCCAATCCCTGTGGAAGCCACCGGTATCGGCATGCTGGTGATGGTTTTCTCTATTTTCGCCACCATGCTATTACTGGGCCTGCAGAATCACGTCATTCGCAAAACTAATTCCACTGCGATCAAAGCCGATGCTCTGCATTACCGCACCGACCTGTTAGTCAACGGAAGCGTAATACTGGCTCTATGGCTGTCGACAAGAGGCTGGGCTGGATTTGATGCGTTGTTCGCCATCGCCATCGCGGGATATATTCTCTACAGTGCTTGGGAAATTATTACGGTATCGTACGATCACCTGATGGATCGTGAGCTGCCCGACGAGCAGCGTACAGAAATTAAACAGCTGGTCTTGCAACACAAAAAGGTCCATGGCCTGCATGATCTGCGTTCAAGGCATTCTGGCGTCATGACGTTTATTCAGTTGCATCTGGAACTTGATGACGATCTTTCTCTACTGGAAGCTCACAAGATTTCTGATGAGGTGGAGATGAATTTACTAAAGGTGTTTCCCGGCTCTGAGATCATTATTCATATAGATCCACAATCAGTGGTGGGCCATGAACCGATGACGAATTTCGAATAACTCATCGAGCTCTACCTAGATGACCACCGAATTTTCAGGGCAAGTATCCGTCCTGTCACTATGGCCGAATACTTCAAGTGATAAAAAAAGAGCAAACTATTGCAAGTAGAGGTAAACGTGTCATGGTCTATTCCTTTTCTATTTACTTAATCTTAGCCGAATGGACGATCTAATCAAATTGCGAATAGATGGAGATATAGGATATATGACAACGTTCACAAAGAGGTGCCTTGTCGGGTTAGGTGGGTTCGCACTGGCGGCCTGTGTTGGCTACTACGCGATTAATAACAGTTTGAATGGCTACTTGGACTATATGGTCTGGAGGTCGCTTAACGGCGATGCAGGTAAAGGCGTATACACCCCGATCGGAGAATCCACAATTTACTATGAGATTCATGGTACTGGGGAGCCCTTGCTGTTACTCCACGGCGGCTTTGGCAGTATTGACAATTTCTACCAGCAGATCCCTCTCATGGCTCAGAGCTACCGAGTAATTGCTGTTGATAGCCGAGGACATGGACGCTCAACCGACACCGCAGAGCCATTGAGCTATGTAAGTATGTCGGACGACACGGCTGAACTACTGGAACAATTAGGCATTCAAAATACCCGTGTTCTTGGCTGGAGTGATGGTGGTGTTGTCGGCCTTGATTTAGCGATGAGAAATCCGGGCTTGATTAGCAAGCTAGTGATATTTGGTTCTAACTTTCATTATGAAGGGCTTATCCCCGATGAATTGATTGATCCGGAATATCCAGCAGATGGCGAGTTGCTGAATTTTCCTCGCATAGCCTATCAAATGAATTCACCCCATCCAGAGAAATGGCCAGACTTCGTTAAGAAATTACTCATCATGTGGACCACACAACCGGCTTATACAATTGAGCAGCTAGGTGACATCACTGCAGAGACCCTGGTGATGGTGGGGGATGATGACATGGTTAAGCTATCGCACACCAAAATGCTGGTTGAGGCGATCGATAATGCTACGCTCGAGATAATTCCCAACGCAAATCATTTCGCGCTTGTCGAGAACCCGGCTGAGGTTAATTCTCGCCTTATGGCATTTTTTGCCGATTAAGTTTTAGGGTTAGACTAAGGGGCCGAGCGTCAATCCATCAACATCTACTGATGGTCTCAAGACGCTGTCATACAGGGATTTTTGTTTTTAAGTAAACTAATTTTCGGCGACACTCAACCAGACCGCTGAATATCACCGTTACAGTCCTTACCCTAGGTTAATCCGTGTTTGGCACAATGAGCACCTTGCCGTTCCTACCACCTTGAGCCGCGCGGGAGACTGCTTGTTTGATTTCATCAACGCTGAAACGCGAGTCAACATCGGCTTTTAGAACACCCTTCGCAATCAAGGGAATAATTTTTCCGAAGGCAGCTTGCTTAACTTGCATGTCAGCCGTCTCGTACCACTTAGCAAGCCAAAACCCGCGTATACGAAGGTCTTTAAAAATAGTCATGCCTGTATTAAGAGTAGCGGGTTTACCCGATAGGGCGCCAAAAGCAACTAGAGTACCGCCATAACCGAGGCTATTAGCTAGTCGAGTATAGGTCTCACCGCCTACGGCATCGAGAGCTAATACAACAGGGGCGTTATCAGTTGCAGTGGCAATTTGTGCGGCAAGATCTGGGCCATCGATTAACACTACATCCGCGCCTTTTGCTATCAAATCATCGGCTAGACCTTCACGACGGACAATATTGATTGTCTTTATACCTCGTTGTTTCGCTAGTTGGATAACATAACTACCGACGGCTGAGTTCGCTGCGCTCTGTACAATCCATTGACCTTCTTTAAGATCGACAAAAGATGTCAGCATGAGCAATGCTGTGATGGGGTTAACCGCAGACATAGCGAGCTGTTCAATCACTGCAGAATCAAGAGGCCCAAGATTAGGTAAGGGAAGAAAGCTTGATGCTGGGGCGACTATTTCGTCTCGCCAGGTTCCACCGCCAATCAGAAGTACCAGTTGGCCCACCACTAAATGCTTTACTTCTGCGGACGTCTCTAGCACTCGACCAACGCCTTCACTACCCGGTGTGGAGGGTAATACTGGCTGAACGCCGTATTTGCCTGCAATCTGTAATAAGTTGGATGGATTAATTGGCGATGCCAACACTCTCACTCGGACCTCACCGCTTTTTAACGCCCGCGCACTATCTTCCTTTACTTCTAGTACGTCTGCAGGGTTTCCAATCTCACTAAATTCGGTGTATTTCAAACTAGATTGAGTGTCTTGTGGCGGGGTATCAGTGCCGCCACTTGCGACAGCTAAGGTTGTGGAGCCTAGGGACAGTGCTAAAATTGCAATAATAGAGAAATATTTCATTGTGATGTTCCGTTATCTTATTTGGTTTGTTAAAAATAACACCGGTAAATTAAACGGTATTACAGCGTGCTCATTAAATATTACCAGTTACAATTTGTATATCGCTCTGGTTAGAGGTTTTCGTTTTATGTTTCATAATGATTACAGGCCATCTGCCTGATAGTAATTAATAGTTTTGACCAGTCATAGTGACGGATCATCTCGCTCAAACCAGCGACCAAGATAGATGCCCACTAGCGACCACAGGGCGGCTATGCCTGCTCCTACGACAGCGACAGCCGCTAAGCCTAGCCCAAGACCTTGTGTTAGCCCGGTGAACAACCAGGCCATCAACATGTCTCCACCGCGATAGGCGACAATATCAATTACCGGTTTTGCCTTGAAGCGAGTTTCGCGATCAACTCGGGTAAACAGCATTTCGCGAGCGGGTCTGGTGACGGCGTAGTTGCCAGCACGCCGTATTATTTGCAGTGCGACGACGGCCCCCATAAAGGGTGAAATTGCGAGAATAAGTAAGCCTGCACAGATTAGTACGGGAATTAGCGCGATAGTAACGGGCATACCAAATTTCCCCACGATACGGCCAGTAGCAAATAATCCTGTTGCGATTGAGAGTATATTTACAGCTAGGTCCATTTGCGCCCAAACTGCGGTGCGGTCGGCGCGACTAAGTTCACTCAGTAGGTTTTTTAATTCGAAGTAGACAAATGAACTGATACCGGTATAAAGAAAAATAAATAAGCCGATGGCCAATAAATAAGGATTAGAGAAAAACATTTTGAATCCCGCAAAGGGATTGCCGCCAATTTTCGCGGCGGGGTTGTTTAAGACCAAGTCGTTATTGCGCAAATCTGATGATTTCAGTAATTGTAAATAGAAGATGATCGGTATCGGGACCAATAGCATAAGACTGGCTATTAACATGAGATTATCTGTGCCCAACGATGCTGAGAAAAACGAAGGTATAGAAGGGCCAATAATGCCGCCTACACTGGCGCCGGCGGCAATAATTCCAAATAGTCTGCCTGCCTGCTCTTTGTTAAACAGGTCGGACATAAAGCTCCAAAATACGGAAATATGGAAAAGACTGAATACACTAACCCAGACATAAAATGATTTATCGATTAACGTCCGATCGTAAGAGGTCGACGCGAGTACATAGAAAACCACAAACGATAATGCAAAAAGACCGTACATAGCTGGTACTAGAATTCGGAAACGAAAATGTGAAACGGCGATGCCATAAACTGTAACGACCGCGGTGCTAATAAAAAAGTTGAGAGTCCATAACCAGCTAACTTCTGCATCTGTCCAGTCACTTGCCATGGCATCGCGCACTGGCCGAAGAATATAGTAGGCGGACATCAACACAGCGACAAAAAGAAAGGCGCTTAGGGTGGCTTTAACCTCCTCTTCTTCAATCTTCGAGACCGTCTTTAGAAAATTAATAACCGGATTGTTGTTGCTTGTAGACACTACTGCCTCCTAGGCTAGAACTAATAAATTCCATTTTAACCGTTGCTTTCTACTAATGATAATGACTAGGGTCGAGTGCACACAGGCCATCACAAGGAGCTGCATTATAGTGGAATGAAGTGTATTGAATATCTTTATTGTCTTTTTGGTCCAAAGGACCGGCCTGTTGTGTAACAGTCACAGATTTTACTTATAACTGTATGGTATTTGTCATGACAAGTTTGAAGAAAGCACTGTTACCTTATGGAACAACATCTAGTTCACCCTCTATCGTATTGCCTGATACTGCTTTGTTCCTTTCAGTGCGAGGATCTCTAACTAAGAGCTATTTTGAGAATTCCGCTGGGCTAAAAAACAGAGTCACAGGTAGTGAATCTATGGTGCAGCAACGCATGGGTAAATCTGATGAACAGGGTATTTTGATTGGTTATTGGCAACAAGCAGATGTGCCTCTAGCTCTGCAATTAGAACCAGAGGTGCCGCTGCCTACGTAGGCTACAGAACTGAAACTGTTAGCCAGCTGCCGCGAGCAGATCAAATACCTCTTGTCTCTCAGACAAAACTAACAGTAAGGCTAAATCGCCCTTTTGCAATTGCTTTAAAATTACTTTGGCCCCTGCTGCTGGGCCAGCAGCTACAAGGAGTTGATGGGCCAGCATGCCTTGTTGTTGGGCTTGTTGGTGGGTGAGTCTAATGGTATCACCGAGCTCTCGGCCACGTAAATGTTGTGGCAATTCTACAGCCATTAAAACGTCTGGGTTAAGGGCTAGGGCGCATTTAGTGGCCTCTAAAATGTCTTGGTCTGACCGATCTCCAGCATGGCTAATCATTAAAAAACGTCGTTTGGCTGGAATGCTGGCCATGGCGTTTGTGACTGCTGAAATGGAATGGGGGTTATGGGCAAAGTCTACAAATACACGTGCACCGTTGATGGCAAATTCGTTGCACCGGCCTGGGTTGTCTTTGGCGTCATTGTTAAAGCTGCATAGGCCTGTTGCAATGGCATTATCTTCAATACCCATGGCTTTGGCTAAGCACAATGCACCTAGGGCGTTACGAATATTGTAATCTGCTGCACCACCCATGGTTAAGGGGATGTCCTTAACCTTAACGATAGTGCGCGCGTGCTTACCATCAAAATGCACAAGGTTGTCGCCCTCTTGCCATGCACACGTGAGGCCATTTTTTTTAGCCTCGGCAATGAGACGGTGTCCAGCATCAAGTGAGAACCAGCACAAGGTGGCTTGGGTTCGGCTGGCTTCATTAACTACATAGATGTCGTCGGCATTAAGTACCAAGATGCCGTCGGCAGCTAGAGTACGGTGTACGGCAAACTTGGCAACGGCTAGTTCTTCCACGGTGTTAACGCCGTATTGGCCAAGGTGGTCTGCCGCCACGTTAGTGACCAAAGCTGCCCTAGCTCTGCGTAAGGGCAAGCCGCGACGTAATATTCCACCTCTGGCCACTTCTAAAAAAGCCACTTCTAAACGTTTGTCCCTCAGTAACATGCGTGCGCCACCCGGGCCTGAATAATCACCATAATCGAGTATGTCGTCACCTACTCGCACAAATTCTGTAGAGGTGATACCGGCTGTTAAACCAGCGGCAGTACCAATGGCCGAGCATAGGCGAGTGCTGGTGGTTTTACCGTTAGTTCCTGTGATTAAAGCCACGGGTACGTCATGTAAGTTGGCCCAGTTCACCTCTTCAGGTTGAGGAAGGTTAAATACTGACCAAGTTTGAGACCCAATACCGTGGCCTAAAGATAGCTCGTCATCATCACACAATACATCGATTCCATGGCTGTTGGCTGCGTTAATTAGGGCAATTAATGCTGGGTTAGCTTCACGGAGCATCACATGTTTAAGGTCGTTAATCATGATGTCAAAGTTGTTTGGAACGGCGTTTAATAGTTGTGCAGCAGTAAAGTGCCAAGCCGTTTGACAGGCAAACATGGCCGTATAAAGCTGATCCATTGGAGACGATACGGCGAGGTTTGCGCCGCCGCCAAAACGGCGATCAATTATTTTCTCATCCTGCCAGCCTATGGCATCAAGCACGCGTCTGGCCTGTTGATTCCAAACGGGAATCACCTGATCTAAGTGGTCACTAGGGCACAAAATGTCTAAATTTGCGCCCACATAACTCCATAATAATCCTGGGCCAGTAAGTCTTCGAAAGTCCTCAAGGATTAATTCTTCACTTGCACTACAGCGAATATCTAATGCCGTTTCAATAGTATCTGCCGATTCAACCATAACTTAGTCGCCGTCTTCGTCGTTGTTTCGGGCTAGACGTACACCGCGTTCATCACGGATAATCGTGTCGCCTTCACAGAGTAATTCTTCCATTCCTGTGTCGATCTCGCTACTTTCATTCATGAAGGGATGCACTGCGAGATCTGTTTGTTGCTCATTTTTTAGATAGATGATTTGTTTCCAACAGCGGGTGATATTGTCACCAAATACCATCACTAGATCGCCTTCTCTGGCCATGTGTAACGCGGTATCTACGGCTTCTTGCTCTGATGCAATAACGCTGATATTACATGCGTCTACGCCATGATTGAGTAAACCTTGTTGTAACATCATTGGCACTTCATCGTGGCCTCGTTTACGGCGATTATCATCGGCCTTGCAAATGTAGTGATCAAAGTTTCCCGCTAAAATTTCTGCAGCTTGGTAGATGTCCTGATCGCGGCGGTCTCCAGGAGTCGATAACACGGCAATGCGGCGGCCCTTCACATCTAAACGAGTTACTAAATCTGCCATAGCGCGAAACGCGGCAGGATTATGGGCGTAGTCCAAAATCACCTTAAACGGGTGTTCATTAAATACGTTGGTACGGCCTGGGGCTTGGAAGAAATTGGTATCGAAAGTGCGTAAACCATGACGAATGTTGTCTAGATCTACATCAAAACTGTAGGCCATTGCTACAGCAAACATGGCATTTTGCACGTTATGCATGGCCTTGCCTTCCATGGTGGCGGGGATCAAATGTGACCAAAGCACCGGAATGTGGGTGCCGTTGTCATAAATTGCAATCATGTCGCCGTTCATGCCTTTTTCTAGCACTAAAGCTCGCCCGCCAGCACGAATGTGTTCTTTTACTAAGCTGTGGTCAGAATTCATGGTGACGTAACAAATTCGTTTGGCACTGGCGAAATCTGCCATCCGTAAACAGTGTATGTCATCGGCATTGAGTACAGCGGTATCGGTGGCAGATTCCACTACTACTCGTTTTACAACTGCTAGTTGCTCTACTGTGTCTATACCACCTAAACCTAAGTGGTCTGCAGTTACATTAAGGCAGGCTGCCACGGTGGAGGTTTGGTAACCCAAACCGCTGCGT
>Ga0209035_10000910_pt1 | contig 11853 bp, 9 predicted proteins | sample MarorgKNORR_S2LV_6_FD_188220 | JGI IMG/M metagenome (GOLD analysis project Ga0209035, IMG submission 188220) | Marine microbial communities from the Southern Atlantic Ocean, analyzing organic carbon cycling - AAIW_A/KNORR_S2/LV (SPAdes) (version 2) | ecosystem: Environmental > Aquatic > Marine >...
ATTTGGGGATGCTTGTGGTGCAGTAGTGATTGAACAAACTAACCAAGAAGTTGGGTTGCTGGCTGCCAAAATTGGTTGTGAGGCAGATGCGAAATACGCGATTCAAATTACTAATCTTGGCTCAGCATACAGTAGATTCACCGAAGACTTCCTCTATGTTGATTGGAATTTCGAAGGAAAGGAAGTATTCAAACGCGCAATTCGCTGCATGGCGCAAGCTTGCGCGGATGTTTTAGAGGAAACAGGGCTTACTATCGACGACATTAAACTAGTCGTGCCCCACCAAGCAAATAAACGTATTTTGGATGCACTAGCTAAACGCGTTGGCCTCCCACCGGAAAAAGTCTTCATTAACGTACACAAATATGGAAACACCTCAGCAGGCACTATCCCAGTAGCACTAACCGAGGCCCTGGAAGAAGATCGTGTTGCACCGGGTGATTACGTACTTAGTGCTACCTTTGGTGCAGGCCTAACATGGGGAGCCGGTCTCATTCGCTGGGGCGACAGAATCAAACCTTTACAAGTTTCTACTGCAGAGCTACCTCCTAGCGATAAAACTGCTTTGGAGATTATTCAACCACAAATCGACAAATACAAAGACAGAAATCAATTTTCCCTTTAGATTCTCTAAAAACAGCTTTAGATTCTTCCTGCTTTCCTTCTGCAAATCTCGGTCTTATACTGCCTAGTGAGCTTTACAAGAAGAATAGATAAACCATAGCAAATTCCTATGCTTTGTGTTCATAACAAACACCCTAGCGTCGCCAATGAGAATACGAAAAATTCACACGAATTGAGTTCAATGCTTTGCCGCACTACTGGAGCCTAAATGCTTTCACTCTCAATATTTTTCTGGGGCACTGTCATAGTCGCCATAATTAGTTTCTGGTGGCAAAGTGACAAAGTGAAAATATTGGCCCTAGCCTTTGTTGATCAGCATTGCAAAAAACAGCAGTTACAGCTGCTTGATCAAACCATGGTTTTAAAAGGTGTTTGGCCGGTCAGAGATGAACTAGAAATTCTTAACCTTAGACGACGATACCACTTCGAATTTTCTTCGACCGGAGAGATTCGCTACCAAGGAATTATTGTGCTGCACGGTCACACGCTGAAGAACCTAGAACTTGAGCCTCACGTTATTCCCACGCAAGAAGATAGTCTCCACTAAATCCTGCTCACACGCTAACCGAACGACGTAGTGACGGATAAAACAACAGTAAAGCCACGGCCCGCGCAACAACATAAATAATCATTGCCCACCACAACCCTTCTATTCCAAACCGGTCAGAGAGAATCCACCAGGCGAAAAGATAAACTGATATAGAAATTACAGCAGCATCTCTCATTCGTCGAGTAAAGGAAGCCCCTATGAATATTCCATCTAATTGAAATGCAGCAAATGAGAAAAATACATAAATTGCAGGTAATAGAAGCAACTCGTTAGCAGCAAGACGTACCGCACTAATATCAGTTAGTAGCATCACTGCTACATCACCGAACAGCCCAATTGCTAACGCCAAGAAGATTGCAGTCATGATGGCTAAGCTGGTTGTCCGCCGGACTGCCAGATCAAAAATATCCCTACGCCTTGCCCCTATAGAAGTGCCCACCAAAGCTTCAACTACAAAGGCATATCCATCTAGGAAGAAAGCCGCAAATGATATTAATTGCAATAAAATATGGTTACCAGCGAGGCTTGTATCGCCATACTTAGCACTTTGATTAATAAAAAAACCAAAAGAGAAAACCAGAATCAGCGTCCGAATCATAATATCTAAATTCGAGGACGCAGTTTTCAACAGAGCAAGCCGGTCCATAATTTTGGTTCTAGGCCAGAAGTGCTCACCTAACAACCTACGCTGATTTAATTCTAGATAGATCAACCATCCAGCTAAAAGCACAGTCGACCATTCCGCGATCACTGTACCCAGAGCTATTCCACTTGCACCCCATCCGAGAACACCAGCAAACCATATATCTAATGTAATATTGAGCCCGTTCAGGAACAATTGCACTATTAGCAGCGTTCTACTTTTGCCCAAGCCAATCAAGAGTCCCATCAATGCAAATGTAGCGAGTGTAGCTGGCGCACCCCATATGCGGATCTTAAAATAACTTTGAGCCATGAGCTCGACTTGAGAGCTACCATCGAGTAATGAAAAAGCAATCAGCTTAATTGGCCATTGAATCAAGATCAGCAAAAGGCCAATACCAAATGCCATCAACAATGCCCGACCAAGCACAGCTCTTACCTCTTGTTCATCACCTCTACCAGAAGCTTGGGCAGCAAAGCCAGTGGTGCCCATCCTTAAAAAACCAAAGCTCCAATAAACAAAAGAAAAAATCAAAGCTCCAAAGGCAATTGCACCTAGATCTTCGATGCTACCGACATTTCCAATCACAGCAGTATCTACCAGACCCAACAAAGGAACTGCGGCATTGGCCAAAATAATTGGCCACGCCTTTTGTAGAAGGTATCGATAACTTATTGATTCAGGGATTTGCATTGAGTCAAACTGCTTTGCGTTTCTGGAGATACTGTGGCGGAAGCCCTATCGACATACGACACTTAAAAACCTTAGCGATGCTTATCCCATATATTCGCACTAAGCATAATCGGGACTGCTGCGTTGAATAACAATATTCAATTGATCATGGATGATCTTAATCCATTGGGTCTTTCTAATCTTGAGATGCAGACAAGTAACCCGTCTTTTGAAAAAAACCTTAATGACGACACTCTAACCTATATATGGAGCATTATCTTAATAGTGGCGGTCTAAAGGCAGTAGCCAGTGTCATCTATAACGCAAGCGTTATTCAGTAGTTCTTTCAACTTATCTCATCCTAGTAGGCGTTTTATCGCATTTCTCTTTTAATGGGCTAACATTATGGTAGGCTCAGCTGAATATTATCAATCAAATCAAATGATTATCTTCTAAGCCAATAGAATATCTTCCACACTAAATTTTTAAAATTAAACCTGTATAGAAATTTTTTCACAATATGTGCAAAGGCAAATTTATAACGCTGCCAATTTAGTTTTTAAGTAGGAGTTAGGGCCATCAAAAAATTATTAATCATCTGCTTTATCGGAGGCTTGATCACTGCCTTGTCTTTTAGAAATTCTATTCCTATGTATCGCACTTTTTTTGGACCAAACCTCACTGAGGTTGACCTCTCGACTGTTTCACAACGAATTATTAGCCCATCGATTCTAGCATCTGGCTTCTTAGCTCACGAAGAAGAAGTCATGCTCAGTTCTGAAGTGATCGGCAAAGTTGCTGGATTAATGATCGAAGAAGGCGATACCGTGAAAATTGGCGATTTAGTCTTACAAGTTGATGACAAGAATTTTCTGGCCGGGCTAGAACAATCTAAAGCCGTGGTGAGAATGAATAGAATAGACATCGATCGACAGGAAGTGCGGATAATAAATCTAGAACGCCAGTATGAACGAAGCAAAAGTTTATATGAACAATCTCTAATTGGAGAACAGGAATATGAATCGCTCGTCAATCAATTGGATTTGGCCAGAATAGACTTTTTATCTTCAAAAGAAGGCCTGGTGCAAGCTGAAGCTCAACTTGATCAAGTGTTAGACAACCTTTCAAAGACGCAAATCATTTCCCCTATTGACGGCGTAGTCACCAGCCTCGACATAAAGGTCGGAGAAACTGCAATAGCGAGCTCAACGAATATTCCTGGATCATCACTCATGACCATCGCCAATCCAGCTAGTATTTATACCGAAGTGCTTGTCGACGAGGCAGACATCGCTAATATCGAAGTAGGACAAAGGGCTGAGATAGTAGCAATAGCTTATCCCGACCAACCCATGCAAGGGATCGTGCGATTCATAGCGAATACCGCAAAAATTGCGCAAGGAAGAACTGGTTTAAGTTTCGTCGTAAAGATTGATATTGCAGACCGAGGCAATGTCACCCTTCGACCAGGCATGTCTTGTCGAGCCGAAATATTCACTCAGCAAGAAAAAAATGTAGCCGCGATTCCAATTGAAGCCGTCATATTCGAAGAAGATAGGGCAGAACTTCGTAGCGAATATTACATGTTCGTTAATGACGGCGGTGTAGCACGAAAGACAAAAATTGAAGTCGGGCTATCCGATGACGAATATCAAGAGCTGATTAGTGTAGTAGATGATGATATTGAGATTATTGTTGGACCGAACAAAGAGCTTCGAAATTTGATTGATGGGGATCTGCTCAATACAGACCGCGCCGGCAGAGAAGCTAGGTCATCACGGTCTGACTTTGAACGTCCAGGGTCAATGTTTATCGGTAACTAGACCTACTCTCTATGGAACGCTTATATGGCACTCATTAATCTCACCAGCATCACCAAATATTATGAAATGGGCTCTCAAGTTGTGAGGGCACTCGACGGCATTGATATCACAGTCAAAAAAAACGACTATCTTGCCTTTATTGGCTCCTCCGGCTCTGGCAAGTCAACAATGCTTAATATCCTTGGCTGTCTCGATAAACCGACGTCAGGACAATATTTACTGAATGATAAAAACGTGGAAGCACTTAACCAGAACGAACTCTCACAGATTCGAAACTTAGAAATTGGATTCATCTTTCAGAGCTTCAATTTATTACCACGGGCGAATGCGCTCAGCAACGTGATGCAACCGCTCATATATAGAAATATCGGGCTTCGTCAACGTAAGCAAATGGCCATGGAAGCACTATCTCGAGTCGGACTTACAGATAGAATAGACCACCTACCAAACCAACTTTCCGGAGGTCAGCGACAACGCGTTGCAATAGCCCGCGCTCTGGTTACACACCCTTCTATTCTGTTAGCCGATGAACCAACTGGAAACCTTGATTCCCGAACGACAGTCGAGATTATGCAGTTATTTGATGAATTGCATAAAGAAGGTCACACTTTAATCGTCGTAACGCATGAAAACGAAATAGCACAGCATTGCCACCGAATTGTGGAGATGAAAGACGGCAAGATATTTAATGATAGCAGGACTGAAAAGGACTCTATGAGGGTCGCTGTCTAATGTTTTTTGCATTCTTTGAAAGCTCTCGTTCAGCTCTTGCAGCTATTTATGCAAATCGTTTACGAAGTTTCTTAACCACACTAGGGATTATCATAGGCGTTGCCAGTGTTATTGCCGTTGTTTCTGTAACAGGCGGAATGAGTGCTTTTATCGGAGACTCTTTCGCCTCACTAGGCGCTAATAGTTTAACGATTCAGTCCTATACCCCATTTGAAGATTTAATGAAGGGAATTCGGTCTCGACTTACGCCAGCTGACTTGGAATTAATAGAGAAACGAGGAGTGGGAATCGCATCGATCACTCCGGTTCTCGAGGCAAACAGATCAAGCCAAATCAAATATGGTCCGCAAACCGCTTATAGTTTAATTATGGGGACCACTTACGCTTATCAAGACGTCTCCCAATCCTATACGCAAGTCGGCCGATTTCTTGCCCAATCTGATAACTTGACTCGGCGCCGCGTAGCGGTAATAGGAGAGGATGTTAGAGAAAATTTAAATCTCCCCGAAAACCCAATTAATGAGTATGTGGAACTTAGCGGAGAATGGTTCAAGATTGTTGGTTTGCTCGAGCCTATGGGCGATGTTATGGGACAGAGTCGCGACAACGTTGTACTCGTCCCTTACTCCACTATGGTTAGTATTCTAGGAAACCAAGCAAAAACTGATATTGGTATACAACTCAGCCTCACCCCAACGGCCAATCTAGACGTTGTAATTTCGCAATTAACAACTCTATTACGCAACGCACATGACTTAAACAGTAATGAGGACGACGATTTTCGAATCCAAACTGCTGAACAGTTAATGGAGCAATTTGATCAAATTCTTGGCACATTGACTATGGTCATTGGCGGAATTGTAAGTATCTCATTACTCGTGGGAGGAATCGGTATTATGAATATAATGCTGGTCTCGGTTACTGAACGCACAAGAGAAATTGGAATATGCAAAGCAATTGGTGCCAAAAGCCATCATATTCTCATGCAATTTTTAATTGAAGCTCTTTTATTATCTCTCCTGGGCGGCCTGATTGGATTGGCGACTGGCTATGGATTAGGTATATTAATAGCTAACAACATCCCAGACTTTCCTCCACCAATTATCCCACTATGGTCCATCGCTTTAGCTCTTGGATTCTCCGGCTTTGTTGGTGTTCTATTCGGTATCTTGCCTGCAGCAAAAGCAGCAAAATTAGATCCAATTGATGCCTTACGCTACGAGTAGTTCTAACAATTTCTGATAAACGCCTGACCTCGTTATTTTCTTATGATAATCTGCTCTGTATTATTTTAGTAGTTGCGGGTAAATAGCTTCACCATGTTTTTAAAGAATTCTGCAGACCGAATTCCGGTCTCACTAATCTTTCTATTAAGTGCCTTGGACTTCAGCGTCTTTTTCCTCGCAGAGAATCCTTATTTGCTAGGAATTTATTTCTATCTGATGATTATTCCAAAATCACAGATTTGTGCTTGGAACCATCATCACCAGCATGCTCCAACATTCAAACAGACCCCACTCAATCGAGTACTCGAATTCTTTTATGCCTTACACACCGGTGTTACCACCAATCTTTGGGTGTTGCACCATGTACATGGCCATCATCACAACTACCTAGATCAGACGAAAGACGAGAGTCGCTGGACACGCAAAGACGGCTCACAGATGGAAGAATTTGAATACAGCGTGATCATTACGCTTACCGCTTACTACCGAGGCTATAAAGTAGGAAAATACTTTCCTAAAGAGAAGAGAGATTTCCTAGTGTACTCCCTCATCACCTTCGCAATTATTACAGCACTTACATTCTACAAACCTGTTGCCGCGCTTTTGCTATTTATTTTACCAATGATTATGGGATTATTTATGACGGCCTGGGCTACCTACGAACATCATGCCGGACTAAATACTGATAACCACTTCGAAGCTTCATTTAACAATTTGAATCGTTGGTACAATATGTTCACCGGCAACCTCGGTTACCACACTGCCCATCATCACAAACAAGGTCTGCATTGGTCCAAATTGCCGCAATTGCATGCGCAAATCGCTGACAATATTCCTGACAAATTAATTCGAAAAACTTGGGTTTGAGAATTAAAAATCAATTGTAATTGAACATAAAAACCCTGGAGTTTGGATTTTCAATCTCTAGCTTGATATGCCAGCCAAGCAGTAAGAGCGGTCTACTTCCATTCACTTTCTCACCTAACCGCATTGCATGCTTGTAGATTGATCTGCAGCTACTAATGAACCTATTATTAATTACCGGCACTCAAAATACTGCTATCACCATTCGTAGTTTCCAGGGAATTCAGTCTCCAGCTACAATTCACCACATAAACTGCCACTATAATCTAGAATTTGCTGCGGGTGTTTCCACCAAAAGCCTGAATAACGGAGTTTCAAAGATTGCCCCCTGCTTGATAACCGCTCTTGGCGGATGGGATAAAAGGCGATTATCATTGCTTTTTCACAGCCTCACGAGTAGCTTATTCCCTTTCGAAATACAGGTGCTTAGAGCATCCAGCCATTCATCGCGCTAAAGCACTTTATAATTCAAATCTAATTATCAAACCCTACGTTGGGAGTATCCGAACCGTGAGCCTTCAATTAACTCGTCGAAGATTTATTAAGGGCGTGATTTTCTCCAGTGCTGCCGCAGCGTCCGGTGCAGGCGTCTATCTCGCCTCGGCACAATCCAGACCTAATGCGGCAGTAGAGAGATTGTTATCGCTGAATATTAATGGTCGCAGCCGGCTCGTTGATGTCGCGCCAACGGAAACTTTGGCATTCACCCTGCGCAATAAACTCGGTCTAACCGGCTTAAAAGTTGCCTGTAATCGTGGCGAGTGTGGCGCCTGTACGGTGCTCTTGGACGATGTTGCCAACTACTCCTGCTCAGTTCTCACCCACACAGTAAAACAATACAACATAAGCACTGTTGAAGGATTGCGTGCAGCTGATGGAACTCTCAGTGCAGTGCAACAGGGGTTTATTGAAGAGCTCTCACCACAGTGCGGATTCTGCACACCAGGACAGGTGATGTCCGCAACTGCTCTACTACGTGCCAACCCCAGCCCTACTCGCGAAGAAGCCAGACAAGCACTTGCTGGAAACCTTTGTCGCTGCGGAGCTTATGATCATTATCTTAACGGCGTTATGCGCGCCTCGGAGTTGTTGTCATGACATTCATGCATCTTGGAAAAGACTTCACTCCACCCGATGTTGAAGGCAAAGTAACTGGCGATGCCAAATACGTTGAAGATTTTCAGCCCGAGGGACTAGTGTATGCACGACTGCTAACTAGCCCGTTGCCAAGTGGTAGCATCCGTTCGATTGACGTTTCAGCAGCACTCAGAATGGATGGCGTTTTGGGAGTTATTACTGCCGATGATCTACCTCCTTCCAACGCCCCGGCGAACCCAATGTTAGCGTCGAGTGACATTACTTATGTTGGCCAACCGATCTTGGCAGTCGCCGCAATATCTGATGCTATTGCGGAGAACGCTCTCGACGCTGTCCATGTCGAATACGAATACCGCGCGTTCGTTACTGATCCATTGGAAAGCCTTACCGAAGGCGGGCCCAATGCCTACCCTGACGGCAATGTCCTCCAACAAACGAATACTCTCGAAGACGAGAATGCCACAATTCGCGGAGGCTTTGGTACGATTAAATGGCCAGCCAGCGAAATTGAGCGCCTGCGCAACGGTGAGGAACCACAAAATGTAGACTTTGCCGATGGCTGGACCTACGGCGAACTAGATGCTGCGTTCGCAGAAAGCGACATAATCGTTGAAGAGTCCTTCGTAACGGCTGGGACACCCCACCATTGCATGGAACCACGCAGCGCAATGGCCAACTGGGAAAATGGTAAGTGTTATTTCTATGCGTCCACTCAGAGCCAGAGTGCTGTAGATGAAGGTTTGGCTTCAATGTTGGGCATAGAACCCGAAAATCTTTGTATTATCTCTGAATATACCGGTGGAGGATTCGGCTCTAAGGGATCCTCGTATCCGATAATGGGTGTCTGTGGACATTTTGCCCGCCTACTCAATCGACCTTTACAACTTCGAATCACTCGTGAAGAAGAGTACTACATCGGAGTGGGTCGCCCGGGAATGCAGGGCTGGGTAAAAACCGGTGTGAGAACTGACGGCACCGTGGCGGCGATTGACGTCATAATCATAAGTGACGGCGGACCCACTGGTCGCAATAGTGCTTCATCATCAGCTCAGCACCTTTCCGTAGTTTATACACCTAGCGCAATGCGCTTGCGGAACATTCCAGTGTTCACAAACACGGCTCCTCGAGGAGCTCAACGAGGACCTGGGCAGAATGAAATGTCTGCTGCTATTGCACCCATCATGGACAAGTCAGCAAGACAACTTGGTATGGACAGAGCAGAATTCCGCAAGATCAATGCACCCCATAGCGAGTCTCCTGTCTACGAAACCCAAGGACCGCTTACCAGTGCTTTTCTTGCTGAAGCCATTGATATGGCATCAACAATGTTCAATTGGACGGAGCGTGAAACCCAGACTCGCTCTCGAAACGGCAATAAAGTTCGTGGCCTAGGAATTGGTCTTGGATATCACTCAGCGGGTGGCAGCGGCTATGATGGCTTAGTCCGTATAGACCCAACCGGTAAAATATTCCTCCACAGCGGCGTTGGGAATTTAGGTACTTATTCCTATGCTGACACAACGCGGGCGGCGGCCGAAGTGTTGCAGTGTAATTGGGATAACTGCGAAATATTGAGAGGTAACACTGAACAAAACCTGCCCCACAGTTCGGTTCAGGGAGGCAGCAATACCATATTTACGCACACTAGAACTAGCTGGGTTGCCGCTGAAGATGCTGTTAACAAGCTAAAAGAAATTGCAGCGATGGAATTCGGTGGTTCGGTTGCTGATTATAGTATTGCTGATGAACGTGTTTTTCGTACAGATGACAGTTCCAAAGGCATGAGTTACGGGCAAGCAGCAACGAAAGCTGTGGAACTTGGTGGAAAATATAATGGTGAAGAATACCCAGATGATATTCATCCGATTACGCAACGAGCAGTTCAGGGTATAGCAGGATCGGGGCTAATTGGTGTCGCTAAGGACAACCTACCTAAGCGCGGAATCGCTCCAGGCTTAACCGTTGGGATGACAGAAATAGAAATTGATCTCGAGACTGGCAAATTCGAAGTACTAGATTATGTTGCGGTATCTGATTGCGGTACAGTAATCCATCCACAAGGGTTGTCACAACAAATTAATGGTGGAGCTGTATGGGGAATTGGAATGGCAGCAACTGAGCGCCATGTCTACGATCCACAAAATGGTTTGCCAGCAAACATCGGCTTCTATCAAGCAAAACTTCCTACTTTCTTAGATGTACCAGCAACCATGCAAAACGCCGGGGTTGATATCGCAGACCCCTACAATCCGGCCGGTGGACGAGGTGTTGGAGAACCATCCCAAGGTTGTGCCGTTGCAGCGCTGACCAGTGCTATTTCCGACGCCCTGGATGGACATCTGTTCAATCGAGTCCCAGTTACTGCAGATATGATTGTGAATTATTCAGTGGAGAATGAACAAGAAGCTAAAATGCTCGCGCTGAATACTTTTTAGTTAATCGAGTAGTAGGAATATTTTAGCACTCAAAAGTCGATTAGTGATTATTCAACCAATGCTGTATCTCGGAAACCATCGTTTCTGGCTGCTCGAATGGCAGTAAGTGTCCTGCCCCGGCAATCTCTTTGAGCTCAAATTGAGGCGACACCTTTTTTAATTTTTGCCACACAGAAGATGAAAGTGTATTTGAGTTCTCTCCTCTTATAACCAGAATTGGTACCTGCACTCGCTCAATAATAGGCCATAAATCGTATACGAGAGTATAACAACGCGCCTCCCAAGCTTTGCTAAAAGCGAGCTTACAAGAACCATCTGCATTTTCCACTACACCATGATTCACATAGTCCCATAATTCTTTGTCGCCAATATTCTCAAAGACATATTTCGGCCGAAAATGATCAAAAACAGCTTGCTTACTCGGCCACTTATCTACGCGAGCTAAAGTTTTTGCAACCAAAGGAATCTTGTTAGGGAATAAACGGCCAAAAATCCTCAGCATCAAGGCTGCAGCTCTCGACACTAACACAGGCTCTATTAAGATAAGGGATTGAAAGAGTTCCGGGCGCCGGGCGGCAGCAATTAATAGAGCGGAAGCACCCATGGAATGCCCGATACTCGTTAGGGGTGAACTCAAGCTTTCAGCGGTATTTATGATATCTTCAGCAAACACTTCCCAGCTTGTCACTGTATCGGGCGCAACCTCCGGCTGCCAAAGCGGCCGGTGATTGCTCGCGATAACTTTATTAGATTTCTTGAACGGCTCTAGCATAGATCGATAAGCCAAAGCGGGATAACCATTGGCAGGAGAAAAATGGAGAAGAGATCCATTTTCGCTCAGCTGAATCAATACATTTTCTGATAAGGGCACGACCACTCCTAATGGATTAAACTGCTTATTTTGGCATACCTTAGACTCACATACACTTTCGGTAAACGCTTACGTAATTCGCACGATATACACGATGATAATCCGTAAATTTGTACCTATATATGTTTACTAAACAGACAAAAGAGATCACTATTGATTGATTTATCTATCTAAATCAAGGAGAAAAGCCATGAGTTTTCCACTTGAAGATTGGCACTGGATTGTTTTTGGTTTGAGTCTCATGCTAATCGAAATATTTATCGGGTCCTTCTTTATTTTTTGGTTTGGAGCCGCTGCGATAGTTGTTGGAATTTT
>Ga0209035_10000914_pt1 | contig 11832 bp, 11 predicted proteins | sample MarorgKNORR_S2LV_6_FD_188220 | JGI IMG/M metagenome (GOLD analysis project Ga0209035, IMG submission 188220) | Marine microbial communities from the Southern Atlantic Ocean, analyzing organic carbon cycling - AAIW_A/KNORR_S2/LV (SPAdes) (version 2) | ecosystem: Environmental > Aquatic > Marine...
ACATGTTAACTTTCTTGATTTACCAGGGTTTAACGCGACTAAATTTCCTCTATGCGTACAGACGTTTGTTAAACAATTGATTTCATTTTTTTTGTTTTTTGTCAGTACCAAAGGTTCGGTTAAATACCCATCTAACAACACAAATGGATGCACAGATTGCGAAAAAGGGACAAGGTCCTCATCGCCAATCCATTGCCAAGAATTTAAAAAAATCTTTTCTTTTGTCGCTTCAAAAACAGCGCTGTCTTTATAAAAAGTAGCAGGTAACGTTTCCGCTTTTTTAATGTCTGAGTGGATGTTATATTTCATAATCAGTTTGTTGATTTATTGTATCTTTCGAAAATTGCAGCCTAAAAATACATAATTATAATAGAATCACGATAAAAAAAATTAAATGAGTTTAAAAAATCAAAAATTAGGATTGATTACAGCAACTTCTTTGGTGGTTGGAAATATGATCGGAGCAGGGATTTTTGTATTGCCCGCTTCGTTAGGTAAGTACGGAAGTATAAGTATGTTAGGTTGGTTATTTGCAGCAGCAGGCGCCTTGGTTTTGGCGAAAATATTTAGTAATTTGAGTCAAATTATCGTCAATAAAAGCGGTGGACCGTATCGATACTCGAAAGAAGGATTTGGTGATTTTATCGGTTTTTTAGTCGCTTGGGGCTATTGGATTTCAATTTGGATTAGTAATGCAGGCATCGCAATTGCTATTATTGGCGCGTTGAGTTTTTTCTTTCCGATTTTAGAAACCAACGCTGTTTTAGCAGTTACCGTTGGTTTAAGTTTTATTTGGTTTTTTACTTGGATTAATTCAAAAGGCGTTAAAACGTCAGGTAAAGTTCAGGTGGTTACGACAGTCTTAAAATTATTGCCATTAATTTATATCATTTTAGTGGGTGGATTCTTTTTTAGCTTAGATAATTTCCCGGATTTTAATTTAACAGCAGAAAGTAATTTGGCAACATTTCCAGTAGTTGCTGCATTAACATTATATGCTTTTTTAGGGATTGAAAGTGCAAGTATTCCGGCAGAAAATGTGAAAAATCCAGAAAAAAATGTTGCAAGAGCAACGATGTTAGGAACCATTATTACGACGTGTATATACATTTTTGGAACCGTTGTGTTGTTTGGAATTTTACCCTTAGATGTTTTACAAAACTCTGCCGCACCATTTGCTGAAGCAGGAAAAATAATTGGCGGTACATACGCGGGTTATTTTGTAGCAGCAGGAGCCGCAATCTCAGGAATTGGCGCTTTAAATGGGTGGATTTTAATGGTCGGTCAAATTCCGATGGCAGCCGCAAAAGATAAAATGTTTCCTAGAATATTTGTAAGAGAAAATAAAAATGGTGCGCCAATTTTAGGACTCATCATTGGGGGTTTACTAAGTTCATTTGTAATGTTGGTGAATTTTACCGAAGGTTTGGTAGATCAGTTTACGTTTATTGTAAACCTTACCGTTTTAGCCTGTTTAGTGCCTTATTTATTTGTTTCGGCAGCGTATATTATCATTTTAATTGAAAGAAAAATCTATATCAATAGTTTTAGTAAAACATTCATCCTTGGCTTGTTAGGGTTTTCATATTCGGTTTGGGCAATTTATGGCTCTGGCGCAGATGTTGTTTTTTATGGCTTTTTATTATTACTACTCGGAATTCCGTTTTACGCACTCATGCAATGGAATAAATCAAAAGATAAATGAAAAAAACACACCACTCAGAATATTTAAAATTACAAACGGTTTATCTAAAATCTGCCAAAGAAGCTTTTATATCCGAAGATGTATTGGCTCGTCAATGGAATGAATTAAACTTTTTATCAAAACCAAGTTTTAAAACCGCGCTTGAAGAATATCAGAAATTTGAATCCATTTTTACAAATAATGCGATTACAATAAAACATTTTCCATCAAACGATACGGTAAAAATGGATTCGATTTATTGTCGAGACGCATCGATTGCAACAGATTTCGGAATTATTATTTGCAACATGGGAAAAGAAGGTAGAATTACCGAACCAAAAGCGCAATTATCAGCATTTCAAAAGGAAAATAGTACTGTTTTAGGAATGATAAAATCACCCGGAACATTAGAAGGCGGCGACGTTGCCTGGTTGGATGAAAAAACCCTCGCAGTTGGGCATACGTATAGAACAAATGAAGCCGGAATTCAGCAATTAAAAAACCTATTAGAACCAAAAGGAATCGAAGTTATTGTTGCAGATTTACCACATTATAAAGGACAAGAAGACGTGTTTCATTTAATGTCAATTTTAAGTCCGGTGGATAAAGATTTGGCGGTTGTGTATTCGCCATTAATGCCTATAAAATTCAGAAACGAATTGTTGAAAAGAGGCTTTGAATTGGTGGAAGTTCCGGAAGAAGAATTTGAATCTATGGGTTGTAATGTGTTGGCAATATCGGCAAGAAATTGTGTGGTGGTTGCTGGAAATCCGATAACAAAAAACCTGTTAGAAAAAGCAGGTTGTAAAGTAACCGCCTATGTTGGGGAAGAAATTAGCGTAAAAGGTGGCGGCGGACCAACATGTTTAACGAGACCGTTGGTAAGAATCGGTTAATTTTATTCTTAAAAACGCAACCCTTTTATGTAAATTTGTCGTGATGAAGCAAACTTTAGGAAAACAAGAACGGTTAAAAAGCAAAAAGTTGATTGAAAGACTTTATATAGAAGGAAATTCTGTAAAAGCGTTTCCATTAAGAATGGTGTATTTACAAACAAAACACACTTCAGAATTTCCTGTACAAGTAGGCGTGTCAGTGCCTAAACGAAATTTTAAGAGAGCGGTTGATAGAAACCGAATAAAGCGCTTGATGCGAGAAGCGTACAGAAAGCAAAAGCATGGTGTTTATGACGAGCTTGATATTCCGTATATTTTTATGATTTCTTATCTTGGAAAAACAGCACAGAAATATGTTCAAATTGAAGCCAATATGGAGAAACTACTAGCGTCATTTTTACAAGAGATAAAAAAACCTCAGTAGCTGAACAACAATAAAAACAAGACATTTAAATTAGTATCTTTGACCAAAATAGACAGCCTCCGATAGTCATCAGGACGGAAGGGACGAAACCTATAAAAACAATACATGAAAGAAAGAACAAGAGCACAAGAATCTACAGGAGCCATAGAGCGATTATATATTTCGATGCGTCATTTGTTTAGTCGAGGTTTTTATAAGCCGATGGGAGTTTCTGGAGAAACGCTGCGAAAATCATTACTGTCATTGCGACCAGAAATTTATGGATCGATCGCAGAAGATAAAGTAGAACTAAACGGACTGATCTATATTATTGAACGCTTGCCAGAAGGGATTGAAGAATGTCAATTTATCAATTTGACAGCAGATGAAGGGTATAAGGAGTCTCACTTTCAGTCAATTATTCCTCCAAAAAGAAGAAGAAATTGTTACCGAATAGATAAAGATCAAATGAATATTGAGATTACTCGAGGGCGATCAGAAATTTATGACATTCTAACACATTTGACTTTTTTATTTATTGAGTCTCATAAAATTAAAGAGAAAGTTCTTATTAATAAAGGAACAGATTGCACGAGAGAATGGAGCACATTAAAAGAGATTGTTTTATTTGATAAAAAAATCACTAAAGATGAAAGAGAAGTTACAATAGCTCATTTAGCGACTATTTTAGGAAGAACCTATCAAGAGGTTTCAGACATTTATACGACGTTTTCTACTGAAAAAAATCCAACTCGATTTTTTCAATTGATCTATTGGCTAGGGCAATTGGCAATTAATGAAACGTTAGAAAACAAAAAGAGAATTGTTACATTTAGCTCAGTATTAAATGCCCAAATTGGGCATCATATTTATGGAGAAGTTTGGGCAAATAACATTAAAAAGACCTTAAAAGAAAAAGGCCTATTAGAAAGACCAATTCATATTATTAGTGCAAATATGCACAGCGTATTGAATTTTATTTATGCACAAGGAGCTTTGCCAAAAGAAGCGGAATCTCATAAAGGATTTAAGCTTTTCGAGTTACTAAGTGATGAAAACAGCAAAAATTTACAAGTAAAAGTAAAAAATTACGCTTCGAAAAACGGATTGATTTATTTAAAAGATTTCTCAGGAACCAATATTAATGTTCAGGTGATTGATACCGAAAAAATTAATTTTGATACGACTCCTTTTTCAAAAGTAAACTCGAAAGGAGAGAAGCCTGTTATAATTGTAATGGATTACGCCTTTGGAGAACAGGCATATGAAACCATGGATGAGTTGCTAAAGCCTTATAAAACAGCAACAGAGTTAACGCACTTAACGATCGATTCTGTTTCAATTATGGGAAAAGCAGGGATTTTAGAAGGAGGGAAAGGAGATATTATGATTCCAGATGCCCATGTTTTTGAAGGTACGGCAGACAATTATCCATTTAAAAATGAGTTATCAAAAGAGGATTTAGAAGGTTTTGGTGTAAAAGTTTTTGACGGAACAATGGTTTCTGTACTTGGAACATCGTTGCAGAATAAAGATATTTTAAAGTTTTTCCATGATTCAACCTGGAATGTAATTGGGCTAGAAATGGAAGGAGCACATTATCAAAAAGCAATCCAAGCGGCATCAAAAATAAGAGGAAACATCTCAGAAAACGTAAAAGTCCGCTATGCGTATTACGCTTCAGACAACCCATTAGAAACAGGAGCAACGTTGGCTTCTGGAGGTCTTGGAATGAGCGGGGTAACACCAACATATGCAATTACTCAAAAAATATTAGAGCAATTATTTTAAGGATTGTAAACAAAATTTTTAACCAAACAAACAACAATGTCAACAGAAAATAATACAAAAGACGACGAAGTAGAATTAGGTTCGTTGTTTATTATTATTGGGAAAGGTTTTTCAAATCTTTTCAATTTTATTGGAAATATATTTAAGGGAATTTATCACTTTTTAATTCTCATTTTATTATTCATAAAAGAACACACTAGAAAACTACTGCTCTCTATAGTTATAGGAGCTGTTTTAGGAACTGTGATAGAGCTCAATAAGGACACAACTTTTGGAGCTGATTTACAAGTACAGCCTAATTTTAAAAGCACAAGACAATTGTATAATAATATCAATTATTATAACGACTTGGTGGAACAAAAGAATACAGATTTATTAGCAGAAGTATTTGGAATTTCTTCTGAAGACGCTTCCTCCTTAAAGAAATTTAAAGTTTTTCCGATTAAAAACGGAAATGATTTCTTAACAGCTTACGACGAATTAATTTTATCTGTAGATACATTGACCGCAAAGAGTTATTCGTTTTCATTATTTAAAAACACGTTTACAAAATATGACTATAAAGTACATAACATACATGTGATTGCTACTAAAAATGATGTTTTCCCAAAGCTTGATGCGATTATCATTTCTTCCATTGTAGAAAACAAGTACTTTAATAAGGTGAAAACGCTTATCAATGAAAATTTAAATAGAACAGATTCTTTGTTGCGCGAAAACATTGTTCAAATAGACACCTTACGGAAAGTCTATATGAAAGTATTGCTAGAAGAAGCAAAAAAACTTTCTACAGGAACCACTATTGATTTAGGTGGAGAAAAAAGAGCAACCAAAGAGCTCGAGTTATTTGAAACAAATAGGAAGATCAATAAAGATTTGAAAGAAATTAGTGAAGACAAAGCAGAGAAATCAGAAGTTGTAAATGTGATTTCAAATTTTCAACATGTGGGATATGAGCTAAAAGGAGTTCAAGAAAACTATGGATTCATAGGAGGCGCACTGGGAGCTGCTTTAATGATTCTGTTTTTACTACTTGCACAATTAAATGTGTATTTAGACAATTATAAAAGATAGTTGGATGAAGGCAATTTTAATTACTGGAGGCGCTGGATTTATTGGCTCAAATTTTATTCCATATTTTTTGGAACAGCATAAAAATTATCATGTCATCAATCTTGATAAGTTGACGTATGCTGGAAATGTCTCGAACTTAAAATCGCTAGAAAATAAGCAACGCTATACATTTATCAAGGGAGATATTTGTGATAGAAATTTAATAGAAGAGACGTTTGTAAAATATGCAATCAAAGGAGTGATTCATTTTGCTGCAGAATCACATGTAGACAATTCAATTAAAAATCCAGGAGCATTTATTCAAACAAATATTGTTGGAACATTTAACCTGTTGGACGTTGCAAAACAATATTGGATGGAAGCTCCAAATGCCTATAAAAAGGGGTTTGAAAATGCGCGGTTTCACCACATCTCAACAGATGAGGTTTATGGAACGCTAGGAGAAACAGGGTTGTTTAAAGAAGATACGCCATATGCTCCAAACAGCCCATATAGTGCTTCAAAAGCATCGTCAGATTTTGTCGTAAGAAGTTATTTTCATACTTACGGAATGAATGTGGTTACGACAAACTGTTCTAATAATTACGGGCCAAAACAACATGATGAAAAATTAATTCCGACGATTATCAGAAAGGCACTATCAGGAGAAAACATTCCGATTTATGGAGACGGAAAAAACACCAGAGACTGGCTATATGTGTTAGATCACTGTAAAGGAATTGACTTGGTGTATGAGAAAGGAATTTCTGGAGAAACCTATAATATTGGAGGGAAAAACGAACAAGAGAATGGATACATTGCTAATAAAATTTGTAATCTGTTAGATGAAATACGGCCTCAAAAAACATCGTATAAAGAGCAAATTACGTTTGTTTCTGACAGACCGGGGCACGATTTCAGATACGCAATTGACGCGACTAAAATAGCAGTAGAGCTATCATGGAAAGCCGATGAAAATTTTGAATCAGGCATTAAAAAAACTATTGAATGGTACTTGAATAAATATAAAAACGAATGAAACGAGCATGTTAACATTTTTATTACTCAAGAGAGTGATTAATAGCGAACAGCATGTGGCCGTTGAAAAACAATATATATAAACACATGAAAGGAATTGTATTAGCAGGAGGATCGGGAACACGTTTACATCCACTTACCTTATCGGTAAGTAAACAATTAATGCCTGTGTATGACAAGCCGATGATTTATTATCCGATTTCTACATTAATTTTAGCAGGAATTAGAGAAATACTAATTATTTCTACACCAAAAGACTTGCCTTTATTTCAACAGTTATTAGGAGATGGAGATCAATTAGGCTGTAATTTTCAATATGCGGTTCAAGAAACACCCAATGGTTTAGCAGAGGCCTTTTTAATTGGCGAATCGTTTATAGGAACAGATTCGGTAGCCTTAATTTTAGGAGACAATATTTTTTATGGTGCTGGTTTTACAGATTTGCTAAAAGCAAATACCAATCCAGAAGGAGGAATTATATATGCATATCATGTGCAGGACCCCAAACGTTATGGAGTTGTTGAATTTGATGCAAAAGGAAATGCAATTTCCATAGAGGAAAAACCAGAAGCGCCTAAATCAAATTATGCTGTACCAGGAATCTATTTTTATACTAATGACGTAATTCAAATCGCAAAAAATCTTGAGCCAAGTTCTCGAGGAGAGTTAGAAATTACAGATGTAAATAAAGAATATTTAAAAAGCGGAAACTTAAAGGTAAGTGTTTTAAAAAGCGGAATCGCTTGGTTGGATACAGGAACTTTTAACTCCTTAATGCAGGCATCGCAATTTGTACAAGTTATTGAAGAGCGGCAAGCATTAAAAGTGGGATCTATAGAAGAAGCCGCTTATAGAAGTGGGTTTATTACTAAAAAGCAACTTCGTGAATTGGCAAAGCCCTTATTAAAAAGTGGTTATGGCAATTATTTAATGGAGATATAACCCCTTGCAGAGGAAGTAGATAAAAATAAACAGACAATAGTTAAATAGTATAGAATACGTGAAAGTAACGGAGATAAATTTACAAGGTTGTTTTATTATTGAGCCAATTGTCTATAGAGATGATAGAGGAAGTTTTTTTGAAAGTTTTAACCAGCAAACATTTCATGAAAAAACAGGCGTCAATATTCGTTTTGTACAAGACAATCAATCAACTTCTCAAAGAGGAGTTCTAAGAGGCTTGCATTTTCAAAAAGGAGAATATGCACAGGCAAAATTAGTGAGCGTACTTAAAGGAAGTGTTTTAGATGTTGTTGTAGACTTACGGAAAAACTCACCAACATTTGGGCAGCATTTTTCATGTATATTGTCTGAAGAAAGTAATACCCAACTATTTGTTCCAAGAGGTTTTGCACATGGATTTTCGGTATTGGAAAATGATACCATTTTCTCGTATAAATGTGATAATTACTACAATGTTACTTCCGAATCTGGAATTATATACAACGACCCACAATTGAATATTGATTGGATGCTATCAGAAAATGAAATGGTAGTTTCTGAAAAGGACCGGAAATTATATTTGTTTGAGGATCTAATTTGTTAAGAAAGTTACTTTAGAAGAATAATTTTAAGAAGAAATGTTTAAAAATATAACCAAGATATTATCTTCTCACATAATTGTCAAAGGTTTAGGCCTAGCAAATATTGCAATTATATTGACTGTTTTTTCAGTTAAGGAGTTTGGAGAATATAGCTATCTTTTGTTATTACTTCATTTAATAGCAGTAATTATTGACCCCTTTTTATCGTCTTACTTAGTAGATTTTAAGTCATTTAATTATAAGAAATATAATTTCGGAATTATTATAGTATCGGTAATTTTATCTCCATTTGTGTATGCTATTTTTAAACAACTAAACGTAGAGTTAACGGTACAACTTTTCTTTTTATTCAGTGGAACATACATAATTTCTGCGGGGTTAAAATCATTTTTAAATGTAAAAGAACGGTACTTAGAATACGGGTTGGTTGATGTTATTAGACAAACGAGTATTTTTTTATCAACGTTGTTTTTCTTTTATATATATGAGCAAAAAGAATACATTCAATTATTAGAACTAAATTATTTGATAAGCTTTATTTCAATGAGCTTATTGGCCGTTCTTTTTATTAAAGCCGCAGATGTATATTTTGATTATAGCTTTGTAGCTTTAAAAAAATTGATTGTTGGATCAAAATATTTAATTCTATATATTGCTTTAGTTCCCTTTATTGCATTTATAGATTCTTATTTTGTAGAAAGGTATTTAACTGAACAAGATTTAGGGTTGTATTCTTTTTCACTGAAAATTTATAACATCTCATTAATGTTAGTTGTTCCAATTTTCACGGTATTAAACATCAAACAAATTGAAATAGCACAAAAAAAAGAGTACTCACTTTTTTTTAAAAAAAACGTTAAGAAAACCCTCTTGTTTTCTACAACTATTTTTATGCTGTCAATAGTATTAAATTGGGCCATCACCCATTATGTATTTACAGAATATAAAGCATCATTTTTAGATACAACCATCTTATTATGCGCAGCCTTTTTTAGTTATACAGCACTACCGTTTTCATTTTTACTAGCATATAGAAAATATAAATGGCTTTTTATATTGGTAATAGTAGCGCTGTTTACCAATATAGGAGTAAATTACTTTTTTATTGAGATTTACGGAACTAGGATAGCAGCGCTATCAACTTTATTGGCTCAAACAATTATTAGCTTAGGAGCCGCCATTCTATCATATTATATTTTAGGAAAAGAATAGATGAAAGTTACTTTAAAACACACATATACATTTCTTTTTTTGTTGGGAGTTTTTTTCATCCCTTTCAATTCGTACGAAGGGATTTCTTTTTTAGGAGAATATAGAAGAGACGGAGCGATTATCTTTTTTTTACTTTCGTTTGTGTTTTTCGGAATAGACAGGCTTTATAAAGAGAAAATAGAAGTGCCACAACAGAATTTGTTTTTTCAAATTTTAATTCTTTTTGTGCTGTGTATTGTGCTTTCAACGATATGTAATGGCCATTCTATTTATGGCAGCTATATGAAGCAAACATCTGGGGCGAGTAGATTTTTTAGGCAGTTCTTATCTTTAACTATTGCGCTACTTCTCTTTATAACCTCATATAATATTACCAGAAACTATTCTTTAAAAGCCTTTTTTTTCTTGATAAGAAAAGTGTTTTTATACTCTTTTATCTTTGTATCTATTTATGGTTTTTTAGAAATATTAGTTGTTTACTTTAACATAAAAACATTAAAAAGCGTTCTTCTATTATTTGATTATGTTCCCTTTATAGATGTTTTTTTAGATTTTAAATTTAGCAGAATTTCATCCGTTTCTTATGAGCCGCCGTTTTTAGCAATATATTTAATTACAATCGCAGGATGGATGTTTAGCTATATTCTTACTGCCAAAGGAATTAAAAAATATGTACCCACACTTATTGTATTTCTATTGACGTTTTTTTCAGGGTCAAGAACGGCATTAATTGTTGTTTCCTTTCAGTTTTTGATGTTTATAGGGCTAGTGATTACAATTAATAGGAGGGTTCAATTAATTATGCAACGGTTTTTGGTGTTAGTTTCAATAGTTGTTGTGCTATTATTTGCTCTTAACGGGGGAAAAGTTTCTAAAGCGATAGAGACAAAGATTGAATCTCTCAGTTTTAGTAAAAACTTGAGTGATAATATTTCCAATAAATCTCGTTTAGGGATTCAATATACATCGTTATTAATTTTTTTAGAAAACCCTATTTTGGGAGTTGGATTTGGTCAACAAGCATTTCATGCAAGAAACAAATATCCAAAATGGGCAACTTCTAATAATTATGAATTTCGACTGTTTTATTTAAATGATAAAGTAAAATCTTTCCCTCCAGGATATAATATATATACAAGATTATTGGCCGAAACAGGAATTATTGGTTTTTTAATTTTCACCTCATTTATTGGACTGATTCTCTATCAATGTAAAAAATTGATAAATAACAGAGTAGATATTGAAAAATTCATACCAATTGTATTGTTAATTTCGTTTATGGGTTTTGCAATTAACTGGTTGCAATTTGATAGCCTAAGAGTTTACGGATTTTGGATTTGTTTGGCAATTTTAATAAGACAATTACAGGGGAGGAATGAAAATGAATAACGTAATTTTATTAATACCTCATTATAATAATCCCGAAGGGCTAGAGAAATCAATTGCATCTATTGGAGAGAGTGAGGTTTTAGACCTAATGATTATTGATGATGGCAGCACTATTTCTTTTGAAGAAAAACGAATTAGAACAGCCTTCAAAGCAAGAGGATCTGTTTTTTTTAAGTATTTAAAGACAAATCAAGGAATTGAATACGCTCTTAATGTTGGCCTTAAATATATTATTGAAAAAGGATACACATACACAGCAAGGTTAGATTGTGGGGATATTTGCGTATCAGATAGATTTATAAAACAAGTTTCTTTTTTAAATGAAAATAAAGACATTTCCCTTATAGGGTCAGATGTTGATTTTGTAAGTACCAAAGGAGATTTTTTATACAAATTAAAAGTTCCAAAAGAAAATAAAGTGATTAGAAGAAAGATGTATATAAATGCAATGCATATACATCCAACAATTATGTTTAGAAACAGTATTTTAAATAAGATAGGGCTGTATCCAACAAACTATGAGGCTGCAGAAGACTATGCTTTTTTTTTCAAGGTAATAAAACGGTATAAGGTGGGGAATATTAATGAAGTTTTAGTTAGGTGTGAGGTAAACCCTAAAGGAATTTCATCACTTCGCCGTAAACAACAAGCGGGAAATAGAATCCGAATAATATGGCATAATTTTTACGTTGGATTTTATCCGATATACGGCTTATTTAGAAGTGTTTTATTATATATAGTACCTTTAAAGCTCTTGATTAATTTAAAACGTATTTTAAAAAGGTGATGATAAAAAAAACAGACCTATTGTTAAAATACGTT
>Ga0209035_10000917_pt1 | contig 11825 bp, 6 predicted proteins | sample MarorgKNORR_S2LV_6_FD_188220 | JGI IMG/M metagenome (GOLD analysis project Ga0209035, IMG submission 188220) | Marine microbial communities from the Southern Atlantic Ocean, analyzing organic carbon cycling - AAIW_A/KNORR_S2/LV (SPAdes) (version 2) | ecosystem: Environmental > Aquatic > Marine >...
CACCTGAACGAGGAAGAAGAATGGACAAGGGGACCATATTTACAAATATCAAAGCAGCGGTTGATTTGAACCTTATTGATGGAATAAAATCATTTCCCGAATTTATAAAATCAATATTTAGTTGGCTGGGTAAGTTTCTTGAGAAAGCTAGAATGGTCCTGCTCAATCTGGGGACTGCATTAGTATTAATCTTTATCACGATAGCAATCTTAGGAATTTTTCCTACCTCAAAAGATGATCCCACGGGCAAGGTTTTAATTTTCAATCCAGAAGGCACAGTTGTTGACCAAGAAGCATTTAATTTAGCTGGTGGCTTTCTAAGTCTTCTCAATGAAAATGCAAACCAAATTCAAATTAGAGATTTATTGGAATTGATTGAAAATATAAAAGTGGACGAAAAAATTTCAGCAGTTCTCCTAGATTTTAGTAATACTGGCTTTGCTGGCCCCACTACCCTACTGACTGTCACCGATGCAATCCATTCTCTAACCGGGACCGGTAAAGAAATCATAGTGCATCAAGGTAGGATGTTTACCTCTGATTTTATGTTATCAACTGCAGCTGATGAGATATGGGTGCATCAATCTGGTGCTTTTAATATCTCTGGTCTTGGTGGATATAGTAATTACTACAAAAGATTATTAGAAAATCTAAAACTGACTATTCATAATTATGCTCAAGGTGACTTTAAATCTGCTGTAGAAGGAAATACTAGAGATTCAATGTCTGAAAATGACAGATTACAGCGAACTGAGATGTTAGATCCTATTTGGACAGCGATGAAAGAGAAAATGGCTTACAGAGAGAATGTTCAACCACACGATATTCAATACTTTGCAGATAATTATTTCTCTTATATCCCCGAGGCTGCATTTACAAATATCAAAGCAGCGATTGATTTGAACCTTATTGATGGAACAAAATCATTTCCCGAATTTAGAAATCATATGATAGAAAAATTTGGTGAAAATGAGGACGGCAATTCATTTAATAGTATTTCACTCAATGCCTACATGAGTACTTTAGACAAGCCCCAAAATGATGCAGAAGAAAATGTTGTTGTGATAACTGCCGAAGGTGCTATCTCAGAAGACCCTATTTCACCTGGAGTAGTAGGTTCAGATGAACTAGTAGACATAATTCAAGATGCTCATCAGTCTGAAACGACTAAAGCAATTGTTCTGAGAGTTAATAGTCCTGGTGGATCAATCATTGCAAGTGAAATGATTGCCGATGAACTCATGGAAGCTAAAAGGAAGGGCATTCCAGTAGTTGTATCTATGGGCGATTACGCAGCATCTGGTGGAGTCTATATTGCAACTCCTGCTGACTATATTTTTTCAGAACCAACCACAATCACAGGATCTATCGGAGTTGCGATTGCTATTCCTACTGCTGAGAATGCCTTTGATTATGTTGGAATAGATTTTGATGGTGTTGTCACCTCAAAATATGCTGGTTGGGATGTAAATTTACCAATCGATGAAAATCTGGATGCGAAATTTGCAGAATGGGGAAATGATGCTTATGAAAAGTTTATTACTCTTGTAGCATCCTCTAGAAACAAAACATTTGATGAAATTAAGGCAATTGCTGGTGGCAGAGTCTGGATTGGTACCAAAGCATTAGAATTGGGATTGGTTGATGAAATTGGTGATATCAACGACGCTACTCAAAAAGCTGCTGAAATTGCAGAATTAGAAACCTATAAAGTTGTATATGCAGGACAGGAACTATCTCAAGAGGACCTATTTTTTAAAGAGCTACAGAAAACATTCGATATAGGAATAAAAAATACTAAGGCTTATGTATTTTCTAAGAAATTTATAGAATTTTTTGCTGAGGTTATGGAAGACGCCAATTTCAATGCATCTTACACATGCACAGAATGTTTGATTGAAATTGATTAGTTAATCCTGGGTGTTCATTCTCTGGCAGGGTGTGTCTCTTGCTTTGTGTGCTTTATAACCAGTATTTAGTAAGGCCAACTCTAATATTAGCTCGGTGATCAATGATATCTCGAAGAAAGTTCCTGAGTTCGACAGCTGCTATATCCGTAGCATTTCCAGCTCTTCGATGCACTTCTCTTGATACAATTGCTACAGATGTACCATCCGGATCTGGGTCCAGATTTGGTCCGTTACTTAAAGACCCTGAGGGTATAATCGCACTTCCAGAAGGTTTCAGCTACAAAATTATTTCTCGTCACGGCGAAAAAATGAGCGATGGGTTTTTCGTGCCATCCAAACATGACGGTATGGGTGCCCTGCCAGGCCCCAATGGCTTAACAGTTCTAATAAGGAACCACGAAGCCGTTGGACATCGGCCAGAGGACGGTCCTTTTGGTCATGACCTTGAACTACTAAGTCAAATAGATCAATCCCTCCTATACGATGCAGGTACGGGTGGAGCTCCTCCAATGGGTGGAACTACTACCTTGCTCTACGATACAAAGAATAAAGCCCTAGTGTCTCATCAGCTAAGCCTAGCTGGAACCTTAATGAACTGCGCTGGAGGGGTTACTCCTTGGGGGTCTTGGATCAGCTGTGAAGAGGTCGCGAATGAACCCGGAGAAGGACGAGCCAAGGAACACGGCTACAACTTTGAAGTGATCCCAGACTTGAGCAGTCCCTTAGTTCGTGCTGAACCACTAAAGGCTATGGGTAGATTTAAACACGAGGCTATAGCGGTACACCCGAGTAGTGGAGTCGTATATCAGACTGAAGACCTTATAGATGGTATGATTTATCGTTTTGTCCCCAACATCCCGGGACAATTAAACCAAGGAGGACGACTGGAAGCATTGTCAATTAGAGGGAACCCGAGCCTAGACATTCGCAACTTCAACGGGAAAAACGTAGAGAAAGGAGATGTACTGGAGGTGGACTGGATTGAAATGGATAATGTTGAATCTCCAGATGATGACCTTAGGTATAGAGGGTTCGATGCTGGGGCAGTTCGTTTCGCACGTGGAGAAGGGATCTTCTACGGAGAGATGAATGGTGTGGAGGAAGTGTACATCGCATGTACACACGGCGGAGAAGCTAGGCTTGGTCAAATTTGGAAGTATCGTCCCAGCAGTGCTGAAGGTACTCCGCAAGAAAGAAATAACCCGGCTACATTGGAGCTTTTTGTAGAAGCTGATTCTGGAACTATTATAGAAAATGGAGACAATTTGACCGTATCGCCCTGGGGAGATCTAATAGTCTGTGAAGATGGGACTGGAGATGACTACCTTCTGGGTATAACTCCTGCTGGAGAAGTGTACAAACTAGCAAGAAATCTCAATGGTAACGGAGAATTTGCTGGTGCCTGTTTCTCTCCTGATGGTTCGACGTTCTTCGTCAATATGCAAAGAGATGGATGGACTCTAGCTATAAATGGTCCTTGGTAGGAGGGCACTATGGCAATCAACGAATCCCCTTAGTGCCACAGCACCAGAATCACATAAAAACAGTATTTTGCTCATCCGATGAGTGCCGTATACTGAATAGACACCTTGTAAAGGAGAAGATATGAGACAGACCCGGGGATCGTTGCCGTCTTGAGGGGGACCATACTGACAGCTCTAATTTTGGTATCAGTTAGCTGTACCGTCAGCGATAGCCCTGTTAGAGGAAGGGAAACTAGGACGACCGGACGCTTAGTCATAGCGGGAGGTGCAGTACGGCCAGAAAATGCTGCTATCTACCAAGCCGTCATAGACGGACAAGAGGGGGATGGAGCTTTGTGCGTGATTCCGACAGCTAGTAGTGATCCGGCAGCCTCAATGGAGCGAGCTGTGGAGATTTTAACGAACTATGCTGGAACTGGGTCGGTTAAAGGCATCCTAATTTCGACCGAGGATCCCTCTCAAGCCCAAGATTCTTCTATAGTTGCTGAGATGGAAACCTGTTCAGGCTTTTTCTTTACTGGTGGCTCGCAGAGTCGGATATTAGATGTATTCCTGCCAAGTGAGGGTGCTACGGCAGCGTATCAAGCTCTCTGGCAGCGTTGGCAGGAAGGGGCTGTCGTATCAGGGTCCAGTGCTGGAGCAGCTATGATGAGCCGTGTAATGATTTCTGGAGGTAGCTCCTCTGAAGCTGTGACTTATGGGGTTCAAGTGCCAGGAGGGGAAGGCGTCAGCATCAGCGAAGGGATGGGGTTCTTTGAAGTAGGAACCTTAGATCAGCACTTCCTAGCGCGAGGTCGAATAGGACGAACTCTAGTGTCTGTGCTCAATCAGAATACACCAAAAATAGGGTTTGGAATCGATGAAAATACCGCATTGGTAGTGGATGGTGATTCTGCTTGGGTGGTGGGCGCATCGGGCGTAGTGGTGGTGGACGGTCGATCGGTAAAGCGGACAGGCTCGCACCGTGGTTCGAGTCTGCTCGTAAATCTCATTGGAATGGGGGATGTCTTAGATTTGAAGACTCTAGCTGTCCAGAGAGAGAGTGCCAAAATTCCGGTGCCAATTACTTCGACATCCGTTGAATTAACCGATGATCCCTTTGCTCGCTGGGCCTTTCTTCATCTGATGGCAGCTCTATCTTCTAGTTCTGCTACAGAGGCGACGTATTCTTTATCAGAGGCTAGTCTTCGAATAGCTGAAGATGAGGGATTTTCGGCGTCGATGATGAGAATCACAGGTGGCGTAGAAGGTACTCCACTTGGCTTGTCTGCTGGGCCTTTCAGGGTGGATATATTGGACAGATCGACTGAAAACTGATCTCTCCTAAAAAGGGTGCGAGGAACATGTTAAGTAGTGGCTGTGTGTTCCGCAGGTTCCTGTTGGCAGAACCTTATTACCAGTGATGTTGGCAGTAAGGATATACTAGCTCCTATTCTATATGCTGGAGGCTAGGGACGCTGTATTCGTGCCATAAGCTTCGCTCGCGCAGCTTCAAAATCTGCCAGTATCCTAGGTGTGGCCACATCTCCATAAGATTCCCGGAGCCTTGCTTCTGCTGCATCGACGAGCGGCATCAACTCTTCGGCTGCTCTTTGGAAGGCATCAGCGGCTACGCTGCCGACTGACTCAATCCATACGGGACTAGTGTGAGCGAAGCTATAGCTATCTGCCGCTGGCCAGAACGTTTCGCCGCCGTGAGCCCGAACAGCCACCCAACCTGCAGCTGGAAGGTCGATAGAACCCTCATAGGTGCGGCTTCCTGCTCCATCTAAGCCTGGGCCAGACCATACTACGAGCCCATTGACAATTACTTCGACCGAGTCGACGGATACCGCTGATGCGAGATCGATCTTGAAGCGAGCCGATACCTCGCCCGACACCACATCTCCGGGTGTTGCGCCATCCAACTTGAAGTCGAGCATCGGACCTGTCGTCACAAATGACCGTCCCTCCTTCATCGCCTCCATATACGCGGCCATACTGGTTTCACCCCCTGTCTGCACGTAGAGCCTGCTGACGCCCAACGGCATAGTCCGGTAGAAGTTGGCCATCGCATCCGTCCCAGCTGATAGCAAGATCGGGGATCCCACATTGAGAAACCGGTACCACATCTCTGATGCCCCGATCTCGTCTGACCAGAGAACCGCCAACTCCAACCAATCCATGTTCCCAAGAATGCCGTCCACGGCCAAAAGAACCGGCGGATTAGCAGCATTTTCAGGTGCGAACGGATCTGAATCCCCCACTGGGTGGACGTAACCGCCGATAGCGCCTTGGCTCCGGGCATGACTCAACGCATCTGAGTTGGGTCGGTCGTCTGAACCATAAACCTGGTAGCCCGGCCCCCAGATCCAAGGCCAGAAAAACGTGCTAGTGTCCAAGAGGGCGACGTGGCCCAAGAAGTGTGACCTCACTTCCTGACCGAAACGGATCAGCGGCGGGCCATCTCCTTTCTCCCACCCCCAAAGCTTCTGATCCTCGAACCGAGTGTGGAGGTTGGCCAAGAGAGGTGTTGCGACATCAAGGTTCTCGCCTCGCATCATCAACGGCAGGTCCTCCGGATCCAGCCCGAACGGTCCGCCGTAGTTAAGGTGGAAGTGGTGGTCACCTGATAGGAAACCCGCACTTCGTGCATCCCACACGGTTTCGAGCATAACCTCAACCTCGGTAACTTCACCCGCACGAACCTCGACCGAGCGCGTTACCTCTGGAGTATCTAGACCTCGGACGGCCCCAACCGTGACTGTGCCCACTGGAACGGATACTTCAATGACACCCGGAGAGTAGAAGAACACTCGGCCGTTCTGGCCTTCGAATTGAGCATACCCAGACGATGGGACAGCCGGATGCCCGGACCCGTCAAGAACATTCAGGCGCGCAGCAGCCGTAGCTTCTCCTTCTCCGATTCTCTCGTCTCTCGTGACTACACGGAGGGTTCCGGTTGCCGCTCCCCAGTCCCATGCCAGGACTGCAACCTCCTCGAGCTCACCCCCCACTGCAGGCACTCGGTACAAGCGCATCACTTCGTCCGCACCAGCCTCAGTGAACCAAAGCCAGGTCCCATCCGGACTCCAAGCCGGCGAGAGCGGGAGGCCCCTCAGCCCTCTCGTGAGGAATACCGAGGTACTGGGGTCTGCGACGCCGAGTAGTCGAAGCTCATACCCATCCTGCGTTGGCCAGTTATACGCCAAGTAGGAACCGTCCGGGCTGACCGCCGGCCGAGTCTGGGACACGATTCCATCAGTCAGAAGTTGTTTGCTCTCGCCGGTCGTCCGGTTGACTGCTACCACTCGGTCTAGTCCGCCACCCTTTTGTAGGTGCACTAACACATCACCATCGCGACTAAGACTCGGCTTGAGTTCGAACGGGCGCCCCTCGGTCAACGCCGTGCCATCGTCACTCCAGAGATCAAAGCGGCCGGCCGCAGCTGACGAGTAGATGATTTCACCTTGTGGTCCAAACACCGGGTCCAAATCTATCGCCGGCGTGTTGACCACTCGTTCCTCTGCAGTCTCGAGGTCTCGGACGACAATCCAAGTGTCATGCGAATCGTCTCGCACGAAGGCTAGCTCGCTGCCATCGTGCGACCACGCAGGGCGAAAGTCCATCTCCGCACCGTCAGTGATGCGAGTCGCACGACCAGTCTGAACATCAAGCATCCAGATCCATCCTCGGGCGCTGAACGCAACTCGGTCTCCGTCTGGCGATACTGCTGGAGACGTCGGGCCAACGTTCATCGTTGGGAGCTCATAACCTTCGAGATAGACGTGGTGACCTGTCCCCTCAACACGCGGGTACCGATTAGTCCACTGCGCATCCACAGGTACTGCTAAGACTCCGGTACACAGTACGAATGTAAATCTGATGCATGCAGCGGTTAGAAAACGCATTGAATCTCCCTTGCTAGGTCGTCATAGCAGTTAAACCTTCGAGGACTCCGAAATCTTTCGATGTCGGATCAACGAACCCCATGCTATTCATTACCGCCGAAAAGACCTCTCCACTCTTGTAGGCTTCACAAGCTTCCTTGTTTTCCCACATGTATACTCCGCCGTAGACGCCATTCTCTTCGTCTCCCAGCCAGTATTTTCCTATGAGCCCAGGCATAGTAGCGAAGACTGGGGCCACTCCTTCCGCCTCTGCGACAAAGTCTTCCTGGGAAACGCTGATGCCAAAATTAATGACTTGGATGTGCATTATTGCTCTCTTTCCTTGAGTCTAACATTAGGTGATTTATTCTGATCTGATGGTGATACCCTGAAGATAGTGGACAGAGTCTTTTAAGCCAGTATCTAAGCGGTTGGTGATGGAGTATGGGAAGCGCACTCGTAAGAGACCCTCAGCTGACCTAGCATGGAATGAATCCTTGCCTCAAAGCATGACCATCCGTTTCCGAATCGTCTGCCCAATAAACCGGCTTCGCATTCTGTGCACAATCTCGCTGCGGTCCTATGGCAAATCCTTCGCTATGTAAATTTTGCACTGGACAAGTACACTTATAACCAATTCAACTGGCAGTTCTCACGTAACACTCCACCTGTAAATAGTATTCAGTTAAGTTCGAGGTTGAAGCAATCTGTCCCCTACGTTGGGCTCTACAACCACAACTACCAAAAAGAAAGGAATTAAGATATGAAATTTATGATCAATTGGCGGATTCATGAGGATAAAAGACACGAAGTCCTCGGAGTGTTTAGTGATATGACACCGGAAGACGACAATGCTCAAATGGGTCCTTCAGTTACAAAGATAGGCAGGTGGCACGACGTGGTCTCGGGAACAGGCATAGCGATAGTCGAGTCTGATAGTGTGGACTCTGTGACTGCCTTCCTGCTTAATTGGAACCACGTTTGTGATATAGAAGTAACGCCTGTTCTTGACGATGCTGAAGCCAGAGCCGTTGGGAAGAATCTTGCCTAGTAAGAAATAAGAAAAAAAGAAGACTGGGCATCTAAGATTTTGAGATAAACCGACACTGTGAGTACTCACAGTGTCGGTTTATCTTGTCACTGTGGAGTAATTACTTGAACTACACAGGGCAAACAACTGAACACCTCTGAAGGTGATCCTAGCCTCGTATTTTTCTTTGGTTTCCTCTTCTCTGCACTTTGCTTCTTTTGGAAAGCACGTCAATCCTGAGCGAATGAATCTCTGCTTTAGTCCCTCCGTTCACCGCTGAAGGCACTGCCAACGAGTTTGAGAAAGTTATTTGTTGAGCGTACTATCAAGACCCTTCTTGTTGAAATAATTATTTAATCCAGAGGATATGATGTATTTACTTCGCTTAATAAGCCGGATTGGATTGGGAGCAGTGATGCTCGTCATTGTAATGGTCGTGACCCCAGGGAGCCTACAAGCCCAAGAGGGGGATCAGGAAGAAGAGTCTGTTACAGAAGAGAAAGCTTATTCAGATGTGATCACTGAAGACGCCCTAACGAGTGAAGGTCTCTTTGATACCCATATGATTGGCGATGATCTTTTTTACGAAATTCCGATGGGCCTGTTGGATCGAGAAATGCTACTTCTGACCCGCATAGCCAAGACACCAGACGGGGCTGGATATGGAGGTTCGAAAACCAATACATCGACTGTTCGCTGGGAAAAAAGAGATGACCGGATTCTTCTTAGGCTGGTGAGTTACAACAACTTTGCGGCTGACTCAACCGCCATTTCCACGGCTGTCCAAAATTCAAACTTTGAGCCGGTCATCATGGCTTTTGATATTGAAGTGATGCCTGAAGACTCTTCTGCAGTTGTGATTGATGTCACCGAGCTTTTTACCTCAGATGTTGCGCTTATCGGGCTCCAGAAAAGTAGACGCTCAACTTACGGTGTTCGAAGTGTAGATTCAGACAGAACCTTTATTTTAAGAGCAAACGCATTTCCAAAAAATATAGAGGTTAGAAGAATCTTAACCTACGATGCCACCGATTCACCTTCGAACGAACAGAGCAATACATTGTCGATGGAAATGGCTCATTCGATGCTCCTTCTTCCTGATAATCCTATGGAACCGAGATTGTGTGATGAACGAGTCGGTTTCTTTAGCACAACGCAGACCGATTATGGGCTTGATGAACAAAGGGCGGTAAACACTTGTTATGTGACCCGATGGAGGTTGGAGCCAAGTGACCCAGAGGCATTTGCTAGAGGTGAGCTAGTCGATCCTGTAAGTCCGATTGTGTACTACATTGATCCAGCCACTCCTGAGAAATGGGTGCCTTATTTGAAGCAGGGAGTTGAGGATTGGCAAATAGCTTTTGAAAAAGCAGGCTTTAGTAATGCTATCGTTGCGAAGGATGCACCTAATGATCCTGAGTGGAGTCCAGAAGATGCTCGGTATTCAGTAATTCGCTATCTCGCTTCAGATGTACAAAATGCTTCTGGTCCACACGTGCATGACCCGAGAAGTGGGGAAATCTTAGAGAGTGATATCCAGTGGTATCACAATGTCATGAACTTAGTCCGCAACTGGTATTTCGTTCAAACTGCAGCAGTTAACGAACAGGCTAGATCAGTCAAGTTCGAAGATGAAGTCATGGGCGAGTTAATAAGATTTGTCTCGGCACACGAGGTTGGTCATACGATAGGCCTGCAACATAACATGCAGGCTTCCTTTTCTTACCCGGTAGAAAAACTGCGAACGAAATTTGTTTGTGAAATGGGTGTGGCTTCTTCGATTATGGACTACGCACGATTTAACTACGTAGCTCAGCCGGGTGATGACACGTGTCTTATGCCACTAGTCGGACCCTACGATAAATTCGCAATTGAATGGGGATACCGTCCACATCTTGATAATGATAGATACACCGAAATAGATCTGTTGAGGAAGTTTGTAGTCGATAAGCAGGAAGACCCAATCTATCTTTTCTCAAGTCCAACGGGATCTGACCCTTCAGCTCTGACCGAGGCTATCGGGGATGATGCTATGCGAGCATCAGACTACGGGGTGAAAAATCTCAAACTAATCACTGGTCAACTGGTGGATTGGACTTTCGAGGACGGTGAAGATTACTCTCAACTCGAGGAACTCTACAGCAATGTAATTTCCCAGTGGGGTAGGTACACGGGCCATGTGATCGCAAATGTTGGAGGTGTGATAAGGACTCGTAAGAGACAGGGTCAAGAAGGAGTTCCTTACAATGCGGTTGAATATCAAAAGCAGGCCGCAGCAATTGAGTACTTGAATCGACAAGTATTTGAAACGCCGCAGTGGCTTCTTGATCCTAATATTTTGAACCGGATACAGGGGAACGGTACTCCTGAACTCGTACTGTCGCGACAGAAATCTGCACTGGATCAAATCTTGAATGTTGATAGAATGAAACGCTTAATCGAACAAGGTTTTTTTGGTCCAGTCAGCAGCACATACTCACTGAGGCAAATGTTAAGCGATCTACGCGAAGGCATCTGGTCCGAAGCGTATCAAAATAGGCCTACGGATACTTTTAGGCGAAGTATTCAACGGGCTCACATAGATCGATTAGAGATGCTCATGGATGATGAGGATGCCCGTGGGTCAGATGTTGTTTCTCATGTCTTGAATGAACTGGAGCTAATCATGGATGCGATAAGGCAGGTGCAGGACAGAGTATCTCATGATGAAACAAAAATACATCTCCAAGAAAGTATGTTTCGAATCGAAAAACTGATCAAGAACACCAAGGATAACGAGTGATCCCTCTCATCTGTTTAATGCTGTATGTTGATCGGGAATTTTCTGCCGATGCATCCATCACTAAATCTTTCCACAGTAGAGGAGACTCATGAATCGTCGTGCTAACCACGCCTGGATAATTACACTGATCGCAGCGGCCCTCCCGTCCATGTTGTATGCCCAGGAGCCTATATGGGGAGGTGCACTGGTCAGCAAAATTGACGCTCTGGCCGCGGAGATCCTCGCCCAAGGTCCTGTCGCTGCCTTGAGTATTGGAGTGAAACGAGGCGACCAACTCCTCCTCGCGAAAGGCTATGGGGAGGCGGACGTCGAGAACGCTGTCACTGCGACTGCGGAGACCGTGTACCGGATCGGTTCTATCACGAAGCAGTTCACTGCCGCTGCAATCATGCAGCTCGTTGAGAGCGGTAAAATCGGCCTTGAGGATCCGATCACCGATCACCTGACGGACTATCCAACCCAGGGGCACAAGATCACAATTCGACACCTCCTCACGCACACTTCTGGTATAAAGAGCTATACGGGACTGGCTGCCTGGAGACCCAAGACGACTCTGGATTTGACCGACGACGAGCTATTGGCCCTCTTCAAGGACGAGCCCTTCGACTTCGCTCCAGGGGACAAATTTCTATACAATAACTCCGCCTTCTATATGCTGGGCATGGTTGTTGGTGAGGCCAGTGGCACGACCTATCGCGAGTATATCGACGCTCATCTCTTCGAACCGTTGGGCCTTACAAGGTCTTCGTA
>Ga0209035_10000919_pt1 | contig 11817 bp, 11 predicted proteins | sample MarorgKNORR_S2LV_6_FD_188220 | JGI IMG/M metagenome (GOLD analysis project Ga0209035, IMG submission 188220) | Marine microbial communities from the Southern Atlantic Ocean, analyzing organic carbon cycling - AAIW_A/KNORR_S2/LV (SPAdes) (version 2) | ecosystem: Environmental > Aquatic > Marine...
ACCCGCCATATCTCCTGTTTCAATAGCCAATTTACTTGCTAATTCCATACTTTCATTTTTTGGTGTTTTCCATATTAGATCAGCAGCATCAATAATGATCTCCCTTTCTGGAGCTATTCTCAATAATTCATCTCTCTGTGATGGTAAAACAAAGCAATTTTTCATTTGATCAATAGACCATGAAATTAGAGCCGCCGTATCGAGAACCTCTCCACTCACAATATGCCGAGTGGTAACTCACATATCAGTAATCGGTGTAATCGCAGACCTATATCCGGAAAATGTTCATTCGCGTAATGAGATAGGACGCTTTGTGAGTGGTATAGCCCCAAGTGATTATTTCCAACCATTTATTGATTGGGCTGATGGCTTTGGATTACTTGGTTTAGCTCTAGTATCAGCATCTGAAGCTGCACTCCAGCCAATTCCTCCCGATGTGTTAGTCATACCGATGGTAATCGAAGCAGATAATATATTTGCGATTACTATGATTGTTTTAGTAGCCACACTAAGCAGTGTTTTTGGAGCATTCATCGGTTATGCAATTGGTTATTACGGTGGTGTCCCAATATTGGAACGTTTTGTCAGTAGCAGCAATGTCAATCGTCTTAACAATTTAATCAAGAAATATGGGGCCTTAGGTGTATTTATCGCAGCAGTATCACCCATACCTTACAAGGCACTTGCTTGGATAGCAGGAGCAGGTCAGATGGACCTCCGTCTTTTTGCGTTAGCAGGAATATTTGGTAGAGGTATTAGATTTGGTTCATTAGGGATATTAATTGGAATCTATGGTGAATCTGTAAAGAGTTCTCTTAATTGGCAAACTTTTACACTTATTTCTATAATCTGCTTAATCTTACTTGTACCATTAATTAATTGGTGGAATGGGTTAAATAATGAGGTAATCAATGATTAGAATTCGTTTATTTGCATCTTTGATAGTCTTAATTTTAATGTCTCAATCTATTGCAATAAATGATTCTACAGTCTATCTTGATGAGATTCATTCAGAAATTACTGAAAACTCGATTCAATATACCGATAATCATACAATAATAGAGATAGGTCCATCTTCTAGGAAAGCGATATTAGAAATGCCTGGCGGTCATAATGTTAGTCATAAATTACCATTAGTTGTAGCTTTGCATGGTTATACTAATTCTGGTTCTTTCGTATCATCATATCTTGATTTGATCGAGAGTGTCCATGAAAACGGTCATCTATTATTGAGGCCAGATGGAACATTTAGTGCAACGGGTCAGAGATACTGGAATGCGACTGATGCTTGTTGTAACATTTGGAATGAAGAGGTTGATGATGTAGGTTGGTTGACTGTTTTGATAAATGAGGCAATTACATACTATGGTGCAGATTCTGAAGGAGTAATACTTGTAGGGCATTCTAATGGTGGTTTCATGGCTCATCGTATGGCTTGTGAGAGAGGAAATATGATTAGAGCTGCAATATCTCTTGCTGGTGCCACTTATTACGATTTTAGCGATTGTCAAAATACTGGTACTCCAAATATTTTACAAATACATGGAGAATTAGACTCAGTCATACAGTACGATGGTGGTTCTATCTTAGGTGACAGTTATCCTTCTGCTCCTCAAACAGTTAATTATTGGGCAAACCGTTCAGGATGTGATTCATCTCCAACTGCGGTAAATCAATTAGATCTTATTTCTCCTAATGGATATAATGATACTATTGAATTTGAACACTTAAACTGTACTGCAGGGAATAGGGTATCACTATGGGGGATTCCTGATGGTGGACATCTACCATCTGTTTCTTCTGCAAGTGATGATGACTTCGCTGAAACAATATTAGATTGGGGACTTAATGGTTATTTTCCTGATTCTGATGGAGATGGAGTTAGGGATGATACAGATGATTTTCCGAATGATCCTAATGAAACACTAGATTCAGATGGTGATGGAGTTGGAGATAACTCAGATATGTTCCCCGATGATCCTAATGAAACACTAGATTCAGATGGAGATGGAGTCGGCGATAACTCAGACATATTCCCTAATGATCCTAATGAAATATTAGATACTGATGGCGATGGAGTTGGGGATAACTCAGATATTTTCCCCAATGACCCTAATGAAACACTAGATTCTGATTATGATGGAGTAGGTGATAACTTTGATATGTTTCCAAATGACCCTAATGAAACACTAGATACTGATAGGGATGGAGTAGGAGATAATTCTGATATATTCCCTCTCAATCCTATGGACTCTATAGATACAGATGGAGATGGAGTCGGCGATAACTCAGATATTTTTCCCTATGACCCTTATGAAACACTAGATTCTGATAGCGATGGAGTCGGCGATAACTCAGATGAATTTCCTTTCGACCCTTATGAAATACTAGATTCTGATGGAGATGGAGTTGGGGATAACTCAGATATATTCCCAAATGACCCTAATGAAACATTAGATTCAGATGCCGATGGAACGGGTGATAATGCTGATATGTTTCCTAACGATCCCAATGAAACACTTGATTCTGATGACGATGGAGTAGGTGATAATGCTGATATGTTCCCTAACGATCCCAATGAAACACTTGATTCTGATGGCGATGGAGTAGGTGATAATGCTGATATGTTCCCTAACAATCCCAATGAAACACTCGATTCTGATGGTGATGGAGTAGGTGATAATGCTGATATGTTCCCATATGATTCTAGTGAAACTATCGATTTTGATGGTGATGGAGTAGGTGATAATTCAGATATATTCCCCGAGGACTTATCTGAAGATACCGATACAGATGGTGATGGAGTGGGTGATAACTCAGATGCATTCCCAGATGATTCTTCTGAATATACAGATACAGATGGTGATGGAGTAGGTGATAATTCAGATTTTTATCCTGGTGACCCAGAAAGATGGCTATACTTGGATTCACAAATTAGTCAAAAAGAAATTATGATTTCTATTCTAATTATATCATCGATCGTATATCTTTTTAGATCTCCAAAATCATCTTCTGAAGATGAATATTCAGATACTGATTTCGAAGAATAATTCATATAATCTCTTAGTGGTTTGAACCGTTGTGATTATGTGGGGTTCGCTTCTCGGCGACTCACCGCTCGTGTGGTGTAGTTCGGTCCATCATGCCGCCCTTTCGAGGCGGCGACCCGGGTTCAAATCCCGGCACGAGCACCAAAAACTCTTTTTTTGGCTGTTTTTTCAATTATTGCAGGCAAAAGAAACATAAGGTAATTAAGGCTCTGAGGAATTAATGATACCACTCATTGAGTCTTATATTGAAGACATTGAGTCAGCCAGTACAATTGTTCAAATTATATTAGGTATTGTGATAAGTATAGTTGCTACTATAATTTCAAGATTGATCTTACGAGGACCTTTATTGAATGCAATTTCTTCGAGTGACAACTTATTTGATTAGGGCAATATCGCCAGTCCAATGGAAAACTAGTAGTTCATCGCCCATTCCTCTTCCAAAACCAACTATCATACCACCGCTAGATCCTATGTAATGATCCAACCATTCACCATCAACTTCTTTCAGTAACCATATCGACCCACTGCAGAAGTCACCATACAGATATCCATCATGTAGTGACTCTGGCCCCCAGTCCATCCAGAAGCCCCCAGTAATCGAACAATTTCCATTTTGATGGGAATATGTCACTATTGGATCAGTCATGTTTTCAACGGGTTCAGATTTGATATCACTACAATCCTCGTTTGCATTAAATTCTTGGAAACCCTCTCTGATTGACCAACCTAAATTAGAAACATTGGATAGTGAAACTAAATTCACTTCTTCCCAACAATTCTGTCCCACATCTGCGACCCAAAGCATATTATTACTATCCAAAGAAAATCTCCAAGGATTCCTTAATCCATAGTGCAAAACGTATGGATCAATCTCTGAGTTATTCATTACCGGACTTATCTCATTATTTTGGAATGAGAAAAGATGTATAGCACCAAGTGGATTAGAAGTATTCTGTCCATTAGATTGCGGGTCATTGGCACTACCTCCGTCCCCTACTCCCCAGAGATATTGGTTATTTCCGATTTCTAATAGATGACCACCATTGTGATTCCTGTAGGGCTGTTCAATATTTCTCAATATTGATATTGAGGAAATGTCGAGAACACCATTGTCTCCTATCAACGCTGAAGCTAAGATTAGATCAGAATTATTTGGTCCCTCACAATTTCCATCTTCAACATATGACAATAGTACTAATCTAGAACTAATATAATCTTCATCAAATACCATACCGAGAAGTCCCTGCTCCATATGGCAACGACTTATGATTGAGGTTAAATCTGCTACTTCAGTTAATTTCGTACCATTCCATGACTTAACAAAACCATTTAGATAAATAATCCATAATTCTCCATTTTCTGGATTTATTATTGATTGATGTGGAGTTTCTAATCCTTCGATATATGTGTTACAATCTAGTGAATATTCATCCAAGAATTTACACCCTAGATCTGAAGGATCTGGCCAATCGAATTCATCATCTGAACTATTAGAAATACAGCCAGTCAGTCCTGAGCATAGCAAAATTGCTATGATTAAAGCAGATTTATTCATCTATTTGCCTCATTCGAAGTAAGCTTGTATTCCAGGTACATTTGAAATTGCATCTGCATATGTGCCTAAGTGTTGTTGAGCATTAGTAATTACCATCCCATCAGTATTCAAAAGATCATTCAAAATCTCCTTACCTTCTGCGTCATCGTTTAGTGCAACTAATGCATTTTGAACCATTATGACAGTTTCTTCATCCATAGTTTCTGGATTGTATAATGCTGGATGGCTAGGTGCTTGTCCGAATGCTGGTAGCATGACATATTCATCTATTTCTAAACACCAATCATATCTATCATCTCCAGTACAGTATGAATCTACTACTGAATCTTTAGCTAATGCAACATCCCCTGTTCCATCAGAGAGACATCTTAGTGCACCTTTGTATGATGAGTATGGTGTTCCACCATCTGGAATACTCGAATCTTCATCAAAGAAGTTAGTTACAGTAGCTCTGAGTGATTCTATTTCATCGGGGTCGCCAACAACATCAGCATATCCATTACCAATTAAATATCCCATTGGGATAAGCATACCCGCACTTTTCAACCATCCTGTATGGCATGATTTCTTCCCTTCCATAAGTGCGAAAGGATCTGTTGAATCATCATCGTCTAGGTACGCTTCAGCCATATCTGAATCTGCTTTAACCCAAGCAGTTGCATTATAGTAAACACGACCATCTGCCTTTTCTTCTGCTGCTAGAACATCCAGTCCGTATACTTCCCATGCAAGCCATGCTGCTGCTCCATCCATGAATGCTAAGTCGGCATTTCCTTTATCGACTGCTTCGATTGCAGCGCCTGAATCCGTTACTGGATATATTTCAACATCCATTCCAGTTAGAGTACTGAGTTTATCAGCTAGATGTTGTGGATTCTTATCCCATATTAAGTAAGTATCTTGAACCTCAAAGGCTACTACTAGGCAGTTATCTTTATCATCGCACTCTTCATAATTTACATTGAAAATTAGGTATATTGAAGTTATTGATAATAATACAATTCCTGCCATCATTATAGCCTTATTTTTTACTGCCCAGTTGGTTATACTAGCCGCTTGCATAATGACTCCGAAATAAGAACCTTTCATAATATTTAGGGTGGCCTAAACTCTTGAACAGATGAAATAAGTTATTTATTCGGTTCAGAAACCAAATAGCCATTTAGGTCCAGCTATAATCCATCTAAAGCGAGATTCAGATGCTTTGAATAAATTCACTCGATGTCTGCCTACCCTGACTAATTCAACTCCCGATGCATGTATTTCCTGACTCCAATGAGTTCTTGATTCCTGAGGGAATGACTTTTCGAAACGTTCAGGAGTAGCCATTAGTTTCCAATTTTTAAATTCGGATATAGTCTGTATTATCTCTATTCTTGCTTGATCAGAAAAAACTTCTTTAATTTCAACCATTACTTTCTCTGTGCGTCCTTCTAATTCACTTACTACTTCTTTGAAAGTTGGTATAGTTATCTCTAAGTCCTCTCCTGCTGTTATGATTTCATCAAAAGTCATTTTAGCAAGTTCAACTAATTCTCCATCTATATCTATGCTATCATCATGGAATACGAATACTATTCCATCAATTGATTCTCTAATGTCGAATTCCCAATATTTGAATTTTGAATCAGTCGTTTTTTCGATTGCACTTCTTAATCCCTCGATAGTGTTCTCTAACTTAGTTCCTGAAGCACCTAGCCTATGTCCTGAATTATTCATAAAATATCTCCAAATGGTCCCAGATGTACTATTTGTTTGCTTTAACTACCTGTTTAAGATACTACTGGAGGAATAGCAATATTCTCATAGATTGATTCAATAAATACAAACAGCGAGTTCCGAAGAAGATTTAGCAAGGGAATCAAGAGTTTCTTAATTCCTAAGTATTGGTAATTTAACCTAATATTGGAGTTACGGTCATCACTGTAACAGCGAAAGATGCGTAAAAACCAATTAGTATTACAAGTATATGTCCTGAGTTCATTGTTATACGTTGTAATGATTCATTAATGAATGCATGTTTAATTTTTCAATTTTGATATAAATAGACTTGTCTTTATTCAGTTAACTTTGAGATTTATTTTTTCTTAATTTATATTTTTTTAACAATCAACAATACATAAATCTGAATAATACTATTCAGTACGAATGTTTACTATGATAGAAGGGGTTCTTGTCAAAGACGGCGATTCAACTACTCTATTTGCTAAATTTAAGAATATTCGTTCGAAGATAAAATTACTCGGAATTGCTGTTTTTATGACTCTGATGATGTTATTACTATCTTTACAAGGTTGGATAATAGACGATGTGGTCGATGAAATAAAAAAAGATTTAGGAATTTATGATCGAGTTCCAGTATGGGAGAGGTCGGAGTGGCCATACACTACAGATCTGGAGAATGGATTTGTCATGGAATATGGGGACTATGATATTTTAGAAACTGAGAATGATTGGAATTCAACTCACTACTTTGTCAACTTTGAACTCCCTCTTAGTGAAGGCGGTTCCGCCCCTAATGGGGTAGTCAGTCTTGCAGTGTGGCTACCAGATGTACCAGAAGGGGTTGCGGTACCTGTTATTGCTGAATTTGGACCTTATTTTGATGAAGTCAGCGTCGAAACTCCTTCAATTGAAGTTCCAGGTACATGGTTAGGTCAGATGATTATTGACCAGATTTTACCTCATGGATATGCTTTTGCTCAAGTTTCTGTAATGGGAACTGGACGTTCGAATCATTGTATGGACCTGATGGGCAATGCAGAGCAACTTGGAGTTGATGCTGCTGTTACTTGGCTAGGGACGCAAAATTGGAGTAATGGCGGAGTATCAATGATTGGTAAATCATATGATGGTTCTACTCCATGGCAGGCAGCCACATTCGGTAATGAATATCTAAAGACAATTGTTCCAATTTCTGGACTGATTGGAGTAATGGAATTGATGTGGAAAAACGGTAGTAGTGAAGCAAGAGCACCAATAATGCACAATGGTGTTTATGGGTCATATGGTATTGATGGTGACCAAGAAGATATTGGTAACTTATGTCCTGACTATATTATTGGTCCAGGTACAGGAGTAGCTGCATACATGTGGGGCGGAGAATTCGCAGGAACTTACTGGGAAGAGAGGTATTTCCTAGACAGAGTACTACAAAATTATGAAGGTTCTGTTTATCTCGTTCAAGGTATGCATGACTGGAATGTTGATCCTCATATGGCGATACCTGTAATCAATCAATTAATTGATGCAGGTATCGAATCAAAAGGTCTATTCGGCCAATGGGATCATGATTATCCAGATCGACCAGATTATCATTTCGACCGTTCAGGAGAAGGTAGAGGTAGAGAGGCATACCCACAAATGGTTAGATTTGACTGGATGCAAGATTTGCTAGAATGGTTCGATTGGTATCTAAAAGGTGTGGGTGAAAAACCAGGATTATTTGTAGAAATACAATCTAATCAAGGTCAATGGAGAATTGAAGATCGATACCCTCCTCAAGATATGGAGACAATTTTATTTGATCTTGGAGGAGATCTGATGAATGTAGCGGGAGGAACAACTACAATACTTCCAAATGGGAACTTTGGACCTATTTATGAGACTGAAGCATTTACAGAAGATATTTGGATTTCAGGATTACCTAGATTGCACATTGATGTTTCTACAGCGACTGTAGGTGGACAAATTTATGCATTATTAGAAGACTGTTCTGAGGAGGGTTATTGCATTCACATCGGTCACGCAATAATGGATCTAAGATATCATGAGGGCGGAGATCAAGAACAAACATGGCTTCCAATTTTTGATACTATTAATGCCAAGATGGAGTTCTTCGCAATGGATGTTCAAATTGAGGCTGGCCATACTATTCGGCTTTCACTTGCAAGTACAGGGGAAGATTACCTCCCTGCATCCACTAGTTCAATCGTTGAAGTATCTGAAGGTTCAAGTTCTAATCTATTAATAGATATAATTCAACCAGAAAATAAACTTCTATTTAATCCACCAACATGTACTCATCAGTCTTGTTTGGATTGGCTGAACCAGACTATTTAACAGAAATTAATGATTATTTTGTATATTTTTTTCTAACCTACAATAAAAAGTAAATGTTCATATTAATGCTTATGTCATTTACTTTCAGAACGACCCATGAGTTCTTTTTGGGTGAGAAAGCTGATGTAATTGTTAGACGTATTGCAATAATATCTGCAATAGTTGGTTTTTTCCTTCATTTATTATTTTGGGCTTTAATTCAAGCTGAGAGGTTAAAAATATCTGGAGAAAGTTCAGAAATGTTTCATTCGCCGTTATCTTCACTTTACACCCCTTTTTCAATTTTATTAGCATATGAGGTTTATCAACTAATTCGAACAATCCCTGACTCATTTTCTTCATCAGTGGGGAAACAATATGAAATCGCAACTTTATTAGTAGTCAGGGACATTCTGAAAAGGCTCTCATATGTTGAATCTCAAGAAGGATGGGTAATTGATGATGACTTACTATTTCTTGTTATTGAATGTGTTGCCTTTTTAGTTCTATTTTACACTTCATTAGTATATCAAAGAATTAGCAAAGACTCAAAAAATGAAAATTTTGAATCTCGGAAGCTTTCTTCGTTTATATATTCGAAAGAAGTCATTGCATCACTCATGCTAATAGTTTTCATAGTCATTACTTTCACATCTATGACTGGTTGGATTGAATCCGTAATGGATGGAAAAGGTTCTGTAAATAGAGAGATTTTCTTTTTAGATTTCTTTACATTTCTAATTCTCGCAGATATATTAATTCTACTGATATCATACTGGTTTTATACTGATTTTGGTAATCTAGCCAGAAATACTGGATTTGTTCTTTCTACAGTTATTATAAGAGTTGCAATTTCTTCACCAGGGGTTTCCGCAATGTTTCTATTTGGACTGAGCGGAATAATAGGGATAGCAATCATTCGAATCTCAATAAATGATACAATTGCCAATGAATCTTTAATCAAAAATTAATGCTCATTTTTTAATTTAGAGATAGAATAATTACATGCAGTAATCGATGCATCTCTCTCGCTGATTAAAGCAGGACAAGTTGAGTCTGCAGAGTCTCCTCTGAATTGACCGAGGTCAGGCCAACAGTTGACCATAGTATGGCCAAGGCTTGGCCGAGTACTGACCAAACCAATGGGAGGAGTGCGTTATGATTATATTCATCTGACAATACAGTAAGGTTGGAGGTATGATTATCTTTAGTATAAATGAGTCATTGCCAACTTCGGAAGAATATCTAGAATTACGTGCTTCTGCAGGAATGGCGCCTAGATCGCTAAAAGGGGCGGAAAAAGGACTAGGGAATGAATTATATTGTGTTCTTCTAAAAGTCAAAGATACTGGCGAAGTAATTGGAATGGGAAGAATAATTGGAGACGGAGGGACTGTTTTCCAGATATGCGATATGGCAGTAAAAATGGAGTGGCAAGGTAAAGGAGGAGGGACGATGATAATGGATTCTCTAATGAAATATATTCATGGAAATGCTGAAAAGTATGCCTACATAAATTTGCTAGCAGATGTCAATGGTTTCTATGAAAAATGGGGATTCAAACCAACATCTCCTCGTTCTGTTGGTATGTCTATTAAAATAAATAATAAAACTAATTAGTTAAAATAATCCAATAAATAACGACATAGCTAACATAGAAGCTGCTGGCAATGCTCTCGACAAACTATCTTCTTTTATTCTCAAATGACAAATGACGGCCCCGGCCATCAATATAGCCATCGAAATAGCAGCAGGATCTACTAGTTCACTTTTCCAGTATCCTGCTATTAGCGCAATAGCCAGAGCTATTTTTGTGGCTCCAATGGCATATACTGACCAATCAGGCAATCCATAGACCGCGAATTCTTCTTTGATATTAGTGGCATTTCCAGCCCTGTATGCAGTATTCCAATTTGGCCTAATTATCCAAACAGAAAATATCACACAAGCAATAATCATCTGGAATACGAGAGATAAGAAATGCATTGTGTCGATTGCCATGTTGTCTGTCGAGATTGTATGAGATATATAATTGTTTAATCAAAAATTATACTATTCATATAGAAAATTAATTCAATTTTCTATTATCGTTTTCTTATTACTAGCAACTATATTTGAAAATAACAATGCAACATCTACGCTAATAATAGAAGTAGTGAAACTAGTAATTAATCCGGAATCTAAATTTACAATATCTATTAGTAGAGCAGCGACAAGTCCCACGGTAATAGATCCCACCAAAGTAAGTAATTGATTATTAATTTGAGTTGATGTTAGTCTAATTTCTTCAATTTCAGCTCCTGTGAGTACTATTGGGATTTTTTTCAATGAAGATTTCACTCGATTTAGAAGTGAAGTTCCATTAATTTCAATTCTACCTAATTTTATTCTGTGATATACTCCAAGAATAAAGAACGTTGTCAGTAATGTCACTGAAATAAGAATCATAAATGACCATTCGGAAAGATCGAAATAATTCATCCGATTCAGCCACCACAATGACCACATCCAAAAGAAAACTATTACTTGAAAATATTTTATTTTTGATCTGATTTCCCTAACTAATTCCTTATTTCCTTTTACTAAATATTCTATTATTAATCCAACCAGCATAGCCAAAGTAATTGACAAAGTTATGACTAATGGTAATTGCGATATAGTTTCATTTTGATCTAAATTTCCCAATTTTAATGTACACAGGACTAGGGTTGCCGCAGTAATCAAATTTGTCAAACTCATTAGGATATGAAGGGGGTCAGTACTGTCTGCTAAATGAGTAAATCCACTCAGTACTGGAGAATCCTGATTTTCATCACTGAGGTTCATATAATGTATGTGAGATAGGTTTCTTTCATCAACTAATCGGATAGTGAGTCATTGATTTTCTTTTCAATCACTTTTTCATATTGTAATATATAATTTGATTAGAGACTATGACGTAGATATAAGTTAAAATAAAAAGTATTCTAAAATAGAAATATATGGAAGTAGAATATAATGCAGAACCTCATTTTGGTTATTTTGGCCCTAATAAAATAGAAGCTTTGATGAGTAATAATATTCTTACTATAAAACAAAACAAATCTATTTTCAAAGAAACAATTGGCGGGATTGGCCTTATAGTGGTGGGAATTATAATGATGATTAAAGTGCCTTTTGATTCAATTG
>Ga0209035_10000921_pt1 | contig 11794 bp, 7 predicted proteins | sample MarorgKNORR_S2LV_6_FD_188220 | JGI IMG/M metagenome (GOLD analysis project Ga0209035, IMG submission 188220) | Marine microbial communities from the Southern Atlantic Ocean, analyzing organic carbon cycling - AAIW_A/KNORR_S2/LV (SPAdes) (version 2) | ecosystem: Environmental > Aquatic > Marine >...
TGCAATAGTCTTGTTTACAGCGCCTCTAAGGTCTGCACTGCTGCCAAGGTACTGATGAACAAGATGCGCAACGACTTCGCTGTCGGTGTCAGACTGAATATCATAGCCCGCAGCTCGCAGCTCTTCTCGCAGTGCATCATGGTTTTCAATAATGCCGTTATGTACTACCGACACACCAGAAGACACTTGCGGGTGAGAGTTTATGCTGCTAGGCGCACCGTGAGTCGCCCACCGAGTATGTGAAATGCCGACATTACCAGACACATAGTGGTCCTTGCAAACTGCCTCTAGGTCCGCGACTTTACCAATGGTTTTGTGCGTCTGTAACGAGCTGTCACTATCGAGAACCGATAGTCCTGCAGAATCATAGCCTCGGTATTCGAGTCGATGCAGTCCTTCAATAAGAATCTTATACACATTACGCTGAGCCGTAGCGCCAACAATTCCACACATTTTTTAATCTTCCTCCTTATTTTTGGTTGGCCGCTTCCAGCCATCAATATTTCGTTGCTTTGCTCGACTTACCGCTAAAGCGTCTTTTGGAACGTCGCCCGTTAGGGTGGACCCCGCGCCGACAAATCCTCCCTCGGCAACTGTAATTGGTGCTACTAAAGTGCTGTTCGAGCCAACAAATACATTATTCCCTAAATCGGTTTTATGTTTATTGGCGCCATCATAGTTGCAAGTAATCGTACCCGCGCCAATATTCACATTTTCACCCAGCTCGGCATCACCAACATAACTGAGATGATTAATTTTGCTGCCTTTGCCAACCTGTGCTTTTTTAGTCTCAACAAAGTTACCAATTTTTGTGTCGCTGCCAAGAACAGTCCCCGGGCGCAACCGCGCGAAAGGCCCCACTATCGCACGGTCTCCCACGATTGATTCCTCAACGATCGTGTTGGCCTTGATCTCAACTCCATCACCGATAGTGCTATTAATAATTATGCAATTGGGCCCAATGGAGACGCCACTGCCGATCACCACGTCACCTTCAAACAGGCAGTTAATATCAACAAAATTGTCCGTTCCCGCGGTCAAATCACCGCGCTGATCAAAACGCTCAGGGTCGGCAAGAGTTGTGCCCGAAGACATTAATGTTTCTGCTTGCTTCCTCTGGAGCGCTCGCTCTAATTGGCTCAATTGAATTCTGTTATTCACGCCTTCTACCTCAGTGGCCGACTTAGGATGAATACTGCAAACCTCAACACCATTATCTCGAGCAATAGCGATTAGGTCTGTCAGATAATACTCTCCCTGAGCATTATTATTGGTTATTTGTGGCAACCAGTCCCTTAACTGGCTCACCTCTAAAGCTAATACTCCCGTATTGACCTCAGTAATCTCTAGTTGCTCAGCTGTCGCATCTTTTTGTTCAATTATAGACGCTATGGCGCCATTTTGGTCGCGAACAATTCTCCCATAGCCGTCTGGTTGGTCAAGATGGATTGTCAGCAAGCCCATGGATTGAGCCGTTACTGCATTAAGAATATCGGTGATAGTGGAGGGCAAGATAAGAGGAACATCGCCGTATAAAACCAATACTTTCCCGTGATCGCATAGATATGGCACAGCCATCTGAACTGCATGGGCAGTGCCGAGCTGCTCTTTCTGTTGTACAAAAATATGTCCTCCAAGGGCTAACTCTTGCTCGACCTTTTCAGCGCCGTGGCCAGTGACTATGATCCTTTTTGCCTCAGCGATGGCCGCTGTCGCTCCCACCACATGGCTCAGCATTGAGCGGCCGGCCAATTTATGTAGTACTTTCGGCAACACAGAACGCATTCGCGTTCCCTTGCCTGCGGCGAGGATGATGATATTAGTTTTAGTCATAGTGGCATCACTTACAATCTAACTTTAATCGCTGTTTCATTATTTTTACGATTCTGTGAAAGAGACCGCAACTCAAGCCCATTATAGCTCTTCTGTATACAGCATTGCATTTCATCTTTAAGCCCTTTTTTTGTGCATGTTAATCGTAGGTCAATAATCCGTCATTTTTTTATTCGGCTCGAATTGAGTTGCGCAATGTCTGAGGGCTATCACCGTAATGATTTTTAAAGGCACGAGAAAAGGTTGCCGAGCTTGAAAAACCACATCGCACAGAAATATCTACAATTGAGATGCGGTCACTTAACAATAGTCTTCTCCCAGCTTGCAATCGCAGCCTTAGATAATAACTTCCAGGGCTAAGGCCTAGATACTTTTTGCTTAGTAGTTCAAGCGATCGCACTGATAGATTAATTGTGGCGGCTATCTCTGCTACCTTTTTTGGTTCTTCAATGCTCAACTCCATTAGCCTGATTACTTTTGCAAGCCGCGGCTCCGCTTGTTGTATTCGTCCAAGTGAAATTATGGCTTGTGCGTCACTGGCCGTGGCATTTTCGTTGTAGATAAATACGCTTGCAACATCAAGTGCAAGGGAGCGGTTTTGAGAAATTCTTAGGTAGTGCAGCATCATGTCTAGCGTAGGGGAGGCCCCGCCGCTACTCCAAATTCGACCATCAATGACGTAACGCTGCCCAAGCACCTCAAGGTTTGGATACGCAAAGCTTAAGTTTTCTAAGTCTTCCCAGTGCGTAGTAACTCGGTTCTTCTTAATAATGCTGGCGCCTGCAAGAATCCAAGTGCCTGCTTCAACAGAAATAACCAGATCATGCAATGCGACGGCTCTGCGCAAGCTCGCCCGGCCTGAGGACGGAACATGCTTTTGATGATTAAAGCCAGCAACCACACAAATGACATCGGCCGTATGACAATTATTGAGCGCCTTATCAACGGCAATTTTTATACCGCAGGTTAATTCGATGGGGTCGCCACTGAAGGAGTAAAGGGTCCATTCGAACAAAGGCAATCGAGATAATCTATTGGCAGCCCGCAAAGGATCAATGATTGCCGATAAACTCATCATTGACGACTCAGGGAGCACAAGAATTGATACTTTAGTTGTTTCTTTGTTTTGCTTCATTGCGTATATTGCTAATTATATTTCGTATATTGTAGTGCATTACTTACTGCTTTTGCCAAGCTATTAAACTATTAACAATCACTTAGATCTCTGAGGCCACTCATGCCATTAAATATCAATACTAACGTTTTTATCACCTGCGCCGTTACCGGCTCGGGCAGCAGCCAAGACCGCAGTTCCGAGGTGCCGCGTTCACCAAAAGAAATTGCAGATAGCGCTATTAAGGCAGCTCAAGCTGGGGCGGCTATTGTGCACTGCCATGTGCGTGACCCAGAAACAGGTGTAGGGTCAAGAGACCCTAAACTCTACCGAGAGCTCACTGAGCGGATTCGTGATTCAGCTACAGATGTGGTGCTAAATTTGACTGCTGGAATGGGAGGTGATGTGGTTTTTGGCCCCTCATCCGCGCCGTTGCCGTTGCAAGAGGGCACTGATATGGGTAGCGCTGAAAGCCGGATAGAACCGATGGCTGATTGCTTACCTGAAATCTGTACTTTGGATTGTGGCACGATGAATTTTGCAGAAGCCGATTATGTAATGACCAACACCCCCGGCATGTTGCGCGCCATGGGCACCATGATGACTGGACTGGGCATTAAGCCTGAGATTGAGGCCTTTGATACTGGACACCTGTGGTTTGCAAAACAATTAGTGGCAGAGGGCGTTCTCGATAGTCCCGCTTTAGTGCAACTTTGCATGGGAATTCCATGGGGGGCTCCTAATGATCTGAACACTTACATGGCAATGGTAAATAATGTCCCTGATGATTGGAATTGGTCGTCGTTCTCTATAGGCCGTAGTCAAATGCCGTACGTTGCGGCTTCGGTTTTGGCTGGCGGTAATGTGCGCGTTGGCTTAGAAGATAATATCTGGCTAGAGAAAGGCGTACTTGCGACTAACGAAGCGCTAGTTGAAAGAGCCGTCACTATTATCGACGCCATGGGCTCGAGTATTATGACTCCGCAGCAGGTCCGTGATCAGTTAGGCTTAACCAAACGAGCCCCGCGATGATTGAGACAACTGTCGCCTCAAAGACTTCCCTTAATAAAGAAATGCAGTTTGCCGTCATTGGTGGCGGCGTTATCGGTGGTGGCTGGGTCGCTCGATTTTTACTGATGGGCTTTAATGTTAATGTTTTTGATCCCGACCCCCAGGCGACGAGAAAAATAAACGAAGTACTTGAAAATGCTCGCCGGTCACTGCCGGGTTTGTACGAACATATTTTGCCCCAAGAGGGGCGTCTTATGTTTTGTTCGAGCATTGCTGAGGCGGTTAGTAATGCTGACTGGATAAGCGAAAGTATTCCTGAGCGTTTAGACATTAAACAATCTGCGTATGCAGAAATACAGTCACACTGCCCAGAAGATGCGATTATTGCGTCCTCCACCTCTGGATTTAAGCCCTCAGAATTGCAAAAAAATGCCTCTCGGCCCCAGCAAATTATTGTTGCGCACCCTTTTAATCCCGTTTACTTGGTCCCCTTGGTCGAGCTAGTGGGGAACCCGCAAACAACTGAACATGCCGCAATGGTGTTGTCTCAACTAGGGATGCACCCCCTAAGGGTTCGCAAGGAGATTGATGCTCATATTGCTGATCGTTTGTTGGAAGCGGTTTGGCGGGAAGGGCTCTGGTTAATTAATGATGGTGTTGCGACCACCCAGGAAATTGATGATGCCATTCGTTATGGCTTTGGCCTGCGTTGGGCGCAAATGGGAATGTTTGAGACTTATCGAATAGCTGGCGGCGAGGCTGGCATGGCGCACTTTATACAGCAGTTTGGGCCTGCCTTAGAATGGCCTTGGACCAAACTTATGAATGTTCCAGAACTCACTGATGAGCTAATCAACAAGATAGCCAGTCAATCTGATCAGCAGTCTGGGCAGTATTCGATCAGAGAATTAGAGCGTATTCGCGACGACAACTTGGTTGCCATGATGAGAGCATTAAAGGTTAAGGATTGGGGGGCAGGTAACTTACTAAATAAGGTTGACCAAATCCTGAGCATAGAAACGAATATGCCCATTGCACCAACAAGTCTCGGTGATGCTGTGCGCACCACACTCCGCGTTATCCCCTCTAGCTGGGTAGATTACAACGGGCATATGAATGACAGCCACTACGGAGAGGTGTTCTCTAAGGCCAGCGATGTATTGTTGATTGGTATAGGCGCTGATCAAGAATACGTAGCTAAGGGGTACAGCTATTTTACCGTTGATCTACAAATTAGCTATCTCTCCGAATGCCTAGCTGGAGAGGTAATTACCGTTTTTACATCGATCACCCTAGCCGATGGCAAAAAATTAAAACTATCCCATGAGATGAAAAATGCCCAGGGTGATATTTGCGCAACCTGTTCGCAGTTTCTCCTACACGTTGATTTGGAATCTCGCAAATCTTGTCCGCCAATGGGGTCCGTTGCCGCGGCTTTAGCGAAATTGAACTAGACAATCTGCCAGCAAAGGAAATAAAAATGAACTCATCTAAGCTCATTCCAACCCCAGACAATTGGTACTGGCCACCAAGCCAAAACATTACGTCTGCTACGGTCAGCGGTAATGCGGTGATGGTGCAGTGGAATAATGACAAACACTCTAAACTGCATTCTTTATGGCTGAGAGATAACTGCTGCTGTGCCCTTTGCCTGCATCAAGTTACTCGAGAGAATTTATTAGATTTGCGCGATATTCCTGAAAATATTCAGGCGGCCTCTGTTGAGATTGATACCGAAGGCGCACTTTGCGTAACCTGGTTAGACTGCGACCATGTAAGCCGTTTTAATCCTGCCTGGCTTTACGCCAATAGCGGGCATCAGTCAGCACCCCCTTTTAGTCCCGAGTGTTGGGATACTGCGCAGTTCTCCGAACCGCCGACTTTTTATGCCGATGATGGTCTGATCAGTGACGCACTTTTATATGAGGTTCTTCTGTCTATTCGCCGTCACGGCCTGGCCCGCATTAGAGACCTGCCAACAGATATAGAGCTCGTTGAAGACTTTGCACTACGTATAGGCGCTATTCGTGAGACTCATTTTGATCGAATTTTCGATGTGATCTCAAAGGCCGACGGTGACAGCAATGCCTATACCAGCGAATATCTAGCCGCCCACACTGACATCCCGACCCGAGAATCCCCTCCCGGTATACAAATACTTCACTCGCGAGTTGCCGAGGCCAAAGGAGGCGAAAGCTTGATGACTGACGGATTCAAAGTGGCGCAAGATATTGAACAAGAATTCCCTGAGCACTATAAGACACTTACATCCACAAAATGGTGTTATGCAAACCGCGCAGGCCCTAAAGACTATCGCTGGGAAGCACCAACCATCGGTTTAGATGATGAAGGGAAGTTGCTAGAAATACGAATGCTTCCCTTTTCTCGAGCCCCACTACAAGGAAGCTTTGATGACATCCAGAAAGCCTATGCGGCTTTAAGGTGCTATATGGAAAAAGCCAACTCTCAAAAATATCAAATGAGCTTTTCTTTTAAAGCAGGTGATCTTATTATTTTTGACAATCGCCGCATATTGCATGGCCGCGCAGAGTTCTACCCAAGTACCGGGGATCGAGCACTGCGTGGAACATACCTTGATAGAGACGATGTGTTTTCTAAAATTCGACAGCTCCAACACCAATTTTTATTAGACAGCTAAACGGAAATATTGCAGGCAAAAAAAAGGGCGCTCTAAAGCGCCCTTTCTCACAACTAAGCTTAGAACCGGAAGCTAATCCGTGTACCTACTGTACGAGGTCTGTTCGTCATAACACGGTCGTCCCAATTAACCGCATTACGGAACACTTCCCCTCGCTCGTCAGTAAGGTTACGTACATACATTTCAGCTACCCAGGAATCACGCTCAATACCAACTGAGGTATTTAGGATTTGGTAATCCTCCTGCTTATACCGTCTGGTCTGAAGGCTGCCCCCATCAAACAGGTTATTATACGATGAGCCTGTATAAATGTAGCTTGCTTGTACAAACCAGTCTGTATTGAAGCCATATCGAGTCGATAAATTCCACTTAACCTCTGGCACACGAGGTAGCGGAGTACCATTGGCCGCAGTGGGTGCAGCTAATCCATCACTCTTATAATAATCCTGGCTCAGCTCAGCCTGAATATAAGACGCTGCGCCAGTAAGACTCCAGGTCTCCGAGAGCATCACGCTAAAGTCGGCTTCAAACCCGTTACTCTGCGCTTGACCAATATTATAAGTTAGCGTCACCGGCGAGATAGAAGTGTCTAACCGCGAAAACTGGAAATTATCCCAGTCTTGTAGAAAGGCTGCCGCATTAACCTGCATGCGCCCGTCCAATAGCGTTGCTTTTACGCCCACCTCATATGAGGTCAAGAAGTCTGGAGTAAAGTCACATTGTGCTCCTGTCGCATCCTCTCTTCCCTGTCCGCCATAATCCGCAGTGTTGCCAACCGAACAGAACCGATTAAGACCGCCAGGGCGATAACCTTCTCCCACGGCCCCATAAACCATAAGGTCTTCGTTCACTGTCCACTCAGCTGTCACACGGTACACTTCGTCCTTTGACGCTGTTACGCGATTAGAGTCCGCGCAGTCTGCGCCGTAGTTATTAGTCGGCCGATAGACGCCTGACGCTTCTTGTGCTGCAGCACTAGGGCCGCCGCCGCAAGGCCACCAGACCGTTCCCGAGAACCCATCCAAAAAGCTCTCAGCATCGAATTGCCGCATGCTGGCCGCAACAGTGAGATTGTCTGCGATGTCATAGGTGATCTCGCCGAAAATTGCAGTCTCCTCATAGCTACGCCGGAAATCTGTGGTCCAATAGATGTCAGGAGCATCAATCGCTGTAACCATTCCCAGATCAGCAAGCCCTAAAACATGCCATTCTGCATCATTTCTGTTTTTTACATCGACTGAGTAGTAACCAAGCTGCCAGCGCAACGGCTTACTTGAATCGGAAGCATAGCGCACTTCCATTGTTTCGCGCTTAAAGTTGGAATGGCCCTCATACTGCTCGCGAGGATCAGAACAACCATAATACGCCGCATAGCAAGAATAGTAAGGTTGCACATAGCCGGCAGACACATAGTAATCGCTATACATAGAGTAGTCCGCACGCGCTTCATAGTCGCGGTCAAGGTCACCATAATTAAAGGAAAGGGTGCCACCGCCGATTTCACCTTCAACTTTAAGAGAATACTGGGTCCACTCATCATCTAGGCTGTCAGGCATCATACGGAACACCTGTAAATCGCCGACAGTTGGATCGTGGTCCCAAACTCCAGTGGCCTCTAGGTCTTGATGCATGATACTAGCTGTGGCTGTCCAGCTATCGTTGAGATCAACCCGCAATGCAGCTCTAAATCCTAACGTGGTGGCTTCATTGAAATTGTCGCCAGCTACATTACCGACATCTCCAGCAGTATAATTATTGTAAGTGAAGTCAGGCGCCATCGCCGCGGCCTGCTCTGCAGTCGCACCGCCAGCCACTAACCCATCTCGGATATAACCATGAGAGAAGGTATGCTCGCCGCGGACATTGTCAATAAATCCAGCGTCACGCTTAGAATAACCAACAAGCCTTAGCGCCACTGAATCTGATATTGGAAGGTTCACAAAACCCTCGATGGTACTACCAATATCACCGCTTTTTGGAGAGTTTAGATCGACATCAAGTCCTGCTGAAAATCCACTAGTGTCAGGCTGGTTTGTAATGATCCGCATAGCGCCAGACTGTGCATTAGCACCAAATAGGGTGCCCTGTGGGCCCGCAAGGACCTCAATTCTTGCAACATCATAGATGTGCGGATTCAAATAAGCGCCCGTAGCCGTAACCGGCTGGTCGTCTAAATAGACCGCCACACTGGGGTTAGCACCCAAGGAGCTCTCACCGCCAGATGAAATGCCTCGAATATAAACGTTACCGCTACCAGGCCCTAAGCCAATGAAGCTAACATTTGGCAGCATGGTCACATAATCTTCAAGATCAGTAATGTTTAAGTTTGTAAGAGTTTTTTCGCCGAGCACAGAAATAGCCATGGGGATATCTTGCACGCTTTCTGCTCGTTTGGTTGCAGTTACTACTATCTCCTCCAGTTGCTGCGCCGCTACTGCAGGTACGAGACCTACGGTCAGTGCTGCAATAATTGCTGCCAGTGGCTTGGGGGCATAACGCCGCGCTTGCTGTGCTTTGAAATTAGTCTTAGTCATATTCTCAGTCCTCTCATAGACAAATGATGATTTCTTTTGTTCCCGCATCTTCCTGCTTTTATAGCCTGCCACAAAAAAAGAGTGGCTATAACAGCTGGTAACCGCGCTCCTGATCCAAACGGATTAAGAGCTATCCTTTACCATAGCATAGCTATAGACATATTTGTATGCACAAACACAAAGAGATGAACAAGACAAAAAGAAAGCACCCTAGACGGACTCGTCCATTTATTGGGTTACCTCAAAATAGGGGCCGTAATGCCTCCTTAGCAATGCAGCCTTGCTCTTTCAACCTATGCTCAATCCACGATTTTTAAGCACATTTTGGAGCGGCCCAAGAGCTGATTCAAAATGCCTCCACTGACCTAGCCCGCCTCGGAAAATCGGCTGACGAACCTGCTCTGAACTTGCCGAACGCACCGCCCGATCATTCTCATGGAAGTTTACGCAGGCGTCTTCAAAAGCTAAGCCACAATGCTCAAGCATTCGTTCTACTTGACCTTCAAGATCTGTAACAACATTTTCGTACTCTACGGTAAGGCACTGCCTAGGCATAACCTGCTGCCAATGCGACATTAGACGTTGATAGTCAACATAGTAGTTACCTATGTCCTCAAGGCTATAGGTAAACGGTTGGCCCTCGGCAAAGAGCTGTTTGAAATTAGCAAAACAAGCCGCCATTGGGGATCTCCGAGCATCAATGACCGTTGCATTCGGAAGAATTGCGCGAATAAGCGCCACGTGCATGAAATTATTAGGCAGTTTATCAATGAATTTTTTGCCATTGCTTCTATAGACCGAACAAGCATCAAGATATTGCTGACCCAGGGCAAAACGCTCGTCACCGCTTAAATCCGCTAAAAGTTTTGGGTACCGGCGGAGCTCTCCTCGCTTGCGGCTACCCTCTAGCTGAGCCGCGATGCGACTAATGAAATGTAGCTCTGCGGTAGCCTCTACCTGTGAATGGCTTGCCAATATCTGCTCAAGCAAGGTGGAACCTGACCGAGGTAGGCCCACAATAAAAATTGGGCTCGCATCAGGATGCCCGCCATCATTAAACTGAGCCATGAATTTATCATCACAGACAGCAATGCTGTCATCAACCCGCTCTGTATTATCTTTGGAATCATAGCCGCTATAGCGTCTCTTTATTTCATTGCCGGCCTTATATGCATCAAAAGAGCCAGTGTAATCATTCAAATCTTCAAGCGCTTTGCCAACAGCAAAGGCAAGATGGTATTTATCAGGACTATCACCCTTCAGCGCACGCAAGCGCTTTGTCATGTCCTCGGCTTCAGCGGCAGTAAACTTTACCGTTTTTAAATTTGCTAGGCTCCAATACGCATCGCCATGCCCTGAGTCAGTTGCGATAGCACGACGATAAATAGTAGCTGCTTTTTCGCCCTGCCCCGAATAACGTAAAGAGTGTCCGTAGCTGGTCAGAATAGTAACGGCATCAGGAGCATGCGCAAGCACATCTTCATAAACGGCGTGCGCTTCCTCGAAGCGCCCAGCGCTTGACGCTACAGCAGCATGTAATGTTTTATAAGCAATATTATTAGGATCAATTTTAATCAGGCGTTTAACCTCGTCCATAGATGCGTCAAATTTATCCTGCTTAGAAAGTGCTAAGGCATATTTGTGCCGTGCCATGTGGTAGTCAGGTGCCAACTCTAAACACCTCTGATAGAGCTGCACCGCCTCTTCCATAATTCCGAGCTTGTAGCCAATGTCGGCTAGCAATCTTATGGCATTCACATCGGCAGGATTACTCCGCAAATATTCTCGACAAATACCCTCTGCAACCCCAACTCTGCCCGTAGAAAATAATTCCGTGGCCTGTCGCAGCGCTGGATCTACCCCTCGCGTTAGCCCTGCTCTTGCATGAGCTTTAGCCGCTCCGTCCTCATCCCCCTGTGCCAGCAATACTTCGGTCAACGCGCGCCACGCCACCGCAAGACTTGGGTCGATCTCGACCGCCTGGTGTAAATCTTTAGCTGCCTCGAGCAAATGACCGCGGGAATACCGAGCTAGCCCTAGCTCGTATCGCCCTTGCGCGACACCCGGAGCCAACACTAAAAACTCAGACAGTCGCTGAATGGCCTGATCTAACGACCCGTTAAGCCGCCAAGCAACGCCAAGTAAAAATAAAGCCGGCGGGTGTCCTGCATCAACTTCTACCGCCTGTTTCGCCAACTGTAGCGCTTCCACCTTATCGCCTGCCTGCAGGCGGGCCCGAGCAGCCTCAACCAACGTCTTAACATCGTCTTCACTATTCATATCAAAAATCACCTTACTGTTCGCGAGAAAACGATACTTACAAGAGTACATGCGGCCGCTTAGCCACCACCGTAAATGCTCGTAGGTTGCTCTTATTATTCCAGAATAGGGCGTGGCCTTTTATAGCTCCTTACCCGTTAAGTTATTCAGTATACACAGGAATCTTTTTACAAGTATAGGTACAGAAGGGGAGGATCTTGAAAAGCTTTCTCGAGACACTTCGCTTTTTCCCGGACAAAAAAAAGAGCAGCCTAGCTGCTCTTTTTTTTGTTGGCCTCTTCAGCCACCGAGCTTTTTACGCAGTGTTTGTACCGTTCTCAATTGAGCCGTCGCCTGGGCTAACATTGCTGCTGCCTTAGAATA
>Ga0209035_10000927_pt1 | contig 11739 bp, 11 predicted proteins | sample MarorgKNORR_S2LV_6_FD_188220 | JGI IMG/M metagenome (GOLD analysis project Ga0209035, IMG submission 188220) | Marine microbial communities from the Southern Atlantic Ocean, analyzing organic carbon cycling - AAIW_A/KNORR_S2/LV (SPAdes) (version 2) | ecosystem: Environmental > Aquatic > Marine...
TGGGGCCGGGTGGAAGGCGACCGACTACGACCAGTCGGGCATTGAATTGGCATCGCCAGGGGTGCGGATTGCCCGACTGGCTGAGTCTGTCCAGATTCTGAAGCGGTGTTTCAGTGAAGGATCCTTCGACTTTGAGGGTGATCACTACACCGTGCGCAATCACGACGGACAGCCAACCTGCGTTCAGTCCCCTCACCCACCCCTGCTTCTTGGTGGAGGAGGAAGAAAGATTCTGAGCCTTGCCGCTCGCGAGGCCCAGATTATTGGGATCAACGCCAACCTTTTTGCAGGCGTCATTGATGCCAATGTCGGAGCCTCAGCCACTCTGGAGGCCACCGACGAGAAGTTGATCTGGATCCAGGAGGCAGCCGGCAGCCGTTTTGACGACATCGAACTGCAGACACGTGTCCACATGTCCCAACTCACTGATGACCCAGTTGGTTTGGCCGAGTTGATGGCTCCAGCCCTTGGGCTCGATGCAGAGGCTGCGCTTTCGTCTCCACATGTATTGGTCGGGTCCATGGGCCAGTGTGTAGAAACGTTGCTGTCCTGGCGGGAGCGTTGGGGCTTGACCTACATCGTCCTTAACGAGGACTCAATGGTTGAGTTTGGGCCTGTTGTCGAAGCTCTCACCGACGTCTGAAACGAGTCAGTAACCCCGATTACCAGAGCTCATCTGTGTAGCGGTCGGTTCCGACCAGGGTGCGCAGAAACGGGGCAGCCGATGTGACCAGACCGTGCCCCGACATCTCGAGGCGAGACGCGTAGTCCATGAAACGGTCCCAACAGTTCTGAGGGTCGTCCTCAACGAAGAAGAGTTGCATAGTGGCGTCGGGCCCGATGGGTGGTGATCCGAGGTCCATTGGGGCGTTGTTGGTCATGTCGTCTCGAGGCACGGCCGACCACTGAACACACGATGCCACCGGCCCACCGGCGAACAATTCCGGGAGACCCTCAGCGGTGATCCAGGTATTCAGAGCGGTTGCGCTCTTCGCTGGCTCGACCACCACTGAGACTAACGACGCGTAGCCATGGTCTAGGGCTAAATCGACCGGTACCGGATCATTATCCCGGTAATGGTTTGACTGATGAAGGTACAACACCGTGTGGGCATGGCGTCGCTCTTGAAAGCCTCGCCCAGCGGTATAGAGCTCCACCACCTGGTTAGCTCCCCAGGCGAAATGGTCATCGTGGTGGCCCTCTTCTACCCAGTAGACGGCTAGGTATGAGCCGCAGTCGACCGGATTGTTTACCGAGTTGCTGTCGGCCGGAAACCGTAAGTCCTTCATGGCCCGGGTGGCTACCCATCGACTACCGGCAAAGCACCACGGTCCGGTCATGCAGCCGCCGTAGAAATGGTCGCGCTCGTACCACCGGTTATATGCAACTTCGTAGCCTGGTTCGGGGTCAACCAACGTATAGAGCATGCTTCCCACTCTCACGGGGTGCATCGGTCCGATGGTGGAATCTCTCTGGCTCTCAGTCATCGATATTGTGTCCTCCTGGACCTCGGTCAGCGGGGGGAGATCAGTATGGAAGCCGTGGCTCGGCCAACCCGTCCACTGAGATCGTAGAGAACCGTCTCAGATAGACCGATACCGTCAACATCGTTTTTGTGTAAGCTCCGGGTGTCGCTCCAGTCACCCGCTGGATCCCGGAAGGCAGTGACGGTCATCCAACTTTCAGCATCCAGGTATTGGGCGGCCAACAAAGTCATGTCGGACAGGGTGGCTAGGCGGACAAAGTTCGATGTCTCAGACCCTTCACACTGGGTGTTGTGCATCCGGAGCCACAAAAGGCCCAGTGCTCCAGCCCGGTAGTCACTCTCTCGGCGGAACTCGACAGCCTTTAGGAATTCTGGGGCACCCACGCCGAATATGGTGAATGCGACGGGCTCAGCTGGCATTGGATGCGGTAGGTCCTCTTCGTGGGCCGTGCGCTCCGGATCGAGTGGGTGGACTACCTCGGACAACCGCATCCGCAGCGAGGTGGACCGAGCGACCTCCCGTTCCTGCTCATCAATCAGCGAAGCTCGAATGACTTGGATCCGGTAACCGGACCGAACCACTTCGACCTCTCCACGCAATGGGGTGAGGGGTACAGCGCGCATCATGTCCACGGTATAACGGCCGGTACGCATGGGGACTGGTGAGGAAACCTGTTCGACAGGGTGGGCGAGAATCCCTGAAATGGGTCCTCCATGCTGGATAGACGTATCCCACGGACCACCAGTCAAAGGTCCGGGAATGAGTGTTCCGTCGAGTTCTGAGTAGAACGGGTCATTCTCGAAGTGAGCGACCTGAGTGATACAGGTATCTGTTACGCCGGGCACCTTCAGATCATGCCGTCCGACCGAGCAACGACAGGAGTCGGACGCCTGGCGACGATCCGCTGGAAGGCATAACAGATGGCCCAAAGGGAGCCGCCCTTGCCTTGAGGAGGCCATCGGGTCCAGCAAGAGGTAGCCAGAAGTCCAAGCACCGCTCAGCTAGAGATTCAGGTAATTCGACGTCGGACCCGCAAGCCTGCGCTAGGTCCCAGCCGTGAACCAAGTTCTCGGTGACCCGAAAGCCGATGATGACTCCGCCGGGTAGGTCACCCAGAGCGTGGGGGTGTAGGGCATCGAGCACTCCATCGGCCGAAGCCGATTCGATGGCGGCCAGCACGGTGCCCCGCCAAGCAGCCATTGGATTCAGGCCAAGAATTGACGGGTCTGCTTGAGACTCAAAAACTTCACCGCCGGTTAGCAAACTGGTTACCAGCGCCTCACCGGTGACCACATGGGCCACGAGCGTACGGACATCCCATTCATCACAAGGGGTCTCGATTGTCCATTCAAACTCAGTGATCTCAGTCAGCTGCTGGCCGAAGAAGGCGCACGCCGCCGTATAGGCAGCCACCGTATCGGATTGCTCGCCGTCAGAAAGGTCTCCTTTCGGCAGATCCTCAGCATTCACTCCCATTCGATAGTTCCCGGAGGCTTGGAGGTGATGTCATAGACAACCCGGTTTACACCTTCCACCTCATTGATGATCCGGCTTGACATCTTCTCAAGTAAGTCATACGGGAGGCGAGCCCAGTCAGCCGTCATAGCGTCCTCGCTGGTGACCGCCCGGATAATGATCGGACGGGCATAAGTCCGCTCGTCGCCCATAACGCCGACTGAACGAATGTCAGGCAACACGGCAAAGGCTTGCCAGATCTCACGTTCTAGCCCCGCGTCACGAACCTCTTGGCGGACTATTAGGTCAGCGGCCTGAAGAATGGCCGTGGCCTCAGGTGTGACCTCACCGATAATACGTACGCCTAAGCCGGGGCCGGGAAACGGCTGACGCCACACAATCTCATCGGGCAGACCCAGTTGAGAACCTACAGTCCGCACTTCGTCCTTGAACAGGTTGCGAAGCGGTTCTATGAGGTCGAAGTCCATGTCTTCTGGCAGGCCCCCCACGTTGTGGTGGCTCTTGATCTTTGCTGCGTCCTTGGTGCCCGATTCGATTACATCTGGGTACAAAGTTCCCTGAACAAGAAAACGTGCATCGGTTATCCCGGCGGCGGCATCTTCAAAAATTCGGATGAATAACTCACCGATTACTTTGCGCTTATCTTCTGGGTCTGTAACTCCAGCTAGTTTCTCGAAGAATCGGTCCATGGCCCGCACGTGAATAAGTTCGATCCCCTGGGTCTTCTGAAAAGCCTCTACGACCTGTTCACCCTCGCCCTCCCGCATAAGGCCTGTATCGACAAAAACACAGGTCAACTGGGATCCAATCGCCCGATGGACAAGTGCTGCCGCCACTGCAGAGTCAACCCCACCGGATAGCCCACAGATAGCCCGACTACTGCCGATCTGTTCTCGAATAGCGACGACTGACGATTCGATAACCGAGGTCATCGTCCAGTCGCCAGCACACCCACACACGTCATAGAGGAACCGGCACAGCAGGTCTTGTCCGCACGGCGTGTGGTGGACCTCAGGATGGAACTGAACGGCATAGAGGCCGGCAGCGGGCGCTTCGAACGCTGCCACTGGAGCATCGGAGGAGGAGGCGGTCACAGTGGCCCCAACCGGCGGTCTGGTAATGGCATCGAAGTGGCTCATCCAGACCGTCTGAGTACCTTCACCGGCGTCAGTTAGTAGGACGCCAGCCTCGGCGACCATCATGTCAGTACGTCCGTACTCGCCCCGCTCATTACGACCGACCGTGCCACCCCGCTGGTGAGCAATTAGTTGGGCTCCATAACAGATCCCCAATATCGGAATACCCAACTCGTATACACCCGGATCAATACGAGGTGCACCCTCAACGTGAACCGAGGCTGGACCACCACTGAAGATGATTCCAGAAGGTTTCCGGTCAGCGAACTCGGCGGCGGTCAAGTCGTAGGAGACAATCTCACTAAAGACGTTCGCCTCGCGTACTCGACGGGCAATGAGCTGTGCGTACTGGGCCCCAAAGTCAACAACCAGTATGTGATCGGTAGCTCTGGCGCTTCCGCTTGTCGTCTCAATCATTGTCTTTGTTGGGTCCGGATGTCTGATCAAACGACCTGGTAGCCCATTCCTACGCCTTGGGACTTCTGGAGCGCCTTGCCCTCAGTCTGGAGTGCCGGAGCCACCATTACCTCCGCCTTTTGAAACTCTTTGACGTCGACGTACCCACAGGTGGCCATAGAGGTCCGCAGCCCCCCAAACAGGTTGAGTTTGCCGTCATTCTCATTGGCCGGACCGAGAAGAATTTTCTCTAGTGAGCCCCTAGTCGGAGTCTCTACTCGTGCACCGCGCGGCAGCGTCGGATGGAAAGTGGCCATACCCCAGTGATAGCCGCGACCTGGAGCCTCGGCTGCTGCAGCCAGTGGCGACCCAACCATGACAGCATCCGCGCCACATACGATCGCCTTGGAGATATCGCCACCAGTGGCCATTCCACCATCTGCGATTACCTGGCAGTAGACGCCAGTCTCATCAAGGTGGCGCATCCGGGCTGCCCGTACGTCCGCTATGGCGGTGGCCTGCGGAACACCTAGACCAAGCACGCCACGGGTGGTGCATGCATGACCAGGGCCGACACCAACTAAGACACCTGCGGCACCAGTGCGCATCAGATGCAGGGCCGCCTTGTTGGTAGCGCAACCTCCAACAATAACTGGGATGTCCAACTGACGAATAAACGTCTTGAGGTTCAGTGGTTCAGTGGTGGTCGACACGTGTTCCGCCGAGACAACCGTTCCCTGGATAACCAGCATGTCTAACTCTCCAGCCAAGATGTGCTCGAGCATCTCGTTGGTCCGCTGGGGCGTAACCGAAGCACACGACACCACCCCAGCGTCGTTTATTTCCTGAATTCGCTCAGTTACTAAACTTGGGATGATCGGCTGTTGGTACAACTCCTGCATCCGCTCGGTGGCCTTCTCCGCTGGCTGTTCAGCAATCTCAGCAAGAATCGAGTCGGCATCTTCATAGCGAGTCCAGAGGCCCTCGAGGTTGAGTACCCCGACCCCACCGAGCCGACCGATCTCAATAGCAGTTGTCGGACTAACCACACCGTCCATGGCCGAAGCCATAAGTGGCAAGTCGAACCGATATGCATCAATTTGCCAAGAGATGTCGACGTCCTGCGGGTCACGAGTTCGTCGGCTCGGAACTATGGCGATGTCATCGAACCCGTAAGCCCTTCGACCACTCTTGCCCATCCCGATCTCAATCTCGGCCATGGTCGCTCGCTCCCTCAGTCCGCGGTCGGCACCCTCAAGGGTCCCTGATTCCACCTAGAAGACCTCTGTGGCGATCCTCGTAAAGAGACGATTCTAGTCACGCGCACGCCTACCAATGGGCAAGGCGTAACTAACGTTTCCTCCTGCTGTCAGACGCTTCTCCTAGGCCACTTTCAGCCATGTCAGAACCGAAGTTCAAGTTAGATCGTCAAACAGGTCAGCCAACTCTGTGACATGTTCGGCAGTGGTCCAGGTTCCACCTATGGCGACGCGCAAAACATATCGATCATCAAGTCGCGTGTGAGTAAGGAAGGCTCGGCCTGACGCATTTACTCCAGCTAACAAGCGCTCTGAGGCCTCGTCCCCATCAACGTGGCGAAAACACAGCAGAGCGAGAGACAAAGGTGCCGCCAACTCCAGCCGAGAGTTCGCAGCCACCCTGCCAGCCAGAACAGCCGCTGCGGCCACATGTGCCCGTATATGAGCCCTCAGACCCTCCACACCATAAGAACGAAGCACAAACCACAATTTGAGGGCCCGAAAGCGTCGTCCGAGCGGAACCTGCCAATCGCGATAGTCGACAACTTCTCCGGCGTCGCTAGCCGCATTACGGAGGTACTCCGGGACGATAGAAAGCGAGTCAGTGAGCGGGGCACTATCAGCCACGAAAAAAGCCGAGCAGTCAAAGTTGGTAAGCAACCACTTGTGAGGGTTGAAGCAGTAACTGTCAACCTGTTCTAGACCATCAAGCAGGTCACGGTGCTCCGGACAAACGGTCGCCGCCCCAGCCCAAGCAGCATCTACATGCACCCAAGCCCCAACGGAGGCTGCAACGTCACAAATACGAACCACCGGGTCGACGGCACCTGAGGATGTGGTACCAACCGTGGCCGCGATCAGACACGGGACCAGACCCTCGGCAAAGTCGGCGGCCACCATCTCAGCAAGGGCATCAGCATCCATAGCGAAGTTGGAGTCAGTAGGGACAGCTCGTAACTGCTCACGGGCAAAGCCAGCGACGAGAATATCTTTCTCAATCGACGAGTGGGCTTGGGCCGAGGTGTAGACCCTCATCCGTGGGAGTTTCGCCGCGCCACCGGCACGGTCTCGAGATGCCAGCACGGCACATAGCGAGGCCGACGATGCCGAGTCCTGGATCACCCCTCCACCTGGACCGTTGGACCGGAAGCGATCAGGCAGTCCACAGGCCTCGACCAACCAGTCCAACACGAGAGTCTCCAACTCAGTGCAGGCCGGACTGGTCGACCACATCATCCCCTGAACCCCGAGACCAGCCGACACCAGCTCACCCAGGATGGACGGTGGTGATGAGTCGGCAGGAAAAAAACCATAGAAGCCCGGGTGCTGCCATTGAGTGGTTGCCGGGACGATAAGCCGGTCGACGTCGGCCAGGAGATCGGCGAACGGCTCACCTACCATGGGAGGTGACGCAGGTAGTGCGTCATAGACATCACCTGGGGCCACATCAGGGAGAATCGTTCGCGCGTGACCACCTTCACGATGATCAGACAAAAAGTCAGCGAGCCAGTCCACTGTGGACCGTCCAGCTTCTCGGAACTCCTCGGGCGTCATGTGCTTGGGCCCTAGGGAATCACCACCGTTGGAATCAGTCACAACAACTCTTTCTCACTGGACGAATCACGGATTGGCACGATACCTGAGTTAATTGTCGACCTTGAGGGCTACCGCTAACAACTGGCGCAGTATCGCCGCTGTGGCACCCCAGATCGTGTCTCCTGCTAACTCAAAGAACGTGATGATCAACGAAGCGTCATCACTTGACCACTCCTCTTCGCGGTAGGCCTCGTCAAGCAGCAGTTCAGCCAACGGCACATAGAGGATGGCTTCGACCTCGCCGAGATTGGGGGCCAGAACAGGTGGTTCCTTTAGGACGGCGACGTAGGGGTGGACGATACTCCGACTACCCACAGTTGTAATTGGGTCAAGCCGTCCAATTAAGTGCACTGCGGCCTGGTTAATTCCCACCTCTTCCTCGGCTTCGCGTAGGGCAGTATCCCAAAGGTCTAGGTCAGCCGGGTCTTGGTGCCCACCTGGAAATGCGACCTCGTGGGAGTGGCTCGTCAGGAGAGGCGAACGTCTAGTCAAGACCACGTGTGGCCCACCTCCGGTCGGACTGTCATAGAGGGCAATCAATACGGCAGCTGGTCGCTCATCTCCACGACGAGGTCCATGAATTCTGGCTGGCTCTCGACCATCAAACACTGCCGCAAGATGATCGAGAGTTAACGACCGGTCAACCAGCCTCGCCCAGGGCGACGGGCCTCCTAGCCGGAAAGCACTGGGTCGCGGGATGACCTGAGGACCACCCCTACCGATGGGCGGCACACATCTAGCACTCGTCAGATCGTCGTAGGTCACTGACCAGCAAGGTCAGCAAGGAATACCTCGATACCGGCCTCCCGCAGCCCAGCAGCAACCTCAGGTGGCCAGATGGTCCCCTGCTCCCAGCCTTGCCACCACTCCAAGATGCCAGCCGCAACCAAAGCGTGTGGGCCATCTCCGGCCGATTCAAGCACCACGGGTAGGCCGCCTGTCTTCAGATTTGCCAACATCCGACCAACGAGTGTTTCACCGCTGGTCCATTCAGCGAACTGGCGTGCCAACTTAGTGGGATCAGGGGCGGGGCGGGTTTGGCTCATTTCACAAACGGTATCGGCAAGGTCGAAAAACAGCGGAAGCCGGACCTTTCGGCCCGGCTTCCGTTGGCCCTCCGACTGAAGTCGAAGAGTGATCCTAAGGGATCTCTACATCATGCCGCCCATGCCGCCCATGCCGCCCATGGGATCCATACCGCCACCTGGCGGCATGGCTGACTCGGGCTCGGGCTTGTCAGCCACTAACGCTTCAGTGGTGAGGAGTAGCGCTGCTATCGAAGCCGCGTTCTGCAACGCCGCCCGGGTCACCTTGGCTGGGTCGATTACCCCGGCCTCAACTAGGTCGACCATCTCCCCTGTAGCTGCGTTTAGCCCGGTCGAGCCAGAGGCTGACTCAATCTCACGGACCATGACTGCGCCTTCAAGACCGGCGTTGTCAGCGATGAGTCGGGCCGGCGCATCCAGCGCCGCGTGAACGATGCGAGCACCAGTTGCCTGGTCTCCATCCAGACTCTCAACCACAGCAGTCACCGCGGGACGCGTCCGTAGCAGAGCAGTACCACCGCCGGCCACTACACCCTCTTCTATAGCCGCACGGGTTGCCGATAGGGCATCCTCAATCCGGTGCTTTTTCTCCTTAAGTTCCACTTCGGTGGCAGCACCGACTTGGACAACGGCTACGCCGCCAGCCAACTTGGCTAGGCGCTCTTGGAGCTTCTCACGGTCCCAATCGGAATCGGTCTCATCGACCTCACGCTTGATCTGTCCAATGCGACCCTCAACATCAGCGGAATCGCCAGCGCCATCAACAATGGTGGTCTCATCCTTAGTGATCACTACCTTGCGCGCCGAACCCATCATGTCGAGGCTGACACCGTCGAGCTTAAGGCCAACTTCCTCAGCAATAACCTGTCCACCGGTGAGGATGGCCATGTCTTGGAGCATCGCCTTACGCCGTTCACCAAACCCAGGGGCCTTGACGGCTACCGAGTTAAAAGTTCCACGTATCTTGTTGACAACTAGCGTGGCTAGAGCCTCGCCCTCAACGTCCTCAGAGATGATCAACAGCGGACGACCCGATTGCATGACCTTTTCGAGTACCGGAAGCATGTCCTGTACCGAACTGATCTTGCCTTGGTTGAAGAGGATGTATGGGTCCTCAAGAATCGCCTCTTGGCGTTCTGGATCGGTCACGAAGTACGGCGACAAGTAGCCCTTATCAAACTGCATGCCCTCAACGAACTCGAGATCCATACCGAAGGTATTTGACTCCTCGACGGTCACTACGCCGTCTTTGCCCACCTTGTCGATGGCCTCCGCTATGACTTGGCCAATGGTCTCATCGGCAGCCGAGATGGCAGCCACGTTGGCTATCTGCTCCTTGGAGTCATCAACTTGAACTGCCTGATCAGCGATGGAGTCCACAGCGGCAGATACTGCCGCCTCGATGCCCTTTTTTAGGCCCATCGGGTTTGCGCCGGCAGCCACATTGCGGAGACCTTCGCGAACTAGTGCCTGAGCCAACACGGTGGCTGTAGTGGTGCCGTCACCAGCGATGTCATTGGTTTTGGTGGCCACCTCTTTGACAAGTTGCGCACCCATATTCTCGAAACTGTCTTCGAGCTCAACTTCACGAGCGATGGAAACACCATCGTTGGTGATAGTCGGGGCGCCAAACTTCTTGTCGAGGACCACGTTGCGGCCCTTTGGACCGAGAGTGACCTTGACAGCATCAGCCAGCTTGTTCACACCAGCCTCAAGACCGCGACGGGCCTCTTCGTTGAACTTAAGTATCTTTGCCACGGCGCGACTACTTAAGGATGCCGAGGACGTCGCGGGCGTTGAGGATCAGAAGGTCCTCACCGCCAACGGTGATTTCGGTGCCGCCGTACTTGCTATACACGACAGTGTCGCCCTCAGCGACATCCATAGGCACAAGTTCGCCGGTCTGCTCAGAGCGACGACCGGGCCCAACAGCCAGGACATCACCCTGCTGGGGCTTCTCCTTGGCGGTATCAGGTATTACTAGACCAGAGGCCGTAGTGGACTCAGAGTCGCTCGGACGGACCACAATGCGGTCCTCGAGTGGCTGGAGATTCATCGAATGATTCCCTTTCGAGACAACGCCTGACCGTGTGGTCGATGGCGTTTGGGTGGGGGTTTGGACGTTTCGCTAGGGCATGACAACCAATTGGCAGTCTCCCTATGCGAGTGCTAACGATAGGGGTACGTCGGGCCGCGACCAACATGGCAAGCAGCGGTTTTCCCGTGACATGGAACCAATCAAGCATTAACCAAGCAAGGACAGGCCAAGGTTGGGATCAGCGCTGGTGTCCAGCGGACTCGGGCCGTCTGACATCAGCCGCCACCAACCCGCCGCTGCGACCATGGCAGCGTTGTCGGTGCACAAAGCCCGGGACGGCAGAAAAGCCCGTACCCCTGTCGCTGTGCACATGTCCAAGAAGCGCTCTCTTAGGCGAGAGTTGGCCGCTACCCCACCTCCAAGACATGCCCCCTTCGCCCCAGTTGACTCCACCGCCCAGCGAGCCTTGACGACCAACGCATCAACTACTGCCTCCTGAAACGAAGCGGCCACATCAGCAGTCACTGCACCGGGATCAGAGCGCACGTGGTTCACTACTGCTGTCTTCAAACCACTAAACGAAAAGGCGTACCGGCGGTCGTCAGGCAGAGTCGCCGGATTCTCCCTGACCATGGACCGGGGGTAGGCGTATGCCCCGGGGTCGCCCTCCTCAGCTAAGGCGTCCACTGCTGGGCCCCCCGGGTACCCAAGGCCCAGGTAGCGGGCCACCTTGTCGAAGGCCTCACCGGCGGCATCATCCAGAGTGGACCCCAAAAGACGGTAACGCCCATGGCCCTCCATCAGAACCAGCATCGTGTGACCGCCTGACACCAGCAGAACAACCAGTGGGAGCTCCAAGTCGGGCTCTTCCAGAAACGAGGCGTACAGATGAGCCTCAAGGTGGTTAACTCCCACGAACGGAACCCCCCACACCAACGACAGTGCTTTGGCGGCGCTCATCCCCACTAGCAGCGACCCAACCAGACCTGGACCAACGGTGGCGGCCACAGCATCTATGTCCTTGCCCTCAACTCCCGAAGTGGCCAACGCTTCGGCCAGCACGGGAACAAACTCTTGCACGTGGGCTCGTCCGGCGATTTCAGGTACCACACCACCGAACTCGGCATGCTGGTCTACTTGGCTAGAAATCACTGATGAACGGACCACTGAGGCCCGCTCAACAACGGCGACTGCTGTTTCGTCACAAGACGTCTCGATGCCCAAAATCATGTCGCCCATCAGAACTCAGCTCCGATCAATCCAAGAAACACCGTGTCATCGACATCATGCAGCCACATCACCAGA
>Ga0209035_10000930_pt1 | contig 11726 bp, 13 predicted proteins | sample MarorgKNORR_S2LV_6_FD_188220 | JGI IMG/M metagenome (GOLD analysis project Ga0209035, IMG submission 188220) | Marine microbial communities from the Southern Atlantic Ocean, analyzing organic carbon cycling - AAIW_A/KNORR_S2/LV (SPAdes) (version 2) | ecosystem: Environmental > Aquatic > Marine...
AACCAATAATTACAAGGAAACAATCGATTATATGCGAGAAGAATTAGCTCAATTATAAGATAGATTATTTAGTAAGATTTCATTGATAATTTGCACTTACATGAGTAGACTACCCATCTTTCAAATAGATTAGAATACTGATAAATGAAAACATTTTCTGCAAAAAATGAAGAAGTTGTTAGAGGTTGGTTCCTAGTGGATGCCAATAATAAAACTTTGGGCAGATTGTCTACGGAAATTGCTTCTAGATTAAGAGGTAAGCACAAGCCTATTTTTACACCACATGTGGATACCGGTGATTATATTGTGGTTATAAATGCCTCTAAAATTAGGGTTACTGGCAATAAGATGAAAGATAAGATGTATTATAAACATACTGGCTATATTGGAAATCTAAAATCAGCAAACCTTTCAACTATGTTGGAAAAAAGTCCAGAGAAAGTTTTAATGAAATCCGTTCGTGGTATGTTGCCAAAAAATAAACTTGGTAATGTTATGATAAAAAAATTAAGAATATTTTCAGGATCAGAGCATACTCATGATGCTCAACAACCAGAACTACTAGAGATTTAAATACTTATGGCATCAGAAATACATTACGGAACCGGAAGGAGAAAAACTTCAACAGCTCGTGTCTTTATTCAAAAAGGAAAAGGCAATATAGTTGTTAATAAAAAACCTATTGATGAATTCTTTGACAGAGAGACTGCTAGAATGATTGTTCGTCAACCACTAGAGCATACTGATTTATTAGATAAAATTGATGTTATTGCAACTGTTAAAGGTGGTGGTGGAAGCGGTCAAGCTGGAGCCATCAGACATGGACTCAGTCGTGCACTTTTGAGTTATGACGAAAATTTACGACTTTCTTTAAGAGAGCGTGGATTTCTAACTCGAGATGCTAGAAAAGTGGAACGAAAAAAAGTTGGTTTAAAAAAGGCAAGAAAGGCTACACAGTTCTCAAAACGTTAGATTCATTATATGTCCAACATTTTCTTTTGAAGGCTTATGCCTGGAATGGGCGTATAACCACCTTCTGCATTATCAATCATATTCTTAGGCTTAGATGTAGCAGGAATAATATTTGTTACTGCCGGATTGGCTAATATAAATTTTAAAAAATATTGGGCCCAACTATTAATATTATATTCTTTAGTCCAATTGGGCAGTTTCTTATTTTTTACTTCTTTGAATAATTTTCCTCTCATAAAAGGTCGATTGATTATGGTTGCTATACCTTTGTCTTGGCATAAAGGTAATAATGTCTTTTCAGATTCTCTCTCTCCTAACGAGTAATTAAATTGAGCAAAATCAATGGGTTCTTTTCTTATGATGTCTTCCATAGCTTCAAATGCACTCGCTTTATAATGGGTTATACCGATATAGTTAATTCTTCCTTTTTCTTTCAAAGCCCTTAAAGTTTTAATGTGGGTCTTCCAATCTCTTAGATTATGGATCTGTATTAGATCTATTATGGGGACATTCATTTTTTCAAAGGATGAGTTAATTTGTGTTACTCCTTCATTATTGCCATCTATCCATACTTTAGTTGCAAGAAATAATGGATCCTTCAGGTTGAGATCTTTAGAGATAATTCCTGTTATTTCTTCAGCCATTCCATACATTGGAGAAGTATCTACCATAGTCCCACCATGCGATAATAGTATTTCCAATATTTGTTTTCTAATTTCCAGTAATGCCTTGTTCGGCTTAAAATCGAATACTCTGGAGGTTCCTAATCCGATAACTGGTAACAATTTTCCAGAAGATGGAATCATTCTTCTTTCCATTAATTCTGTTGAATGAAGCAAGCTAACTTTAGTGGAAGCTGCAATAGGGGATAAGCCAATAATTCGTAGAAGTCCTCTTTTGGAAATTTTCATTCTTTGTTATATTTTTTTATCTCTTGATCCTTACCTAATATTAATAAATCTGCAGACCTTAATGAAAAGATTCCATTGGTTACCACACCGGCTATATTATTTATTTTCTTTTCTAAATCAGGTGGATTTAAGATCTTGAGATTATGAACATCAAGGATAATATTCCCATTATCTGTAATAAAATCATGCCTGAGTTCAGCTTGACCCCCTAGAATTGCTAACTCTCTAGCAACTAAAGATTTGGCCATCGGTATAACTTCAATTGGCAAAGGAAATTTACCTAGAATATCAACTAGTTTAGAACTATGTGCAATACATATTATCTTTTGGGAAGCGTTAGCAATAATTTTTTCCCTAGTTAAAGCACCACCACCACCTTTGATCATATGTAAATGATGAGTAATCTCATCAGCACCATCAATATAAAGGTCTGGTTTGCCCACTGATGAAAGTTCTTCCACTATAAATCCAGCACTTTTCAGTCTTTTTGTTGAGTCTACAGAGCTTGAAACGACTGATTTTATTTTATGCTTAACACGTTCAAGATTTTCAATGAGATAGTTGACTGTAGATCCAGTTCCTACCCCTAATATGCAGTCATCTTTCACATAATCTAAGGATGCTATGGCTGCATTTTCTTTTTCATGATCATTGCTCATAGCTTATTCTGACACATCACTGTCTATATCTGAATGGTAGATTCTAGATTCAGTGAAAATTATGTCCAAGGGTATATCCCAAGGATCGGGTTGTATGTGATTTTGCTTTTGAAAATCGTAAGCAACACCTACTAGAATTGGCTTTTTTTTATTATTGTTCAATTTCTTATTATCAAGTGTTCGATCGTAGAATCCTCCTCCCATACCAATACGATTCCCTATTGGATCAAAAGCAACTAATGGCATAAAAATTAGATCAAGCTCAAAGGCAGAAATTTGAGATTCTATATCTACAATGGGTTCTGGAATTTGGAATCTATTATTTTTTAGATTAGAGGTATTTTTATACTCGCCAAATAATAATTTCTTTTTTTCTACAATTGGCAAATAAACTCTTTTATTCTCTTGCCAAAATATTTCGCATAATGGGTGGACATCTACTTCATTATTGACAGCATAATAAATACCGATTTTTGTTAATTCTTTAGAGAATTTAAAAGATCTGATTCTTTCTACTATGGCTTTAGAGGCAAAACTGAGTTCTTTTTCACTCAACTGAGATCTTTGTTCTTTAATAATGTTTCTAATTTCTTTCATTAGATTTTTAAGTGTTGAAAACCGTCCACAATGACGTAATTTATTGTTGCTCTCAGGCCAGAACAATTAAAGTGGGTTCAGGCGCATTGGAGCAGGCTTCCCAAAAGAGGTAATGCTCAAAGCCAATGCAGACATTGATCCCTATATATAAACTTAAGGGCCGAGAGTTCTTTAATAAAACTCGTTCATTGCAGGCGGTCATCAGATTGTTATTGTAGCTTTAATTCTGTTTCAGAGTTAAGAGAATTCTTCACTTGTTTATTGATTCCTTCCAATCTCTTCTTAATTTCAATCATATCGAGTTCTGCATCATGTTCTGTTCTTATATTAGCAGCCATGTCCGAACTTCCATTGATTGCATCTCTTGCAATATTGAGAGCAGCCATAACTGCAATTCTGTTGATGCTGAAAGCAGTTCCTTGAGATTTAATTTTTGTCATAGTTTCATCAACCAAGGTCGCAGCCTTGATCAGATATGTTTTTTCTTCAGGGGAACACTTGATGGTGAATTCTTCACCCATAATTGCAACAGTTACTTTTTCACTCATGCGCTATTTTCAATTTCATTTAAGCGATCTAAAATCATCTCGGCTTTGTTTTTAGCGAGACTATTCTTCTGTTTCATTTCTTTATAATCTTTAATTAAAACAGAATTCTTATCTTTAAGTGATTGATTTTCAAGATACATTTGGTCTTTTTCTTTAATGAGGTTTTCGATACGGTTTTCTAGGGAATCAATGGCAGATAAAACTTCATTTTCAGATATACTTTTCATATCTATAACTATAATTTGATCCAATCCATCGGTCAAATAAGCTTGAATATTTAATAAAAAATTACTTTAAACTATAATAAATAATGGATTATAAAGACTTAGAAGCGCTCAGAAAAAGAGCCTCGGATTCAATGGATATTGCTGAATATCATGGCATTATCTGCTTGTATCTATCTTGCAACATTGATTCCTTTGACGACTTGCTACCCTCAGAAAAGAGTAACGATGAAAGCAATGACTCCATTCATATAATAGAGTTTAGAAATGCATTATTAAGTTTAATTGACAATACTTCCAATCAACTTAATTCCACTGAATTACCATTTTTATTATTGCTGCCCAATGACGATGAATCATTAGAAAAAAGAGCTACAGCATTGTCTTTATGGTGCCAAGGTTTTATTGATGGTTTGGGCCTAGTAATCTCTGAAAATACTGCTTCTTTAAGTGAATCCTCTGTGAGTTTATTAAATGAAATATTTGACGATTTTTCGCAAATCTCTACACTAACTCCCCATTCAGCTAAGAATGAAGAAGAGGAAGAGGAAGAGTTAGCTTTTATTGAACTACTTGAGTATGTTCGAGTAAGTACAGAGTTAATTTTTGAAGAAACTAAAATAAAAATATGAACAATTTAGAATTTAAATCAAGAAGAAATAAACTTGCTAAGGCTATTGGTAAAAATGGCGTTGCAATTGTTGCTACTGCTGATTTAAGCACGAGAACCAATGACACTCATTATCCATTTCGTTCTAATAGTGATTTTTATTATTTTACTGGTTTTTTAGAACCCAATGCCTTAATGCTTTTAGCTCCTGGACGCCAAGAAGGGGAATTCATTTTATGTGTACGACCTAAAAATCCATTAATGGAGACTTGGGAAGGGCATATGGAAGGGTTGAGTGGAGTGATTAAAAATTATAATGCTGATCAGTCTTTTGATATAGCAAATATTGATAATGTTTTAAAAGATCTTTTGCATGGCCGGGAAAGAGTGTTTTACTCCATTGGCAAACATAAAAATTATGATGATAAGGTGACAGAAGCATTCAAAACCCTGAGAGAGAGCCAACGACAAGGTGGAGTGGTTCCCAATGAAATTGTTTCTGTAGATACAATTATTCATGACATGAGGCAGATTAAATCAAGAAAAGAGATACAGCTTATGAAGCAGGCAGCTCGCATTGGAGTTGAGGCACATCTAAGGGTAATGAATGAATGCAAACCGAGTGTTTATGAATATCAGATAGAAGCATCCATTAATCATCAATTTGGTCAATATGGAACAGTGCCTTCATACAATAGCATTGTGGCATCTGGCGATAATGCTTGCACACTCCATTATGTTGAGAATCAATCAATAATGAAAGAAGGGGATTTACTATTAACAGATGCTGGTTGTGAATATCAAATGTATGCATCCGATATCACCAGAACAATTCCAGTCTCTGGCCAATTTACTAAAGAACAGAAAGCTATTTATTCAATTGTTCTAGAGGCTCAGAAAAGCGTTATTTCTTCTGTAAAACCAGGGCAAACTTTTGAAAAGATGCAAAAGAATTGCATTGAGATCATCACAAGAGGTTTAAAAAAATTAGGCATACTCAAAGGAAGTGTATCGAAGTTAATTAAAGAAGAATCTTATAAAGATTTTTATATGCATGGAATAGGGCATTGGTTGGGAATTGATGTACATGATGTTGGTTCTTATGTAGATAAGAAAGGCAAGTCCAAACCATTTGCTCCTGGTATGGTGATTACTGTTGAACCTGGGATTTATATCTCCAAGAAGACAAAAGCCATCGATAAGAAATGGAAAGGAATTGGCATTAGAATTGAGGATGATGTTTTGGTAACACCATCGGGCTGTGAGGTTTTATCTAGAGAGCTGCCAAAAGACATTGATGCCATCGAAGCCATAATGGCTAGTAAGTAATAAAAAAGGAATTAATCATGTCAATAATAGTTTGTGGTTCAGTGGCTTATGATAACTTAATGGAATTTGAAGGTAATTTTGGGGATTACATACTGCCAGATCAGATTCATATTCTTAGTGTTGCATTTACCGTACCTAACTTAAGAAAAGAGTTTGGAGGTTGTGCTGGGAATATTGCATATAATCTTAATCTTTTAGGGATGAATCCTATTATTAATGCCACAGTTGGTCAGGATTTTGATACTTACAAACAATGGCTTGTGGAGAATAATATTTCTATTGAGTCCATTAAGGTTCTTGAAGATAAATACACACCACAGTGTTTCATTACCACCGATGCTAATAATAATCAGCTGACTTCTTTTCACCCAGGTGCGATGGACGAAGCTCACTTAAATCCAATACCGCATCGAGATGATATTGAGCTTGCAATCATAGCACCCGATGGGAAACTAGGAACCATTCAGCATGCTGAAGAATTGAGTGAAAGAAATATCCCATTAATTTTTGATCCAGGCCAAGGGATAGGTTTGTTTAATAAAGAGGAAATTAGTAAATTGGTTTCCCTATCTGATTATGTGGTTTTGAATGAATATGAGTCCACTTTATTGGCTGAGATTATGGGGCAAGGTATTGTTGATATAGCTTCAACATTGAAAGCCGCAATAGTCACCAAAGGTGCTAAAGGATCGGATATATTTGTTGATGGTGATTGCATTCATATTGAGCCGATCTCAGTAGAAAATGAAGCGGACCCAACAGGCTGTGGAGATGCTTATAGAGCTGGATTAATTTATGGAATTGTTAATGGATTGCCTTGGGAAGAAACTGGAAAACTCAGTTCAATGATAGGAGCGATTAAAGTGAGTCATAATGGCACTCAAAATCATACTTTTACTGCTCAGGAACTCTTGGAAAAGGTTTAAATCGAAGAGAATTTATTCTTTTCAGACCAAGAATAAATAATAGGCACCACGATCAAACTTAAAAAAGTTGAACTGATCATTCCACCAACGACAGCAATGGCGAGCGGTTGACTTAATTCAGTACCAGCACCGATTCCGAGTGCTGGCATTAACATGGCTAATATTAGTGTGAGTGTCGTCATCAAAATGGGTCTCAATCTCCTTGGGCAGGCCTCCATTAGTGCTTCATCAATACTGTATCCACTTTCTCTTTCTTGATTGGTTCTATCAATCAGTAGGATGGAATTCTTTGCCACCAAACCTGTAAGTAAGACTAGGCCAGTCATGGAGAATACATTGAGAGAGGAGCCCACCAACCATAAACCAAAAGTGCCTCCAATGACCGCTAAGGGTTGTGAGACCATAATAATTAATGGCTGACTGAATGAATTAAATTGAGATGCAAGAACCATATAAACCAAGAGTAGACCGGTAAGAAAGGCGAAAAGCATTTGAGTACTGGTTCTTTTATATTCTTTTGCTCTTGCAAAAAACCCAACTTCATAACCTAGTGGTAGAGCCTCTATGGCAGCTGTTTCTATGATATCAATGGCTTCGCTGATTGGGACTGTTGGGTCACTATAAAAGTAGACACTATAACCCCTATTTAAACGTGTAATCTCTGCAGGCCCCACATCTTCTTCAAAAGCTGCAACTGTATCCAATCTCACTAAATTATTATCTGGTGTTCTTAGGTATATTTTATTAAGGTCACTGATCGCCATATCACGCTCTGCTTTCAGTCGAACCTTGTATCGCTCTCCATCGCCCACAGAATCATTATATCGAGCCACATCTATGCCCCCTGCAAATATATTAGCAGCCTCAGCCACAGTTCTGGTAGATAGGCCTAATTCTGATATTAATTCTCTATTAATATTGAGATTTACTTGAGGCAGATTCATTTCCAGACTCGAATCAACATTACCCAATTGTGGTGATTCTTCTGCCTTAATTAAGAATTTTTGAACTGCAGACTCTAAAACGTTTAAATCAGGTCCAGAAATTGTAAATTGCATTGCCTCACCTCTTGTACCAGAAGCGAAAGCAAAACTCGAAGGGAATGCTTTTACTCCTGGTATTTCTTTTAAGTCACTTCGAATCATTGGAATCATATCGTACTGTTTTAGTTGTCTAATATTCCTTGGTTTTAACTTTACATAAATCACACCAACATTGACCGCTGCGCTTTCTATACCTGCTCCCATGACTGTAAAGAGTGATTCAATATCATCATATTCTTTGACTACTGATTCAACTTTTAAAAGACGATCATTAATGTACTCGAGACCGGTTCCAACTGGAGTTTTAACTGTGATAATGAATTGACCTTCATCCTCTTCAGGAAAAAAACCGCCACCGAGTTGACCAAATAATAAAAGGGTTACTATAAGAATAGGCAGCCCAGATAATAGAACATTTTTTTTATGCTCTAAGGACCAACGAATTAGTATTTGATATTGAAGTTCAACTTTTTTAAAGCTTTCATCAAATCTACTAAAAAGATTATTAGTGTTTTGTGTCGGCTTTAAAAATTTAGAACAGAGCATGGGTGTTAGTGTTAATGCTACAAAGGTTGAAACTATGACTCCAGTGGACACAACTATGCCAAAAGATTTAAAAAATCGTGCAGCGATACCTTCCATGAAAAAAACAACAGTAAATAAAGCAACCAATACAAGTGTGGATGCAACAATCGGAAGGAATACTTCATTGGCTCCTTTTATACTCGCTCCATATCGGTCAGGATTAGATTTATTCATATTCAGGTGGCGTTGAGAATTTTCTAGAACAACAATCGCATCATCCACAACAATACCTATCAATAGAAGGAGCCCTAACATCGTCATTGTATTGAGTGTTAATCCAAAGAGATACATGATAAAAATAGAACCAAACAAAGAAACCGGTATTGTTGCACTGACAATGGCCATCCCTGAGAAACTTCTTAAAAAAAGTAAAACAATCAATGCTGCAAATACTGCACCGATTATTAAATTTTGACCTAAACCACTAATTAATGAATAAATATACTCACTGTCATCTTTTGCAATATCAATGTCTATACCTTCAGGAAGGGAAGGTTTGATAATGGTTTCAATTCTTTCTTTGACTCTCTCAACGATTTGTACAGTATTTTCGCCTCTAATTTTTGTTACACCAATTCCAATAGCGGGTTTTCCATTGAATCGTGCCATTTTTCTGAAATCCGATACATCATCAGTAATTTCAGCAATATCATTCAATCGAATGGATCTGTTTTGATCGTACCCAATAATAATTTTTCCAACATCTTTAGGACTATGAGATTCTAAATCAAGCTTGAGAAGGTCTTCTTTTTTATTATCTATAAGAAACCCACCTGATAGCTTGATATGCTCATTCTTAAAAGCAAAAACAATATCTTGTACTGTAACTCCGAAAGCACTCATTCGATCAAAATTTAAATTAACTCTGATATTTCTTTCTTGCTCGCCACCAATTCTTATACTCGCAACTCCATCTATGGTTTCCAATCTCTTTTTAATAGTATTTTTTGCATAAACACTTAGTTCTTGCAGAGTTCTATCACCTGTTAGCGAGAACCATATGATTGGAATTTCACCAGTTTCAATTTTAGTAATGATCGGTGTTTTAGCATCTTCTGGAAGTTGATAGAGAATTTGATTGACCTTAGATTGAACATCATTGAATGCTACTTCCAGATCTTTTTCTAAAAAAAACTGAGCAAAAACATTAGATACTCCTGGTGCTGATCTAGATCGCACATCTTCAATACCTGGGATACTATTGACTGCTCCCTCAATAATATTAGTCACGCTTGAGTCAACAACATCAGGATTAGCACCTGGAAGTATAGTCGTTACCGAGATAAGTGAAAAATCAATATCAGGTGATCTATCTATAGATATTCTATTTACTGAGATAATACCAAATAGAATAATCAATAGGTTGAGCATTGCAGCAAATACATAACGTTTAACGGATATTTCTGCAATACTCATTTAATCATTATTGATACTTATTTCACTGCCATTGGTTAAAAAACCTGCTCCATCTAGTGCAACAATATCTCCCTTCTTTAAACCTGATATGATTTGGACGAGACCATTTTTCTGAAGGCCTGTACTCACCGATCGTTGAACTACTCTATTTTCATTAACGAGGAAGACAACATTTCCAATGGAGCGTCTCACTACAGACAGCTGAGGTAATACTAATGCATTTTTTATAGTGGATAAGGTAATGGTTGCCTGTGTGCTTGCTCCAGGAACCCAGGAACCAGGATTTTCAAAATCTACGATAGCAGTTATTGAGCGACTATTCGAATTCACATCTGGCTTGATATCTTTGATTGTAGTTTCAATTAATTGATCTATCGATGTTGGAGTCGTGAGGTACACATCTAATCCTTTTTTTAACTTCAGATTTAGATATTCAGGGAAAGATAATGCGACTCTAAGATTATTAGTATCAACCAATTCGAAAACAATTATCCCAGTTTGAACAAAATCACCCACATCAATATTTTTAGCAGAAACTTTAGATTTAATGGGGGCTTTAATTTCAGTCTCTTCTATTAATCTATTGCTATTATTCAGTTGTGCTTCTGCCGCATTAATTTGTTCTTTCAATGCACTGTATTCAGCTCGAGAGCGATCAATCATTTCTGCAGATACAAGACTATCTTTGAATAATTCTTCAGCTCTTTTTAAATCGAGTTCTTGATTAATTAATAAAGCTGATAATCTAGCCATTTCTGCCTTAGATTGAGCCAGTTGAAGTCTATATTTTTCAGGATCAATTTTCGCTAAAACTTGTCCTTTATTGACTTCATCACCTATATCAGCAAGAACTTCAATTACTCTTCCAGATACTTCTGTCGCTAGACTTGGTGATGCACGACTATAGATCATACCCATCACACTTTCTTCTTCTGTTAAATTCATTGAAGTCACAGTGGTTGTGCTGATTGTTATTTGAGCAAGAAGAACTTGTGAGCTAGAAAGAACTAGAACTATAAATAAAATTAACTTAATTTTTTTTACCATATTGATCAGTTATTTATCAAGCCTTGGATGAGATTCTCAGTCATTTGATCTGAAAGTTGCAATGTTATATTTTGTTGACCTAACTCACCTAGAATTACATTAAAGGTATTTTGAAAAACAAGGTAAGTAAAAGTAGGAGACAGTAATTGTATAGCTAGTATTTTACTGTCACAAGAACTCGTGATTTCATTATTTTTCTTTGCTTCATCAATAAGATTAACAATACGACTAAAATTTTTAAGAAAAAAAGTTCTTTCATTTCCCTTCATGCTATTTCTATCAATAAGATCAGAGAACTCTTTTAGAAGGAGTTTGGTTTTTTGAGGATCAGACATTAATATTTTTAGATGTCCTTTTATAAAGTATCTAATCTTATCTAGGTATGTTCCTTCTATACTTTCTGTTTCTTTTAATAGATCAGCAGTTCGTTGATGGCACTTAAAAAGTAGTTGATTGTAAAGGTCTTCTTTTGACTCAAAGTGATGATAAAGATTCCCTTTGCTCATTCCTGATTTTTGAGCAATTTGATCCATAGAAACAGAACTGAAGCTCTTTTCTGAAAAGAGTTTCTCAGCTGTTTTAAATATAGTATCTATACCACTCAAGACCTAGCCCTCATCTGTTATTATTAATTACATTATCCCAAACCGACTGGTTGGTCAGTATACAGATAAAAAAAGTATTTTCAGTACTATTTTATGAGATCTCTTAATTCAGCAGTAAAATTAGTTTTTCCACTCTCTATTTGAATTAATTTTATAGGTATATATTTCAATTCTTTTGCTAACCAAAGTATGCTTTCTTTATCTGAATCCACTTTACTATGTCTGACTTTTATACAGACAAATTCACCAAATGG